>LNAP01000179.1_pt1 | contig 68898 bp, 66 predicted proteins | sample 602601 | NCBI WGS metagenome assembly LNAP01 (sample SAMN02440304, study PRJNA202911) | soil metagenome | biome: Subtropical and temperate rainforests or woodlands; isolation source: soil samples (1 kg each in a 20% v/v slurry with milli Q water) were... ...
AGGTGGCCGACCGCGCCCGCGTCGGCCGCGCGGGCCTGTCGTCGTTGCGGTCGTGGCTCAGCGAGCCGGATCGCACCACCTACCTTTTTGACGTCCGCACCATCGAGGAATTCACCGCCGGCCATCTAGCCGGCTCCCGCCCGGTCGCGGGCGGGCAGCTGGTGCAGGAAACAGATCACTATGCCACCGTCCGGGGCGCACGGATCGTCCTCATCGACGATGATGGAGCGCGTGCCAATATGACTGGCTCCTGGCTGGCCCAGATGGGGTGGGAAACGTATGTGCTGGACAACTTGTCCAGACAGGACTTCAGCGAAAGAGGTACCTGGCAATCTCCCTTGCCTCCCCAACCGGGAGCAACGCCCGTGTCACCGCAAGTCCTCAAGGACTGGCTGGATCGGGGCGCGGCGACGCTGCTTGATGTCACGCTGAGCGCAAATTATGTCAAGGGCCATATTCCCGGCGCCATTTTCGTGCTGCGGGCACAGATCGCTGAGCTGGCGACGCAATGGAAGGATGCCGAGCGCTTTGTCCTGACCTGTGGTTCAAGCTTCCTCGCGCGCTACGCCGCAGCTGACCTGCAAGCCGTAACCGATCAGGAGGTTTATGTTCTCGATGGCGGGACGGCAGCCTGGCAGACGGCCGGCCTTCCCTTGGAGACTGGCGAGCAACATCTGGCCTCTCCCCGCATCGATCGATATCGACGACCCTATGAGGGGACCAATAATGCGAGGGAAGCGATGCAGGCCTATCTCGACTGGGAATTCGGCCTCGTCGACCAGCTTGCCCGCGATGGAACCCATGGGTTTTACGTGATCTGACTTTGCCGCAAGACCCGGTCGTCGGCAGGCTAAGACAGTATCTGACAACGCCCCTGCGGCTAAATCAGTCACGCGGAAAGTGACAAGCCAAGCTATGCGCTGTTTCAAATGACGACAAGGCAGGTTCCTCGACCGCGCAAATATCGCCGCGTTTCCAGCATCGGGTACGAAACCGGCAACCGGACGGCGGATCAGCCGGATTGGGCACGTCCCCTTCCAGGATGATGCGGCGGCTGGTGCCGCGTGAGTTCGGTGATGGCACAGCCGAAAGCAGTGCCCGCGTATAGGGATGCGTGGGATGGGCATACAGATCTTCGCGCGCGGCGATCTCAACGATCTTGCCGAGATACATGACGGCGATCCGGTCGCATAAATGCCGGACCACCGATAGATCGTGCGAAATAAACAGGCAGGCCAAATTGAATTTGGCCTGCAGCTCCTTCAGAAGATTCAAGACACCAGCCTGGATACTGACATCCAGCGCCGAGACCGGCTCGTCCAAGACCAGCAGATCGGGCTCGACCGCAAGCGCCCGGGCAATGCCGATCCGTTGTCGCTGTCCACCTGACAATTCGTGGGGATAACGCGCGCCATATTCGGGATCGAGCCGCACCAGACTGAGAAGCTCGCGGACCCTGTCATTGACCGCCGCTTTCGGCAGGGACAACAGCCGCAACGATTCGGCGATGATCTGGTTGATCGTCATCCTCGGATGAAGCGAGGCATAAGGATCCTGGAAGACGATCTGCACATGCCGACGTAGCGGTCGCATCTCGGCGCGGCTGAGCTTGGCAATATCCTGCCCCCGATACAAGATCTCACCCGATGTCGGCTGCAACAGGCGGACGACGCAGCGGCCAAGGGTTGATTTCCCGCAACCGGATTCACCGACCAGACCAAGCGTCTCGCCGCGTTTGATGTCGAACGAAACATCTGAGACGGCCTGCACATGGCCGATCGTGCGGTCGAAGATGACACCCGCCTTAATCGGAAAATTCTTGACCAGATGCCGCACGGAGAAAATAACATCTTCAGATGGATTAGCCTGAGTCAGCTGAGACTCGCTCATCTTTCGCCGACCTCCTGCTGGAGGGGTGTTGCCGGGTACAAAGCGGTTTCAGCAAAATGGCAGGCAACCGACGCCGCGGCAACCGGCCGCAATTGCGGCTCCTCTTGCGCGCAGATGGGTTGCGCATATCGGCAGCGCGGATGGAAGCGACACCCTTTCGGCCGCGATCCCAGAGAAGGCAGACTTCCCGGAATGGCCGTGAGCGTCTCCTCCGTCCGGTCGATCTTCGGCAGCGACGACAGCAATCCATGCGTATAGGGGTGATGCGGCCAATCGAACACGGCCTCCACCGATCCGCGCTCGCAGATCCGTCCGGCATACATGATCGCCACCTCGTCAGCGATGCCGGCGACGACACCAAGATCATGACTGATCAGCACCAGCCCCATCTTCCGTTCCGCCTGCAACCGCCGCAGCAACTCGATGATCTGCGCCTGTACCGTCACGTCGAGTGCCGTTGTCGGCTCATCCGCGATCAGCAGCTCGGGATCGTTCGCCATGGCGATGGCGATCATGACGCGTTGCCGCATCCCTCCCGACAGCTCATGCGGATATTGCTGCAGGCGGCGCTCCGGAAACGGAATGGCGACGAGCTTCAGGAGATCGAGCGCCCTGTCCGCTTTGGCGCGCCGCGACATATCCGCGTTATGAATGGAAATCGCTTCGCCGATCTGCTCGCCGACCGTCATCACCGGATTGAGCGACGTCATCGGGTCCTGAAAAATCATGGCGATCCGCTTGCCGCGCAGCCGGGTCAGCTCTCGTTGCGACATGCCGATCAGCTCCACGCCGCGCAGCTTGATCGAACCGCTGACCCGCATCTGGGGCGACAGAAGCCCCATCAGTGCCAGCATCGTAATGCTCTTGCCACAGCCGGATTCACCGACCAGGCCCAGCGTCCTGCCGTCCTCGACGGTGAAGTTTACGTCACGCACGGCTTCCAGCGGATGGGCCGGTTGGCCCAGTATGATCGAAAGATTCCTGACCTCCAGCAAGGGCGCGCCGCTCATCGTGACCTCGGATCGAGATAGTCGCGCAAACCGTCACCAAGGAAATTGAAACCAAGAACAACGGACAGGATCGCCAGACCGGGGCCTGCACAGATCCACCACTGATAAAAATGGATGGCACCTTCGGAGATCATGGATCCCCATTCCGGTGTCGGCGGTGAAGCACCCAACCCGATGAAAGACAACGACGCCGCCAGCAGCACCACTTGGCCGAAATCCATCGTCGCATTGACCAGGATCGGGCTCCAGGTCAGGGGCAGGATATGTCTGATGAGGGTTCGCGCGGGGCCAGCACCGCTGGCAATAGCCGCCTCAACATGCTCGCGCTCCTTGATGGCCAGCACCTGCCCCCGCATCAGCCGCGCATAAACCGGCCACCAGACGACGATCATGGCGATCGCGGCATTGCGGAGGCCCGGCCCCAGCGCGGCCGTCACCGCCATCGCCAGCAGGATCGGCGGAAAGGACAAGGTGATATCGACCAGCCGCATGATGGCGCCATCGATGAAACCGCCGACATAGCCCGCGATCGCGCCGAGGGCGGAACCGACGGCAACCGCCGTCATGATCACCGCGCAGGACATCAGCAGGGAGAATTGCGCGCCATATAGCGTGCGCGACAGCACGTCACGGCCAAGCGCATCCGTTCCGAACCAATGAGCGGCGCTGGGCGGGTTGAGGCGCCGCGCCACCATCGCGATCGGATCATCGATCGGCCAGATGTTGATCGTGAAAGCGGTCAGGATCCAGAACAGCGTTATCGCCGCGCCGATCAGGACGGGCAATTTCATCCAGGGTGGAAGCCGATAGGCTCTGATTCGGGAAATCTGCGTTGTCTCGACCATCGCGCTCAACTCAACCGAATGCGCGGATCGGCGAAAGCATAGGCAATGTCGGTCACCAGATTGCTGAGCAGGAACGCCGTGCCGCCGACAATGGTAACGCCGATGATCGCCGGATAGTCCAGGTTGCGGGCGGCATCGACCGCATATGATCCGATCCCCGGCCAGGCAAAGATGGTTTCCGTGAGGACGGCGCCGGTAATCAGATAGGCGAAGGTGAAACCGATGATCGTCAGCGTCGGGACCAACGCATTGCGTAGCGCATGATTGAGCAATACCCGCAATTCGCCAGCGCCACGTGCCCGCGCGGCGACGATGTAATCCTGGCTCAGCACATCCAGCATGCTGGCCCGCACCAGCCGCGAGACGATACCCATCACCGTCCAGCCGAGCACGATCGCCGGCAGCAGAAGATGATAGAGGGCACCACCGAAACTGCGGAGATCGCCGGCCAGCAGCGTGTCGATGGTCAGAAAGCCGGTGATCTGGTCCGGCGCAACCGCCCGGGCATCGAGCCGGCCCGGGCCGGGAAGCCAGCCCAACACGACGGAAAAAATATAAAGCAGAATAAGGCCGGACCAGAAAACCGGCGTGGACGAACCGGTTAAAGCCCAAAGCCGCGCCGCGTGATCGATAACGGTATCACGAAACCGGGCTGCCACGACGCCAAGCACAATCCCGGTGATGCTGCCGAGCAGCATGGCGGCGATGACCAGTTCCAATGTCGCCGGCAAGCGGCCGAGAATATCCTTGGCGACCGGTTGCTTGGTCACAAAGGAAATACCGAGATCGCCGGTCGTCAGATTCTTGAGATAGATCAAATATTGTTCCGGCAGGCTCTTATCGATCCCCCAACGCGCTTTCGCCGCGGCAACGACATCCGGATTATCCATCTGCCGGTCACCGATGATGGAGACGAGCGGATCCCCCCGGGTCGTGTGCGAAATGAAAAAGGCGATGCTGACGATGCCAAGCAGCAGAAACGGAATCGAAATCAGGCGACGGACAATATATCTGGTCATCTATCCGTTCCGTTGCTCACATCGTCAGTTTCGCACAGGCCGCCTATTGGCGGGCGAGCTCGTCCATCATCAGATTGCAGCAGGCGCTGTAACGAACGCCCGTCACCGACTTCGCATAGGCCAGGACGAGATCGGGGCTGACGACCGGGATGATGATACGATCGTCGATCATCTGTTCGGCCAGCTGCTTATAGACACCGGCCTTGCCGTCTTCCGATGCCGCCATCGCCTTTTGCAGCAGGTCCCCCGTCTTCGGATTTGTGAAGCTCGCATCCCGCGCGCCGCCGGCACGATTCCACCAGGGCGTGCCCTTCATCATGCCGAAATACTGCACATATTGTGCGCTACCGTAATAGTCCGGCGCGAAGAACAGCGTGGTGAAAGGAATACCGTCGCCGCGTACATGATCGCGCCAGACGGAGAACTCGACGGGCGTTAGCTTGAGCTTGACGTTGATCCGCGCAAGATCCTGCTGGATCTTCTGGTTCAACAAGGAAAGATCGACACCATAGACATTCATATTGGGGAATTCGTCGGCGATCTCGAAGCCATTGGGAAAGCCGGCCTTGGCCAGCAACGCCTTCGCCTTCTCGAGATCCTGCTTCGGTTCCGGCAATCCATCGGTCCCGGGGAAACCGGTCGGGATCGGCGAGGCGATCTTCTTGCCCATGCCGCCGACCGTGAAGTCGATGATGCCATCGTAGTCGAGCGCCAGGCCGATCGCCTCGCGGACTTCCTTGGTCAGCTTGGGTGCCGCCTTGGCGCCGGGCGACAGGGCTACATAGAGGAAGTTATAGGACGGAATGGTTTCGATCGAGACATTATCGGCCTTGATGCTCTTGGCCGTGTCAGGGTCGATCTGCATGGCGATATCGACACCACCACTTTCGAGCTGCTGCGCCTGCGTCACCGCGTCCTTGATGTTCCGGATGACGATATCCTTGATTGCAACTTTCGTGAGCTTGTATTCGGGATTGGCCTTGAAACGCAGTTCCTCACCCGGCTTGTAGCTTGCCAATTCATAGGGTCCACTGCCGACCGAATGCTGCAGGAACCAGCTCTCGCTCTTATCTGCGGTTTCCGCATCCGTGCCGGCGACAGCACCATTCGCCACCGCCACTTTGCTGTTCACGACACCGGTATATGGTGCCGTCAGGATGTTGAGGAATTCCGAATTCGGGCCGGTCAATGTAACGACCAGCTTATGTGGGTCGGTCGCGTCGATGCTCTTGACGCTCTCCATCATGTAGGACGCGCCGCCCTTCACATTTTTCAAGCGCTCCATCGACCATTTCACGTCCTTGGCTTCCACCGGCGAGCCGTCGGAGAATTTTGCATTCGGATCCAGGGTAAACGTGAACTGGCTCTGATCCGCATTGGCTTCCCATTTCGTCGCCAGGCGGGGCTTCAGCGTCTTATTGTCCTTATCGAGGCCGATCAGCGTCTCATAGACGTTGCTCAAATAGATCTGGCAGGTATCGCACCAGGCGCGCGCCGGATCGAGCGAATTGATGTCGATGTCACGGGCGATGACGAGCGTTCCCTCCTGCGCGCTGGCAATGTTCGGCAGCAAGGTGACGGCACTCAAACCGGCACAGAGCAATGCCGCCTTGCGCAGATTGTTCAAGCGCAGATGTTGATGAATCGATCCCAGTTGCATTTTGTCCTCCATGTTCGGGCGCTATGCCCGTTGTTATTTTCATTGCACCTGCTTTTTGCAGGTTCGCGTTCGGCGATCCGCCCGGACGGGAGCGCTTGTCAGGCCTTTACCGTCTTCAAAAGTGCGTGCGCCTTTTTTGCGATGCCATCCGCATCGAGCTTGTAATGCGCATAGAGGGCGGCCGGCGGGCCGACCGGGACAAATTCGTCCGGCACCCCATGGCGGAGAAAAGCGATGCGATCTTCGCTCACCAGCACCTCGGCGACTGCGCTGCCGAGACCACCTGTTATGTTGTGCTCCTCGACCGTCAGGATGGCCTTGGTCTCGCGTGCTGCCTTGCGGATCGCGCCGGCATCCAGCGGCTTGATCGTGTGCATATCGATTACGCGGGCTTGGATGCCACGCTTCGCCAGCCGCTCGGCCGCGTCCAGACTTGCCCGCACCACCGAGCCGCAGCAGATGATCGTGATATCGGTTCCCTGCCGCAATGTGGTCGCCCGCCCGATCCGGAAAGAGGGCGGCACGGCGGGATAGACTTCCGGATCGCGACCGCGACCAAGCCGTATATACATCGCCCCCGAATGATCGACGGAAGCGCGCAGGATTGCACGCAAGTGATTGGCGTCGGTGGCGCAGATCACCGTCAGGTCGGCGATGGTCCGCGTGATCGCCAAGTCTTCCAGGGCGTGATGGCTGGTCCCGTAGAAGCCCATCGACATGCCCGAATGGTGTCCGATCAGGCGCACCTTCATGGCAGGATAGGCGCAATCGGTTTTGATCTGCTCCGCGCCGAGAATGGCACAAAAGGAGGCGAAGGTCGCGGCATAGGGAACGAGACCGCAGGATGCCATGCCGGCGGCGACGGTCATCATGTTCTTTTCGGCGATGCCGAGATTGAAGAAGCGATCGGGATGGCGGTGCTTGAAATCATTCGTCCGGTTGGCTGCCGCGAGATCCGCCGTCAGGACCGCGATCCTCGGATCCCGATCCGCGATATCCGCCAGTTCCTCGCCCAGAATGAAGGCTGGCAGTGCCGCATTCGGCGTGCCGCGCACGGATGCCTTGTCCTTGAATGTCTCTTCCTTCAGCGAGACATCGCCGCCGGCAGTGCCGCGGAAGATCGCATCCTGGCCTTGCGAGCCAGAGCCCTGCGAGCCCGAGCCTTGCGCGCCTGGGCCTTGCACACCTGGGCGTTGCTTCAAATCAGTGCGCCGCTCTGCCACGCTTCTTCTCCGGTCTTGCAAGCGGTTGCAGGCCCGCGCGGATTTCCGCTTCGGCGTCGTCGTAATCCTGGCCGGCCAGATTGGCCACGTGCCATTGCAACGACAGCTCCATGCGCTTGACGCCGCGCCCCTTGATGGTGTCGCAGATCAGCGCCTGCGGCTTGCCGGAACCGGACGGCTTCAATTGGCCGAGCGCTGGCAGAATCTGGTCGAAATCGTGACCGTCGATCCGCTGCGCCTCCCAGCCGAAGCTGCGGAACTTCTGTTCGATCGGTTCGATGCGCATGACTTCCTCGGTATGCCCATCGATGCAAAGCTGATTGCGGTCGATGATCGCAACCAGGCCCTGAAGCCGATAGTTGCCGGCAGCCATGGCGGCTTCCCAGATCTGGCCTTCTGCCAGCTCGCCGTCGCCCAGCATGCAATAGACGCGGTAGTCCCGCTTCTGTACGCGGCCGGCCAGCGCCATGCCCACGCCGATCGACAATCCATGTCCGAGCGAACCCGAAGAGAAGTCGATGCCGGGGATGTGCTTCATGTTTGGATGATCGCCGAAATGACTCCCGAGCTTCGTGAAGGTGTCGAGCTCTCTTTTCGGAAAATAACCGAGATCGGCCAGAATTGGGTAAAGGCCGATGGCGGCATGTCCTTTGCTCAGCACGAATCTGTCGCGATCCGCCCAATCGGGATCTTTGGGGTCCAGATTGAGATGCGCGTAATAAAGGGCGGCGAACAGTTCCGCCGCCGAAAAGGTGGAGGAGTAATGCCCCGCGCCGCAAATGCGGGCAAGCCGCAAGGTTTCCAGCCTGACGAACATGGCGCGATCCGCCAGCAGCTTGCGGGGCATATTATGCCCGCGCCCTGAAGCGACCGCCGTCATGAATTTTCACCCGCTGTTTCTTGCCGTTCCAATTCTTCGAGATGGCGCACGAAATTGCGGCCGCCTTCCGTCAGATCTTCATGGATAGCGGTGCAGAGTGCCTCTTCGTTCCGATTCCGCAGTGCATCCAGCACGTTCACATGCTGGTGCTTGTCGTCGTAAGTGGGTCTGCCGTGCGGATAAAGATGGTTCAGCATCGGACCATGCTGAATCCAGAGATTTTCCAGCATGGAGATGAGCTGCGGCATGCCGGAGCATCGATAGAGACCGAAATGGAAATCGAAATTGGCGCGGACGGCGGTGTCGTAATCCTTGGCCCCTTCCGCTTCTATGAGCCGCGCATGGGTCCGCGACAGAACCGCGATCTCGTCATCCGTGATCCGACCGAGCGCCTTGCGTGCCGCCAGGGGTTCGAGCAGCAGGCGGATTTCCCGGCGTTCGAGATATTCCGCAACCGACAGTTTGCGCACGCGATAATAGGAATGCGCCTTGCCTTCCACCGCGCCATCGCGGATCAGCTGGAAGATCGCCTCGCGGATCGGTGTCTCGCTGGTGCCGAAGGCTTGCGACAATTCGCTGATGCGCAACCGCTGATGCGGCTTGAAGATACCCCGCATCAGCCGGTCCCGCATCTGGTGATAGACCAGATCGGTCCGGCTCTTCGCATCGACCAGTTTCAGATCCAGGCCGGACAGGGATGGGTCGTTTTCCATCGGGACAGGCTGCGTCGGCATGGCGGTCAACCGAACCGTCGCGCAACTTCGGCCATGGCGGCATCCGTCGCGTCGAGCGTCTTGTCGATATCCTGGGTCGTATGCGCGGCACTCAGGAACAACGTATGCGTCGCATGCATATAGACGCCGCGCTTCAAGGCCTCACTGCAGAAAAACCAACCCTTCTGACGGTCGGCATCGTCGTCGAACAGCACCACCGGCATCTGCACCGGCCCGCTCTGCAGCAGTTTGACGCCATGCGCCTTGGCCTGGGATTCGAGACCGTCGCGCAGGCGCTGCCCCATCCGCTGCATGATGCCGATACTGTCGATATCCTTCATCTTGCGGATAGCGGCCAAACTCGCCGCCATCGAGACCGCGCCATACCAGAACGAGCCGGTGATGAAGATACGGCTGGCGGCGTCGCGAAACTTGTCGTTGCCCGTCACGGCACCGAGCGCATAGCCATTGGCAATGGCTTTCGACCAGGCGGAGAGGTCCGGCTTGATTCCGACCAATTCCCAGCTGCCGCCCATATGCAGTCGGAATCCCGCGCGCACATCGTCCACGATCAGCGCGGCATCGGTCGTGTCGCAGATGGCGCGGGCGGCTTTGGCAAACGCCATTGCCGTTGCCTCATGCGGTTTGCCGAGATCGTGCTTGAAGGCGGAAACGAAGATCCCGGCGAGATCGTCGCCGGCTTCCGCCGCCGCCTGCTCCAGGCTCTCGACATCATTGAAATTGTAGCGGATGAGGTGAACCCGGTCCTCCGCCGTGGCGCCGTTGGGATAGGGATTACACCAGGGCACCGCGCCGTGATAGGCACCGCTCGCCACCAGGATCTTGCGCTTGCCCGTGGCCTCCCGCGCTATCATCGCGCAGGCCGTCGTCGCATCGGTGCCGTTCTTCTGGAACATCGCCCAATCGGCATGAGCGACCGTCTCGGTCACCAGTTCCGCGAGCTCGACCAGCCTTTCGCTCGGCCCATTGAAGATGTCGCCCTGCGCCCGCTGTCGATCGGCCGCCGCATTCACATCCGGGTCGTTATAGCCGAGGAGCATCGGCCCCCACGAACACATGTAGTCGATATATTCGCGGCCATCGACATCCCACAGATGGCAGCCGCCTGCCTGCGCAAAATATTGCGGGTAAGACGCCGGCAGCCTCGCCGCATCCATATGGCCCCACATCCCATTGGGAATGACACGCCGGGCGCGCGCTCTCAAGGCTGCATCGGCCGGAAGGTGGGCGTGGTCCAAGTCTCTCTCCCCTGAAGGATATTTATCCCTGAGCGTCTCAATCTCCCCTTGAGCGAGACGGATGGGATATATCATATATCTTCGGCAAAGATATATGATATATCCTGCCTCCGGAAAAGCGAAAACTGCGATGGGGAATCGAGGTGGCTTTGCTATTGGCCGGAATTTCCGACGATTTTACCGGGGGATTGGAGCTGGCCTCGATGATGGCCCGGGACGGGCTGCGGAGCCGGATGCTCACCAAGAATGCCCTGCCCGAAGACCTCGCCGGCCTCGACGTGGCGGTCGTGGCATTGAAAAGCCGGGTGGCACCCGTCCAGGATGCCGTTCGCGATTTTGCCAAAGCAATGGACCTGATCGGGACCGTCGGCGCGCGCCAGGTCTTCTTCAAATACTGCGCCACTTTCGATTCGACACCCCAGGGCAATATCGGACCCTGCGCCGATTATCTGTCCGACAGGATCGGTGCCGACTTCACCGCCTTCTGCCCCGCCTTCCCCGACGTCAAGCGCACCGTCTATCAGGGGCACCTGTTCTATGCCGACCAGTTGATCTCGGATTCGCCGAAGCGACTCGACCCGCTGACGCCGATGCGCGATCCCAATCTGGTGCGCGTCCTGCAGCAGCAGACACGGCATAAGGTCGGACTGCTCCGTCATGAAGACCTTCTCGGCGGAGCGGCGGCCGTCCATGCCCGCATCACCGACCTCAAGGCATCGGGCACGCGCCATGCGATTTCCGACGCTACCGACAATGACGATCTCGCCAGGCTGGCCGAAGTCTGCGTCGACTGGCCGTTGATGACCGGCGGGTCATCGGTCGCCGAATTTTATCCCGCCCATTGGCGCGCCAAGGGATGGGTCGGTGCGCCAAAACCGCCGGTGGTCCTGCCGCCAGTCGGCGGGGCCGCCGTCGTGCTGGCCGGTAGCTGTTCAGAGCAGACGATGGCGCAGTTGAAGCATTTTTCTCGGTCTCATCTTGTTCTGACCATCGATCTGCTCGACATCGCCGCCGAGCCGAACCTGTTGGACAAGGTTCTGGCGGAAGCCAGGCTCGGCCTGAAGACCGGATCGATTGCGATTGCCATCGCCACCACCCCCGAAGCGATCGAGGCGGCGCAGAAAACATTCGGACGACGCGACGCCGGCCACCGCATCGAACAGCTGCTCGGCGGCATCGCTGTCAGCCTGCATCAGGATGGCGTTCGGCGCTTCGTGATCGCCGGCGGCGAAACCTCAGGCGCGATCCTGGAAGCACTCAACGTGCGTGCGCTCGACATCAGCCCCTATCTGGGGCCAGGCACGGCGCGCGCTGTCACGCATGGGCACGACCCTATTTCATTTCATCTCAAACCGGGCAAATTGGGGAGCCTCGATATGCTGGACCGCGTCACGGCCAGCGAGGATAACGCATCATGAAAAATCAGGCATCGGAAGCTGAAATCCGTCTATCCATCGTTCAGGTCAATGGCGAGCTCGAACGCCAGCAGATGAATGTCTGCTCCACCGGCAATATCAGTGTCAGATGGCAGGACGGGATGCTGATCACCCCTTCCGGCTGTCGGGTCGAAACGCTGGCGCCCGAACATATCGTTTTCACGAAGTTCGACGGAACCTGGGAAGGGCCCCTGAACCCCTCCTCCGAATGGGCCATGCACCGCGAAGTCTATCTGCGCGTCCCCGCGGCGAATGCGGTGGTCCATTGCCACGCCGATAACTGCGTCGCCTTGTCGTGCTACCGCCAGCCGATCCCATCCTTCCACTATATGGTTCAAGGTTTCGGCGGTCGCGACATTCCCTGTGTCGACTACTTTCCCTTTGGTTCGCAGGAACTCGGCAGCGCCGCTGGCGAAGCTCTGGCAAGCCGCACCGCATGCCTGCTCTCGAATCACGGCATGCTCTCGCGCGGCACGACATTACTCGGCGCCGTCGATGCCGCGCTGAAGCTGGAGGTATTGGCGCGCCAGTATCTGAAGGCTTTGTCGATCGGCTCGCCGACGCTCCTGTCCGAGGCGGATTCCGCGATTGTCGCGGAGAAATATCGCACCTACGGCAAACCGCAGCCGATCCCGCAACAGCCGCGCTGGCTGGTTCCTTAAGCTACCCGCCTATACCGATTTCGAAAGTACGATTTATCAGGACGAGCAGGACTGAGCTTGCGCGTCCTGGTGGACGACAAAGCATTTCCACGAAATAGCGGGACTGAGCGGGTAATTTATCGCCAGTTCTCATCAGGCGACGCGAATTGCATCCTGCTTGGCCTTTTCAGATGGCCGGACAAGGTCAATTACATCGCAGACGGCCAGCCGATCGCTGACACCGAGAGCCTGTACGGCTGCACCATACATAACCGTATCTTTCGGACAGGCAACGACAAACACATCAACATCACCCAAGGCAAGCGCTTCCTTGATCCGGTTCTCGCTGGGCCGCTCGACCGACTTGCTGTCGTCCATCGCGATGCGCCCGCCGCCTGCCCCACAGCAAAAGCTGTTCTCACGGCACCGACCCATCTCGTGGAGCTGATAGCCTGTTCGGCGGATGATCTCCCGGGGCGCATCGAAGCCGTTGTTATACCTGCCGAGATAACAGGGATCGTGATAGGTCACGATATTGCCTGATGTCGGCACCGTCGCCAGCCGGCCCGATTCGATCAATTCGAGAAGAAGTTGCGTATAATGAATGACCTCGTAATTTCGCCCGAATAGCCGATATTCCTGACGCAAGGCATTGAGGCTGTGCGGATCGGTCGTCATGATCCGGTTGAAGGTGCAGGCATCGATCGTATCGATGTTCTGCCGCGCGAGCGTTTCGAACATGACTTCCTCGCCAACCCGGCGCACATCGTTGCCGCTGTTCTGTTCGGCTTCATAGAGAATGCCGAAATCGACACCGCTTTCATGCAATGTCCTGGCAACCTTGACCGTGATGGCCTGGACACGCGGGTCGTAGGACGCGTAGTCGCCGACGAACCAGAGGACATCGACCGGCTCTTTTCGCGCATCCTTGATCTTGAAGTCGAGATCCTTGGTCCATCTCGCGCGCTGCCGGGCAGGTTTGCCGAGCGAGTTTCCATTGCGCTGAAGGCTTGTCAGTGCATCCTGCAAAAGAGGTTCCAAGTCACCTTCTTCAACCAAGCTACGCCGCATTTCGATGATCTTGGTCATCGGTTCGATGCGCACCGGGCAGGCCTCGATGCAAGCACGGCAGGAGGTGCAGGACCAAAGCGTCTCTTTGCTGATGACGCCGCCGATCAGCGGGATATCCTGCGCCTTGCCGCGCTCCTTTGCGATCATATGATCGCGCAGATCCATGATCACCTTTTTGGGACTCAAGGGCAGACCGGCTGCGGTCGCCGGGCAGGCCTCCTGGCAGCGGCCGCATTCGGTGCAGGAAATAAGATCGAGTTTATGTTTCCAATTGAACTGATCTATGTCAGCGATACCGGCGCTTTTATCCGAGGGCGTCAGTGGCGACACGATGCCTTTCGGCAAAAGGCTCCTGAGATAGATATTCGGAATCGCCAAGAACATATGACGATGCTTGGATCCGGGAATATAAATCAGAAAGCCGAGCACGACGCAGATATGGGCCCAATAGAAAATATGCATCCCCAGCGTTGCCGTCTCTGCATCCAAGGTGAAGAGGCGCAGCCCCTTCGCGAGGCTGCTGCTGACCGGTCGCCAGGCAGAGGATTGGCCGGATTCGGCAAGGTGGAATGCATTCTCAAAGAGCATCGTGCCAACGACACCTGTCACCAAAAGATAGATAACCCAGGCATCAGTGGCATTGGATCCCTTGAATCTGGCGGGCTGCAGGAACGCACGTTGGTAGGCAGCCATGAGAAGAGCGGCGATGACAACCAGCGCAAAGACATCCTGGGCAAAGGCGATCCAGCTATTCCCGCCGATGGGGGCGAGAGAGAAGCCAGGAATGAGGCCGGAACCGAAACTCTGGATGATGGCGGTGAAGAGGACGATGAAGCCGCAAAACAACATGGCATGCAGCGTGCCGGAATATCGCTTGCGCAATAGCCGCCGATGCAACCCGACATCGGTCGCGACGCCGGCGATCCGTTCCGCCGGATGATCGAGCTGATTGACCCGTGGTGCGCGGATCACGGGTGCGAGTAGTCGATAGAAGCGAAAACCTGATATCGTCACCGTGGCCAGTACCAACAGGACAAGAGCGATCTGCGTGAGGGGCATTTCAGCCCACCTTGTCGCTCAGCGCGCTTTTAAAGGCTGGCAGAAAATCCGCCACATCAACATTGGCACCGATATGAGCATGATCGAATATGGGCGCCTTGGCGTCCGTATTGATCGCGACGATCAGATCGGCGCTTCCCATGCCTTCGATATGTTCCGGCGCGCCGGAAACGCCCAGCGCGATATAAAGCTGCGGCTTGACCTTGCGTCCCGATTTCCCCACCTGCCGTTCTTTCGGCAGCCAGCCGATATCGATGATCGGCCTGCTGCCGACCAATTCGCCGGCCATCAACTCGGCAACCTCGCGCGCTTCTTCGATGGCGTCTTCATCGCCGATCCCGCGACCGACACAGAGTAGCCGGCTTGCCTTGGTGATATCGACTGCATTGGGATCCGGCTGAGTAGCCGAAACGAAAGCGATCGGATTGGCCGCATCAGCGAGAGGCGACGCAAGCTCGACCACTTCCGCCGGACGCGACTGCGCCGATTCCGTTTCCCTGAAAGTACCGGCATTCACCAGCAAAACCGCCGGCAGGGTGCTTTCGGTCGTTGAGATCAGCTTGCCGCCATAGATCTGGTTATCGACCTCGATCTTGCCATCGGTGGCGCGAACCGCCATGCAATAGCTGAGCAGCGGCAGGTTCTGTTGCATGGCCAGCACAGGGCCGATATCCAGGCCCGATGTCGTGTATCCGAAGAGGATGAGATCGGCCTCGCTTTGATCCGCGGCGGCCTTCATATAGGCGCCATGCGACAGCGGATTATAGGCAGACCGGCCCGAATCAGCCACCGTCAGTACCCGATCGGCATCCAGATGAAGAATCGAGGACACGTCGCTGCCGAAGAAAGCGAGATCGACCTTCCCATCGGCACCCGCCAATTGCCGGGCGCCGTTTGCCAACTCTCGCGCGACGGCTGTCGGCTTGCCGTCAAGAGTATCGATATAAACGAGTATTTTCATGATCAGGATCCCAGAAGTCCGCGTTCAGCCAGCATATCCACGAGTTTCCCGGCAACCTGCTCGGCGGTACCCTCCAGCATCTCCACGCTGGTTGCCCGCTCGGGAAGACTGAGCCGACGCAAGGACTGGATGATGGCTCCCTCCGGCAGAGCGGCTTGCGCCGCACCGATGGTGGCTGAACTGGCCTGCCGCAACTTGCTGCCTGAGACATAACGGGGTGGCTTCGATGCCGTTTGGATTCCAAGAACGGCCGGCATGGCGACAGCGAATTTCGCCGAATAGCCACCGCTATATTCCTGGGTGACGGTCAAAGCGCCGTCGGCGGCGGCGACACCGTTGATCGCATTCACGACTGGCCAGCCAAGCAGACCGGCAAGAAACGGCGCCAATTGTCCAAAGACATCTTCCGGTGTCTGGACACCGATCAAGACTGCGTCAGTACCAAGTTTCTCGATCACGGGCTTCAGCAAATGAGCAGCGAGACGCGACGCAACCGCGGGTCCAAGATCATGGGCAACGAGAATGGCATCATCCGCGCCGCGCGCGATCGCCGTTTGCAATTGCCTTTCGGCGCCATCTCCTGCAAGGGCGATGGCGGTGACCTTCGCATTGGTCTGTTCCTTGATCAGAACGGCTTCTTCCAAGGCGTGGTCGTCGAACTCATTTAATTTGAGCCCGACCCATTCCCGATCTATCTCGGTGCCGTTTTCGGCAACCTCCAGCTCCTCGGCCAGATCCGGAACGATACGAAGTACCACCGCAATATGCATTGCGTCCCTCCCCTTGCACCCACGTCACTTTGGCCGACCGCTGCCGCAACGGCAAAAGCGGGCGACGGCGAGCTCTTTGAACTCACTCTTTCGACCCATACAAAAACTCGGCGCCGAAAATGTCAACTTTAATGTCGACAATATTGTCAGGAGAGTTTTGATATGCCATGGTGACGGGAGAAAAATAAATCGCTACGCCCAAAGGCGAGCTGTTGCGGGGAGAAACGGCATGACGTCCAGTGCCACGAGACCACCAAAATCAGCCGACATTCTGATCATCGGCGCCGGCGCGTCCGGCTCGATCGCAGCCAAACACCTATCGGAGAACGGCTTCAGCGTCGTATGCCTTGAACAAGGCGGACGCGTCGACAATTCGGAATTCTGGGGCGACAAGCCGGAATGGGAGTTGATGTCGCAAAAGCGCTGGCATCCCAATCCCAATGTCCGCGATCTCGAACAAGACTACCCCATCGATACGACGGAATCCGACGTAAATCCGTTGATGTATAGCGCGGTCGGCGGCAGCACGATCCTCTATGCCGCCCATTGGCAGCGCTTCATGCCATCGGATTTTCGCGTGAAGACACTGGACGGCGTCGCCGATGACTGGCCGTTCCCCTATGAAGACCTCGAACCGTTTTACGATCAGATGGATCGGGAGATGGGTGTCTCGGCCCTGAACGGCGATCCCGCCTATCCGCCGGGAAAGGCAGCCCCCCTCCCACCGCTGCCGATCGGCAAGATCGGGATGAAGGCCGCGGAGGGCATGAATAAGCTGGGCTGGCACTGGTGGCCGGCCCCCAATGCGATCCCCTCGAAACCCTATGGCGGGCGCAATCAATGCGTCAGACGGGGAACCTGCCTAACAGGTTGTCCGGAACGCGCCAAAGCATCCTTCGATCACACGCATTGGCCGGATGCGCTCAAGCACGGCGCCGTGTTGATAACGGGCGCGCGCGTCCGCGAAATCACCGTGGATCAGGACGGTTTGGCGAATGGCGCGACCTATATAGACCGGACCGGACGCACACGCCACCAGAAGGCTGGCGTTGTCATCGTCTGCGCGAACGGCGTCGGCACGCCGCGCCTCCTGCAACTTTCGACGTCCGGACGCTTTGCCGGCGGGCTGGCAAACTCATCCGGTCTGGTCGGCAAGAACCTGATGATGCATCCATATGCGGCCGTCACCGGTTATTTCGACGAGCCGCTGGAAAGCTGGCTTGGCCCGGCGGGTCAGACCATCCAGTCGATGCAGTTCTATGAGACGGATAAGTCGCGCGGTTTCGTGCGCGGCGCAAAATGGCAGGTGATGCCGTCCGGCGGCCCGCTGGGCATGCGCGCGGCCTATGGCGGCAAGCCATTGGAGGAAGCCTGGGGTGCGAACCTCCATCGCAATACCCGCAAGGTCTTCGGCCGTGCCTTCGAATGGGGCATCATCGCCGAGGATTTGCCGGATGAGGCCAATGCCGTCGTTCTCGACCCGACCCTCCAGGACAGCGACGGTATTCCGGCACCCAAGATCATCTATAAGAACTCGGAAAACACCAAGAAGATGATCGATTTCCATCTTGAGCGAGCTAAAGAGGCTACCTTGGCAGCCGGCGCCGTCGATATTTCGCTGACGCCATTGATGCGCGATTGTGGCTGGCATCTCATGGGGACATGCCGGATGGGTACCGATCCGGCGCGGTCGGTCGTCAATCAGTATGGGCAAAGCCATGATGTGCCCAATCTCTTCATCTATGACGGCAGCGTCTTTGTCACCTCCTCCGGTTTCAATCCGACGGGGACGATCGCAGCCGTCGCGTTGCGTTCCGTCAAACATCTGATCGCCAATCGCCGGAATCAAAAGGTGGCCGCATGACGACGCTAGACACCACCCTGCGCGAGACCTTCGCCAAGATCGCCGATGTCCTCATTCCAAACGCCGAAGGCATGCCGTCGGCGAGCGAGATGAAGGTGCATGAAGAGATGCTGGACCATATTCTGGCCTTGCGTCCAGATCTTCGCGAAAACTTCCTCCGCGGTCTGTCGAAGGCCGCCGGCCGCGATGCGCGCGAAGCCGCCAACGATCTCAATCAAACCGATGGCGCCGCCCTCACCGCCATCGGCCTGGTCGCCTCGGCCGGATATTATATGACACCTCACGTGCGTGACCTGATCGGCTATCCGGGCCAGCAAAGCCGCCCGGACACAGATCCCGACGCTGTCCCGGAATACGTGACCAACGGCATGCTGCAGCAGGTCATCGACCGCGGTCCGATCTTCCGGCCGACACCAAAATAAAACATCACATTCCTAGGGAGGAAGTCATGACAACCACGCAGACGTCCGGTACGGCGCGTGCCGGTCGCGACGAAATTGCCGATGTTCTGATTATCGGCGCCGGTCCCTCGGGGTCGGTAACGGCGAAGCACCTGTCGCAAGCCGGCTTCAAGGTGGTTTGTCTCGAACAGGGGCACATGCCGGATGCCAATCGTTACCCCGGCCGCCGCCCGGAATGGGAGCTGGTGACGCAGAAGCAATGGCATCCCAATCCGAATTTCCGGGATATGCCGCGCGACTATCCCATCAACACCAAGGATTCCGACGTCAACCCGCTGATGTTCTGCGGCGTCGGCGGCAGCGCCACGCTTTATGCCGGCCATTGGACGCCGTTTCTGCCATCGGATTTCAAAGTCCGGACACTTGACGGCGTGGCTGACGATTGGCCGTTCACTTATGAGGACGTCCAACCGTTCCTTGAAGAGATCGAGCGCGAGGTCGGTGTGTCGGGCCTTGCCGGGAATCCCGCTTACCCGACCAAGATGGCCTATCCGACACCCCCCCTGCCGATCGGTAAGGTCGGTCGCAAGGCGGCGGAATGCATGGACAAGATGGGATGGCATTGGTGGCCGGGTACCAATGCGATGCCCTCGATCGCCTATAACGGTCTCAATGCCTGTGTTCGTCGCGGGACCTGCATGAGCGGTTGCCCGGAAGGTGCTAAATCCACGACCGATCTCACCCATTGGCCGCATGCCATCAAGGCCGGCGCTCGCCTGGTCACGGGCGCACGGGTCAGGGAGATCACCGTCGATGACCGGGGCCTTGCCACCGGTGCCGTCTATATCGACGAGAATGGCCGCGAGCGCCGGCAAAAGGCGAGTGTCGTCATCCTATGCGCCAATGGCATCGGCACGCCGCGGCTTCTTCAATTGTCGAAATCGGCGAAGTTCCCCGATGGCCTCGCGAATTCCAGCGGTCTCGTCGGCAAGCGTCTGATGATGCATCCCTTCTCCGCAATCCAGGCGACCTTCGGAGACGACCTGGAATCCTGGCGTGGGCCTTTCGGGCAAAACATCTCCTCTTTCGAATTCTACGAGACGGATGAAAAAAGAGGCTTTGTGCGGGGTGCCAAATGGGGTGCCATGCCAGGCGGCGGCCCGCTCGGCGCGACGAGTTTCGTCGGTTCCAAGGTCTTCACCGACCCCAATGCGCGTGTCGAGGACATGTGGGGCACCAATCTCCATGACTTGGTGACACGGCGTTTTGGCCATACCCTGGTCTGGGGCATCATCGGTGAGGATTTGCCGGAAGAATCAAACCAGGTGCTGCTCGACCCCGATATGACCGATACGGATGGCATCCCCGCCCCGCGGCTGATCTATAAGGTCTCGGAGAATTCGAACCGAATGTTGAAATTCCACGAGGAAAAATGCGTCGAAGCCTGCAAGGCCGGGGGCGCGATCGAAGTTTCCGTGGTCCATCAGATGCGGGATACCGGTTGGCACCTGCTCGGCACCACGGTCATGGGCACCGACCGCAAGACATCGGTGGTCAATGAATGGGGCCAGACGCATGATGTGCCGAATCTGTTCGTCTTCGATGGCAGCACTTTCCCGACCTCGGCCGGCCTCAACCCCACGGCCACGATCATGACCGTGGCCCTGCGCCAATCACGTCGTCTCATCGCAGAGCGTCGCAACCAGGAGGCTGCATGATGTCCGTGCAAAAGCAGCTCACCCCCGACTTGCGGAAGATTTTCGGCGAAATCGCCGACCTGTTGATTCCCGCCTATAAGAACCTGCCGGCAGCCACCGCCGTCGGCGTTCATGAAAAGCTGCTCGATGATGTGCTTGGCTTCCGGCCCGATATCGTCGAGGCGTTCTTTCGGGGCCTGGGGGAAATCAAATCCGGAAAGGTCTCGGAGAATCTGAACGCACTTTATCGCGCGGATGCCGAGGCCTTCGGCGCCATCAGCCTGGCTGCGTCCGGCGGCTATTACATGTCGCCGGAGGTACGTGCCGCCTTGGGTTATCCAGGCCAGGAATCCCTGACCTATAACCCGCATGCGACCCCGGATTACCTCGTTGATCATATGCTTGAACGCGTCGTGCGCCGCGGTCCCATCTATCGCCCGACACCCGGCAGTTGAGGAAAGCCCCCTCGCGAGGTGATGGCCCGAACAGGGCCGCCATCTCCGGGCAGGCTTTGGATATGGCACTGAGCTGGGTAACGGACCCTGCACCACGGGAAAAGTTTTGATCTCGAACGCAGAAGCACTTTATGGCTTCGCGCCATTATCCGGAAACGCCAGTCGATAGGCAGGAAGAATGCAAAGCTATGTCGTGATCGCCTTATTGGCCGGCATCGTTCTGCCGGTACAGGCCCTGGTCAATGGTCGCCTGTCGACCGGCCTCGGCAGTGCTTTTCTGGCTGCCAATATTTCCTTCATCGTCGCCGCGATCGGCCTTGTTCTCATCCAACTCGTTCTTCATCAGCCGCTCCCCTCTCTTGCCCGTATGGGAACGATTCCCTTCTGGGCCTGGCTCGGCGGCCTGCTGGGCGTCGTGTATGTCGTGGGAGCGATCATGAGTGTCGGCGCGATCGGCACGACGACAGCGATTTGCCTGATCATCACGGGCCAGATCGCCGGCGCCCTGATCATCGATCAATTCGGTCTTCTAGGCGCCGTCAGCCATTCGCTGACCGTGCTGCGCCTGTTCGGCGCCGGCCTGGTCGTTGCCGGCGCCATTCTCGTTCTTCGCGGCTAGAGCCGGTTAGAAAAAGTGCCGGAGCGGAAAGGCCTGGCCAGTTCAGCTCCGGCCACGCGACATCGTCAGCCGGCAATCGCCGCAGCAGCGGCGGATGCGATGGCTTCATCATCAGGCGGCATGCCGCCGGCAACGCCGACGGCCCCGACCACATTGCCCTGATGGACGATGGGAACGCCGCCGGCAAACACGACAAATGCCTGGCGATGAGATGTCTCCATGCCATAGAGAGGACCGCCGGGCTGGACCAGCGACATGACATCGCCGGTTTTCATGTTCAGCGAGCGTGCCGTATAGGCCTTGGCCTGCGAGATCTCGATGCTGGCAAGCAAGGCGGATTCCATCCGGATGAAGCCCAGCAGGTTGCGCCCCTCGTCAACGATGGCAATGCTGGATGGTGATTTCAGTTCCTGGGCCTTCTTCAAGGCGGCCTGAAGTCCAGCCTGAACTTTTTCTGGGGTAATGGTCACGGTATCCTCCTCTGTCTTTATGCTGCTGTGCTTGTTCCACGCCCGCCCATGGAAATGGCGAGAAGCTGGTCGTAGTTGCAGTCGGTTTTCGGTGCGTCATGCACGACCGCACCATTGCGGATGACGACGACCCGCTCGGCCAGGGACAGGATTTCCTTGGTCGAGGATGAGATGACGATCACCGCGGCGCCGCTTTCAGCCATCCGCAGGATGATGTCGTAAATTTCCTTGATCGCACCGACATCGACACCCGAGGTCGGCTCGACAAAGACATAGATGCGAGCCTTGGCCTTGAGCCACTTGCCGATCACCGCCTTCTGCTGATTCCCGCCGGAAAAGAATTTCGCCACCGTATTGGGTTGCCGCGGATTCACATTCAACTGGTTCATCACGGCCTCGGCATAAGCGGCCTTTTTCTTTCCGTTTATCAGCGCAAAGCGGGATAAGGCGGCGAGGACCGGCAAGGATACGTTTTCCGCCATGGTGAGATTGGGAAACAGCGCCTGTTTCCGGCGATCTTCCGGAATAACCGCGATCCCCGCGGCGCGCGCGACGGGCGGTGCCGAGATCACGACATCCTTTCCATCAATGCGGATTGCACCGCTGCTTCGCAAGATACCGCCGAGAGCGAGCTCGATCTGCTCCATGCCGCCACCGACCGGGCCGGTAATGCCGAGAACCTCGCCCGCATGGACCTGCAGGGAGATCGGTTGCAGCTTGGATGTGCGAAGTGCGTCCAGCTCCAGCACGACGGTGCCGGTGGAATGTCCGCTATTATAGGTTTCCAGGTCGCTGCGGCTGCGATCGACCATCAGCTCCGTGACACGTTCCTCATTGATTTCGTCGCGGTCCAGTGTGGCGGAGACCATGCCCCCGCGCAGAATGGTGACACGGTCGCAAATGCGCTTGATCTCCTCCAATCGATGGGAGATGTAGATGATCGTTATGTTTTGCGCGAGAAAGTTCTGGATGATCTGGAACAGCAGCTCCACTTCCCCCGCCGACAATCGCGCGGTCGGTTCGTCGAGAATGATGACCTTGTACTTCCGGTGGAAGAGCGTTCCCAAGGTCACCAACTGCATCTCAGCCGCCGACAGGGATTTCGCGAGACGATGAACATCGATCCTGATGCCGATCTCGTCGAAGATCGCCTGAGCCTCGGCATGTGTTTCCTTGTAATTGATCAGGGCGCCACCCGGCTCGTTCCCAAGTAAGACGTTCTGCCCCACGGTGAATCCGCCGATGAGTTCGGCGTCCTGATAGACCGCGCCGAGGCCAAGCCGGTGAGCGTCCAGGGGATTGCGAATTTGCACCGGCTGGCCGTCGAGCAATATCTCTCCACCGCTCGCACCATAGACACCGGTCAGAATCTTGATGAGCGTGCTCTTGCCCGCACCGTTCTCGCCAAGCAAACCGTGAACCTCACCGCGCCTGAATCCCAGATTGATGCCTTTCAACACCTTCGTACCGGTGAACTCCTTGATAAGATCACGGACTTCGAGCAGTGGCTGCGACATTTCCATTCCCCGCGATCAAATGAACTTCAGATGGATTTCTTCGCGATTCAGCATCGCATTGGCCCCGACGGCGAGAATGAGGATCAATCCGGAGAAGAGTTGGCGCGCGGCAAACGGAAATCCGACCATGTTCATGCCGGAATTCACCATATAGATGAAGAAGACGCCGAGCAGGGTTCCAAAGACATGTGGCTTACCCTTGCCGAGCACCGTCGCCCCCAGAAACACCGCGGCAAAAGCCTCAAGCAGATATCCTTCACCGCCGACCGGCTGTGCCGAAGAGGAAATCGAGGTCAGGATAACGCCGCCGATCGACGACATGATGCCGGCCAGGATGAAGGCCAGGATCAGCCAGTTATAGACTTTGACGCCTGAATAATAGGCGGCCATGGGATTGTCACCCACGGCCGTGATGTAATGCCCCGGCTTCGTTCGCGTCGCCACGACATGCATGATGGCGACCACGGCGAGCAGAACCAGCACCGGGAACGCGACGAGTCCGATCTTCCCCTGCCCGATATAGAGGAACGCCGTCTGCGAATAGTCGACGGCGATCTGGTAGCCATCGGTCAGAAATATGTTGATGCCGCCGAGAACAAACATCATGCCGAGTGTCACGACGATGCCGGACAGGCGTCCATATGTGACCAGCAACCCATTGATCAACCCGATCAGCGCACCGACGCAAAGCGCCCCGCCGATGGCGGCCCAGGGACCGACAACGGGAATAAGGAAGGCCGTGACGATAGAGGTTGCCGTCACCGTGAGGCCGACCGACAAATCGAAACTGCCACCGACGACGACGAAAGTCAGGCCGACCGATACCAGGCAGCTGACGATCATCGAGAAGAGGATGTTGTTGAAATTCGAGATGGTGAAGAAATAGGGAGAGGACAGAGCAAAGCCAATCCCCACCAGCACGATGACGACGATGGTTCCCCATCGCCGCAGGAAATTAACAAGGGACGGAGATCCTTTATCTTTCGAACTTTTTTGCATTTGAACTCCCCCCGTGCCGATCTGAGAAACCTGCTGATTCATGGTAACCTACCCGGGCTCAAGAGAAGAGGTTCAGGAGTTGTAGACGCCGCCATCGATGGTGATCGCCTGGGCCGTCATATAGGCCGATTCATCCGACGCCAGATAAACGAACAAGGGAGCGATCTCGCTGGCAACGGCTTGGCGGCCCAGCGGCACGACGGCGGAAACGACTTTCTTCTGCTGTTCCTCGCCACCCATGAAATTGATCGCCGGCTGATTGAAAGCCGTATCGACCCAGCCGGGGCAGATCGCATTGACCCGGATGTTATCGGGGGCGAGTTCCATGGCGAGCGCCGTTGTGAAGGCGATCACGGCCCCCTTGGATGCCGAATAAGCCGTCAGTCCCGATCCGCCGCGTTTCCCGGCCAGCGAAGAGGTATTGATGATCGATCCGGTCTTGTTCTTGCGCAGATGCGGTATGGCATATTTGGCACCGAAGAAATGCGCCCGGGCATTGACGGCAAAGAGCGCATCCCATCTGGCCGCATCGAAATCGGTCACGGCGCCGGAATGCTGCAAGCCGGCATTCTGGCAGAGAACATCGAGCCCGCCGAGCCAGGCGCTTCCCTCATCGATGAGCTTGCGGACACTGTCCTCGGAGGTGACATCAACCTTGATGAATTTGACCGACGCGCCGAAGCTGCTTGCCGTCGCAGCGCCGGCATCGTCGCGGTCGCCGATCACAACCCGCGCACCCTCTTGCACGAAACATTGAACGGCTTCCTTGCCGATATTGCTGACCGCGCCCGTGATGATAATGCGCTTGCCTGTGAGACGTCCGCTCATATTTCTTCCTCCACCCTGTAGTCTCGTTACTTGATGTCCGAAAGGAGATTGCCTCCGCGGCCCCAGTTATCTTCTTCAACTTCATTGATGATGACGTGAACGCGTTCCTCTACAGAATCGCACACGTCGACGAGAACATCCGTCATGCGCCGGACGATTTCCCGTTTCTGGTCGATCGTTCGACCGCTTTTCAAATTGACCTGAACGACAGGCATTGCGGTGCTCCTCATATCTGGCAAGTTTTATGCGGCAGAGCACCCGGGCCGATTCGCCCGGGCGGCCCTTGCATGTCCTCAACCGCCATACTGCTTCAGGAAAGCAATCGCCTCTTCATCCATCTTCTTGACATCGGCCAGGGCCTGCGACGCCTGGTCCTTGGTGATTTGCGTGACCGGGACACGATTGTGGAACTTCGGCACATCCTCCCCACGGCCCAGCTTCATGGCGATATCGGCAACCTGCTCGCCCATGAGATGCCATGGCACGTCGGTCGAGAATTCGACCGGCGAATCAGGCTTCTGCATCTCTTCCAGCAGCTGATTCGAAAAATAATGATTGAAGATACGCACATCGCTGCGGTTCATCTGCTTCAGCGCCTGGGCAGCGCCGATCGTCAGCGGCCACCACCAGGAAATAATGCCCGTCAAGGAACCCGGTGTCGGATTCGCCTGCAGCAAGGACAGGACATTTTCGCGGCCCTTGGAGATCTGATCCTGCGTCGACACGCTGCCCGACATGAAGGGCAGCAACTTCATGCGCGGTTCATAACTCGCCATTAGGGCGAACTGATCAGCCTCCTGATCGAACGGCGTATAGAAACCTTTGCTTTCCGCCGTCTGCACGAAAGTGCCCTGGCGCTGCGTCACGTTTTGTACATGATAGGCGAGCACTGCACCTGTGCCGTAGGTATCTTCCGTCACGAAAGGCGAATCCTTGACAGGCACAGCAAATCCAACCGTCTTGATGCCACGCTTCTTCGCTTCATCGACGATGAAAGCGGTCTCCGATTCCAGGGAGTAGATCCCCAGGACGAGAACATCGATATTGCGGTCGAGAAGCGAGCGCGCCGAATCCTGTTCGCTCTGCTTGCTGGGCGTGCCACGCACGGTGACCGGCTCGCCGCCCATATCGACGACCTTCTTCAGCAAGGTGTAGCAGCCGCGGCGCCATGGTTGATTGAACGGCCCGTAATTCAGGCCGAGACCCACCCGCACCTTCTTGCCGGCATCAGCCAAAGCCGGCCTCGCCAGCTTGGACACCAGCAATCCCGCGGTAGCAAGCGTGCCGCCCGTCGCCAATAACTGGCGGCGGCTGAATCTTGTTTTCGTATCTTCCGTCTTGATTTCTTCGCTCATGGTTTCCTCCTCCTTTTATACCCTTCGCGGGCTTTTTTGCGGGCGGCGCCGCCGAACCGCTGATTGATCGCTTAGCTATGCCTTGCCAGGAATTTGCCGATCATTTCGGTCGCCGCCTGCGGCTTCTCCAGCGTGAAGACATGCGCGGCATCCGGCAGCAGGGCGAACTCAGCACCGCGAATGCGATGGTGCAGGTCGCGCATCATGTCCGGCGTCGCCGATGGATCTTCCGCCCCGGCGATCAGCAATGTCGGTACGGCGATTTTCTCCGCGGCTCCCCTGAGATCCATATCGCGGATCGCAGCCGCGCAGCCGGCATAGCCCTCGGCGGAGGTCTTGCTGATCATGATGCGTGCAGCCTTGACGATATCGTCATGTGCAGCCCGAAAAGCGGGCGTCAGCCATCTCTCCAGCGTGGCATCGATGATCGGCGACAGGCCGGACGCCCTGACCGTGGCAATACGTTGGTTCCACAGCTCATAGGATGTCTGGGCGAAGGTTGCGCATAAAATCAGGCTGGCGACGCGCCGAGGTGCCCGCACACTCAGCAATTGGCCGATCATGCCGCCCAGCGACAGGCCAATGAAGTGAACGCGTTCGATGCCAAGCGTGTCGAGAAGGGCCAGGACGTCATCGACCAGCAGGTCGAGGCTGTAATCGCCGCTGGTCGCCTGGGTCTCGCCATGTCCGCGCGTATCGTAACGAATGACCCGGTAGCTCTGCGATAGCGCTGCCGCCTGGCTGTCCCACATTGTGAGATCGGCGGCCAAGCTGTTGCTCATTAAAGCAACCGGCCGGTCTTCCGCCCCGGTGGAGCTCACATGGACTGAGATTCCATTGAAGACGAGCTGACCCAAGCCTTCCCCCGCACTGCATTCATATTGTTTGTGTGTTCACCACACTTGGCGCCATCTGAAGTCACGGCGACAAAGTTGTCAACAATTTTGTTGATTATATTGGCGGCGCATGGCTTTCTAATTGGACGGGTGGAGACACGCATGGATGTAGAGGCAATCGTCGTCGGGGCTGGCGTCATCGGATTGGCCGTGGCGCGACGCATCGCTGAGAGCGGTCGGGGGGTTCTCGTTCTTGAGGCTGAAGAACGCATAGGCTCCCACACGTCCTCCAGAAACTCCGAGGTGATCCATGCCGGGATTTATTACCCGCCGGACAGCCTGAAAGCGCGGCTGTGCGTATCAGGTCGCCAAACTCTTTATGATTATTGCGGGCAACGGCACATCCCGCTGAGACGGACGGGAAAACTCATTGTCGCCGTCTCGGAGGCAGAGGTTCCCGCCCTGCAGGTGTTGCATCGCCGCGGCTTGCAGAACGGCGTGCCCGACCTAACCTGGCTGGATCCCAAGCAAGTGGCTCAGCTGGAACCGGAAATTCAGTGCAGGGCTGCCGTGCTTTCCCCCTCCTCCGGCATCATCGACAGCCACGCTTACATGCTGTCATTGCAGGGGGAAGCAGAAGCGAAGGGTGCGCAATGTGTCTTCCGTACGCGCGTCGACAGCATCGCTGCGATCGATGGCGGTTTCGAAGTCCGCACCCGGGCCAGCGAGGCCCGAGACAATGAAGACCAGGCCAGCGAACATATGGCTGTAACCAGCCCCGCGGTTTTTAACTGCGCTGGCTTCAATGCCCAGATCGTGGCGGCCAATACCGATGTTTATCCGAGAAACCGCGTGCCCCCGCGATTTCTCGCAAAAGGCAATTATTTTGCCGTTTCTGGCCCGACGCCTTTCGCGCATCTCATCTATCCGATGCCGGTCGACGGTGGTCTCGGCGTCCACGTCACCCTGGATTTAGCCGGCCGGATGCGCCTCGGCCCCGACCTGCACTGGGTCGAGGACGTGGACTACGGCGCAGATTCCAGTATGATTCAGCAATTCTACACCTCGGTCAGCAGCTTCTGGCCAGCGGTCTTGAAGAGGGACCTTAGCTGGACATATAGCGGCATCCGGCCGAAAATCAGCGGTCCCGGAGAGCCTTCCGCCGACTTCGTTGTTGACGGGCCAGCCGACCATGGTATTGCGGGCCTCGTGAACCTATTTGGGATCGAATCCCCTGGACTGACATCATCGTTGGCGCTCGCGGAGCTTGCGGTGCAAAAACTTGGTTGGAGTTAATTTTTTGACCCAAAAGAAAAATAGCGAACATGCAGCGGAGATCGTCCGCCATATCAAACAAAACATTATCTTCGGCCGCCTACGCCCCCGTGAGAGGCTGATCGAGGAGGATATCACCGCTCAATTCAATGTTTCGCGCCACGTTGTTCGCGCCGCAATTGTGGAGCTGGAGCAGCTTGGACTGGTCACGCGACGCCCCAATAAAGGCGTGACGGTCAGGGACTTTTCCGTGCAGGAAGTCGACCAGATCTATGAGATGCGCGCCCTGCTACAGGCCGAAGCGGCCCGCCGCATTCCGATGCCGGCGAACACCGCCCTGATCAAGGAGCTCGAGAGCATTCACCGGGATTACTGTGCGGCGCATGACAGAGGCGAATTACAAGTCGTCTGCTCTCTCAACAATCATTTCCACCGCACGATCTGGGCCGCCTGCGGAAACGTTTGCCTGAGCGGGCTGATCGACAGGCTTTGGATCGAAACGCTCGGCATCCGCTGTTACGGTATTGGCGACCCGGTGCTCTTGAAGCGGTCGCGCGCCGAGCATGCGCGCATGATCGAGTTCCTCCGTATTGGAGATCGTGAGGGTTTCATTGCCCTTTCCGTCGATCACATGCAGCCTTCACTGGATGCTTACAAACGCGCCCATGGTGGATGGACGGGTATTTCCAGCATGGTCGCGCGACGCGAGGAAAGGCACGCATCTTGAATCCAACCTATGAGATCATCGTTCACGGCAACAGCCTTCGCCTGAAGGATGATTTTTTGGGCTTGGCGAATATCACGCTGATCCATGCAGCGTCGGGGCCGATGTTGTTCGACACCGGCGGATATATTTCTCGGCTAGGGTTGATCAAGCAACTCAATGAGCGTGGCCTGAAACCGGCCGACATCCGATCCGTCTTCCTATCGCATCTGCATTTTGATCATGCGCACAATATCGACCTGTTCCCCCAGGCGCGCTTCATTCTCAGTGCGCGAGAGTGGGAATATGCGAAGAATCCTCACCCCAAGGATATCCTTGTGCCCTGGGGAATTCTCGACCAGTTGTCGCGGGGCCGCGTCGATCTCATCGACGGGGATGGAGAACTCGACAAGGACATTTTCCATTTCGCAACGCCGGGTCATACGCCCGGCAGCCATGCACTTGAATTGCACACTGAAGACAAGGGCAAAGTGGTCATTGCCGGCGACGCCATCAAATATGTCAAAGAAGTGATTATATGCCGTTGTGACATGGCCTTCGGTACCGTTGAACAGGGCACGGCCAGCATCCGACGCATTCTCGGGACAGCGGACCGAATTGTCCCCGGGCATTTCCCAGAATTAATCAAGCAGCCGGATGGCGGCTTTTCCTGGGATGAGGCGGCGCATTTTCATCTGATGGTGAGATAGCAGCCCGCTTGCTGCGAAGATCGTATGATGAAGATCGTATGATACGGCGTTCTCCGTTGCGCTACGCCAACGTCATCGACGATCAGGTCATCGTGGCGCCCTGAAACACCCTTCTTGGGCCGTCACACTCGAATTTCACAATCAAGGAAAACGGCACCAGCTTCAAGGCTGGAAAAGGTGCGCTTCGGCACCGTGAACGATACCACAGCCGCCTCGGTGGCCAGGAATATCCCTATTTCGGTACCTGAAGAATATGCTCGGTAGTATCAATCAGCGGATCCGGAAGGCAAGCGTCGGCCAGGCGCTGAGGATTGGTGATGATAATAGTCTCGCCTTGCACCTCGATGCCGATCTTCTGCAATTCTGCTAGCGCTCGCGAGAAGCTTTCCCGCGTAATGCCAAGTTGCGAGGCGATGAGGTTCTTTTCGTAGGGCAAGACAACTTGTCTTGGGGTTCCCTGTTTCGCGGCGAGCACCAGTAAATAACAGCCGACACGTTGCAAGGCCGACCGAAGCTTGAGGTTCTTGACCTGCCTCACCAAGCGACGGAATTGGCCTGAGAGACAGCCAATCAGCGCCAGGGCAAGGCTCGGTTCGCTCAGGACAGCAGATCGAAAGGCGCTCGCTTGGATCATCAGCAAGGTCGAATCCTCCACCACCCGTGCCTGCATCAGATACGGCGTGTTCGTCAGCACGGCGGCAGGGATAATGAGATCGGGTGCCTCGACAACTTCGATCAGCACCTCGCGATCGTCGATGGAGCGACCGTATAAATGAACGGAACCCTGCAGCAGGAACTGCTGGAATGTCGGCGTCTCGCCTTGGTCGAATAAGATCGTTCCCGGCCGCACCCGATGCTGAACGGATTGCGCGAGCAATCTGGCACGCTCCGGTGCCGGCAGTTGCGACAGAATGGGGTGATCGGCCATCGGGACTTCGGTATCGCCATCCATGCTTGAAATCACTTTCTGTGCACCGCGCATTGGGCACGGCGAGGGCATCCTATGATTCGGGGCGGTCGCCGCCAACTTTCTCGCCACATATCCGATTATCGGCTGGCGCGCCAGCAACCTGCTGAAAAGACGTCATTTCCCACCCCCAACTATGTAAGTGATATAAATCATTTCATGCATTGATTTATATCAATGACCCTATTCCTCCCTTCCTTACCTTAGTCGCATGCAACCACTCCGGCGCCGGGGCCGGGTCGGAACGGTAGTATTGTGAGGGAGAGGGCAATGCAGGCGACGATCGATCCGAAAGCCAATCGGATCCTGGGGGTCAGCACCCTGGCTTTTACTTTGTGTTTCGCGGTCTGGTCGATTTTCTCGATCATCGGCATCGGCATCAAACAGCAGCTTGGCCTCAATGACACCGAATTCGGCCTGCTGATCGGCACGCCGATCCTCAGCGGCTCCTTGATCCGCCTGATCCTCGGGATCTGGGCCGACCGCTATGGCGGGCGCGTCATCATGACCTGGGTGATGCTGGCCGGCGCTGCTGCAACCTTCCTGCTCTCCTACGCCACGACCTATCCGATGATGCTGATCGCGGCCTTGGGAGTCGGCATTGCCGGCGGTTCCTTTGCCGTCGGCATCGCCTATGTCTCGCGCTGGTATCCCAAGGAACGCCAGGGTACGGCCCTTGGCATTTTCGGCATGGGCAATGTCGGCGCGGCAGTCACCAAGCTGCTCGCCCCCTTGGTCATGGTGGCTTTCGGCTGGACCACCGTGGCGCAGATCTGGGCGGCGGTCCTGGCGGTGATGGCCGTCATCTACTGGTTCACCACCGAAGACGATCCCGTTCTGCAGGCGCGTCGTGCCGGCAAGGCGCAAAGGCTCTCGATCGCGCAGCAGCTAGCCCCCCTCGCCGATGTCCGGGTCTGGCGCTTCTCGCTCTATTACTTCTTCGTCTTCGGCGGCTTCGTCGCCTTGGCCCTGTGGCTGCCGCATTTCTATATCGACACCTATCACCTGAACGTCGCCACCGCCGGTTTGCTCGGCGCTGCCTATTCGATCCCGGGCAGCCTGTTCCGCGTCTATGGCGGCATTCTCTCCGACAAGGTCGGCGCCCGGCGCGTCATGTACTGGTCATTCGGCGCCGCCGTCATCTGCACCTTCCTGCTCTCCTATCCGGCGACCGATTACGTCATCCACGGCATCAACGGCGATATTCATTTCAGTTTCGCCCTCGGCCTGGTGCCGTTCACCATCGTCGCCTTCGTGCTCGGCTTCTTCATGGCGATCGGCAAGGCCGCGGTCTATCGCCACATTCCAGTCTACTATCCGGATCACGTCGGGCCGGTCGGCGGGGTTGTCGGCATGATCGGCGGCCTCGGTGGCTTCATCCTGCCGATCGCCTTCGGCATGCTCAATGATCTGACCGGCCTGTGGACCAGCTGCTTCATGCTGCTGTTCCTGATCGTTGCCGTGAATCTCGCCTGGATGCATGCCGCAATCCTGCGCATGGAACGCAGCACGGCGAAATCGGATCGCCGCTATCTCGCCGAGTTGCAGCCGGAGAGTCCGGAGACTCGCGGCGCCGTCATCGCCGATTGGAATCCCGAGAGCGAGAGCTTCTGGCTGGCGACCGGACGCCGAATCGCCACCCGCAACCTGTGGATCTCGATCCCTGCCTTGCTGCTCGCCTTCGCGGTCTGGATGGTGTGGTCGGTGGTGGTCATCAACCTCCCCAGCATCGGCTTCAAGTTCACGCCGGACGAGCTGTTCTGGCTGGCTGCTTTGCCGGGCCTGTCCGGCGCTGTCCTGCGCGGCTTCTATGCCTTCATGGTGCCGATCTTCGGCGGCCGTACCTGGACGACTTTCTCCACGGCCTCGCTGCTGGTGCCGGCGATCGGCATCGGCTTGGCCGTACAGAATCCAGCGACGCCCTATAACATCTTCCTGATCCTGGCTTTGCTCTGCGGCGTCGGTGGCGGCAACTTCGCCTCCTCCATGGCTAATATCAGCTTCTTCTATCCCAAGGCCCACAAGGGCCAGGCCTTGGCGCTGAATGCCGGGCTCGGCAATCTCGGCGTCTCCGTCGTGCAGTTCCTGGTGCCCGTGGTGATCACCCTGGGTGTCTTCGGCGCACTCGGCGGCGATCCGCAGACCGCCACCACCGCCAGCGGCACGAAGCAGATCTGGTTGCAGAATGCCGGCTTCATCTGGGTGCCGCTGATCGTCGCCGCCACCATCGCCGCCTGGTTCGGCATGAATGACATCGCCTCGGCCAAGGCCTCTTTCGCCGACCAGGCGGTCATCTTCAAGCGCAAGCATACCTGGATCCTGTGCTGGCTCTATACCGGCACCTTCGGTTCCTTCATCGGCTACTCGGCGGGCTTCCCGCTGCTCACCAAGGTGCTGTTCCCCGATATCAATCCGGTGACCTATGCGTTCCTCGGCCCGCTGGTCGGTGCCGCCAGCCGTTCCTTCACCGGCTGGATGGCGGATCGCTGGGGCGGGGCGCGTGTCACCATCTGGGTCTTCCTGGTGATGATCGCGGCGGTTGGCGGTGTGCTGTTCTTCGTCGGCATCAAGGATCAGCCGAACGCCTTCTGGGGCTTCCTGGGCATGTTCCTGCTGCTCTTCGCGGCAAGCGGCGTCGGCAATTCCTCCACCTTCCAGATGATGCCGGCGATCTTCAGTGCCCTCTCGCTGCGCAAGGCGGCGGGCAAAGGCGCCGATGCCCTTGCAGCCGCCCAGCGCGATGCGGCCAAGGAAGGTGCGGCCGTTCTCGGCTTCACGTCGGCTGTGGCAGCGATCGGCGCCTTCTTCATTCCGAAGAGCTTCGGTTCCTCGATCGCACTGACCGGCGGCCCGACAGCCGCGCTGATCGGCTTCATCGTCTTCTATGTCACCTGCCTCGTTTTGACCTGGTGGTACTACACGCGCCGCCAGGCCGAAGTACGCCTGACAGGTGCCGCCACACAACCCGCTGCGGCCACCGCCGCCGCGACAACGCATTAACGGGAATCAGCCATGAGCCATTTCCTCGACCGCCTGACTTTCTTCCGCAAGAACGTCGCTACCTTCTCCGGCGATCACGGCGTGGTCACCAACGAGGACCGCGGCTGGGAAGAGGGCTACCGTCAACGCTGGCAGCATGACAAGATCGTGCGCTCAACCCACGGCGTGAACTGCACCGGCTCCTGCAGCTGGAAAATCTATGTCAAGGGCGGCATCGTCACCTGGGAAACACAGCAGACCGATTATCCGCGCACCCGGCCGGATATGCCCAATCACGAACCGCGCGGCTGCGCCCGTGGTGCCAGCTATTCCTGGTATCTCTACAGCGCCAACCGGGTGAAATATCCGCTGATCCGCCGCCGCCTGCTGGAATTGTGGCGGGCCGAACGCGCAAACAAAGGTCCGGTCGAAGCCTGGGCGGCGATCGTCGAGGACAAGGCCAAGGCGAAATCCTACAAGCAGATCCGCGGTCTCGGCGGCTTCGTTCGCGCCAAGTGGGACGAGGTCGAAGAGATCATCGCTGCAGCCAACGTCTATACGGCGAAGACCTACGGTCCCGACCGCATCGCCGGCTTCTCGCCGATCCCCGCCATGTCGATGGTCTCCTATGCAGCCGGCAGCCGCTATCTGTCACTGATCGGTGGCGTCTGCATGAGCTTCTATGACTGGTATTGCGACCTGCCGCCTGCCAGCCCGCAGACCTGGGGCGAGCAGACCGACGTGCCGGAGAGTGCCGACTGGTACAATTCGACCTTCCTCATGCTCTGGGGCTCCAATGTGCCACAGACCCGGACACCCGACGCGCATTTCTATACCGAGGTGCGCTACAAAGGCGCCAAATCCGTCGTCATCTGCCCGGATTACAGCGAAGCGGCGAAATTCGCCGATCTCTGGCTGCATCCGAAACAGGGCACCGATGCGGCACTTGCCATGGCGATGGGCCATGTCATCCTCAAGGAATTTCACCTCGCCAAGCGCAGCCCCTATTTTGAGGATTACTGCCGTCGCCTGACCGACCTGCCGATGCTGGTCATGCTGGAGAAGCGCGGCAACGCCTATGTGCCCGGCCGCTTCCTGCGGGCCGCCGATCTCGAAGGCGCGCTCGACCAGAGCAACAATCCGGAATGGAAGACGCTCGCCTTCGATCGGCACAATGGCGAGCTGGTCGTTCCCAATGGCTCGATCGGCTTCCGCTGGGGCGAGAGCGGCAAATGGAATGTCGAGGAGAAGAATGCCCGCACCAACACGGCTGCGGAACTGACGCTGTCGCTGGCAGATGGAAAGTACAGCCTCGCCTCCGTCGCCTTCCCCTATTTTGGCGGCGAGGCGCCGTATTCATTCCACGCCACCGACCATGCCGAGATTCTGGAACGGCAGACGCCGGTGCGCGAGATCATGACCAAGGACGGTCCCGTCCTGGTCGCCACAGTGTTCGATCTGTTGACCGGCAATTACGGTATCGATCGCGGCTTCGGCGGCGGCAATGTCGCCGCTAGCTATGACGACGATACCCCCTATACGCCAGCCTGGGCCGAGGCCGTCACCGGCGTGCCGCGCGAACAGATCATCACCGTGGCGCGCCAGTTTGCCGAGAATGCCGACAAGACACATGGCAAGTCCATGGTGATCCTCGGGGCCGGCCTCAACCACTGGTACCACATGGACATGATCTATCGCGGCATCATCAACATGCTGGTGCTGTGCGGCTGCGTCGGGCAATCCGGCGGCGGCTGGTCGCATTATGTCGGCCAGGAGAAGCTGCGGCCGCAGACCGGCTGGACGGCCTTGGCTTTCGCGCTCGACTGGAGCCGGCCGCCCCGCCAGATGAATTCGACCTCGTTCTTCTATGCCCATAGTTCGCAATGGCGTTACGAGAAGCTCGACCCGGCGGAGATCCTGTCACCGCTCGCCGAAGCCGGCGATCTGCCGCGCAGCCTGATCGACTACAATGTCAAGGCCGAGCGCATGGGCTGGCTGCCCTCGGCGCCGCAGCTCGCCGGCAATCCGCTGCATATCGCCGCGGCAGCAAAGACCGCCGGCAAGGATGTGCCGGCCTATGTCGCCGAGAGCCTGCGATCAGGGGCGCTGAAATTCGCCGCGGAAGATCCCGATGCGCCTGCCAATCATCCGCGCAATCTCTTCGTCTGGCGCTCCAACCTGCTGGGGGCTTCCGGCAAGGGCCATGAATATTTCCTGAAATACCTGCTGGGCACCGATCACGGCCTGCTCGGCAAGGATCTCGGTCATGAGGGTGCAGAGAAGCCGGCCGAGGTGCGCTGGCATGACGAAGCGGCGACCGGCAAGCTCGACCTCTTGGTGACGCTCGATTTCCGCATGTCGACCACCTGCGTCTATTCCGACATCGTGCTGCCGACCGCGACTTGGTACGAGAAGCACGACCTCAACACCTCCGACATGCACCCCTTCATCCATCCCCTGTCGGCGGCGGTCGATCCGGCCTGGGAGTCACGCACCGACTGGGACATCTACAAGGGCATCGCCCGCACCTTCTCCAGGGTGGCCGAAGGTCATCTCGGCCAGGAAAGCGACGTCGTGCTGACGCCGATCCTGCACGATACGCCGGGCGAGCTGGCGCAGCCTTTCGATGTCGTCGACTGGAAAAAGGGCGAATGCAAGCCGATCCCCGGCAAGACCATGCCGGCAGTTGCGGTCGTCGAACGCGACTACCCGCAGACCTATGCCAAGTTCACGGCCCTTGGGCCACTGATGGAGAAGGTCGGCAATGGCGGCAAGGGCATCAGCTGGAAGACCGAGCATGAGGTCGATTTCCTGAAGCAACTCAACGGCACTGTGACGAAAGCCGGTGCCGGCCTGGGGCATGCCAGGATCGAAAGCGATATCGATGCCGCCGAGGTCATCCTGACCCTGGCGCCGGAGACCAACGGCGAGGTCGCCGTCAAGGCCTGGGAGGCCCTGGGTCATATCACGGGCCGCGACCATACCCATCTCGCTTTGGCGCGCGCGGACGACAAGATCCGTTTCCGCGATATCCAGGCGCAACCACGCAAGATCATTTCCTCACCGACCTGGAGCGGCCTCGAGAGCGAGCATGTCAGCTACAATGCCTGCTACACCAATGTGCATGAGCTGATCCCCTGGCGCACCCTCACCGGCCGGCAGCAGTTCTACCAGGACCACAAATGGATGCGGGCCTTCGGCGAGGGATTGGCGGTCTACCGGCCCCCGATCGACACCAAGACCATCAAACCGGTACAGGGTCGGCTGACCGATGAACGCAAATCCGTGGTGTTGAATTTCATCACCCCGCATCAGAAATGGGGCATCCACAGCACCTATACCGACAATCTGCTGATGCTGACTCTGTCACGTGGCGGGCCGATCGTCTGGATCAGCGAGATCGATGCGAAAACTGCCGGCATCGTCGACAACGACTGGATCGAAGCCTTCAACAGCAATGGCGCCCTGACGGCGCGTGCCGTGGTCAGCCAGCGCGTCCCTTCCGGCATGTGCATGATGTATCACGCCCAGGAGAAGATCGTGAATGTCCCCGGCAGCGAGATTACTGGCAAGCGGGGCGGCATCCACAATTCCGTCACCCGGGTCTGCCCGAAGCCGACGCATATGATCGGCGGTTACGCGCAACTCTCCTACGGCTTCAATTACTACGGCACGGTCGGCGCCAATCGCGACGAATTCGTCGTCATTCGCAAGATGGAAAAAGTCGACTGGAAAGAGGGTCCGCGCGAGCACGCGCTGGCGCCAGCAGCGGAATAAGGAGACAGCTCACATGAAAATCCGTGCCCAGATCGCCATGGTGCTCAATCTCGACAAGTGCATCGGCTGCCACACCTGTTCCGTCACCTGCAAGAATGTCTGGACCAGCCGCGACGGCGTCGAATATGCCTGGTTCAACAATGTCGAAACGAAACCCGGTATCGGCTATCCCAAGGATTGGGAAAACCAGAAGAAGTGGAATGGCGGCTGGGTTCGCCGCAGGAACGGCAAGTTGGAACCGCGCCTTGGCGGCAAGTTCCGCGTCCTCGCCAAGATCTTCATGAACCCGGATCTACCGGAAATCGACGATTATTACGAACCCTTCACCTATGACTATGCGCATCTGCAGACGGCCGGTGTCAGCCAAGCGGCGCCCACCGCCCGACCGCGTTCGGTCATCACCGGCCAGCAGATGGACAAGATCAATTGGGGCCCGAACTGGGAGGAGATCCTCGGCGGCGAATTCGCCAAGCGCAGCCAGGATCAGAATTTCGAGGCCGTGGAGAAGGAAGTCTACGGCCAGTTCGAAAACACCTTCATGATGTATCTGCCGCGCCTCTGCGAGCATTGCCTCAATCCGGCCTGTGTCGCGGCCTGCCCGTCAGGGTCGATCTACAAGCGCGAAGAAGACGGCATCGTTCTCATCGATCAGGACAAGTGCCGCGGCTGGCGCATGTGCGTCAGCGCCTGCCCCTATAAGAAGATCTATTACAACTGGGAAAGCGGCAAGGCGGAAAAATGCATCTTCTGCTATCCCCGTATCGAGGTCGGCCAGCCGACCGTCTGTTCCGAGACTTGCGTCGGCCGCATCCGCTATCTCGGCGTCATGCTGTATGATGCCGATCGCATCGAAGAAGCGGCCAGCGCCGTCAATGACAAGGACCTCTATCAGGCGCAGCTCGATATCTTCCTCGATCCGCATGACCCGAAGGTGATCGCCCAGGCCCGGACCGACGGCATTCCGGAAGCCTGGCTGGTCGCCGCCGCTAATTCGCCGGCCTATAAGATGGCGATCGACTGGAAGATCGCCTTCCCGCTGCACCCCGAATACCGCACCCTGCCGATGGTCTGGTATGTACCGCCGCTCTCGCCGATCCAGGCCAAGGCGCAGTCGGGCGAGCTTGGCCAGAACGGCATGATCCCCGATGTCGGCAAGTTGCGCATTCCGCTGCGCTATCTCGCCAATCTGCTGACTGCCGGCGATGAGCGGCCGGTCAAACTGGCCCTGGAACGCCTGCTCGCCATGCGGGCCTATATGCGGGCGCGCCATGTTGATGGCGTTGAGGCCAGCGATGTGCTTGCACAGGTCGGCCTCGACAAGGCGCTGGTCGAGGACATGTATAAGATTCTCGCCATCGCAAATTACGAGGATCGCTTCGTCATCCCGACGACGCACCGCGAATATGCCGAGAACGCCTTCGACCTCAAGAGCTCCTGCGGGTTCAGCTTCGGCAATGGCTGCTCGAGCGGTGCCAATGAGGTTGGCCTGTTCGGCAAACCCAAGCACCAGCACGGCGTCAAGGCGCAAGACCCGCTGAGTGCCGAGCGCCCCGCATCCGCGGATATCTCGAAATGACGGAGCATGACATGAAGACGTTCAAGATCCTCTCCGCGCTGCTCTCTTATCCCGAGGCGGAGGTGCTCTCACATCGGCGTGAGATCGCTGATCTGCTCATCGGCGAAGGAATGCTGCCGGTCATCCACCAGGCCGCCGTCATCAATTTCATGGGTGATCTGGCGCACCTCGACATTCTGGATGCCCAGGAACAGTATGTTGCGCTGTTCGATCGCAACCGGTCCCTGTCGCTGCATCTCTACGAGCATGTGCATGGCGAATCGCGCGAGCGCGGCCAGGCGATGGTCCAGCTGGCGGAGCTCTATCATCTGCATGGACTCGATATCAGCGCCCACGAATTGCCGGATTATCTGCCGCTCTTCCTCGAATTCCTGTCGCTCTTGCCGGCAAAGGCGGCCGCCTCGCTGCTGAGCGAAGCGGTCCATGTGGTCGCCGCCCTGCGCGAGAAACTGACCCAGCGCAACAGCCCCTATGCGGTGCTGCTTGAGGCGATCGAATCCCTGGCGGCAAAGGCACCCGACCGGGCCGCCGTCGAGGAAGCCTTGCAAGTGCTACAGCCCGACGCCGACAGCCTCGCCGCACTCGACCGCGAGTGGGAAGAAGAAGCTGTGCGTTTCACCGCGGCCTCCGGACCGGACGGTACGGCCGTCGCATCCTGCGGGAGGTAAAAATGCCTGATAATCTTAATCAGATCCTGTTCGGTCTCTACCCCTATGTGGCGCTCAGCGTCTTCATCGTGGGCAGCATCGTGCGCTTCGACCGCGAGCAATATACCTGGCGCTCCGGCTCCAGCCAGTTGCTCAGACGGCGCCTGCTTTTCGTCGGCAGCAATTGCTTCCATATCGGCGTGCTGGCGATTCTCGCCGGGCATTTCGTCGGCCTGCTGACGCCGCATGAGCTTTACACCGCACTCGGCCTCAGCGTCGAGGCCAAGCAGTTGATGGCGATGATCATCGGCGGCGTCTTCGGCGCCCTGTGTTTCCTGGGCCTGACGCTGCTGATCTATCGCCGGCTCGTCGATCCGCGCATCCGGGCCACCAGCAGTGTCATGGATATCGCTATCCTGCTGCTGCTCTATGCCCAGTTGATCCTCGGCCTCTCCTCGATCTTCATCTCGGCGCAGCATCTGGACGGCTCGGAGATGCTGAAGCTCGCCGACTGGGCGCAGCGCATCGTTACCTTGCGCGGCGGTGCCGCAGATGAGATCGCCGATGTCAGCATCATCTTCAAATGCCATATCATGCTCGGCATGACGATCTTCCTGCTCTTTCCCTTCTCCCGCCTCGTCCATATCTGGTCGGCGCCGATCGGCTATATCGGTCGCTCCTATCAAGTGGTACGGCGGCGCGGCGGCGCTTCAGCGATACGGGGGCGATGATGGATTCAATTCGGGTTGACGCTTACGAGATCCCGGCTGCAGCGATCGCCGCCGAGATGCAATATCATCCCGCCGCCAACCGGGACCAGGCCTGGCAATCGGCAGCAACGGCGCTGGTCGTCCGGCACCTGTTGCTGCAGGAGGCGCGTCGCCTCGGCCTGGCGACAGACCCGGACGGCGCGACAGAGGACCCCAGCCAGGAAGACGTGGCTGAAGAGGACCTGATCCGCTCCTTGCTGACGCAAGAGATTGCGATGCCGGAACCGGATGAGGCGACCTGTCGACGATATTGGCAGGCCAATCAAGCGAAATTCCGCGCACCCGATGTCTATGAAGCGGCTCATATCCTGTTTGCCGCGCCTGCCGAGGATGTGGCGGCACGGAAGACGGCGCGCCAGGCGGCAACCGAGACCCTGGCGCTGATCCTGGAGCGGCCCGACCGTTTTGCGGCTCTTGCCAAGGAACGCTCGGCCTGTCCATCGGGTGCAGCCGGCGGGCTGCTCGGCCAGCAAAGCCGTGGCGACCTGGTGCCGGAAATAGAGACCTTTGTCGTCGCGCTGGAGGAAGGGCAGATCTGCCCGGTGCTGATCGAAACCCGCTACGGCTTTCATCTGTTACGGCTGGACCACTTCAAGCGCGGCGAAGTCCTTCCCTTCGAGACGGCAGGGCCGTTGATCGAACGCCAACTGCGCAGCCAGTCCTGGCAACGCGCCGTCAGCCAGTATATCCGGATTCTTGCCGGCAGATCGGACATCGCCGGCATCTCCATCGACGTCGCTTCCAGCCCCTTGGTCCAGTGACGGGCACCGCAGAGGATCCATTGGACAGAATGACGAGGTCATGAACATGCGTGTCTTTGGCATTATCGGCAATTGCCGCGGCAAGGCCGAACTCATCCACCGGCTCATCGCGCAGCTGCAGCTCCAGGGATTGAGCGTCTCTACGATCAAGCGCGTTTCGGACGACGTCGATCTCGATCGGCCGGGCAAGGATAGCTATCAGCAGCGCCTCGTCGGCGCGCAAGAAGTCGTCATGGCCAATAGTTTCCGATTGGCCATTTTGCAAGAATATCAGCTGCCGCGGGATGAACCGGATGTCGATACCCTGATCGACCGCCTAACGCCGGTGGACTTGGTGCTGCTGGAAGGCTTTCACCTGTCCGCCTATCCCAAACTGGAAGTCATCAACGGTGGGCAGGATCGGCGCCCGCATTATCGCGACGATCCGACCGTGATCGCCGTCACAACGGTGGGCACAGGGATACCGGAAACGTCGCATGAGAGCCCGATCTGCCTCAAGAACGGGGACATCGCCGCTCTTGCTGCCTTCGTGTCGGCGCATGCGGTGCCGGCGGGTCAGATCTATGCGGAGGCCGTGGCATGAGGATCGCCGAGGTCGCGGAGCCCGGCCGGCATCCGGTGGCCTTGTTCAGCCAGGGATTTCGCCCCTTCTTCCTGGCGACTGGCCTATGGGCGGCCTTCGCCGTGGGTCTGTGGGTCTATCTGCTGACCGAGGGCGCCAGCCTGCCCAGCCGCTTTGACCCAATAACCTGGCACGTTCACGAAATGCTGTTCGGCTTCGTGATGGCGGCGGTCGCCGGCTTCCTGCTTACGGCAATTCCCAATTGGACGCATCGCCTGCCGGTCAGCGGCGCGCCTTTGGCCGGTCTCGCCGCCTTGTGGCTATTGGGCCGACTTGCCTGCCTGGTCTCCGCGTTCTTGCCGGCCATCGTCGCGGTCGCCGCGGATCTCGCCTTCCCGGTCGTATTGGTCGCGGTCGCCGCACGCGAGATCATTGCCGGCCGCAACTGGCGCAACCTGGTAATGACGGTGCCGGTCACCGTCCTTGGCATCGCCAATCTGCTGATGCATCTGGAGGCACTCGGCGTCAATGTGCCGGCCGGGTTCGGCTGGCGCCTTGGCCTGGCGGCGGTGCTTATGCTGGTCTCGGCGGTATCCGGGCGGATCGTGCCGAGCTTCACGCGGAACTGGCTGGTGAAGCGACAGGCGACAACCCTGCCCGCACCACATGGCCGGGTCGATCGATTTGCCCTGGGATCTTTGCATCTCGGCATGATTGCCTGGGCCATCCTGCCGGATGCCAAGATTGTTGGCGTCGCCTTGCTGATCTCCACCGTGCTGAATGGCTGGCGCATGGCGCGCTGGTATGGCACAGCGACCCTGGCAGAACCGTTGCTGACGATCCTGCATGTCGGCTATCTCTGGCTGGTTTTCGGAACAGCGCTCCTGGGCTTTGCCACCCTGGACTGGGGCGTTCCGCTTTCCGCCGCCATTCACGCCATGACGGTAGGCACCATCGGAACCATGATCCTGGCAGTCATGACGCGCGCCACGCGCGGGCATTCCGGGCACGATCTCACGGCGGATCGGCAAACCGTCATTATCTATGTATTGGTCAATGCCGCGGCCATTGTGCGCATCCTGGCTGCCCTGGATATCGGACCGCAGATACCTTTGCTCCTCGGCTCCGCCTGTCTCTGGATTGCGGGCTTCCTACTCTTCGCCTGGCATTACGGCCGCATGCTACTTGGCTTATCGGCCTCTCGACCGAAGGTCTCATGACAGAGTTGGAGATGCGGTTGACACGATCAACGACCCGGCAATGACCGAGCAGTCATTCAACTGCCGATCCAGGCGGCAAAAATGCTGTGCAGCAGGTAGTGGGCCGTGATGCCCTTGAGCAGCACCGTCGCGGCATCCTCGGCACTCAGTTGTCAGGTAAGCGGACAAGACGTTGGGCAGGGTAAAGATGACCACTGGTATAGCTGCCGATCGGTCCGAGAATGTAGGCGACGCACTTACCAACCGCGACGTTCGCGACGTCGGGTCCGATGGCGGCCGCACGGCCGGCCGCCTCAAGACCAAGACCGCTCGGTAGCGGGATCGGCACGGCGCCATTGCGTTGGGTCACGTCGAGGTGGCTTAGACGGCTCTTCGACTGCCGCCATGCGCCAATCAAACCGTGCGATTGCTTACTCTAAAATCATGAAAGCAGCCGTTCACGGACAACGATTTCAAACGGACGCATCGGTCGGTTCTGACATCGTCACCCGGTTCTTTACGCTGGGGCGCTCCTGCATCCTTGCGTACCAAGCTTGAAGAGCCTCGCACTCCGCAGGCACCGGCAACTCCATGAGCCCCGCAAAGATCAAACCGCCGATGACCGTGACGTCGGCCATCGAGAAGACCTCACCGGCGACGAACGGCTGTCTTTTTAGAATGGCATCGAAGTAGTGCATACCCTTTAGGGCTTTGTCGCGCTGACGGAACCCCCACTCGGGGTTCTGATAAATCTCGACGTCGGGTCCAAGCCCCGGTGTGGCGTGGTGGAAATAAACACTAATGGCGTCGAGCAGCTCCAACTCGGCGCGCTTGCTCATCATGTGGATCAAGCCCTTTTCGCGCGGTGTCCTACCGGTGAGTGTGGGAGTGCCATCAAGCGCGTCAAGGTATTCGGTAATGGCCGTGCACTCGGCAATGAAGGTCCCGTCGTCGAGTTCGAGCACCGGTAGCGTGCCTGAGTAGTTCTTGGCGAGGAACTCGGCCTTCTTGTGCTCGCCCTTCCAAAGATTGACCGTCACAAACTGGACGCGCGATTGAAGGTTCTTCTCGGCCAAAGCTATACGGACGCGAGCCGGATAAGGGCCGGTGGGCCAATCGTAAATCCTCATCATCATTTCCTTCACCTTACCTACCTAACACTTGGTAGGTAGGTAATTTAGGGATTATAATTTGCGCGGTCAACACCTATCTGTCACTTGGTAGGTAGTTGGCGGCGAATCGGCGAGGCAGTGAAATGAGTTCAAGCTCTAAGGAAGCCATCCTGGCGGCTGCCAGACGGACCGCACAGGCTCATGGCTACAGCGGCTTGAATTTCCGCGATCTCGCGGACGAAGTGGGCATCAAGGCCGCGAGCATCTACCATCATTTCCCTAGCAAGGCCGATCTCGGCGCAGCGGTAGCGAGGCGCTATTGGGAGGACACAGCGGCTCATCTCGAGTCTATGTTGGCCGAAACCTCGGATCCGGTCCGCTGCCTGCGTCGATATCCCGATGTGTTTCGCAGATCCCTCGAGAGTGATAATCGCATGTGCCTCTGCAGCTTCATGGCTGCCGAATATGATGACCTGCCGGAAGCGGTGAAGAACGAGGTCCAGACCTTTGCCGATGTCAACGTGGCGTGGCTGAGCAAGGTGCTGTCCGCTGCGGCCGTGGTCAATTCCGGGGAGAGCGAACAGCGGGCTCGCGCTATCTTCGCCGCTGTCGCGGGCGCGCAGCTCATGGCGAGGAGTCGCTCTGATATTTCGCTCTTTGACTCGTTGATCGATGGCTATCGCGTAGCGGGTCTCCTACCGGCGTAGACGGTGCAATCTTCCATAGTCGACGCGCGGCATAAAGGCCCAGCGAGCAGGCGACCTATTACCTGAGAGCGGTGCCGAATCCGCTAGCGAACGCATGGCAGACATCAGTTGCGACTTTGCGAAGCAACGTCGCCGGGGAGGACGTCCCCAGGGGCGCGACAGGCGCACTATTAAAGAGTGGTGGCCGCCGCAGGTCGGGAAAGCTGACCATGCGAACGCTGCCGTCGTCACCTAGCCCTTTGCGATCGACAATTTCGTACGACACATCCTTGAGATCATGATCCGATCAGAAGAACGCGTAAGTACGTATGTCCGCTTGCTGTTTGGAACCGCCGAAGGGCGCGAAGGGAACGTCCACCATCTCGTTGATCGCAACCCTGCGGAGTTATGGATTGATCGAGACCACGATCTTCGTTGTGATACGCGCGCCCATCGCCGCTGCGCCGAGTGATTTCCGATAGCTTTCGCCGCCGACCGTCTCGAAGATATGGTCGACACTGCGCCCCTCCGCCCGGTGATGACCGGTTTCCGCCGATCGGAAGAAATCACTTTTGGCGAAGTCGAAGACCGCATAGAGCCTTGACGTTACAGCCCGCAAACTCAAAACTTTACTCGCACGCGGTTTGACGTCTTTGTCATCCTGCCTCAAGAACTGATGTAATGCCTTGGCGTCAAATTTCATTGGAAGTGACATTAGAAGATGGCAATCACCTTGACATCACGCGCGGATGTGAATCTGGACTCGGTGTATCTGGTCGCCTGGAAGAGGGAACCGGTTCAACTCAGCGGCATCGCTTTGAAGCGCATCGAAGAATGCCGTAAAGCGTTTTTGACTCTTATTGATACTGACCCCAATGTCGTCATTTATGGTGTAACGACTGCGATGGGGGAACTAGCATCTCGGCGTCTTGAACGTGACGAACGTGACCGCCATGCTCGCATAAAGGCATTTGCTGCAGCAACATCCTTTGGCGACCCGCTTCCCGAACGACTTGTCCGAGGAATTGTCCTCGCTCGCTTAACGAATTTCATCGAGGGCAATGCTGCGACGACACCACGGATTGCTCTTGCTGTTGCTGAAATGCTCGACGGCCGGCCGATGCCGACGGTTTCAGCTGGAGGCCAGGGTGGTGCCGGTGAAATTCTCGCTCTTTACCCACTTTTTGCCGAGCTGACGTCGCGCTTCGATCTCGAAGTGAAGGAGAGGGGCTCACTTATCAATGGTTCGCCATGCGCTGCAGCCATGATAGCAGATGCGGCCCTGGTCGCCCGGCGACGCATTGACCTCACTGAGAAGATCATGGCACTGTCGATCGAGGCATTCCGGGCACCCCTAGAGCACTATGACGCGGCATTGGAACCGTTATGGGGCGATCCCCACGATTCTCTCGCTCTGCAGGGACTGCGGCGCTATTTGACCGGTGCGGGTAATGGACGGCGGAATTACCAGGCACCAGTAAGCTACCGCATCGTTCCACGTATTCTCGGTCACGCATACCGGGCCCTTTCAAATGCAGAACGCGCAGCGGGTATCTCTCTGTCTTCAATTTCAGATAATCCGGTTTTTGTTCCGCCTGATGAGCGTCATCCACTCGGCCGCTGCATCAGTACCGGTGGCTATCACAACGCAATGGCGACACCGGCACTCGATGATCTTGCCGCGATTTGGGCGGACCTTTGTCTTCTTTGTGATCGGCACAGTTCGAAGCTTCTCAATGGCAACGTCTCCCACCTTCCGGATTTACTCATGGTTGGGAGGAATCCGAGCGATTGTGATGGCCATGGGAATGTCGGCTACGTGCCGATGGCGATTACCGGATATCTCGAAGAAGCAAAACTCTGGGCACAAAGAACATTTATCCCCGGCACCGAATCGGCGGGGGCTGGACAGGATGACGTCGCCACGACAGCTTTCCTCGCCTGGAAGAAGCAGGAGAAGGCCGGATTATGTTTGGATGCTGCTCTAGCTGGTCTTGCCCTGATCGCATCGCAAGCTCTTCAGGTGACGGAGCGCCAAGCACCCGAATCACTGCGAGCTTTCGTCGACAATGTTCGCAAGATAGTGCCCCCCGTCAGTGCCGATCGGGTGCTCGGTCCCGAACTAAAGAACCTCGCCATGTACTTTACTTCACAGATATTCGAGGGAACTCACGCCTGATGCATCAGCTTCGATGAGGTATGACCAGTGCAGGCGGCGTCCCACTGATAGTGGATGGCCAGATCGTCGGCGCAGTCGGTGTCTCCGGAGGGAGTAGTGAACAGGGTCAAGTCGTAGCAGAAGCGGCTGCGGCCGTTTGCAGTTAAGCTTGCTGTTCTGACGGCAGTGATGCCCTCGAAAGTGTGCATCGAGAAAGGCGATGAGCATGGCATATTCTCCCTACGTCAGAGGAACCGCCGCACTAGGTGGATCGGTCGGTCGGCGCCGATGCGGACCGAGTTCCCATCCCCTGAACCGGCGGCTGCGCGTCGAATCTTTTAGCGGAACCACGCGTCGCAGCGGAGTTCGCGTACGAGCCGGTAGCTCATGAAGTCCGAACGGTTTCGTGATGTAATCGTCGACGCCCAGTTCCAGCGCGATGACAGGCTCGACCTCGTCGGGTGGATAGCACGTGATGATGACCCGTAGAGGAGCGGAGCGTGACTTGCAGGAAATTGGAGGAAAGCACCGAAAAAGGTAGCGTTTCAGAGAAACCTGCTGCACCGATCGCCACCTGAATGGGCGGGGACGCTATGCGGCTCCGTGAAGCTTAATCAATCAGGGAAAAGTAGCGGAGCAGGCGGGTGTCTGACGCGCCGTCAGGGGTAAGGAATATTCTCTTGACCCATTGGTCTGCCTGCATATCCCAGCGTGTCGCGATACCAGAGACTGGAGCAGTTCCGGCGTCATTTTTCGAGTTTCTGCTTTGCCCGACGCCAGCAGCTATGTCACGCTCCAGGTACCGAACAGTTTGGATCGTAATGCGATCTGACCAGCTGCCTTGATTCGCATCGTCAGAATGAGGTTAAGGCCGAATGCTCCTGTTGACAGAACCGTTGCTCGCCACGGCTCTCATTTTCCTTTTCATCGTGAGTTGGCGCTTCATGCCGCGGCGCCGCGTTTGGATCGGGCTGATTTCGTCCACCGTCCTGTTTGTCTTGTTGAGCGTGATTGTCATCGACATTTATGGGTCGCCCCTGAACCCCAGTTTCGATCGCGCCTCAGCCGGTATCGAGCTGTGGCATCGACTCATCGTCGCTGCATGGTGGATCCTGGGCGCCCGGACCGCAGTAGCCATCGGCAGCATGATCCTTCTGACGGGGCGCGGTTCACGGGAAGCGAAACTGGCTTCCGATCTGATTTCGGGCGGTGTCTACCTGGCGGCGCTTCTGGTTGTCATCAATGCCGTTTTCAACGTGCCAATTGGCGGTCTGGTTGCTACATCCGGCGTCATCGCCATCGTACTTGGCTTGGCGCTTCAGAACACGCTGGCCGATGTCTTTGCCGGCATTGCCGTCCAGATCGAAGGCCCGGTTTCACTCGGCGACCGCATCTGGATCGAAGGCCCGCTGGAAGGCGAGGTCGTGCAGATCAACTGGCGATCAATCCACATCCGCACGGATGGCAACGATGTCGCCATCGTGCCGCATAGCGTCGTCGCCAAGTCGCGCATCATCAATCGAAGTTACCCGACCGCCCGCCGTGGGGATGCGATCGAGATATCTTGCGACCCAACGGTCAATCCGGATCACGCCATCGACTTAGTGAAGCGCGCGCTCCTCCTTTGCCCCAATGTGCTGAAGGAGCCAGCGCCATCCATCGCCCTGGTCCGCTTGGGATCACGGAGCAATGGCTATCAAATCGCCTTTTCGGTCGCATCGAGTAGCCTCCTCTGGGGAACGAAGAGCACGCTGATGCGAGAGATCGCTCGACAATTCCGCTATGAGGGAATCCGGCCAGCGGAACAGAACCCGGCTGAACGAGCTTCGTGGACGCGGCATATGGGGAACAGAACGCGCGCGGAGCAAGCCGCAGGTACGGCCGAAGCTTCGGATAACGGGATTGTCCCACCGTTGCCGGGCCCCTATCCGCTGGACCAGCTACTGAACGAGCTTTCGATGTTTCATGGCATTTCGCCGGTGCATCGGCAGTTGCTGGTCGACAAGCTGATCCGTCGCGTGCTCGAGCCGCGAGATATCGTCTTTTCACAGGACGAACCCGGATCGTCACTATTCATCATTGCCTCCGGCGTGCTGGAAGTCACGCGCCAGATGGCCGAGAGAAGCTTTGTCGTCGGTCGGATTGGCCCTGGCGACTATATCGGAGAGATCGGCATGTTGACCGGCGCACCCCATGCCGCAACGGTTACGGCATTGACACCATCCATCTTGTACGAGCTGTGTAAATCTGTCATCGCACCGATGCTGGCGGAGGAGCCCGAACTGGTTTCCGCTTTCGAAGCTTCAGCGCGTCGTGGGCAAGAACTTCTAACACGCGCAGCCGCTGCAGCAACCGGTTCGCATGCCGGCCCGCCGGGTCAGCTTCTTGCCCGCATTCGTTCGTTCTTTAACCTGCCGGCCTAGAGCATAAATTTGCCCCAACCTAGCGGCGTGCGGGTTTCGCTGGTGCGGCGACAGGCCGGCGCCCGCAGTCAACGATTCTTGCGGCTTGCTACCCCGACTGACATCTTGTTCGTCGGAAATGTTAATCGTCTATGCAGGTCGAGATCTGGAGCCAATCCTTGATAGCAGCGGTGCATTATCGACTCATTCCGGCTTCCGGGCACCTCAGGCAAACGAGGATCTCATCCGTGCTGCATTGGGCCACTGCGGTCGAATCTGGCACCACCAATCGACCTTTTGATATCGCGGTTTCGACGATTGCCTCTATCTGATCTGAGCGCCTATGCATTTCGCCAGCCTGGCCGAAGTTTTGCTAAAACATCGGTCACGGCATGAAGGTGCCACCATTGGCGTGAATGGTCTGGCCAGTGAGATAGCGCGCCCCCGGTCCCGCGAGGTAGTGAACCAGGGCCGCGATTTCGTCCGGTAGGCCGCGACGACCGAGCAACGGCATATGGCGGGCATGATGACTGGGCTCAGACGCGGCGCTGCCGCCACGCACTGTCTCGATCATGCCGGGAACCACACAGTTGAACGTTACGCCGTCTCCCGCGAATTCATGTGCCAGCGCCCGGGTGAGACCGACCAAACCCGCTTTCGCCGTGACCACATGTGCCCGATTGGCGGCGCCGGTATGAGCCGACATGCCACCGATATTGATGACCGTCCCGGCATCCGACTGGACAATGCACGGCAATGCCGCCTGCGTCATGAGAAAGGCGCCATCCAGGATGACCGAAAGAACCTCGCGCCATTCCGCCAGCGACATGCCGGCGAAGCTCGTCTCGCGTCGGACGGCTGCGTTATTGACGAGGCAGTCCAGGCGGCCAAATGTGGTGATAGCCGTCGCAACGAGCGATCTGGCACCCGTTGGGTCGGTAACATCAGCGAGCTGCGCCACCGCCCGTCCCCCGAATCCTTCAATCTCCTTGACGACATCCTGTGCCTCAGTGCCCGATTTAACGGCGTTGACCACCACCGCCGCACCGGCCCGTGCCAAGCTGATGGCGATGGCGCGGCCGATATTGCGCGCGCTGCCGGTGACGATCGCAACCCGGCCTTCGAGATCCCGTTCGGTCGTCATTGGCGGTACTCCCGCAAAGCAGAAAGATCAGATGCCCGGAAGAGATTCCGGGTCAGTTCCAGAAACTGCACGGCCGACGATCGATCCCACCCGCCGTAATCGGCGTTGTCGAGAAATTTCGTTTCGATCTCAGCGATCGGCAGCGGGTCATGGGCGCCGCCGCGCATATGCGGCTGCCGGATCTCGCGCACCGATCCATCGACCAGTGTGGCGCGCAGATGACCGGTGAAATTTTTCGGATATTCATCTTTTGGGTTGACCACATAGCGAATCTTACGTGCCAGAGCGCCGATTGCCGGATCGGACAATCGCTCTTCTGTGAATTGCGCCAACCCGGCCTTGCCGTCGATAAAACCCAGCGCCATGCAGACCGGCGTCGAGAACTTTGCCGCATAAGGCGTCTGGGGCGCATGTTTCACGGCCAACGGTTCCCACAAACGATGCACCGTGCCCTCGCCGACCTCGCAGACCACGTCGCTGATCTGCCCGGCCGTGACGCCGCTTTGGGTCAGCCGGATGGCGCAGTCAATGAACGGCTGAGTCATGGTGCCGCAGGCATAGGGCTTGAACGCAATCTGCTCGATCACCCAGCCTTCGCCGAACTGATCCAGCAGCGGATAGAAATCGGGTTTCCGCGAGGGCGCGAAGGCCTTGAAGAAGCCATGATCGCCTTCGAACACGGTACGCGGACCTAGAAAGCCGCCACGCGCCATTAAGGCCGCGCGGATACCGGCCTGCGCCGCATTGCCGGCATGCATTCGCTTGGTCCAAGTGCCTTCGGCGAGATATTCGATGATCCCGGCAGACATGCTTCCAGCGATACCGAGAGCTGAGACCATCTGCTCGGCCGGCAATCCGAGGGCCGTCGCGACGCCGCCCGCCGCCGCTACAGCGCCAAGAACAGCCGTAGGGTGAAAACCCGCCGTATGGATGGCCTTGGGTGCCACAAGACCTAAGCGGCACATGAGTTCGGAACCGACAGCAATGCCGAGAAGAAGCCGACCGCCACCGAGATTTTCGCGCTCGCAGGCCGCCAGCACGGCCGGTACGACGACGGCGCCCGAATGAACCGGGCCGCCTTCGAACGTATCGTCGTAATCCTCGCCATGGGCAGCGGTCCCGTTCAGCAATGCGGCGCCAAAGGCGTCATAGGAACCGGCATGACCAAATGCGGTAGCGGCTCCACCTGAATCGATCGATTTCAGCACCGCTTGCACATAGGGTTCGTGCCGCGCCGCAACGCTCAACCCGACGACATCGAGAAGAAGCCGCCGTGCCATCTCCACGACATTGGGCGGCAGGCTGGCCGGCGTCAGATTGGCCAGACGTCCGGCCAGTTTTTCGGCGACGGATATTGCGGGAACCGAAGTACTCATTGAATCACCTTTGGAGCATGAGGGCGCACACGCAAAGTGGATAGGTGGCGCAGGAGTGAGCCTAATAGGAAAAGCAACGCCACGCTCAGAAGCCCGACCGCGATCGGGTCCTGCAGGAAGGTCATATAGTCATCTCCCGACAGAACCAGCGCGCGGCGGAAATTCGATTCCACCAGGAAGCCGAGAACGACGCCCAGCACCATCGGCAGAAACGGAAAGCGAAAATATTTCATGGCATAGCCGAGGATACCAAAAGACAAAGCGATACCGACTTGAAACAGACTGCTTTCGATGGCGTAGACGCCGGAGACGACAAGGGCGAAAATGAATGCCATGAGATATGACTTTGGCCGGTTCACCATCCAGATGCAGGGCGGCATGAAAGCATAACCGGCAACCAGCAAGGCGATGACGCTGATGCCCAACCCAAGGTAAAGATCCCGAACGATATCTGCGTGCTGCACGAATAGCATCGGACCAGGGATCAGATTCTGGATCAGGAAGCCGCCCAGGAGCACTGCCGTCGAATTGGTCCCCGGAATGCCGAGACTGAGCATGGGAATCAGCGCGGTTTTGGAGACGGTGGTATTGGCTGTTTCAGGAGCGGCAATGCCTTCCGGCGATCCCTTGCCGAATTCATCTTTGCGTCGCGACCAGCGCCGCGCCTCGTTATAGGAGAGGAAAGCGGCGACCGTTCCCCCTGCCCCCGGCGTGACCCCTTCGATCGTACCAACAATCGCACCGATCGCCTGCGCCGGCCAAATCCGCTTCCAGGTCTGGCGTGTCGGGAACTTGATGCGTACCCCGCCGGCATCAGCTTTTTCCCAAGGCGGCTCGGTCGCACTGGTCATGAGTTCGCTGATGGCATAAAGCCCGACCAGGACGAGGATGGGTGGGATGCCGGACAGCAATTCAGGGCTGCCGAAGGTGAAGCGATTGAGGCCCGTCACCGGATCCGTACCGATCGCCGCAATCATCAGACCCAGCACACCGGCAATCAGCCCTTTGACCAGGCTCTCGCCTGCCAACGATCCGATGACGCTGAGCCCCAGAATACCCAGCGCGAAGTAGGAGGTGGGATGAAAGGACAAAGCGATGCGGGAGAGCGGTTCCGTCAGCAGAACCAGCATCAGCAAGCCGAAAACACCGCCGATAATGCCTGAATAAAGCGAAATACCGAGCGCCTCGCCAGCACGTCCCTGCTGCTTCATCGCATAGCCATCGAGGACCGTGGCGGCTGCTGAATTGGTCCCGGGCGTCCGGATCAGGATCGCCGGGATCGAGCCGCCGTATTCGGCGCCAAAATAAGTCGATGCGAGCAGAACGACGGCGGCCGACGGTGCCATCCCATAGGTGAATGGCAGCAGCAATGCCATGGTGATAGAGGGAGAGATGCCGGGCAGACTTCCCCCCACAATACCCCAGGCGACACCGGCAAAGGCCGCCGGCACAATCATCGTATTAAAGAGCGGCGAGAGAGCAGCGAAGATTTCCGACATGGCGTTTCTCGGGTCTCAGATCAGGGACGGCCAGATTCCGGCGGGTTCCGGAATTTGCAGTATTTTGACGAAGATAAGCCAGAAGACGGCGGCGCCGATAACGGCCACCGGCCATAGCCAGCGACGGCGCGATCGCTCCTGATACCAGGCCGTCGTCATGATCAGCAGGATGAGCGAGATCAGATAACCCAACCAAGGCAATAGCAGCACATAGCCGATGCCGATCGCCATCATGCCGGCCGCCCGTAGCGCGCTCCGCCGATCCTTGCGGTTGGCTGCCACGACATCGGCGTCAGAAGCAGCTTCGCGCGACGCCCTGTAACGTCTGAAGAGCGACTGAAGGATCAACAGAACGGACAGAGTACCAAGTGCGATGCCATAACTTTTTGGCATCCCCTGCGCACCAACCGAATCGGCCAGCATGCTTACCGGAATTGCCGATGCCATGAGATAATAGACGATGGAAAACACCAGCAGCGCACAACCGGAAACGAGATCACGGGTCATGATTCCCTCGACGATCGAAGCGAGGAACGGCAATCACCCCGGCGGGGAGGCTGCCATTCGCCAAGGCTTGATTACTGAATTACGCCGGATTTCTTGAGGAATGATTCGGTGTCGCTGCCAAATCCATCGATGAATTTGACGTAGTCGTCATGCTTCATGAAACTGGGTTGAAGGCCGTTTTCCATATAAATTTTCTTGTATTTCGGATCATCCAGCAGCTTTGGAATTGCTGCTTCCCAGGCCGCGATGACTTCCGGCGGTGTGTCCTTCGGGCCGGCCAAGCCCCGGAATTTCACCACGGAAACATCAATGCCCTGCTCCTTCGCCGTCTTGATATCGGGGAAAAGAGCAAGATGACCATCGCCAACCACGGCAAGAAGCTTCACCTTGCCGGCATCCAGTTGCGGCCGGATCTCGCCAAGTTCCCCGACACCGATATCAAGTGTGTGATTGAGCACATTGATCTGCATGTCGCCGCCACCTTCGAAGGTAACGATCGACGCATTGGCGCCGGTCTTCTGCTTGATCTGCTCCAGCACCTGCCGCTCCAAAGAAGCCGGATTGGCGGCACCCCATTTGCCGCGCGCCTTCTTGGCTGCGTCAATCACATCCGGCAGCGATTTGAAGCTGGAATCCGTCGCGGTATATATTACTTCCGGATCGTAAAAGACGTTCACCAGCGGCAACATGTCCTTATAGGTTGCCTGTGGTTTACTAAGCAGCGATGTATAAATATAGGTCGGCGTCGTGGCGTAGAACGTGCCGCCGTCAGGCTTCGCGGATGCGACATAGGACATCGCCTTGGCGCCGCTGCCCCCGGTCACATTTTCGACCACCAACGTGGCCCCAATATAGGGCTGCAGATAAGGCAGCAGCTCACGCAGGAACACGTCGCTGCCGCCACCCGGACTGGAATGGGTGATAAGCTTGATGACCGGCACCGGATAGGACTCTGCTGCGCTGGCGCGAGCGGTCGCGGCGGCAACTGAGAAAGCTGCCACGGCAATGCCGAGAAGAAAATGGTTGAGCCTCCACATCATGCACGTTTCCTCTTTGTTATTTTTGCCCCACAGCAATTCATCCGGTCTTCGCCGGCTTAATCGCAGCGTATTTGATCTATCTTGGTGGTTCAGGAAACCGTCAGCATTCGGCCTTTGCCGTTCTGAACATGTTGAAATGCCGCCTCGAAAGCCGCGACCGGATCGCGAGAATGCAGCGCCTCGGCGATCTTTCGATGTTCGGCATTGGAAACCATCAATCCGCCGCCATGAAGCAGGCCCTGGGCGCGAAACAGATGCAGTTCCTTGATCAGGCCGAAATATTCGTCGATCAACCGCTGGTTCTCGGCAAATTCGAGAATGGATCCATGGAATTTCAGATTGAGCGGGTAGTAGCTGTCGAGTGAACCTGTCGCCGCCGCCGCTTCCATGCGGTCGAGCAGATCGTCAAGGATCGACAATTGTGCGGACGTGATACGCACCGCCAGCAAACGCGCCGCCAATCCGAACAGGCTGGCGCGAACATCATATAATTCTTCGGCGTCGCGCCGGCTAAGCTGACGCACCAGCACGCCGCGATTTGGCACCAGTTCGAGCAAACCCGTCTTTGTCAGCGCCCGGCAGGCCTCTCGCACCGGCCCGCGACTGACATTAAAGCGCTCGGCCAATGCCTTTTCATTGAGACGCTGTCCCGCACGATACGAACCGGACAACACAAGCCTTTCGATCTCGTGTTGCAGGATGCTGGTGAGCGATTGGGATTTCAGGATCTCAAGGGCGGCACGGCTCATCTGTCAACTGTCGTCTGAAAACTGCAGATTGTCAACAAAATTTGGGGTACCCTGTGGACAAACTAGCCCTCCGACGGCGCCGCGATCGATGTCACGGTGCTGAACAGAGCTCGGTGAAAGGTCAGGCGAATGCCTGGAGCGCCGCTTGCGCAATGCCGGCCGCACAGAGCACCAGCAACGGATTGAGGCGCGGGTGGAAAATAAAAATGGCGCCAGACACGGCGGCAATTGCCCAGAGCGACATTGTCCCGGAAGAAGAGCGCAGGACGGTGAAGGCGCTGGCGAGAATCAGGCCGGTCGCGATGGGTGCCAAGCCGCGCTCGAAAGCGCGATGCCAGACCCGGCCCTGATGCCGGTTCCAGGCGCGCGCGGCCACATACGCCAGCAGCGAGGCGGGCAGAAAGAGCGCCAGCGATGCGACGATCGCGCCATAGAATCCCGAGACTTTCCAGCCGATCAACGTGACCAGCAGGGAACCCGGCCCAGGTGCGGCACGGGAAATGGCAAACACGTCGATAAACTCCGCTTGCGTCAACCAGCCATGAAGATTGACCACCTGCGTGTTGATGTCGGCCACAATGCTCTGTCCGCCGCCGATCGACAGCAGTGAAAGCGGCGCGAAGACGGTGATCAATTGCCAATAGATATTGTCGCGCATGTTATCGGCTCCGCCAGCCCAGCAATAAACCCAACGGCGCCAAGCAGAGCACGACGGGCACCATCGGCCAGCGCAACAATCCGATTGCGACAAAAACCATGAGGATCAGCAGCAACGGCCAGCGCTGCACGGCGGTCGCTCGCCGGGCCGTGCGGATCCCCACCGAGATGGTCAAGCCGATGGCCGCGGCAGCGACACCTTCAAGAAAATCGTGCACCCAGGCTATATGGTTGAAATGATGAAACACGCCGAGCAGCAGCACCACGACGACCATCGGGGGCAGCAGCAGGGCGCAGACTGCCGCCACGCTCCCCCTCGCACCGCGCAGCCGCTGACCGATATAGATGGACAGATTAATGACGTTTGCCCCCGGCAAGATCTGACTTAGGGTCAAGCCGCCGAGGAATTCCTGCTCACTCAACCAATGTTGACGGTCCACGACCTCGCGATAGATCCAGGCGGAAAGGCCACCACCGAAACTGGTCAGGCCGATACGCGCGAATAACAAGATGATTTCCGACATCGGCACCACGGCCTTGGCCGCTGGATCTTCCCCAGCGCCTGAGGTCTTCTCGGCCATGGACGCGTCATGCTGTTCTGGTGTCACTGGTCTTTCCTATCTGCCGGGCCTCGCGGTCCCGGCAGATATTCTTCCGTTCCGATTGCACCGGACTTATCCGCCGACTGAATGCCCCTTCGCGATTTCAAGCGCCTGACGTGGCTTTCGCTTGGCCCAGGCCGACATAATGATGGAGACAGCAGCGCAGAACAACAGGCCGGCGGCAATCGGGCTCTTCAGGAATACCGATGGGTCGCCGTTGGAAATGGTCATAGCCTGACGAAACGATTGTTCCAGCGTGTGACCAAGGATGAGGCCGAACAGAAGGGGAGCCTTCGGTATATCGAGCTTGCGAAAAGCATATCCGACGATGCCGAAGAACAGCGCCAGGAACAGATCGAAGACGTCATTGTTGAAGGAATAGACTCCAGCAGAGGCAATGCCGAGGATAACGCACAGCAGGATTCCAGGCGGCACGTAAAGAATCCGTGCCAAGACACCGACCAACGGCAGGTTCAGCACCAGCAGCATGGCATTGCCGATATACATGCTGGCAATGAGGCCCCAGACCAGATCCGGCTGCGTATTGAACAACATCGGTCCCGGCTGGATGCCATACATGATGAAAGCGCCCATAATGACGGCCGTTGCACCCGACCCCGGCACACCCAACGCCAACAGATGGACGAAAGCACCGCAAGTATCGGCATTTGTCGCAGCTTCGGGTGCGGCGACGCCCTCAATGGCGCCATGGCCGAATTCTTCGGGGCGTTTTGAAATCTTCTTCTCGAGAATATAGGACAACATCGCCGCGATCGTGCCGCCGAGGCCCGGCGCCGCGCCGCAGACGAAGCCAACCGCCGAACCACGAAAGATCGCGGGCCGCGCCCGCCGCCATTCTTCGCGCGTGAACCACAGCTTTCCCTGTACCTTGACAGTGTGCAGTGTCCCCTCGAGCGTCCCCTCGACCATGCGGCTCACTTCCGCGATGGCGAAGAGGCCGACCACCACCACCAAGAAATTCACCCGGTCCTGCAACTGGACAAATCCGAGGGTGAAGCGTGCCACACCGCTTTGCAGGTCGATACCGACCGTGGCAAGGCCAAGGCCAATAAACGTCGCCATCAGGCCTTTGGCAAGGGAATCGCCCGTCAGCGCGCTGACGGTTGAGAGGGCGAAGAAAATCAGGGCAAAATATTCGGTGGGGCCGAAATGCAGCGCGATCGCCGCCAGCGGCGCCGCCACGAAAGCCAAGGCGGTCACGCCCATGGTACCGGCGATGAAGGAACTGACCGCGGCGATGGCCAAGGTAGATGCCGCCCTGCCCTTACGCGCCAGCGGATATCCATCCAACACCGTCATCACCGCCGCCGCATCGCCGGGTGTGTTGAGCAGAATAGCCGTGACAGCGCCACCATACATGCAGCCGTAATAGATACCCGCTAACATCATCAAGGCGGTGGATGGATCCATGCCGAAGGTGACGGGAATCAGCAGGGCAATGCCGGCCGAGGGGCCGATGCCCGGCAGATGGCTGATCATCGTGCCGATGAAAATGCCGATCAGCGTGTAGAGTAAATGGATCGGCTGGGCCGCGACGGCCAAGCCATGCAGGATACCATGAAGGCTATCCATCTGGGCGGCACCCCCTCAGATCGGCAATAATCCTGTCGGCATCGGAACACCGAGGAATTGCGAGAACAGAAGATCGATGATGATCGTGAAGCCAACGGCGACGGCGATATTCACGACATGGTGGCCACGGTGAAAATAGCTGAGCAGGCCCAGCAGGAAGAGCATCGTCGCCAGCAGGTAGCCGAGAAACTCGAAACTACCGTAATAGAGTGCCGTCCAGGCGACCATTGCGCACAAGATCAGGAGACGTTTTTTATTTACTGGCGGGGATACTATTTCTGGTTCTTCGCCAGCTCTTTGCATGCACCGTTTTCGCCGTGTCTCCAGCAATAGCAACAATCCAGAGACAATCAGGCCGGAGCCGATCAATGCCGGGAACGCCCGCGGCCCCAACGGATCGCCGATCCTCATGACCGGCAGCAGAGCATCGGCGGAGAGATAAGCCAAGGCGCCACAGATGACGCAAATGGCAAGCAGTCGATCGGCGGTGACACTTCTCATATTTCCTCCCCGCGCGGCAACAAAGCTGTGCATCATCATGAATCCATGCGAAGCGTTTTTCGCTTTTATCCGCGATCGACACCGCAGTGCATGGATGACCGGCAGATGCCCCAGACGGGCTGAGTCATCTGCCTGATCTTTTTACTTGGTTTGATACCGACCTTCTTTGACCACCTCGGCGATGGTACCGTCTGGTGCGCGGAATTTCAGCGCGCCGGTTCCCGGTTTGGACAGGATGGTGCCGCCATAGGACTTGATTTTCTCGGCAGCCTTTTCCTGGTCATCGACCGAAATACCCCAGTGGTGCAAGCGCGGACCAGGGCCGGCGAGCTGTGCTTCGGCCGAGTCTTCGTTGTCATAGACCATGAGGGCAAGATCGATATGGCCATCGGTGAGATGACGCGAAATATGCTCGCCGTTCCGCCCGGTCTTCGTATGCTTGAAGCCGAAGACTTCGGTATAAAATTTTGTCGCCTCCTCCAGATCATTGACCTTGATGGCGAGATGAACGACACGTGACATATATACCTCCTGTGTCACTGATTGCTTTCGCGGTGAAAGAAATTGTCACTTCTTGGCCAGGCCGAGATCGCCGAGCAAAGCGGTCAACCGGATTTTCTCAGACTGCAGAAAGGCTCGTGTATCGGCGCTGTTCTTGTAATCGGGGGTCCAAAGATTGCGCTCGGCTGCCGTAGTCCATTCCGGAAAAGACGTGGCCTTGCCCAGCAAATTGTCCCACCAGGCGATCTCCGCGGGTGTCATATTTTTCGGACCGACCAGAACCCGCCAGGTCGAGAACTCGACATCGACCCCCTGCTCCTTCCAGGTCGGTACATCGGCAAGCGCACCTTTTTGCCGCGTTGTCGCGGGAACGGCGATCATGCGGATCTTGCCGGCCTGGCTGGGTCCAAGCACGACGCCGGCCGGCGTCACCGCAACAGTGACATGGCCTCCCATCAAGGCCGTTGCCGCCTCTCCACCGGAATCGAAGAAGACGATCTTCAGTTTGGTCGGATCTTCGCCCGCCGCCTTCAGAACCAGAGCCGCGGCATCGTGACTTTGCCCGCCCGGAGAACTGGAAACCGCAACGCTGACGCTGGCAGGATCCTTATGTAGTTGAGCGATCAAGTCCCTGCCGTTCTTGATCGGTGAATCGGCCGCGACGGAGAAGATGACCTGTTCAGTCAGCAGCTGCGCCAGTGGTGTGACATCATCAATCCCAACGGTGCTCAATCCGGTAATGTTATTGGTGATCAGCGGCAAGGCCTGCACGGTCACATAATGACCGTCGCCGGCATGCGAATTGATATAGGCGATGCCAACGGTACCGCCGCCGCCCGGCTTATTCAGTATCGTTATCGGCTTCTTCGACAGCTTGTCCTGTTCGATCACACCCTGAAGCGTTCGACCGGCCAGATCAAGGCCGCCACCTGGAGCGCTGGGCACAACGACTTCAATCGGCCGCCGCGGCTGCCATTCCTCCGCCATTGCCGTCGCGGCATGACTGATGACGATCGTCGCGCAAGACAGAATAGCGGCGCCGAGACGCCTAGGCCAATTCGACACGATGTTTTCTCCCCGACTTTTCAATTTCCTCAAAAATTGAAGCCATCAAAGGTTGCCGATGCGAACAGCTCATCGAGCGGTACGATACCGCGCGTAAGACCGTCCGCTTCGGCATAGCGAAGAATGGCGCTTATCTCGCTTTTGTTTTCTTCGATACCATAGGACCAATAGGCATCACCCATCAGAGCCTTGACCCGTCCGACCTCTTCCGCAATCCAAGGATGGGTGACGCGCAATGTATCAATCACCGTCAGCTCGCTCAGGGCGAGCGCCCGCGCCTTCACGAACGCGGCATAGACGTTCACCGGCAGCCAAGGATGCTGCTCGACCAACTTTCGGCGGATCCCCATGAGATGCATGATCGGAAAGAGCCGTGTCTTGCGGAAATATGCTTCTTCGGCGTCACGATAGTCTTTGAACAGCCGCCGGATATTGCTCTCACGGCCGAAGGCGGAAGGAGCTCGCGGTGAGATCACTGCATCGATCTCGCCCGCTGCCAGCATGCCCGATAAAGTCTTGCCGGAACCGATCGGCTCAACCCGGATCTGACGCGGCAGGTCAAGGGGCATGCGCACCTGTCGGCCGGGTTGCTCCAGCCCGCCGGTCAGCCAATGTATATCCTGCGTGTTGACACCGTATTCTTCCGCCAGCATACCGCGCACCCAGACGCCCGCGGTCTGCTGAAAATCGGGCACCCCGACCCGACGACCACGTAGCCCTTCCGGGGAGTCGATATCACGGTCATTGCGGATATATATCGATGAATGCCGGAAGGCGCGTGATACAAAGGCAGGCAGGCCGATATACCGCCCCTCGCCGCGAGCGGTCGTCAGCAGATGAGTGCTCAACGATAATTCGGATATATCGAATTCTTCATGGCGGAAGGCACGCTGAAAGATTTCCTCTGCCGTGCCGGAAATGAAATTGACGCGACAGCCATCGATCATCACCCGGCCGTCGAGCAGCGCACGAGTGCGATCAGTGTTCTGACAGGCAAGCGAGAGCTCCAGCGTCATGACTGTTTCAATCCCTCCAAGCCGCGCTCCGGCGATCTTAGGCGCTGTATGATGAAGTCGATGAGCACTTGTAATCGACAAAGCTCCTCTTCCATCGCCGCGGTGAAACGAGCGACATGATGTAAAATGGAGCCGGATTGTGGGCCTAGGTGAAAGCGTCCACTGATGACGCTCTTAGTCTATGCTCTTCGTTGAGTTGCAATATCGAGTTGCGAGTTATTCGATTGTCCCGCTCAACACTTTTCGCCGATGCATGCCCGGTGCGGTTTCCGCAAGGTCATCCAAAGCCCTTAGCATGCGTTGTTTGCCATTGCCCACATGCTGCTGACTGACGTCATAGCTGAGACGAGCATCCCGTGCTGCCAGCGCCGCGACGATGTCGCGATGTTCCTTGTTCGATTCAAGTAAGGCGCCACGCTGCACCAAGCCATGCGTACGAAACAGATGGAACTCTTTCACAAGACCGCTATAGAGCTTCAGCAAGCGATCATTGCCGGTGGCTCTCACGATATAATCGTGGAATTCAAGATTGAGCGGGTAAAACTTTCCGAAGTCTCCGCTTTCGGCCGCCTGCTCCATCTCGTCAACGAAACTCCGCAGATGCGCAAGGTTTTCCGCCGTCACGATCGGCGCCAGTAGAGAAGCTGCAAGACCGGTCAAGCCTGCGCGGAGATCATACACCTCGATCGCATCGGCCCGGGTCAGGCGCTTGATGAAGACGCCGCGATTGGGAATGAGATGGACGAAACCCAATGCGGCCAAAGCACGACATGCTTCCCGCACCGGACCTCGGCTCACAGACAATTTGTCGGCCACCGCCTTCTCATTCAATCGTTCCCCAGCTTCCAGCTCGCCGCTCAAAATCATCCGCTCGATCTCGTGCTGCACCACGCCTGTCAAGGAATGGGCGCGCAACGCGGCGATGGTCGGCATTGTCGGGGCGTTCGAGTTCATTTGTCTACGATAGACTGTCTTCTCCAGACTGTCAACAATTTAGTTAATGAAAATCGATGAGATATGTCAGATAGCTGACGCCGCAGCGTTGGCGGACGGACCGGTACCACGCTCTCGATATAAAGCTAGAGATAGTGTTTCGTGACTTCGAACGGCCCGAGCCGCTTAGGATCGCGTCAGGCAAAGAGGAAACCGCAGGCAATGCCTCCGCGGATTGCAATAGAGACCATCAGCGTGGAGCGCCATTTCCCGCTCTCCTTAAGCCTTCTGAGCCTGCGCCCGATAGCGCTCGGTATCCGTTACAGTGACGAGGGTGTCACCGCGCGCCGCCCCATTGGCGTGCTTGAGGCTCGCGACTGCCTCAATCTCGCTACGATGGGCAGCGAAAATCTCAAGTACCTCAATGTCGCACAAAACAGCATTTCGCTTGCCAAGGTGCAAGACCGCTTCTTCGGTAATTTGAAAGTCAACATGGCGACCGTCGGCCCAGCCGACAAAACGGATCGTCCGCCGATCAGGGTTATAGACCGGCTGTTCCCCAATAAATTGGACCGGCATTTTTCCCCTCCATTCCGCTTCACTCTTCAGTGTGAATGTCGGTAACGCCCCGGATCGATCAACCCGCCCAACTTCACAAGAACGAGAGGCCCATGAGCCCATCACCGGCGAGCGCATCACCGGCATTAGTCGGACAACTTCACCTTGAAAATCGTGAAGGGCCCGGAGCGCGGTAAGTTGTTCTTGAACGCTACCTCCCAGAGATGGGAGTCCGCGATGTAGAGATAGCCGCCGCTGATCGCAAAGCCATCTGCCCACGAAAGGGACGGATCACTGACAAAGACTTTCGATTTCAGCAGATGACTACCGGGATTCAGGGTCAGCGCCACCACCGTACGATGCTCGAGATCGCCGCCATAGAGCGTGCCGGACTGGCTCATGATCAGACCGCCGCTCATGACCGAACTGCCGAGATACTCGACCTTCTCGGCGATCTCTGCGGGGGCGAGCTTGTCATCGCGGAGGGCCGAGGTCGGTATGCGCCAGTAATTATGGTCCGTCAGCGGACGGTAATAGAGCCACCGGGCATCCGCCGAGAGCGCAATACCATCCGCATGAATCGCCGTCACCGAACCGTCCGGCCGCAGCGCGACTTCCTTGCCGAACATCAGATGCTGCCGTGGATCAGCAAAGGTAGACCGGTCGCCGACCAGTACTTGTCGGACATTGCCCGTCTTCAGGTTCAGGACCACTAGACCGCCCTTGTTCGCGGCGTTGGTGACGTAGGCGTAGCTGTGGGCCAGGTCGACCCGAACATCGTTCAATGAATCTGCCGGTGTTATTACGTCCTTGAACTCGTATTGCCGGATCACCTTGTTGGTAGACAAGTCGAACTCAACTAGTTTCGGCGGCAGATGTTCCTGATCGAGATTCGCCAGCGATGAGTCGAGCACCCAGAGGCGATTTTCCTTGTCGACCCATAGCGCTTGCACCGAGATCCATTCCGATTTGGAGTCCGATTGGTTGCTGAATGTATTCCATGCAAGGTCGGGATAGGGCGTGACCGTACCAGTCTTGGAATCGACTTCGATCAGACTGTAGCGCGAACGGACATTCGAGGAGGGCGCGCTGGCGAAGATCCGCCCCTCATGTGACACGCCGATGCCGACTAGCCGGAAATCATCACCGAAGGTCTTAACCGCTTGCAGCGGAGGTCCGACCTTGTCCGCCGTCTGTGCGACTGCTTGTGAGGCCACAATCAGGCCTACGATGAGAAAGAAGCCAAAGGCTTGAGTGAGGCTTTTTGTCACCATGCTTGGGGCCGCCTATCGAAGCAAATGCCATAGCACGAACACTGAATAAGGGGCTCGCGTTCCTCATCTGCCTCTAAAGGCACAAAAGGTGCGTTTGAGCCTGCTTGCGGAAAGAGCATCGCCAATATTGAACTCATTTCGCGCGGCTGGGCAATCGTGAATTCGACTTCAAGGTCAGCCAACTGGGCGTGAAGTACCGATGCCACTTGAGCGACGTCAGTGCTCTCCGGACTCTAGCCAACGTGCTAAAGTGCGGTCAGGTGATAAGAGCCGAGCCGCAGCGAAATATAATATACCGGCATCACTTATCTTCAGCGTGCCAGCGTGCCGGTGACATCGATAGCAAGATGGCGATCGCCCATGACAAGGTCATCGTGATCGACGGCCAGATCATCATTGCCGGCAGCTTCAATTTCATCAAGGCGGCCCCCGGAGAAGAACGCCGAGAACCTGCTGGTGATCCGCGATGAAGATGGTCATGAGTGAGTTCGCAGGCCGTCATTTTACGGCTGACGTGATCCTGTGGGCGGTACGTTGGTACCTGCAATTCCCAATCAGCTACAGAGACCTTGAGCGGATGCTGGCCGATCGCGGCGTTCTCGTGGATCACACGACCGTTTCCCGCTGGACGCAGCGCTACGCGCCCGAGATCGAGAGGCGGCTGCGGCCGCATCTTCGGATGACGAATGGCTCATGGCGGGTCGACGAGACCTATATCAAGGTCAAAGGTCGGTGGACATATCTCTACCGCGCCGTTGACAGCCGCGGGCAACCGATTGATTTCCTCCTCAGCGCCAAGCTGAACGCCGCCGCGGCATGGCGCTTCTTTCGCAAGGCATTGAAGCAGCCGCATACTGTGATGCCGAGAACGATCACAGTCGACAAGAACCCCACCTATCCGAGCGCAGGCAAGTCGATGAAGAAGGCGGGTGAGTTGTCGCGCTTCGCGCGCGTATGCCAGATCAAATATCTCAATAATATTGTCGGATCATCGTCGGATTAGGCGACTGGTCCGACCCGATCTCGGCTTCAAGTCAATGAGCACGGCGCGACGCATCATTCTCGGCTACGAGATCTTCGTGATGATCCGCAAGGGACAGGTCACATGAGTTCTGGCCAACGGCATGGGAGCCCAGCGCATTTTGATAGCGTCATTATTCGCGATCGCGGCCTGATCACCGCGACCCAGGAATTCAATGCAAGCCTGCTTCAGCTTTGCAACAGAACCGCCGCGATTGTCGCCACCGCAAAGAGAAGCGCTCGACAGGCCGTGGCAATATATATCGATGCAACCGGCGAGCCCGCTACGCGCATTTTCCCTCTCGAACGCTGGTAACGAGTCCGCCCATTATCAGCCCCCCAAGAACTGCATCAATTCACGCCTAAATTTGTCGCGCTCTTCCATCCAGGGAAGGTGGCCGCTCTCCTCGAAGACGACGAGGCGGGAATTGACGATATCAGCATGCAAACGCTCCGCGAGGGCTATCGGGCATATCCAGTCATGCCGTCCCGCCATGATCAATACGTCCGCTTTTACACGAAAAAGAGGGGCCACCTGATCAATATGGGCAGCCGTATAAGCTGCATTTTGCGCACGGAAGGCATAGCTGGATATGACTCCGGATAAATCCTCCCGCGCTTGCGGAAGATTTATTTCCGGCTTTTCAAGATAGAGGGGGAGTATTCGTCCGAAAAAGGCCGTGAGTTCTTCATCGCTTTTTCCCGGATCGATTTTTCCGTCGAGGTAGTCAGTCGCTTCTCGCACAGCTTCGCTGTATCGCGGATCATTGCGTCGCTGTTGGAGAATCGCCCGCGTGTCGCTGATCCAATCGAGGCCAATCACTTGACTGGAAATGAGAACGACCTTCGACACACGGTCGGGATAACGCTCGGCATAATAGAGGACGATTGCGCCCGAATTCGAGTGGCCAATTATCTGGACCGTGGGCAAGTCCAGATAATTGCGTAAGGCTTCAAGATCGTCCGCCATGTCGCTGCTGCCCATTTTGCTGGCGTCGACCGGGCGGCTCGACCTCCCGCTTCCGCGCGTGTCAACGAACACGAGGCGGAAGTGGCTTTGCAGAAACTCAAATCCTCTTTGTAGATAGGATGACCCGGTCCCCCAGCCCGGCGAAACTACAAATACAACGGGCCCTGCACCGCTAACTCGAAACGCGAGATCGACCCCATTCAACTGAGCATAATGATCGCCGCTCTCCAGAGCATTCAAAGATCGACTGCGTGTCGCGTTGTTATCCACCTCAGCGGGCGGAATGGGTAAGGGCGGCGTAGGCTCAGAAGCCTTTGCGTGACCGTTCAAAACGGACAATATCCCGATTGCCCAGCCAGCTGCCAACACCGTCCGACGCGGCAATCCATCGATGAAGTCGCCGCTGTGTCTTCTTCGCAAAACGTCTTCCGGTTGACGATCCATTAACTCGTACGAGTGACGGTTCATTTGCTAGCAGCTCCTTCAAGCAGTCGCGATGTATTGACGAGCTACGGCATGATCGCCGACATATGCTACGGTACGATGTCGCAATCGGGAAATCAGTTACAACGGAAATAAAGCGAGAAGCGTTCCATTTGGCATGACGGCATCCGACCCGCTCAAGCTGTTTGAGTTCGCGGGGAGCCTGCCGACCGACAAAGCCCGCATCTGCGTCGGTAGCGTAACGACCAGTTTCACAGGCCGGCGGCAACGTCGCCGAATACGCTGCCGGCTGGGACTGTACTACCAATGACGACACCGAGGGCGCGAGTGTGACGGGATAGTGATGCTGCGCAAGGTCACCGCGGCGAAATAAGATTGGAAAACCACTTTCCCCAGCGGGTGCCGCGAGAAGGCTGAGAAGATAAGGGCTAGGGTCGTTGACTTCGATATTCTGATCGCCTTTGCTGAAGCTGCGATCGAACAAGCGAGAATACTGCAGCTCGCGCGCACAGAACTCCCGCTGCGCGTGGCGCTGCTCGAGGTGGCAGACCCGATCAACAACGGCAAGCTAATTAAGGCCTAAAAGGAAGCCTACGCATCAGCCATCAACGAACTGGGTAGCCGAAACGAAAACTGGCTCGACTCCGCGTTAAAGCGAAGCGCGGCCATTTTGCTTAAAGAAGTCTGCCACCGGGTGCGGTCACGGCCTTTGGCAGCCCGTAGGGCGCATACGTGCAAATTGGAGGAAGTCGATAGGATAATCGTAGCAATAGTTTAGCCGACATCACTAAACAAAGTGCGCGCGACATCCGTACTGTCCATCAAGAGGAGGTGAGCGAAACGTGCGCGGCTGAGGTCGTGATGTCAGCGTGTCTTTATTTGGCGATTTCGGCGAGCGGCTTGCCTTTGGCAACGATGAAAATGGCGAACACCTTGAGCGGCTTGTCGCCTGAGGCTTTCGCATCATGAACGGCGCCGGCCGGGATCAAAAAAGAATCGCCGACCTTCAACTTCTGCGGCGGCTTACCGTCCATTATCAGATTGAGTTCGCCCTCGATGATATAGCCGGTCTCGATGCCAGGACTGCTGTGGCGGCCCGAGGAGATACCAACCGGGATTTCAATGAGTGTGGAAACGGTCTCGTAGCCTTTGGGAAATTCGGCCTTCTGCAGCGCCGTGCTCTTGATGCTCTGCGCAAAACTTGAACTCGTGCTGACGAGTGCGATGGCCGAGCAGACGACAATGACGCTCTTGGTCATACTTGTTCTCCCTAATGGAGTAACCATTCCAAGATGAAAGCGAAGGCTAACAGAACGCTTTGTTCCCGTCGAGCAGACCGACTTTCACGCCGCGACACGACAGAACAACTTCAAGAGATCTAACCACGCATTGCGTATTGGAGGATTTGCCACGAGATGCGTAATGCGGCAGATAGCCAACACCGGTATACCTCGACTGAGCTAACTTTTAAGTTTCCGCCGAAGCTGAATCACAGGCCAAGCCGCGCGCCCGACCCGAAGCGGAAGCTCGATCCAGCGCCGCTCGGCGTCAGAATTCCAACAGTGAAGACGCAACGAAAGAACCTAAGCCAATCCAGGCGAACGCGAGAAAAGTCGTTCGGAAGTCGTAAAGACCAGGCTTAGTTCCAGGAATTGGCGTTTTTCGGAAAACCGGGACGCTGCACACG
>LNAP01000548.1_pt1 | contig 68789 bp, 56 predicted proteins | sample 602601 | NCBI WGS metagenome assembly LNAP01 (sample SAMN02440304, study PRJNA202911) | soil metagenome | biome: Subtropical and temperate rainforests or woodlands; isolation source: soil samples (1 kg each in a 20% v/v slurry with milli Q water) were... ...
TGCGTAAACAGGCCGGATATAAGACTGCAACCGTTCTCGCCTAGCCACACATTTCAAAAATTCGATTGCCACAAAGGAGGCGTCCATATAAGACAACATGTTGAAAAAAAGGATCTTATCTGCCCTGAGTCTTGGCATTTCGCTGGCGATCACAAGCACTGCATACGCCGCCTACCCCGAACGTCCCGTCACGCTTGTCGTACCCTACCCCCCTGGCGGCACCACCGACTTGCTTGCCAGACTGGTGTCGATGAAGCTCACAAAAAGCCTGGGCCAAACCTTCATCATCGAGAATAAACCCGGCGCGGGCGGCCAGATAGGTACACAAGCCGTCGCCAAAGCCAAGCCCGACGGCTATACGCTGGTGATGGGAAACATCAATTCTCACGGAATCAACGCAGCTCTTTACAAAGAACTTCCGTATCGACCAGTAGAAGATTTCGCACCCATCATCATCGTCGCCGAAACCCCGAACGTCATGGTCGCGAATAAAAATGCCCCATTCAAGAGCTTTGATGAGTTCATTGCCTATGCAAAACAGAATCCTGGGGTGGTCAGCTTCGGATCAACCAGCATCGGCGGAAGCCCTCACATGTCCGGTGAGCTTCTCAAAGCAAAGGCCGGGATCGACATGGTCCACGTGCCTTACCAGGGCGGCGGCCCCATGCTTAACGACGTTCTCGGCGGCCAAATCCAGGTCGGCTTTGATAACTTACCTTCGTCCGCAGGTCATATCGAGTCGGGCAGCCTGCGCGCGCTCGCCGTAACCACCACCCAAAGGTGGCCCACCTTCAAGGACGTTCCCACCATGGCAGAATCAGGCGTGGCAGACTATGAAGTATCCGCCTGGTTCGGTATTCTGGCACCGGCCGGCACACCGGACGATGTAGTACAAAAACTGAACCGGTCCATAGCGTCCGCATTGACAGAAGAAGATATGATAAAGCGGCTTGAAGGCTTGGGTGCACGCGCGGTGAAGAATACACCTGAACAGTTTTCGGACCACATCCGGGCGGAAGTAAGGAAGTGGACGGAAGTGGTCAAGACCAACAAGCTACCTATGCGATAGTCGTTCCACCGGCCTCCTGCGGGACGCCGGTTGCCTTTAGTTTCCCCAAAACGTCCATGACTACCAAGCCTCGCCCATCGACCGCCGCCATAACTCCGGCTGCCTATATACTTGAAAGCCCGAACTGCTTGGTCGACGCATGGCTTACCGCATCCCCCAGTTTCAGCGTTTTTTCTACAGTCATCACTTTTTTGGCGGCTTGCGCCAAGCGATAGGAGTCCTGCTTCCCGCGCTGCTGCTAGCCGGCGTCTTCCAGCTGTACAGCATAGGCATGGTTGCAGCCATTGGCGCCGCGTGCGTGGCGATCATCGACCAGCCGGGCGGACCTCGACGCTATGGCACGAATGGGATGTTGGGCGCAGTCCTCCTGGGCTCCATCACTGCTGCCGTCACGGGCCTGGCCACAACGAACAGTGTGATGATCTGGCTGGTGGTGCCGGCCCTTTGTTTCATGTTTTCCATGTTCACCGTGTTTGGCAAGCAAGGAGGATTATTAGGCTTCGCCTGCCTGCTGCTGATGACGCTGACCATGCGCACTCCGCTGAGTCCCCATGACGTTCTGCTCCACACGGTGTATTCCTTTCTGGGCGGAGTCTTTTACTTCCTGTTCAGTTTCGTTGTTCATCGCCTGCTATGGCACCGCGAAGAACAGCAGGCCCTATCGGTCGCCCTGTTCGCCACAGCCGACTACATCGAAGCAAGATCGCAGTTCTACGACGTCAATGCGGATCTCGACGCGACATATCGCAAACTGATACATGCCCAGTCGGCGATGACCGAGAAGCACCAGGCCGCGCGCGACACCGTCTTGCGCGAGTTGCCTAGAGACGGCAGGCATGGCGACCGGCTGAGGGCTGCGTCGCTGAATGTCTTCATCGACATGGTCGCCCTGCTCGATAGTCTGGTCGCGACGCACACCGATTACGCCACGCTGCGGCGGATGGTACCTGACAGCGATGTCCTGATGTTTGCCCGCGATGCCTTACACAAGCTTGCTGTGAATGTCGCACATATTGCGCTGAACATCGCCCGCAATAGACGTGTCAAGGAACGAAACAGCGTCAAGGCGGAGATTCGTGCCATTGAATACGAAATGGAAAAATACCGGGTAGCCGGACTGGTCGAGAAAGAACCTGAAGTTTATGCCTTGCTGATCCAGGTGTTGCGCCGGATTCGGAATGCCACCCGATTGGTGGACCGCATGGCCGAACACACAAGCAACACCAACACCGCACACCTGGTGGACATGCGACTGGATAAGGCACTCGATCGGTTTCTTTCGCGGCAAACCTGGCGCATAGGCATGTTGACCAGCAACCTGCGCCTGGATTCGCCGCATTTCCGGTATGCAATCCGCGTCGCTATTGCCGCATTGCTCGCCATGACGATTACAGTGCTTGTGTCGTATACCAGTCTGCGCGACCTGGTTCCAGGAGCAGGGCTGCATGGTTACTGGATCATCCTTACGATACTTGTCATCATGAAACCAGGCTTTGCCTTGACCCGACAGCGTAATGGCTGGCGGCTGGTCGGCACACTCATCGGCTGTGCTCTGGCACTGATACTTTTCAATGTCACCAGCAGCCCCGACATTTATCTGGCGGTGCTGGTTATAACCTGCGTATTGGGATATAGCCTGATTCAGGTGAACTACATGGTTTCCGCCATATGCAATACGTTATTTGTACTGCTGGTATTCCATTTTCTGTCGCCGACCACGAATGTCCTGATTGTGGAGCGCTTGGTCGATACCCTTATCGGCTGCGGAATCGCCTTGCTTTGCAGCTATATCCTACCTTGGTGGGAGCATGGTTTCATGGGATCCCTGGCCAACGCGGTCCAGAAAGCCAATCGGGAATACCTGAAGGCAGGCCTTCATTACGCGTCGCTAACTCGCGCACAAGCGGCCGCAAGCGTATCCGGATCCACTGCGGGCAACGCGCTGGACGCCGACCAGCATGAGGCCGAAATGCGTTGGAGACTGGCGCGTAAAAATGTTTACATTGCCTTTGCCAACTTCGCGGGCGCCTTCTATCGAATGATGGAGGAGCCTGTGAAACGTCAAAACAATGTCCCCGAGCTGAACAATCTGATGATTCAATTCCATGTACTGGCCTTGCAGATTAGCGCCGCGATCCCCATTCTGGCGAGCCTGGCTACTGTACCGGAAGGCGTCCAGAAATCGCTGGATGCAGTAGGCAACTATCTGGAGGGCAGCGACGCGCATCCTCCCGCTTCCATCGAAACTGAAGGCGAGCTGGCATCGCTGGCGTATCCGTTGCGTCAGATGGTCAAGGCCGCGCAACTGGTTCAACAGGAAATGCGCGGTGTTGCGACACCATGACTGAAGGGCGCTAGGCGGGCGTGGCGCGCCTGAACACCAGCTTCTCCGGTGTGGAAACCTTAGCGTCGAACGCGTATCCATCGCTGTCGAAGTCGCGCAGCTTTTCAGGATCAGTAATCTTGTTGTCGATGACATGCCGGGCCATCAAGCCACGTGCGCGTTTTGCGTTGAAGCTGATCACTTTCCAGGCGCCGTTTTTAAAATCCTGGAATACGCATTGCACCACCCTGGCCTGCAGCACCGCAAGATCCACCGCCTTGAAATACTCTTCAGACGCCAGGTTGAGCACCACCGGTTTGCGTTTGCCCACGCCGGACAAGCGGCTGTTCAAGTACGCGGCGATGCGGGGCCGCCAGAAATCGTAGAGCGTCCGGGCTTCGCTGGTAGGCAGGCGTGTACCCATTTCCAGGCGATACGGCTGCATCAAATCCAATGGCCGCAAAACCCCATACAAGCCGCTCAGGACCACAACGTGGTCTTGCGCCCATTTCAGTTTGGCGTCAGACAACCCTGATGCATCCAGCTTCTCGTAGACATCGCCATTAAAGGCCAGGACAGCCTGGCGCGAATTCGTCTGCGTGAAGGTGGGTTCCCAGGCAGCATAGCGTTGCACGTTCAACTGGGCGAGCGTATCGCTGAGCTTCATCAGATCGGCGATCTGGGTCGCGGATTTCTTCTTCAGCACTTTGATCAACTCGCCAGCCTGTTCGACGAACAATGGCTGCGTATGTAGTGTTGTCCGTACCGGTGTATCGTAGTCCAGCTTCTTTGCCGGCGACAGTAACAGCAACATCGTTCTCTTTCCTTATTGCTTATTGGTTTGCGCCATCTGCGTGTTCTTGATGCGCAAGCACCCGACCTTGTCGGCCGGGTTACCTTGCGGTCCAGCCGCCATCGAGCGTAAGCGTCGTACCGGTCATTTGGTCTGCCGCTTCGGAAGACAGGAATACCGCTGCGCCGCCCAGCTGCTTGGGCGTGACGAATTGCAGCGACGGCTGCTTCTCTGCCAGGAGTTGCTTGGCCGCCTCGTCAATGCTTACCTGATTTTTCTGGGCCAGCGCTTCAATCTGTTTCTCAACCAGCGCTGTACGCACCCACCCCGGGCAAATCGCGTTGCACGTAACGCCGTTACCGGCATTTTCGAGCGCAGTAACCTTGGTCAAGCCGACGACGCCGTGCTTGGCAGCAACATAAGCGGATTTCGTAGCTGAAGCGACCAGGCCATGCGCCGATGCAATGTTAATGATGCGCCCCCAGCCCTGCTTTTTCATGTAGGGTAAAACAGCCGCGGTACCGTGGAATACGGCCGACAGATTGAGCGCAATAATGGCGTCCCAGCGATCGACGGGAAAGTCTTCGATCAGGTCTGTGTGCTGGATACCTGCGTTATTGACAAGTATGTCAATGCCGCCCAGCGCCTGAGCCGCCTCGTCGATGAACTGGCGTGTGGCGGCAGCTTGCATCAGGTCCGCATTGATGTAATACGCCTTGACGTCGAATTCAAGCTCCAGATTGACCCGCTCTTTTTCTATCGCGGCGGCGTCACCGAAACCATTGATGACCACGTGGGTACCGTTGGCGGCCAGTTCGCGAGCGATTGCCAGACCTATACCACTGGTTGAACCAGTAATGACTGCACGTTTACCTGTAAGCATGTTGTTCCTTTCAGAGTGGGTCGCGATTCAGCGCAAGGCTGCCGCATTAGTGTACCGTCTCGACGCATTGCCTTTGGGACGCTGATGTCCATACCGGGCCGATTATGAGTTTTTTTATTTCCTTGCTAGAATAGCGGACTTGCTCGATATGCATCAAATCTCGACCGGTTTTTTGCTCGATTTACGGCCAAGCGATATAGCGATCTTGTGGGCACCCATCAGGCAGCATATCGGTAGAACAAACAGGACAGGTGGCAGAGTGGTCGAATGCGCTGGACTCGAAATCCAGTGTACGTTTAGGCGTACCGTGAGTTCGAATCTCACCCTGTCCGCCACTCAGACAAGTCGCCCAGCGCCGTCAAGGTGCTTTCTCTCGGCGCCGTTTCCCTCGCCATTGACACACATCTGTTCGAAAAAGCACTTCTGCGCCACATCCCCGAGCGACACATTCCACTTGTAGGTATCATGACGTAACCACAATCACCGGAAAAGCTCTCCATGATTCACGTCATAGCCACCATTACCACCCAGCCAGGCCAACGCGACAAGGTGTTGGAACTTTTCAGTGCCAATGTCCCCGCCGTGCATGCCGAGGACGGCTGCATCAGCTATGAAGCGGTGGTGGATGTTCCCGCTTTCGGCAAGCCCCAAACGTTGTTGGGCGACGATACCTTTATCGTACTGGAAAGATGGGAAAGCGCTCAGGCGCTCAAGGCACATGGGGCATCGGCCCATATGGCTGAATACGCCCGCAAGACCAGGCCAATGTTGGCCCAACGCGTCATAAACATACTCGAAGCCTGCTAAACACCCGACCTCGGGCCGTTCACGTCGGGCTTCAGGCTGGCCCGCATTCCGTGATATTGTCAAATCCTTGCGTACCTTTCCTTCATGGATGCGTCAACCTAACCCCACAGCCTTTCCTCTATGCAACCTGTTCTGCCCGCATTCCTGATCGCCCGCTGGTTATTGGTACTCGTGGTACTTGCAGGACTTTATTTCCTCAGCGGCTTTCTGGTTCCTGTACTGGCCGCACTGATCGTGGGATTGGCAAGCTGGCCCTTATACCAGCGTCTTCTACGCCGCTGCGGCGGGCACAATGCCATTGCGGCTTCACTGGCCCTGGTCATCGTCATCATCGTGCTGATTGTTCCGCTGTCGTTGGCATTGACCTATGCCATCCAGGAAGCAAGCAGTTTCATCGCCTGGACCCTGGAAGCCAACCGCAACGGCATGCCGACGCCTGGTTGGATACTAGCCCTGCCTCTTGTCGGCCCCCGTTTGGCAGAATACTGGGCCAACTATCTGGGTGAACCGCATGCGCTCGGAACGGTTGTGGAAATGGTCAGCGGCGAACATCTGGGCAACATCTATCGGATGATGCTGACCGCCACCGGCGACATCTTCCGACTATTGCTCACTGTCGTGTTCATGTTGATTACCCTGTTTTTCGTCTACAAGGACGGCGTCTACATCATGGGCCAGATCGACATCGTCGGCGAGCGCATCTTGCCCGCGCGGTGGAAACGATTCTCCCGCGTCGTGCCGGCCACCATCAATTCCACTGTGACGGGCATGGGCCTGATCGCGCTGGGCGAAGGTGTCGTTTTGGGTTTGGCTTACTGGATCGCTGGCGTGCCGTCGCCCGTGCTGCTGGGCGTGGTGACGGGCTTCATGGCCTTGATACCCGGCGGTGCCCCCCTTTCCTTCACCCTTGTCTCCGTATACCTGGTCGGCTCGGGCAATCCGATGGCCGGCCTGGGACTATTTGTATGGGGTACGGTTGAACTGTTCATCGTCGACAAGACCTTGCGACCGCGTCTGGTTGGAGGACCTGTCAAACTTCCGTTCCTGCCTACCTTTTTCGGCCTGATCGGCGGGGTCAAGACCATGGGCCTGGTGGGCTTGTTCATCGGTCCAGTGCTGATGGCACTGCTTGTGGCGATTTGGCGCGAATGGATACTGGAAGACAAGCACGATGATGTCATTTCGCGGTCGCCCCTACCCCATCCGACAGAATCCCAGCCCAACGCCGCGCTTCTTGTGCATCCGCCGCGCAAACCAAGATGAGGCCATGTCCGTCATACGGCTGGCGAGCGCAGCAAGCGTTCCGTGCCCTGCGGCGCGCGCCGACGCCACACGCCGCCATACTGCTGTCCCACAAGAATAAAAGCTACGCTGGACAGCCTAGCCTGAGCTACCTAGGTCGACAAGCTTAACGCTTCCGGCTGATGGCTGGCCGAAACTCAAATCTGCTACAAGTTGTACATATTTTGGACCTATGGTGATAGGCGGGGCTTCAGCCTTTATGCGGACCGAAAACGATACATTGTCGACGACGCATTCTCCTCTGAACTCACCGGTTTCAAAAAAGAAAATCAACAGCAGACTGGGGAGACGTGATGCATTGCCAGCTAAATAAATCGTCCGAAACAATGGGCTCGCCGTTACATTTCGCAAGTATCGAAGATGCGCCTGGCACACCCCCGGCTTGGTACGTAGCCTATACAGAATCCCGACAGGAACAACTTGCATCCACAAATCTGCAACTGCAAGGATTCCTGACCTACCTGCCCATGTACCTCGGCAACCGGAAGAATCCGGCAAAAGCGATTGCCGAGCCCATGTTTCCGCGCTACCTGTTCTTCAAGCCTGCCAACCAAAAACAATCCATCAGCAGCGTCAGATCGACGCGCGGGATCAGTGCGGTCGTGAGATTCGGTTCCTATTTCGCACAAGTTCAACCCGAAACGTTGGCATCCATCCAACATCATGAAGAACTCAGCGCTCAACAGAACCAGTCTGCTGGCGTACTGCCGCAACGCGGTAGTCGTGTCAGGCTGTCTGCTCCCACACTGAATGGCATGGAGGGCCTTGTCCATTCGGTTTCAGCCCAGCGAGTGATCGTACTGATGGAAATTTTAGGCCAAGAGACCAGGGTGAAGTTGCGGCCGCATCAAGTGGAGCCTAGCTGAGCTATTCCAAGGAACACGTTCAATAACACCTCGCTGGGGTGAGCGAGGCGCGACAGCTGTGTTCAGTCCACTGACCCCGAGATCAAACATTGCAGTAGTGGAAGCCCAGGTGATTTTGCCTTTTTTGGCAAAAACACTGCGGCAGCCTGTTCAACGTTCGTCAATGAAAAAGTGGATCCGATGAAACAATGGCATATTTCCCCGCGCTGGCATGCAATGCCGCGCCTAGCCTCCGTCAGTGTGATGATAGCTACTTTCGCGCTGCTCTCTGCATGCAGTATGTCGCCAGGCATGCATATGGGCAAGCCGCAGGATGTGGCCAAGGCTCTTGAAGAAGAAGGTGCGCCGCCGGGCGCGCTGATGACGATATCCCCACAGCTCATCGAGCAGCAACGCTCCGCCCGCGACAGAACGGTCAATCATCAGGTGAAGCAATTCTTCGGTGCACCAGAGGAATACAGGGTGGGCCCGGGCGACATCCTGAATATTGTCGTCTGGAATCACCCCGAACTAAGCTTGCCGATGGCCGGGTCCAACGTAGCCACCAACGCGCTGAACATCGCCGACGTGGGCAATGGCTACAACGTCAGTCCCGACGGACGCATACAGTTCCCCTTCGTCGGAGCCGTCAAGGTGGCGGGCATGACCGAGTATCAGATTCGCACCATGCTGACGCGCCAGATGAGTCCGTACGTTAGCGAGCCGCAGCTCACGGTACGTATCCAGGCTTATCGGAATGGACGAGTATATGTCGACGGCGAGGTACGTTCACCAGGTCTGCTGACCATGAACGACATCCCCATGACCTTGCCTGAGGCCATCAATCGTGCCGGCGGCCTTACCCCCGATGCGGACCGTTCATCGATCGTCTTGACGCGCAATGGAGTGGCGACCCCCATCAGCATGCCGCAACTTACCCGCAATGGCATCAACCCCGCGCAGATATACCTCGCCGATGGCGATCTATTGCGTGTCATCAATAAGAACGACTCCAAGGTCTTCATGCTGGGTGATGTACACAGCCCGCGTGCCCAGGCGCTGCAGGACGGCGAACTGACACTGGCACAGGCCCTTGGCGAGGCTAGCGGCATCAACCCCGAAACTGGAAATCCGCGGCAGGTCTACGTCATTCGTAAAGGCAGCCAGGGGAACGCCGAAATCTATCATCTCGACGCCAGTGTGCCCACTGCCCTGGTCCTGGCCGCCGATTTCGAGCTCAAGGCCCGCGACATGGTATTCGTCGATCCTGCTCCGATCGTGAGATGGAACCGAGTCATAAGCATGCTGCTGCCCAGTTACGGTGCTGTCAGCGCCACCCGGGATATGACACGATGAACCGCCCCGACATGAACACTCCCTATCCACTGGCTCCTGCCGGCCAGACCTCGCCGGTGATCTTTGCCCAGCCCTATGCACCGCAAATGAACAGTGAAGACATCAATTTTCTGGGACTGCTCGATACCGTAAGGAACGCACGTTGGCTGGTCATCAGCACTGTCATGACGGCCTTGCTGATAGGCGGTGCCTATGCGTTATTCACCCAACCCGTCTACCAGTCGGACGTACTCATCCAGGTCGAGCAAAACCGGACGAGTCCAACGGGAAACCTGCTCAGCGAGCTGTCATCCATTTTCAATGTCCAATCTCCGGCAACCGCCGAGATCGAGATCCTGCGGTCTCGTCTCGTTGTGGGCGAGGCCAGCGACAGGTTGCAGCTGTATGTGGACGCGAAGCCGAACTACCTGCCCATTGTCGGTCGATGGCTTTCCAAGCATGCCACCGGTCTCTCCAACCCCCGCCTGTTCGAAATGGGAAGCTATGTTTTTGGCGGCTATGTCTGGGGAAAGGAATCCATAAGAGTGGGCCAGCTTGATGTCCCTCCTGAACTGGAAAATAAAGAGCTCACGCTCACACGCACCTCAGCAGGCTACACGCTGCACGGTCCTGATGGGGAATTGCTGGCGGAAGGCGCCGTCGGGGCCATTGCGCGGATTCAATCGGGCGACCAGCAAGGCAGCATAGTGATAAGCGAACTGGCCGCAAAGGAAGATGCTCGATTCACCCTGATACGTCGAACGCGTCAAAACATCATCCAGGATTTGCAGGACAAACTGGTTATCGATGAAAAAGGTAAACCGTCCGGCGTACTTTCCATGACGCTCAACGGAACGGACCCCCTGCAAATCACCAACATACTCAATGCCATCGGCGTCGCCTATGTGAAGCAGAATACGGAACGCAAGGCCGCCGAAGCGGAAAAGTCGCTGGACTTCCTGGAAGGCTTCCTGCCTCAGCTCAAGAAGCAGATGGATGACTCCGACAATAAGTACACCGCGTTCCGGGACGTGAATGGCACCTTCAATCTTGGGACGGAGGGCACACTCTCGCTGAATACCTCGGTCGCCATGCAAACCAAACTGTTCGAACTGCAACAGCGACGCAGGGAACTGAGCGCACAGTTTGGCGCTTCACATCCCACGATCCGTTCCCTTGAAGGCCAGATCACGGCGTTGGAAGGCGAAGTGGCCAGGCTGACCGCACACATTAAGACACTGCCCGAGCTGGAACAGCAGCTGCTTAATCTTATGCGCGATGTAAAGGTCAACGGTGAACTGTACGCCAGCCTGCTCAATAGTGCTCAGCAACTGCGACTGGTCAAGGAAGGCAAGGTCGGCAATGTACGCATGGTGGATACGGCAGTGATACCAGATCTGCCAGTGCGTCCTGACCGTCCCCTGGTATTGGCCATTTCGGCGCTGCTGGGTCTGTTGCTCGGCACAGGTCTCGCCTTGATGCGCGGATTCCTTCGCAATGGCGTCAAGGCACCCAACGATATTGAGTCGACCCTGGGCATGAGCGTATTCGCCACGGTGCCCCGGGTGATGCCTGGCGCTCGCCGCTCACCGCGACTCACCGGGCGTAAAGGCGTGAAATATGTGCTTGCTGAAAGCTCCCCGGGCGATCCCGCAATAGAAAGTCTGCGAAGTCTGCGCACCACGCTGGGCTACGCGCTCCAGGATGCCGAGAACAACATTATCATGCTGACCGGACCCACTGCGAATATCGGTAAAACATTCACCAGCGTCAACCTGGCGGCCGTGCTGGGGGCAGCCGACAAACGAGTGCTGCTCATCGACGCAGATTTCCGTAGCGGCAGCATGCACCGGTATTTCGAACTCGAACGGTATAACGGATTCAGTGACCTGATCCACGGCAGTGCGACGCTGTCCGAAGTCTTGCACAAATCGGTCATGCCGAATGTCGACCTCATCACCACCGGCGTGCTCCCGCACAATCCTGCAGAAGTGCTGCTGTCTCCCAATGCAGTCCAGTTGCTGCATCAGCTGGCAGAAAGCTATGACGTCGTCCTGCTCGATACCGCACCAGTACTGCTGGTATCCGACGCCATGGCGTTGGCGCCTCATGTGGGAACAGTATTCATGTTGGCCCGGGCACAGGTAAGCACCTTGAGCGAACTGGAAGAATCGGCAAAGCGCTTGAACCAGGTTGGCGCGCAGGTCAAGGGCGTGATCTTCAATGATTTCGATGCCTCAAGCCAGCGCTTCAGTTCGCGTTACGGCAATTATCAACACGGCTATGTCCCTTACGGGAGCAACGTATCCCGATGAACAGCAATAAAGAAAAATACCAGAAGCTGTGCACCGCAGAGCCTTCCATTCCGATCTTTTCGCAAGACTGGTGGCTGGATGCCGCGGCAGGTTCCAGCAACTGGGACGTTGCCCTGGTGGAGAACCGCGACAACATCATTGCATGCATGCCCTATGTAAAAACCAAACGGGCCGGCCTGAAGATTTCAACGGTTCCGCCGTTGACATATTGTCTCGGACCATGGGTGCGACCTGTTACCGCCAAGAACGTCAATTGCATCAGCAGGCAGAAAGAGGTGTTGGAAAGCTTGATCGAACAACTTCCCACGTTCGATCATTTCAAGCAGCAGTGGCATTACAGCCAAACGAACTGGTTGCCTTTTTACTGGCGTGGCTTTGAACAAACGACTCAGTACACCTATGTAATCGGCCTGCAAACCGACGCCGGCTCGACTTGGCAAGGGCTGCACGAAAGCACAAGAAGGGAAATTCGAAAGGCCATGGGCAGGGGAGGACTTTGTGTGCGCGACGACCTGTCGGTGGATGAATTCCTGCCACTGCACAGGAAGGTCTACGAGCGTCAAAATATGTCCATGCCGTACTCCGAGGACGTCGTAAGGGTGTTGGATAACGCCTGCGCCGGACGTAATCGCCGGAAGATTTTTATTGCCGAAGACCCGCAGGGGGCACGACACGCCGGAGTCTATCTGATCTGGGACGATACCAGTGCCTATTACCTCATGGGCGGCAGCGATCCCGAATGGCGCAATAGCGGCGCGATGAGTCTGTGCATGTGGGAAGCGATCAAGTTTGCATCCGCCACGACGGAACGCTTCGACTTCTGCGGCTCCATGATAAAGAGCGTCGAACGTTTCGTGCAGGCATTCGGCGGAATGCAGACGCCGTACTTCGCGGTTTCAAAGACGTCGTCCAAACTGGCCGCTTCCATGCTGTTCGTCAGGTCCCTGACGAACGCTCACGCAGCACGATGAACAGCATGGACTTCCTCATGTCGTCACGAGACAGCACAATCTCGTGGCTGAACACGATTCTGTGCGAACGCCTCAGCAAACACCTGAAACTCCTGCAGTGTGGGAAGGGGTATCTTCTTCTAACGGTATCCGGTAGCGCGACCAACATCCGGATCCGGTCCGAGCCAGCGACCTTTTCGCAGGCTGGTTCGGATTTACCCTGCGCCAGCTGGGATCCCCAACCTGAAGGGTGGAAATCCGCCCTGGGTGTTCCCCTACCCGCCCCCGGTGCCTCAAGCGTACCCTCGCCATTGATCGAGAAGATCGACACAACTTATATCATTCACTACGACCTCCTTGGACTCGCTTGCTGGATGCTGTCGCGCCAAGAGGAAGTCGGCCGTGTAGACTTGGACAAGCATGGGCGCTTCCCAGCCCGTTCGTCGCATGCCTACAAGCACGGTTACCTGGAACGACCTATCGTCGATGAATGGCTTGCCATACTGGCGCAGGTCGTACAGCGTGCATGGCCTCAACTGGCACTGGCCAAGCCACAATTCACGGTTCGGGTTTCGCATGATGTCGACACTCCTGCCCGCTATGGCTTCTCCAGTGTCGGAAGACTGCTGCAAACCATGGCTGGCGACGTTCTGCGCCGACACGAGGTGCTTGAAGCGCTGCGGGCGCCGCTGATATGGTCGCAGTCCAAGAAGAAGCTGCACAGTGCCGACCCCTTCAACACCTTCAACTGGATCATGAGCGCTTCCGAGCGCTACAAGATCATCAGCGCTTTCTATTTCATCTGCGGCAAGACCTATCCGGCTCATGACGCACGCTATGACGTCCGACACCCAGCCATCCGGGAACTCATGCGCGGCATCCATACAAGGGGTCATGAAATAGGCCTGCATCCCAGCTACAACACGTACAAGAGACCGGACATCATCGCTTCGGAGGCGCGTGTCCTTATCCGGACTTGCCGTGAGGAAGGCATAAAGCAGGCCACTTGGGGCGGCCGCATGCATTTTCTGCGCTGGCAGACACCCGCAACGCTATATGGTTGGGAGCAGGCCGGCATGGCGTACGACAGCACGCTTACCTACGCCGATCACCCGGGTTTTCGTTGCGGAACATGCCATGAGTACCCTGCCTTCGATCCGGTCGCCGGCAAGGCACTGCAGCTGCGCATTCGCCCACTGATAGCCATGGAATGCAGCGTTCTCGCGCCCCGCTACATGAATCTGGGCTCCGGCGACATTGCCCTGAAGAAGTTCATCCAGCTGAAACAGTCTTGTCGGGCTGTGAACGGCGACTTTACTTTGCTGTGGCACAACACCCTGCTGGAGCGTCAACAGCAACGCGCTCTTTACGAGCACGTGCTGACTGCATGAGCACCGCCATCCTGCACGCGAGGTAGCGGATCGCCTGGTTGATTACGAGCACTGAAATGAACGACAGAAAAAAAAGAATCCTATTGATCAGTTGTTTTTTTTATCCGCAGAACCGGATTCCAGTCCTGCGGATCGGGCAGTGGGCCAAGTACTGGGCCTCGGAGGGTCATGAGGTCACCGTGCTGACAACAAAAAAATATTCGTTCATGGGACCGTTCGGACTGGACCCCGACCTCCCGGCAGAAGTGCTGGTGATCGAAGTGCCCAGCCTCCCGCAGATTTTTGACCGTGCCAAACCCAACACCGAAGGCGGCAAGAGCCACACCGCAAGTGAGCCCATCAATGCCGAGTCGGGCTTCAAGAAAAAAGTAAGGAGCCTGCGCGGTTACATCGGTTCAACCGTCGACATTCATGATTTCTGGATCGGACCGGCCTACAAGACCGGCATGAAATTGCTGGCGGAGAATCGGTACGACGCCATAGTGAGCTCTTATTCACCGCCGGCAGCTCATATGGTGGCCAGCAAGCTGAAGGAGAGGCACCCGGAGCTAGTCTGGTTTGCCGATTTCCGCGACTTATGGGCAAACAACCACATCACGTCGGCAAAAGGGGTATTCAAGTGGATAGAAAGTGCCAGGGAAAACAGATGCCTGCGCGGACGTGCCAACGCGATCATTACGGTGTCGAAACCGCTCGCGATAGATCTACAGGCACGCCATCCCGAACTACCGGTCTGGGTCATTGAAAATGGCTTCGACCCACAGGAGTTTCCCAGATGGATGCAGGCGGTGTCCGATGGACCGCAACTGACAGGAAACATCACAATATGCTATGCCGGTACGATTTATCCCAACCGGCGCGATCCTACGCCCTTGTTCAATGCCGTGAACGAACTGATCGACAGCGGACAGGTAAGCGCCGAAAAGATCACCATCGAGTTCTACGGTCAAAATGAAAAAGAGCTGGCGGAAATAATCCAACGCACACGCGCCAACCGGCACAACATCATCAAGATAAAGGGTTTTGTATCGCGCCAGGTTTCTCTGGAGGCACAAGGCCGCAGCGATCTGCTGTTGCTGCTGGAATCGGGTGAGCCGCTAGCCAGGGGCATGCTGACCGGCAAGGTGTTCGAGTATCTCGTTAGCGGCATACCTATTCTGGCGGTTGGAATCGACAACACACACGCTGCTGGCGAACTGCTGGAGAACACCGGTACTGGCTACTGTGCCAGCGACTCCGATGAGTTGAAGCGCCTCTTGCTGGCCGCCATCGAGCTGAAATACTTCAGCTTCTACCGGCCGCGCAAGGATCTGATCGCCAAATTCTCCAGGCAGATACAGGCCCAATCGATTATTGACCGGTTGGCGGCGTTCCAGGGCGCGCCATCGTGCTGACCGCGCTCAAAGCGTACTACTTGTCGGCGTCGCTGCTACTGTTCCTGTTCGCCGTCTACTCGAACCGGAACGCCGCGCATGCTTTTGGCTATGGCGTCGCACTGAATATATTCCCACTGGCCTTATTGCCGGAGGTATCAATGGACATTGCGCGTATCGCGGGCATGCCATTGGCCTACCTGCCTGTCATCACGGCGGGGTTGGCCTTGGCGGTACGCAATCATGCGCGTGTGCCGCAGTCCTACCAGACTATGCTGGCACTCGCATTTGTCTATTGTGTGTACACCTTCTTTACCACCGTGATCATGGGCGGCATAACGATCGCTAACGTAGCGTACTGGGCTGCGTGGCCGCTGAACTTTCTTATCTACTTCTCCGCGGCCGCTTTTTTTTCGCGAATAGACACACAGGCCGCGAACAATGTGATCAAGGCTACGGCCGTCATCCTGGTGCTGGGTTGCCTTACAGGACTGGCACGTTACGGCCTGGGTATTGCGCCAGACGCGAATTTCATGCCGCTGGTAAACCGTAATGGAACTGTGGTGTTCATTGTGATGGTGTTCCCGCTGCTTTTCCATGTCTATAAAGAGCAGGAGAAGGCCAGAGCCTGGCTATTGTTTTGCATAGGATGCATATTCGTGACCCTGGCCTTTACGTTCTCCAGGTCGGGAATCATCGGCGTGGTGGCGTGCATCCTCTTGTACTACTTGCGGTTCTCGCTTGGCGGCCTGGCAAAAACGGCGGCGGTCGTGCTGTTGATTGTGACGGTGGCGTACAGCGGTGTGGCAGACAAATCATTGCAACGACTCGAACGCGTTATCGTCACTTCGCAGATGTTGATACACGGCGAAAGCCTGGACAACAGCATGAATGACTTTAACCGCGTGATGTTGCTGAAGGGTGCCATCGCCACGGCGACGGACAACTTCTGGTTCGGCACCGGGTTGGGACTGGAGAACTACCAAAAGGCCTTCCATAAAGTCAGCGATTACGGGCAGGCATCCAAAGCTCACAATTTCTACATCTCATACTTTGCCGAGCTCGGTCTGATGGGCTTCTCCTTGCTCATGCTCATTCTCTATCTGGCCTCACGCAAGCTATACCCCCTTTCAAGCCGACATAAGGCGTTCAAAGTTTCATTCGTGGCGATGGCCCTGATGATGACCATGAACGAATACATCCTCATGCCCGAGCTCTGGTTCTTTTACGGAATGCTGGCCGGAATGTCGAGGGCCCGCGATTACATGCTGGTGCCCTTCCAGTCGCGTCATCTTCCCGAGCAGCTCTTCAATCGCGTTCCCAATCGGAGTCCCCATGTCTAAGAAGTATGGCTCGCTGGAGCGCAAAATCGCGAAATTCCTCGAACAGTTTCCACTGCTGAAATCGGCCGTCAAGAACGTCTATGGCCGCCTGGTCTTCATGCTAAACAGGCCAGCGAGCATAACCGTTTCAGACCATCGGCTTGAGGCGGTGGGTGACGGCATTCTCAACACCTTCTTTGGCTATTACGATAAAACACCGCTCTCCAAAGCGGGCTTCCTGCTTTGTCACTCGACCACACACGCGACAGACCGAAAACCGGACTGCAGCAAGACACTGGACATACTGGTTTTCTCCGTCGACGACCTGAAGCATCCCGTGCTCAGCGTAAAGACCAGCGTATATAACTGGCAGCAAGGCGCTCGAGCGCACTGGCTGGATGACGACACCTTCATTTTCAATGATTTCGACGCGTCGAATCAGTGTTATATAAGCCGCGTATTTTCGCTGAAAGAAAGCAGGGAAATCAAACGATTCGATTTTCCGGTGCAGGACTCATTTCGCGACGACTACTTCCTTTCCATCAACTATCGGCGTATTCAATCATTGCGGCCAGACTACGGCTACCGCAACATGCCGGGTCTGGACGATCGGGACATGGCTGAACTCGAGCAAGACGGGATATGGAAGATAGATCAGAAAACAGGGGCATCGGCACTGCTGTATTCCATTGCCGATGTCTGCGCAATCGCGCCCGACAGTCGGTTCGACGCCGCCCGGCACAAGATCAACCACGTCATGATATCTCCAGGCGGCGACAGGTTCATATTCCTTCACCGCTATTTCGTCGGGAATAGAAAATTCGACCGTCTATTTCTCGCCGCCGCGCATACGCCCGATCTGAAGATGCTGGCTGACAACGAAATGGTGAGTCACTGTTTCTGGATTAACAACCATTCAGTGATTTCCTTCATGCGCGGCCCTTCGGGACACGATGGTTACTACGTACTAAATGTCGACGATGGCAGTATCAGCTCTTACTTCAACGGCAAGCTCGATTCAATGGGCGATGGCCATCCGCACGTACATGATGACTGGTTCATCACCGACACGTATCCCGACAAGTCCCGTATGCAGCATTTGTTCAAGGCCAGCCTGACCACCGGCGACGTGCAGGAAATTGGACAGTTTTTCCAGCCTTTTGAGTTCCGTGGGGAAACCCGCTGCGATCTGCATCCGAGGGTGTCTCCGGATGGCAGCAAAGTCTTTTTCGATTCCGTATTCAATGGAAAAAGAAAGCTCTACGTGTTGCAACTTCATGCTTGAAGCGCCGTCTGCTTCACGCTGAGTGACCCACGTCACGCTTCTGATTTCCACTACTTCAGTGGAGTTAAACCATGTCTTTCTCAGTTCTGATGTCGGTCTACCACGCCGAGAATCCAGAGTTTCTGCGCCAGGCGCTCCAGAGCTTGAACGACCAGACGCTCAAGGCCAGCGAAGTGATTTTGGTGGAGGATGGACCTTTGCCGGATGCTATGACCCACGTCATCGACGCCTTTCGGGAAGCGTTGAATATCCGCTCGATCCAGCTTGCGACGAACGGCGGTCTCGCGCGTGCGCTGAACGAGGGTCTGAAGCATTGCCGCCACGATCTCATCGCGCGCATGGACAGCGACGATATTTCGCTGCCGGACAGATTCGAAAAACAGATTACCTTCATGCAGCGCAATAGCGACATTGCTGCCAGCAGTGCTGCGCTCGATGAATTCGACGAACAAGGGCGTGTCTTCTCTTCGCGCATATTGCCGCTCACTCACGAGGAATTGACGAAATTTGCCAAGACGCGCAGCCCCATCAGCCATGCCGCCGCAGTGTTCAGGAAATCGGCCATTGATGCGGTGGGCGGATATCCACCGTTCAAGCGCTCGCAGGACGTCGCCTTGTGGTCGCTGCTGATCGTGCGTGGATACCGGCTGGCCAATCTGCCCGACAAGTTATTCATGGTACGAGCCGGCGCAGGATTCATGGCTCGCAGCGGACTGCATAGTTTCAAATATGAATATGCGGTGATTTGCTACCAGAGGAAAATTGGCTTCCTTTCGACCTTCGATTTCGTCAAGAATACCCTGATCAGGTTCTTGCTGGCCATCGCTCCGGCACGCTTAAAGAAGCTGCTCTATTCTCACGCGAAACTGGATATTGACGGCGTCTGGAATGCACTGCCGAAACGAACATTCGACCTGGCGTTCTCATTCCTGGGCCTGGTCCTTCTGTCGCCACTGATCTTATTGGCCTGGGTCGCCGCCACGCTGGACACGCGCAGCAATGGCCTCTTCGTTCAGGAGCGTATCGGGCGGGCAGGAAAAAAATTCAACATTTACAAGATCAAGACCATGCGCGACCGCGAGGACCCAGGAAGTTCCATAACCACCTCGTGCGACACCCGGGTTACGCGCACAGGCGCCTTCCTGCGCAAAACCAAGCTCGATGAGCTGCCGCAACTATGGAACGTGCTGGTCGGGGACATGAGCTTTGTCGGACCGCGACCCGATGTTCCCGGCTATGCCGATGACCTGCAAGGCGAAGACAGGATCATTCTTTCGCTGCGGCCCGGCATCACCGGACCGGCTTCGTTGAAATACAAGAATGAGGAAGAAATTCTTGGCCAGCAAGCCGATGCCCTTCGCTACAACCGGGAAGTCATCTGGCCCGACAAGGTAAGAATCAATAAGGAATATATCCGCGAGCACAGCTTGCTCAAGGACATCAAGTACATCATCAATACCGTTGCCAGGGGCAACTCCTGAGCAGTCGACCCCACAATGCCATCACTATCCTGATATACGAAGGTGCGCCCATGCTTAACACCCCTTTTCCACCGTGGCCCAGTTTCACGGCCGAAGAAGCCGATGCAGTCCGCGAAGTCATACTATCGAACAAGGTGAACTACTGGACAGGCCAGGAATGCCGTAAGTTCGAGCAGGAATTTGCGGCCTGGATCGACTGCCAGCATGCGGTTGCACTGAGCAATGGCACGCTGGCCCTTGATGCTGCGCTGAAGGCACTGGGCATTGGGCCCGGCGACGAAGTCATTGTCACGCCTCGTACCTTCCTTGCTTCTGTTTCCTGCATTGTCAATGCCGGCGCAAGACCCGTGTTTGCCGAGGTGGATCGCGATTCACAGAATATCACCGCATCCACCATACGGGCCGTGCTAAGCGAGAGAACCCGGGCCATCATTTGTGTCCACCTTGCCGGCTGGCCATGCGACATGGACCCCATCATGGCATTGGCCCAAGAGCGCGAGCTATTCGTCATCGAGGACTGCGCGCAGGCACACGGCGCTTACTACAAAGGCCGGCCTGTGGGCTCAATAGGCCATATCGGCGCCTGGTCTTTCTGTCAGGACAAAATCATGACGACCATCGGCGAAGGCGGCATGACCACAACCAACGACCGCCGCCTATGGTCCAGAATGTGGTCGCTCAAGGATCATGGAAAGAGCTGGGACGCGCTTTACAAGCGCGAGCATCCGCCCGGTTTTCGTTGGCTGCATGAAAGCTTTGGCACCAATTGGCGGATGATGGAAACGCAGGCGGCAATTGGTCGCATCCAGTTACGGCGCATGTCCCGCTGGCATGCTTCGCGGCTCGCAATGGCCAGACAAATTTGGGCGACGGCGGCGGAATTGCCGGGGCTGCGCGCACCGGTGCCGCCGTCCGATCTCACCCACGCCGCGTACAAATGCTATGTCTTCGTCGAGCCGGAAGTGCTGGGAGCCGGATGGAGCCGCGATCACATCATGGAGGAGATCAACGCCCGAGGGGTACCTTGCTATTCCGGCTCATGCTCGGAGGTCTACCTGGAAAAGGCGTTCGACGCCACGAATTTTCGCCCGGAACGGCGCCTGCCGATTGCCAGAGAACTGGGGGAAACCGCATTGATGTTTCTGGTACATCCTACGTTGGGCGAGCAGGAAATCGAGAAAACATGCAGCACGTTGACCCAGGTCATGCGGCGGGCGGTCCAAAAACATGCTTATGCTTAGAAAGTTCAGTTTCAGGGGTGAATTCTTCAAGAACGTCATCACGCTGATGACGGGGACCATCGCCGCCCAGCTATTTACCGTTGCCGTCAGCCCTATTCTGACTCGGCTGTATACGCCCGCCGACTTTGGCGTGCTCGCCTTGTTCACTGCCATGAATGCCGTCCTGAGTATTGTGGCCGCCGCCCGATACGAGACGGCCATCATGTTGCCGCGTGAAGACGGCGATGCGCTGAATATCGTGGTGTTGTCGACTGCCGTTACGCTGATATTCGTGGCGCTGCTGCAGGCGGGTATATTTGTATTTGAAGGGCAAATAGTCGCCATTGCGGACACCCCTTTGATGGGCAAGTGGATTCATGCCTTGCCGCTAAGCGTAGCCTTGACCTCATGCACCCAGATCATGGTCTTCTGGAATAACCGCGCCAAGCGGTTTCGGCAGTTGTCTACTGCCCGGGCGCTACATGGGATCGGCATCGGAAGTACCCAATGCGTGCTTGGATACGGAGTTGCCAGTTCGATAAGCTTGATCATTGGACACATAACGGGACATGTACTGGGGCTTGTGGCACTGGTTAAGGCCAATATGGCATCCATGACGGAACTCCGCGCTTCCATCAGTTCAGTGGCAATCAGGAACAATGCGAAACGGTATAGGCGTTTTCCGATGTTTTCCATGTGGGGCGCCCTGTTCGACAGCAGCGCCGCACAAGTTCCGCTATTCGTTGTCGCCAGCTTCTATTCCGCGTCCGAAACGGGACTGGTCGGATTCACCATAAAGGTGTTGTCCTTGCCGCTGTTCCTGGTTTCGAGCGCAATTTCTGAAGTCCTATATCAGAAGACAACTCAATTGGACAGCACGAATCCGGCTGCGCTCGGACGCCACATCGTGGGGATTTTCATACTTCTAGGCGGCATTGCCATCCCGTTCTGCACATTGTTCATGTTCTACGGCGTCGAAATATTTTCCTTTGTATTCGGTCAGAACTGGGCACGCGCCGGCGAGTTTGCCGGGCCGCTGTCGGTGGCGGCGGGAGTCCGGTTCATGGTCAGCCCGTTGAGCGTCGTATTGAATTTGAATCACAACGTCAAGAAAGCGGTGGGATGGCAAGTCACTTACTTTTTAACTCTTACCTCCGTACTGATACTGAGCTCGCAGCAGAGTATCAGTTTCCTGCTCGATGCTTTCGTGGCCCACGAAATCGTGTTGTTCACCGTGTATTTTGCCATCATCCTCAAAGCGACACGCTACAGGAATCCCGTTGAACGCGGGTCTTCTCCAGGCGATGTACTGTCCCGCGGCCAGGCCATGGGCAGCGCCCCCGCAAAGTGATGGCGCCATATCCGAAAACCCAATAGCTTCTGGCACGGCCAAGGAGAAATTTATGTGCGGTATCACTGGCGGCTGGTGGGCGGAACCACCCCGCGATCTGGGAGGGCGCTTGACGAACTCGTTGAGCAAGCTCAGGAAACGCGGTCCGAACGACGAAGGCCGCGAACTGTTCGATGTCTGTAACGGCCAATTGGCGCTGGGACATACCAGACTTTCCATAATCGATCTGAGCGATGCAGGACACCAGCCCATGCACACTCGAGGGCGGCGGTACAGCATCGTCTTCAACGGCGAAATATACAACTACCGTGAGCTGCGGCAGGAGCTAGTGCTGCTTGGCCACACATTCCACTCCGACTCGGACACCGAAGTACTTCTAAAGGCCTGGCAGCAATGGAATGTTGACTGCCTGGTGCGCCTGGAAGGCATGTTTGCCTTTGTCGTCTACGATGCCGGTAAACGCACCTTGAGTTGCGCGCGAGACGCTTTTGGCATCAAACCATTTTATTTTGAACAAAAGCACGATTCTTTCACGTTCGCTTCGGAGCCGGCCGCGCTTGGCACACTACGTCAGGACAGGACCCAGGCGAACTGGCAACGTTGCTATGACTACCTGGTGCACGGCGACTTCGATAATCAGCAACACACATTCATCAACGGAATCCAGCAATTACTGCCCGGGCACTGGATGGAGGTCGACCTGACCAACCCCGCCTCTGGTGTGCAGCAGGTCTGGTGGCAACCGGACCTTGCTCAAACCAGTTCACTCAGCTTCGAACAGGCAGCCGAGGCGGTTCGCGAGCAATTTCTTCACAATGTCCGCTTGCATCTACGCAGCGACGTGCCACTGGGCGCGGCACTTTCCGGCGGGATCGATTCGTCGGCCATTGTGTGCGCCATGCGATATCTGGACCCCGGCCAACCGATAAATACGTTCAGCTACATTGCCCCCGGATATAAACAATGCGAGGAAAGCTGGATCGACCGGATCAACCAATTCACGGGCGCCAAGGCCCATAAGGTCAGTGCCTCCGGTGAAGACCTGACTCGAGACCTCGACAACTTGATTCAACTACAGGGGGAACCGTTCACCAGCACCAGCGCTTATGCGCAGTATCGGGTGTTTCAACTAGCCCATGAAAACAACATGACCGTCACGCTCGAAGGACAAGGTGCCGACGAACTGCTGGCAGGTTACGCCGGCTACCCCGGGCACAGGATGCTGAGCATGCTCGAATGCGGCGACCTGCCCGGTGCCGAACGCTTTGCCAGGAACTGGGCGCGCTGGCCCGGACGCAGCTACGGGCGCGCCTGGCAGTACCTGGCTGCCATCACTCTCCCGGATACTCTGTTCGGCGTCGCCAGCAAGGCGATGGGACGCAGCTTCACGCCATCGTGGATCAACGCCGAGGCCCTTGCCAACGCCGGCGTCAGCATGGTGTTTGAGCGCGAGAAAATTCATTCCGATGCCAAGGGTCGTCGCGTCATGGAACGACTTGCGAGCTCATTGACAAATCGGCATCTGCCGGGCTACCTGCGCGAAGGGGACCGGAACTCCATGCAATTCTCGCTGGAAAGCCGCGTACCCTTCCTGACCTTACCCCTCGCGAATCTGCTTTTTTCGTTGCCCGAGCATTACCTGATATCGCGTGGCGGCGAGACAAAAAGCGTATTTCGGGCCGCGCTGCGCGGCATCGTTCCCGATGATTTGCTGGACCGCAGAGACAAGATAGGTTTCGAGACGCCGGAGTCATCATGGTTCATCGAAAAATCCGAAAGCGTCAGACAGTGGTTGCAAACGAGTCACGACATTCCATTCCTGAACGCGCGGGCGCTTCTGAATCAGTTCGACTCGATTGCCGGCGGTAAAGCCCCGTGCACGACACAAGTGTGGCGTTGGGTCAATTTCCTGAAATGGTACGAACAGTCGGGCTGCACCGAAAATGGCTGATATATCGGTCCTCGACTATGGCGCAGGAAATGTGAACTCGGTCATACGAATGATAGAGAGGGCTGGCGGACAGGCACGGCGGATCTCCTCGCCGGAAGAAGTATCGGAGTCGGCGAAGCTGATTCTGCCCGGAGTCGGAGCATTCGATTACGGGATGTCGCAGCTTCATGCACGGGGCCTGGTCCCTGCCCTGACTACCATTGCGTTGGAAAAATCCATTCCAGTATTGGGAATATGCCTGGGAATGCAACTCATGTGCACGGGAAGTGAAGAAGGGACGTTGCCCGGCCTGGGCTGGATTGACGCCCACGTCAGGCGTTTTTCATTTGCGGATAACTCCAGACTGCGAGTGCCGCACATGGGCTGGAACACAGTCCAGGTGCCAAGGACCAACCCCTTGCTGGCCACCGACGAGGGCGAGCAGCGGTTCTACTTTGTGCACTCATATTTCGTGTCGTGCAATGACCCGGGCGATCCAATTGCCACCGCCAATTATGGCGGGAAATTCGTCGCGGCGTTTCAACGAAACAATCTCTCCGGCGTACAGTTTCACCCGGAGAAAAGCCATCGCTTCGGCCTGCGGCTTATGAATGCCTTTGTAGGTGGCGAACATGCTTGAGCATCGAGTGATACCGGCACTGCTCCTGCGCGATGGAGGTCTGGTCAAGACGCGTCGATTCAAGGACGCCAAGTACATCGGAGATCCCATCAACGCCATCCGCATCTTCAACGACAAGGAAGTGGACGAGCTGATTGTGCTTGATATCGATGCATCAAGGCGTTGCAGTGAACCTGATTATGCAACGATAGAACAAATTGCGGGAGAGTGCTTCATGCCCGTTTGCTATGGCGGCGGCATACATTCGGTCGAGCAAGCCGCAGGGCTGTTCAATCTGGGAATCGAAAAGATTTGCCTGCAGTCTGCCGTCTTTGATAATCCGGATCTGATCTCACGGATTGCCGATCGATTCGGCTGCCAGAGCGTCGTCGTATCGGTGGATATCAAGCACAACTGGTTGAAGAAGCCGATGCTGTATGAAAGCCGCAAGGGGCGCAAACGCGAGCAAGACTGGCTTGAATTCACCCAAGCCGCAGTCAAGGCGGGTGCGGGCGAAGTACTCCTTACCGCAGTAGAGCGTGAGGGCGCGATGACAGGCTACGACCTGGCACTGGTCAGGCAAGCAGCCGATGCACTGAAGGTACCGCTGATTGCACTAGGGGGGGCGGGAAGCCTGGCCGATATCAAGGCAGTCATAGACGCGGGCGCTTCGGCAGCGGCCGCGGGATCGCTATTCGTCCTCCATGGACCTCACCGGGCCGTGCTGATCACTTACCCGCCCTATGCGGAGCTTGAAAAACTTCAGGAGCAATATCGATGAATCGACCGTACCAAGTATGTACCCGTTGTGTCATGGACACGAGCGCTTCAGATATTGTTTTCGATGCGATGGGCGTCTGCAATTACTGCAGCCAGTTTCTCATCCACTCGAAAGACATCATTTACCAGGACCCCGTCGCCAAGAAGGCAGAACTGGACCGTATCGTCGCCCAAATAAAAGCGGCGGGAAAGAACAAGCGCTACGACTGTATCGTAGGCGTGTCTGGAGGCGTGGACAGTTCATGGGTGCTATACCAGGCCGTCAAGCTGGGGTTGCGGCCGCTGGCCGCACATATGGACAATGGCTGGAACAGCGAGCTGGCGCAACACAATATTGCCAATCTGGTGCAAGGCCTGGGGGTGGATTTGCATACGCATGTCATAGATTGGCCCGAGTATAAGAAGCTGATGCAGGCTTTTTTCGATGCGGACGTCATCGATGTGGAATTACTCTACGACAACGCGATGCTGGGCGTCAATTATCGGCTGGCCGTCCAGCACGGCACCCGGTACATACTTGCTGGCACCAACCAGGCGACCGAGGGCATGCGCATGCCGCCAGGCTGGAACTGGTTCAAGTACGACAAGACGAATATCAAAGCGGTGGCCCGGAATTTCGGCCGGGTGCAGATGAGGACGTTTCCCGTGATCGGCACGCTGGATTATGTGCGATATCGCGTATTGAACCGAATCCGATGGACGTCGTTTCTGGACATGATGCCGTTCAACAAGTTCGAAGCGCTGAACGAGTTGACCGACAGGTATGGCTACAAGCCCTATCCCTACAAGCATTACGAATCGATATTCACCCGCTTCTACCAGGGCTACATTCTTCCGAACAAGTTCGGCATCGATAAGCGCCGCCTGCACTTGGGGACGCTGGTGGCCGCAGGCCAACTCAGTCGCGAGAAAGCGCTTGAAGGTCTTGAAGGAATTGCCTATGCCAGCAATGCGGACCTGGAACGTGATAAGCAATACTTCATCAAGAAAATGGGCTGGTCCTCTTCAGACTTATCGGCCTACCTGAGTCGCGACCCAAAGCCGCACAGCCTCTACGGAACCGAACAACCATTGTGGAATATGTTCCAGCGCAGCTATGCAACGCTTTGTCGGGGTCAGGCAAGATAGTCCGGAGCATCGGCCACCAGACTATCTTGCCTAGGCGATCACGGCTTGCAAGCAGAAAGTCTTCACCGCGTCGGCAATTTCCACCAATTCCTGTTCAGTCAAATGCTCACCGATCGGAAGGCTGAGCAAATGGCCATCATTGCGATTGGCGAACATATGCTGGTCGGGTTCGCCCAGGTAGCGGTATGCCTGAAGCTTGGGCAATGCGATCGGATAATGCACTCCCGTCTGTATGCCGCCCTCTTTCAGAAAGGCGGCCAGTGCTTCGCGCGACGCGGTACGCACGACGAACAAGTGAAAGGCGTGACGACAGCCATCGGCAACCCTGGGTAATGTGAGGCCATCAATGCCATCGAGTTGGGTGGTATAGAACGAGGCCACCTCGTTGCGACGATTTATCCATGCATCGAGATAGCGAAGCTTGACCGTAAGGATCGCTGCCTGCAGGCCATCGAGCCGGCTATTGCGACCCTCGAATTGATGATCGTACTTGTCGACACGACCATGGTTGGCAATCATGCGGCACTGCCGTGCCAGACGTTCATCATTGGTCGTGATGGCGCCACCATCACCGTAGGCGCCAAGATTTTTCCCCGGGTAAAAGCTGAAGGTCCCTGCATGCCCGATGGCGCCCACACGCCGGCCCTTGTATTCGGCCCCATGTGCCTGAGCACAGTCCTCGATAAGCTTCAATCCCGACTCACGGGCCAGCGCCATCAATCCATCCATGTCACAAGGATGGCCATACAGATGGACCGCTATGATGGCAACCGTTCGCGATGTGATGCGGCTATGCACATCGGCCACATCGAGCGTATAAGTGACTGGGTCCACATCGGCAAACACTACTTTGCAACCGCTGCGCGTCACGGCTTCGCTAGTGGCAATAAAGGTGTTGGCCGGCACAATGACTTCGCCGCCACGCGGGAAGTTCATCGCCTCCAGCACTATTTCGATGGCATCCGTGCCATTGCCCACACCGACGCAATGTTCGGCCTGCTGATACGCGGCGAACCTTCGCTCGAACGTCTCCACGACTTCGCCGCCGATGAATGCGGAGTCCCTTATGACTCCCGCAATGGCCTTGTCGATCTCGGATTGCATGTGCAGGTATTGGGAATGTAAATCAAGGAATTTGATCATTGAGGTCTCTTATTTTGCGTGCGGGACTACCTGCATAAACGCCAGGCGCGACAATATCTCGTGTTACCACTGCACCGGCACCAACCACCACGTCATCGCAGATTTGAACCGGCAGTATGGTTGCATTGGTGCCTATCGATACCCTGTTGCCCAGGCGCGTCGGCATCCACAGCGTCTTGTTGCCCCGCGCTGGCCCTCCGTGGCGAAACAGGTCATTTACAAACTTGGCCCCGTGTGAAACAAAACAGTCCTCACCGATTTCGACCAGTTCACAAACAAAGGCATGGGACTGTATGCGGCAGCGGTTGCCAATCTTGACGCCTCTTTGGATTTCGACGAAAGGGCCGACAAACACGTCGTCACCCAAAGTGCAGTCATAAATATTCACCGGATCGACCAGGGTCACCCTTGCGCCGAACACGACATTGGCAACGGAGATGCTTCTGATGCTCGGGCTGTTCACTACGCGGCTCCCAGCTTTGAATACTTGGGACGAAAATGTAGTTTTACTTCCCGTCCGGTCTCTATCGATTCGTAGATTGCATTAATAAGTTCCAGACTCTTGCGTCCTTCGAGACCGTCCACCATGTGCCGCTTCTGATTGACAATGCAGTCGACGACATGTTTGTAATAGGCTTGGTGGCCGAATCCGTAAACGTTCGGTGGGTTGACTGAATACTTCGCCATCACCTGATCGTCTTCCGGTTCCGGCTCGACAAAATTCCAGACCTTCATTTCGTTCACTGCAAATCCGCCGATCTCCACTGCGCCTTTCTCCCCAAGTATGGAAATGGAGCCCTCCAGATCTTTGGGCCTTACTGCCGTGGTCGCTTCTATGCAGCCCAGCGCGCCGTTGCGAAAATGCAATATCACGACAGCGGTATCTTCAGCCTCGATATGCGCAAGTGCAGTGGTACTCATGGCCACCACGCTATCGACCTCCCCCATCATCCACTCAAGCAGGTCAACATGATGGCTGGCCTGATTGGTAAGTACGCCGCCATCCAAAGCCCATGTACCACGCCAGGCGTCCTGGTCGTAGTAAGACTGGGGACGGCACCAGCGCACGCGCACCGTTCCCATTACCAGCTTGCCAAATCGGTCGCGCTCCAACGCCTCGCGCAGTTTCATGACCGGGACATTGAATCTGTTCTGCTTGACGACGAACAACTTGATCCTGGCCCGCTCGCAAGCCCTGATCATGTCGTCAGCATCGTCCATGGTGAGAGCCATCGGCTTTTCTACGACAATATGCTTGCCGTAGGGTGCCAGTTCCTTCACATGGCGCGCATGGTGCCCGCTCTCGGTCAGCACTACGACTACGTCGATATCGATCTCGCGCATCATGCGGTGCATGTCGATGAAACCCGGCACGTTGAAAAGCTCGGCGGTGGCGGCCGCCCTCTCTTCAAGAATATCGCAGACCGCCGCCAGTTCAGCGCCGGCGATCTGATTCTTACCCAAGAGTTCGGCGTGTCGCTTCGCTATCCGGCCGCATCCCACCAATGCAAATTTCAGAGTCATTCCACCCTCTCGATAGTCAGTTCATGTACCTGGGAGACCCGGCCAATGCCGAAGTACTCAATGCCCTTGAGGCCGTCATCATGCAGATCGAAAATGTTCCGCCCATCGAAAATGACGGGATGCTTCAGCCTTGCCTTGATTGCAGTAAAGTCAGGACTTCGGAACTCCTTCCATTCCGTCACGATAATCAGGGCGTCGGAACCGTCCAGCGCGACCATGGGGTGCTCGGCATAGGACAACTGACTATTCTGGGGACCGAAAACCCGCCGCGCCTCGTGAATGGCCGCCGGATCGTAGGCAACGACTTTCGCGCCCAATCGTAGAAGCGCTCCGATGACCACCCTGCTTGGGGCTTCCCGCATATCGTCGGTATCGGGCTTGAATGCCAGTCCCCACAATGCAAAGATTCGACCGGTGAGGTCCGGACCAAAACGCGCGACGACCTTTTCGACCAGGACGGACTTTTGCCGCTCGTTTGCCTGCTCCACAGCCGCGAGCACCTTCAACTCCTCTCCCACGGCGGCCGCTGTGCGAAGAAGCGCCTGTATATCCTTGGGAAAGCATGACCCGCCATATCCGCAACCCGGATAGAGGAAATGCCAGCCTATCCGCGTGTCCGAGCCTATCCCCTGCCGGACCTGTTCAATATCTGTCCCAAGCTTTTCGGAAAGCAAGGCAAGCTCATTCATGAACGATATCCGTGTAGCCAGCATGGCGTTTGCCGCGTATTTGGTCAGTTCCGCAGAACGTGCATCCATCACCAGCAAGCGGTCATGCTTGCGCTGGAACGGCGCGTACAGGGTACGCATGATATGAATCGCATTCGGATCGTTCGAACCAATAACGATACGATCGGGACGCATGAAGTCTTCGATCGCCACACCCTCTTTCAGGAATTCCGGGTTCGATACGACGCTGAACTCAATGTCGGTGCACCGGCGGTCCAGCTCTGCGCGAATCACCGCCTCGACTTTGGTGGCGGTGCCGACAGGCACCGTGCTTTTATCGACAATCACTTTGTAGTCGGTCATGTACTTGCCAATATTCCTGGCTGCGCCAAGGACATACTGGAGATCGGCCGATCCGTCTTCGTCAGGCGGAGTGCCAACGGCAATCAACTGCAAAGTACCGAACTCGACGGCACGCCTGACGTCCGTCGTAAAGTTCAGCCTGCCGGCCGCTACATTCTTTTTTATGATCTCATCGAGTCCCGGTTCGTAAATACACACACCGCCTGCCTCCAGCAAGGCGATTTTCACAGGATCGACATCAAGACAAAGCACATCATTTCCGACGTCGGCAAGGCAAGCGCCCGTTACGAGCCCGACGTAGCCGCTGCCGATGACCGTCACCCTCATACATCCTCCTCCCCACTCTGCGCATGGCATCCCTGGCTTCGCAGCCAGAGCCCCGTAGTCGTCCGTTAAGTAATTGATACAGACGTTATTGAATGCATCATAGAGAGGAACAATATGTGCGCACATCCGGTCTTTGCACTACCCCATGCGGCCGTCCGAACACCAGTGACTGCTGAATTTCTTACCCCGTCTGACGTATGTCTGGGAGTCGGCGGACTACTTATTATTGGCATATGAAAAAAGAAGTTTCAAATCGCTAGTTCAGAAGCCGGACAAGACCGGTCATCCAGACCGGCAAGACAAGGAGAAGGGAGGGATGAGCTACATTGTTACTGGCCGCGACCCCGCGGAAGGTCTGCGTGCATCATCCAGGCGCAATTCGTTCCGGGGACGACTACTAGCCCTGTCGCGCATTCAAAAACGCGCCCTTCAAATCGCTGCGGACACGTTGCTTATCTGGCTCGCCTTATGGCTTGCATTCTATTTGCGTCTGGACGATATGGACGCTGTCCGACCTTTTGGAGGACATGCGTGGCTCTTCGTTGCCGCTCCAGTACTTACTGTGCTGGTACTGGCACGATTCGGCCTATATCGTGCTGTCCTGCGCTACGTTGGCTATCAAGCCCTGGCGACAGTCGCCATGGCGGTAAGTATCTCCTCAGCCTTGCTGGCCATCTTCATTTTTTTCTACCCTGAGCCGGTCGCACTGATTCCCCGCTCTATCGTCATCATCTATTGGATGCTGTGCCTCATGTTCATTGCGGGTTTGCGCATCACGCTCAAGCAATACTTCCGGGGACAGGCTTTTACCCTCACATCATTTCGGCCCGATTCCATTCGCCGGGTGGACAACAACCCTAGCGGGAAGATCCGAGTGGCCATTTACGGCGCCGGCGATGCGGGCAACCAGTTGCTGATGGCTTTGCGGCTTGGCAATGAACGTCATGCCGTCGGGTTCATTGACGACGATCCCGATCTGACTGGCCGCGTTATTGCTGGGATGCCGGTTTACGGGCCGCAGCAGCTCAATGCGCTGATCAATGAACGCTACGCCCAGGAAGTATTGCTGGCCATTCCATCGGCCTCCCGTGCGAGGCGCGCAGAAATCGTCGACCTGCTAGCTCCCTATCCTCTCAGTGTCCGCACTGTCCCCGGCTTCATGGACCTGGCGAGCGGCCGCGTCAAGGTCCAGGACTTGCGCGATGTGGATATATCCGATTTGCTGGGACGTGATCCTGTACAGCCAAATCGGGAACTCCTGGAACAATGCATACGGGATCAAGTCGTCATGGTGACCGGGGCGGGAGGTTCCATTGGAGCTGAATTATGTCGCCAGATCGTCCTGAGCCGTCCCAGCACGCTGATATTGTTCGAACAAAGTGAGTTCAATCTATACAGCATACAGGGCGAGCTGGAAGCTTTCGTACATCATTCCGGGGAGCTCGATATCAGGATCGTACCGGTGCTCAGTTCCGTACGTAATCAGGATCGCCTTTTCGACGTCATGTCCATCTGGCATGTCAACACTGTCTATCATGCTGCCGCCTATAAGCATGTGCCGATGGTGGAACGCAATATCGCCGAAGGCGTCATCAACAACGTTTTCGGCACGCTGTATTCGGCGCAGGCAGCGTTACGAGCCGGTGTCAGCAACTTTGTGCTGATATCCACGGATAAAGCCGTACGCCCCACCAATATCATGGGGAGTACCAAACGACTGGCAGAACTGATTCTGCAGGCCCTTGCCTGCGAAGCTCATCCACGGCCCTACGGCGAGGATGGCAAGCCAGCCATTCAAAACCGAACGCGCTATTCGATGGTGAGATTCGGCAATGTACTGGGCTCGTCAGGATCGGTCGTCCCCCTCTTTCGTCAGCAAATACGCAACGGAGGTCCCGTCACTGTCACGCACCCTGAAATGACGCGCTATTTCATGACCATACCGGAAGCTGCGCAGCTGGTCATACAGGCGGGCTCCATGGGTCAAGGCGGCGATGTGTTCGTGCTGGATATGGGCGAACCCGTAAAAATCGCCGATCTTGCAAGAAAGATGATTGCCCTGTCCGGCCTGAGCGTACGCAGCACGATCAATCCCGCAGGCGACGTCGACATCAAGTTCATCGGCTTGCGTCCAGGAGAAAAACTATATGAAGAGCTCCTCATCGGCAACAACGTAAGCGCTACCGAACATCCTATGATCATGCGTGCAAACGAAAAGCGGCTGGAATGGGAACAGCTCAAGCCTGTCTTGACCGACCTTCGTAATGCTGTAAAAAATGACAACTATCCGCGTATCCAGCAATTATTCATAGAGCTGGTTGACGGCTACCAGCCCGAGGAGGCAATGGTCGACTGGATACACCTTCAACAAACAGCGGCGAGCCGCGTCGAATCCGACATGCAGGACTCTCTGCCAACCTTTCGTGCGACCTCCGTCTGATTTAAAGTTTGAAGTATGAAGTATGAAAACGTAAACAATCCACGCCTATAAAGGCGGCTGGTTGCATTTGGATTCGTATTAGGTCGTTTCACTAACAACTGTGAAATGAGATTCCGGACACAATGAGGCACTCAGACTAAAAATAAGGTGCTGTCATGAAACGATTGTTATTGGCTGGAGCGGCTACTTTGGCAATGCTGGGTTCATCAGCAGCAATGGCACGAGTCGATGTCGATATCTCCATTGGAGTGCCAGGGGTCATCTATAGCGAACCTGACTATTATTATCCACCGGTAAGATATGTAGAGCGGCCCCGCGTGATAGTGGTGCCGGAGCGCCGCTACCACAGGCCAGTAACGGTTTATGGCCCGCGCTATTACCGCGAAGACTATCGTGATGGCCGACATTACAGGAAGCACCATAACAAACATCATGGCAAGCACCATAGCAGACGTGGGCATCGGGATGACTGAAGCGCATCCCTGACGAACGAAAAGCCGCAATTGCGGCTTTTCGTTCATCAGGCAGTATTCCGGACTCAGCACGTAAGGCTGGTTGCTCCACCCATATATGGACGCAAAACCTCGGGGATAATCACACTACCGTCCTGCTGCTGGTAATTTTCAAGCACTGCGACAAGTGCGCGACCAACAGCCAGGCCTGAGCCGTTCAATGTGTGCAGGTATTCCGGCTTACCTTTGTCAGCGCGATATCGGGCCTGCATCCGGCGTGCCTGGAACGCTTCGCAATTCGAGACGGAGGATATCTCCCGCCAGGTATTCTGGGCAGGCAACCATACTTCAAGATCGTAGGTCTTTGTCGCGCCGAAGCCCATGTCGCCACCACAAAGCAACACCACACGATATGGCACCCCAAGACGCTGGAGTACGGCCTCGGCATGCCCCACCATTTCCTCGAGTGCGTCATAAGAGCTTTCCGGGTGTACGACCTGTACCATTTCCACCTTGTCGAACTGGTGTTGCCGTATCATTCCTCGCGTATCGCGCCCGCCGCTGCCGGCTTCCGATCGAAAGCACGGCGTATGCGCGGTCAGTTTCACAGGAAGATCCTGAGCCGGGATGATCGTATCCCGGAACGACCCTGCCAGCGTGATTTCGGAGGTGGAAATCAGATAGAGATCTTCGCTGGCAATGACATTGCCCTGATCATCGAGATTCGGTTCAGCATCCTGTCCTCCTTTGGTCACCCAAAACATGTCGTCCTTGAACTTGGGTAACTGACCCGTTCCAAAGAGTGTGGAGCTGTTGACAATGTACGGCGTATAGCATTCTTCGTAACCATGTTCGGTAGTTTGCAGATCGAGCATGAATTGCGCCAAGCCGCGATGCAGGCGCGCCATGGGTCCACGCAGCATCATGAACCGCGCACCGGAAAGCTTGCGCGCCGTTTCAAAGTCCAGCCCGAGGGGCTCGCCCAGACTGACATGGTCTTTAGGTTCGAACGAAAAAGGCTGGGGATTGCCGTTGGCATCGGCCTGTACATGGCTAGGAAGCCACCGACGCATCTCGATATTGTCGTCGCTGGATGCCCCTTGAGGCACGCTGTCGTGAGGCAGGTTGGGCAGCGTCATCAGCCATTCGCCGAGTTCGCCCTGTACGGATGAAAGATCCAGTTCGAGCTGCTTGAGGCGGACCGGGATCTCCTGGGATTCCGCCATTTCCTTGCTGGCATCCTCGCCCCTGGACTTGAGCTGCCCAATCAGTTTGGACACGGCGTTGCGGCGGGCCTGCAAAGCCTCGGTCTCGACTTGGAGCGATTTGCGGCGGGCTTCAAGCTGGCCGAACCGTTCAACGTCGAACGAGACGCCGCGAATGCCCAGGGCCTTCACGACGGAAGGCAGATCTTTACGCAACTGATTGGGGTCTAACATAATGAACCAAATGTGGATTAAAGGAATGGATAATAGCGGCAAGGGAACCGCCAGCGATTTTACCTGCCCTGTACGGTTCCGCCCGTGCGGCAGTTACTCCTTGCCATGACGCTTATCGAGGTCGCGCAGGAAAGCCAGTTTTTCGGAGATTTTACCTTCCAGGCCTCGGTCGGTCGGCTTGTAGAACTTTGCTCGCACACCGTCGGGAAAATAATTTTCGCCCGCCGCGTAGCCATGAGGCTCGTCATGTGCGTAGCGATAAGCCTTGCCATGACCAAGTTCTTTCATCAGTTTCGTGGGCGCATTGCGCAGGTGCACGGGCACTGGCGCGCTGCCGTTGTCCTGAACATATCGGCGCGCCGCATTATAGGCATTGTAGACAGCGTTCGATTTGGCGGCACATGCCATGTACACCAAGGCTTGTGCCAAGGCGAGCTCGCCCTCGGGCGAACCGAGTCGCTCGTAAATATCGGCCCCATTCAAGGCGAGCTCGGTCGCCCTGGGATCGGCCAAGCCTATGTCCTCCACTGCCATGCGCACGATGCGGCGCGCCAGGTAGCGCGGATCGGCGCCGCCGTCTATCATGCGAGCGAACCAATACAGGGTAGCGTCCGGGTCGGAGCCTCGCACCGATTTGTGCAAGGCGCTGATCTGATCATAGAAGGCATCTCCGCCTTTATCGAAGCGACGCAGATCTTGCGACAAGGATGTTTCAAGCCAGGCGGCATCGACAACGGTGCGACCGGCGCCATGCGCCGATTCCGCCACGACTTCCATGGCATTGATGACCCGCCGTGCATCGCCGTCGGCCCACCGTGCAAGCTGGTCGCGCGCCGCGGGATCGAAGTTCAATATGGCATCGGAAGCCGCATCCCGATTGAGTATTACGATGGCACGGTCGATGAGTTCCATCAATTCATCGACTGACAGAGACTGCAACACGTACACCCGCGCGCGCGAAAGCAGCGCCGAATTGACTTCAAAAGACGGGTTCTCGGTGGTGGCGCCTATGAAGGTGAACAGGCCGCTTTCGACATAAGGCAGGAAGGCATCTTGTTGAGCCTTGTTGAACCGATGAACCTCATCGACGAACAAAATGGTGCGTCGTCCCTGTCCCTGGGCTACCTGGGCCGCGACCACAGCCTCCCGTATATCTTTGACACCACCCAAAACCGCGGACATCGAAAGGAACTGAGCTTCGAACCCATCTGCCATCAACCGCGCGAGAGTCGTTTTGCCGACTCCTGGCGGCCCCCAGAAGATCATGGAATGAGGTCGTCCCGACTGGAAAGCGACCCGCAAGGGCTTGCCCGGACCCAGCAAGTGGGATTGCCCCACCACTTCGTCCAGTGTGCGAGGTCGCATGCGCTCGGCCAGTGGCGCATAGGCGGAAGCATTGACCGAAGATGTGAATAAATCGTGGGAGTTCATCGAGCGCCCATGCTTACCGCATCTTCACTACATCCACGCCGACGGGCGCAACAAACTGGAATTCGCCGGATGCCAATTTGGGATTGGCCTTGATATTGGAGAGTTCGATACGGGTAGTCTGGCCAAAGGCATCCAGCAATTCAAGACGCACCGGCAGACTGTCCTTCAGGCCTATGTCGACATGCGTAAATCCAGCGTCCGCGCTGCGAGGTGTGGCCCGTAACCAATCGAGCCCGTCCTTGCCAGGCAGTTCAGTAACTGAAAATGCTTCGTCCAGCGAGCCCGAACCGAAAAGTATCGCCGCTGGCGATGCACCTATGGATTGGTCAACCTTGCGCTGAGTCACCTGGGCGAGGTCTGGATCGTATTGATACACGAGTTTGCCATCGGACACGATCAATTGTTCGTAGGGCATTTTCACAGCCCACTTGAACTGTCCTGGGCGTTTGAAGGCGAACTCTCCGGATTGCGGCCGCTTGCCGCCACCCTTGCTGTCCATCGTTTGTTGCGTGAACTGGCCGGTGCCGGACTGCACCTTGGTGGCAAAGTCACGCAACTGGGCAGGCGCATCAGCCGCGCAGGCCAACAACGGTGCCGTGGCCAACATCGCAGCGCCGGCCGCAAGGCGCAAGCGTGCGAAATGGCCCGCCGCTTGCCGTAGCGCTGTTCCATGCCGGACCGGATTCTGATTATTCTTCATTGGAGACATTTCCTGCAGGAACCAGAATTTCACGATTGCCATTGGACTGCATGGCGGAAACCAGACCGGACTGCTCCATTTGCTCGAGCAACCGGGCCGCCCTGTTATAACCAATACGCAAATGGCGCTGAACAGATGAGATCGATGCACGTCGGTTCTTGAGTATGACTTCGACCGCCTGATCGTAAAGCGGGTCGGATTCGGCATCGGCAAAGCCTGTCACGCTGCCTACGCCATCCCCTGTTTCGCCTTCCAGCGTGCCTTCGAGCAGTCCCTCAATATAGTTAGGCTCTCCCTGTTGCTTGAGTGACTCTACCACGCGGTGCACTTCGTCGTCATGAACGAATGCACCGTGCACCCGCGCAGGAAAGCCCGAACCCGGAGGGAGATAAAGCATATCGCCCTGCCCTAGCAAGGCTTCCGCGCCCATTTGATCGAGAATGGTGCGGGAATCGATCTTCGACGACACCTGAAACGCAATCCGCGTTGGAATATTCGCCTTGATCAAGCCAGTGATAACGTCCACGCTTGGGCGCTGTGTGGCCAATATAAGATGGATGCCCGCCGCGCGCGCCTTCTGGGCAAGGCGGGCGATAAGTTCTTCGATCTTTTTGCCGACAACCATCATGAGATCGGCGAGCTCGTCGATGACGACGACGATCATGGGCAAAGTACTTAATGGCTCGGGAGCATCGGGCGTTAGTGAAAAAGGATTCGGAATGGGCTCTTCGCGCTTTATGGCTTCAGTTATCTTGCTGTTGTAGCCAGCCAAATTACGTACGCCCATCTTGCTCATGAGGCGATAGCGTTTTTCCATTTCCCCTACGCACCAGTTCAAGGCGTTGGCGGCATGACGCATATCGGTGACGACGGGTGCGAGCAGATGCGGGATCCCCTCGTAGACACTCATTTCCAGCATCTTCGGATCGATAAGAATAAGGCGCACCTGGCTCGCGTCGGCCTTGTATAAGAGAGAAAGAATCATCGCATTGATTCCCACCGACTTACCGGATCCAGTGGTGCCTGCTACCAACAGATGAGGCATTTTGGCCAGGTCGGCCACGACGGGGTTGCCAGCGATGTCTTTACCCAGCGCCATGGTAAGCATGGATGCCCCAGCGTGATAAGTCTGAGAGCCGATTATTTCAGACAGCTTGACCATTTGGCGCTTGGCATTGGGAAGTTCGAGACCCATCAAGTTCTTGCCCGGGATCGTTTCGACCACACGGATGCTGACCAGGCTCAAGGCACGGGCCAGATCCTTGGCCAGGTTGACTATCTGGCTGCCCTTGACTCCTGTGGCCGGCTCTATCTCGTAGCGGGTGATGACCGGCCCTGCCTGAGCCGACACGACCACAGCCTTGACTCCGAAGTCAGAAAGCTTCTTCTCGATCAGCCTGGAGGTGAATTCTATCGTTTCCGGCGACACGGTTTCAGGCTGCTCGACCGGCATGTCGAGAAGCCCCAAGGCCGGTAGAGAACCAGCACCTTGCGTTTCAAGCGGTGCGGTGAACAAGGTCTTTTGCTTTTCTTTTTCGGCCCGCGGTGACTTCGGCACGGAAGTAATGGCCGGCTCGATACGAACCGGTACTTCGTGCACCAGCTGCTCATGCTTGGCAACCACAGTCTCGTCGCGTACGGCCTTGTTGGCTTCACCCAGGCGACGATCCTCGCGAGCCGCTTTCAGCTCGAGTACACGCCGGACAGCCTTTTCAATGGCGGAACCCACTCTCTCTGAAAGGTACAGCCAGGAAAAACCAAAGAACAGGCTGGCGCCTACTGCTACAAATGCCAGCAATAGCAAGGTACAACCCGTCGTGCCAAGCGACATGGACATCAGGTCGGACAGCAGTTGTCCCAGTTGGCCGCCAGCGCCCGCTGGCAATTTGGCGCCAAACTGCTTCAACTGTAGCGCTTCTATGCCCATCATGCCGACAAACAATAGGAAAAAACCAATGCCGACCTCCCAATGAACGCGCGGCAGGCTCTCAACCTGTGGCTTGGGCAGCAGGATGCTGGTGAGGCGGTAAAAACCGATGGCAACGCGTTGTGCGAGCAGCACCACCAGAAGCCATGCAGAATAGCCGAACAGGAAAAGCAGGAAATCGGAGATATATGCACCCAACGTCCCGCCACGGTTCAGCGTGTGGGTGGAGTGCACGGAGTGAGACCACGCGGGATCGGTAGGATCCCAGCTGGCAAGCACCAGGCCTAGCCATGCCGCCAGGGCGGCGAAGAAAATCCAGCGCGCTTCACGCAGTAGTCCCGACAGCCGAGACTGCAAGGGCGAAGGACCATTACGCACGTTGCGCGAAGACCGGGGAGAGGTAGCAGGTAATCTAGCCATAGACTCATTATAATTGGCTGTTCATGTATTTCGGATCTTCTGTAATGACAACTCTCAAACACGCCAAAGTTCTTATCCTGGGTTCGGGACCAGCCGGCTACAGCGCCGCCGTCTATGCGGCTCGCGCCAATCTGAAACCGGTGCTCATTACCGGATTGGAACAAGGGGGTCAGCTCATGACAACCACCGACGTGGACAACTGGCCAGCCGATGTGCAGGGAGTACAGGGTCCCGACTTGATGCAGCGCTTTCAGGCACATGCAGAACGTTTCAACACCGAGATGGTATTCGATCATATCGCCAGCGTCGATCTCTCAAAGCGTCCTTTCACGCTTACGGGCGATACCGGGGCGCAGTATACCTGCGACTCCCTGATCATTGCCACGGGCGCGTCGGCCCAGTACCTGGGCTTGCCGACCGAGCAAAGCTTCATGGGCCGAGGCGTATCCGGCTGCGCCACTTGCGACGGTTTTTTCTATAAGAACCAGGACGTTATCGTCGTGGGCGGCGGAAACACCGCGGTGGAAGAAGCCCTTTATCTGTCGAATATCTGCCGCACCGTCACGTTGGTGCACCGTCGCGACAAGTTCCGTTCCGAGCCAATAATCCTCGACAGACTGATGGATAAAGTTGCCAACGGTAACATTAAGCTCAAGCTCTTCTACGAACTCCAGGAGGTTCTCGGGGATCAATCCGGCGTAACCGGCGCGAGGCTGCGCAATAATCAAACCAACGCAACTGAAGATCTCGACGTAACAGGTGTGTTTATCGCGATCGGGCACAAGCCGAACACAGGTCTGTTCGAAGGCCAGCTCGACATGAAGAACGGCTACATCATAACCAAAGGCGGCCTGGACGGAATGGCCACCATGACGTCCATACCCGGCGTGTTTGCCGCTGGCGACGTACAGGACCATGTTTACCGCCAGGCCATCACCAGCGCCGGCACAGGCTGCATGGCCGCGCTGGACGCACAACGATGGCTGGAGAATGCGGGCGAGTAAGCCCGGGCGCAAGGGCGCGGCTACGCAAACGCTTGCCGACCTTAAGCGCCTGCGCAAAGAGGCCCAGGCGGCGGCTGATCATGCCGCTGCCAACGCAAGCAGAGATGAAACGGATCGTGCCGTAACGCCGCCTCGCGGCGAAACTCCTGCACACGGGAAAAATAGTGCCGACTCAATAGCGTCGGCTGCTGTACAGGATGAGCAAGACATCGCGTTGTTTCGGCGTGCGGTAAAAAACGTAAAGGCAATAAAAGATACCCGTCGCGCCATCCTGCCACCGGTTGCTCGGGCTTCGAAAGCGATGCTGCGCGAGCGTCGACAGCGGGCTATCGGTGACGATCCAGTTAAGCTACCTCGTGAGTCCGACCACTACAGCCCCGCCGGAATCGACCAGGGCGATACCTGTTTTCTTCGACGCGGCTGCGGGCCGGATCTGATCAATGGGCTGAAGCGCGGAAAGTGGGTGATCAACGCCAGCCTGGATCTTCATGGCAATACGATCGCCGAAGCCCACGAAAGGCTGGACCGGTTTCTCCTATCGTGCCTGGAACACAATATAAGATGCGTGCGCATCGTGCATGGCAAAGGCTATGGCTCAAAAGATGGCGAGCCCGTCCTCAGGGTCACGGTCAGGCGCTGGCTCAGCCAAATGACCGATGTTCTGGCCTATGTGGAATGTTCCGAGCAGGATGGCGGGTCGGGCGCAGTACAGGTTTTATTGCGCGACACACAACAGGCCGTGTCCTGATGAATCACTGGAACACGATATGAGCTGGCTTTATCTTGCTATTGCAATCAGCGCGGAAATCATCGCCACTACCGCGCTTAAAGCATCGGACGGGTTCACACGACTGTATCCGGCGATGATCACGACAGTGGGATACCTGGTGTCGTTTTACTTTCTGGCGTTGACCTTGCGTGTCATTCCCGTGGGGGTCGCGTATGCAATTTGGTCGGGAGCCGGCATCGTGGCCATTTCGATGATCGGGTATGTCATGTTCAAACAGACGCTCGACGCTGCCGCTTTAATCGGCATAGGCCTTATCATCGCAGGCGTACTGGTCTTGAACATTTTTTCAAAATCGACCATGCATTAAGACAGGCCAGCCGGCAGAAAATGCTTCGGGAATGACAAAGGCCGACAATTGTATTGTCGACCTTTGTACTTTTATATTTTTTATGGGACCTGCAACTTTCTTATGTACCGATTTATCGGCTTGCCCATGCAGGGCTTTGTCTCCTCACCTGCATGGAACGCATTGTGCATGATTTTTCAAAAGCTAACACCTAGGGAATGCACTAAGTTAATGCGGATTTCGCCATTATGGTGCATCGCGTCATGAATCAGCTGCCTTCTGAAACGCTTACCATACTGGTCGTCGATGATGATCCAGTAACGTGTGCGCGGCATAAAGCCTACTTTGAGCGTCAAGGCTACCTCGTATTGATCGCCGGCAGCGGCCCTGAGATGTGGCACTGCATGCAGCACGCGAAAGTTGCCTTGATATTGCTCGACGTAGGACTGCCAGGAAAAGATGGTCTCGAGCTTGCCCGCGAGTTACGTGCTCACGATGACTATTTGGGAATAATCCTGGTAAGCGGACGTGACGACGATATCGACAAGATCGTAGGGCTGGAGTCGGGCGCCAATGATTATGTGACGAAACCGTTCAATTCCCGCGAGCTGCTGGCGCGCGTAAAGATCGTCCTGAGACAAACCCATCGACTACGTCCGCGTCAATTAATTGAAGTGCAGCAGGAACTTCGCTACTTCGGTGGCTGGACGCTGGATCTCGCTTGCCGCCGACTCAAGGACGACAACGGAGGCGAACTCACGCTATCGCGCGGCGAAATGGATTTACTGATAGCCCTGGGGCAACGGCCGGGCATGGTGGTTAGCAGGAGCACACTCACGCAGGCGATAAGCCAGCGACCGTGGGACGCGTCCGACCGCACGATAGACGTACTGATATCAAGACTGAGGAAAAAATTACGGGACGACCCTCAAAAACCTCGGCTAATCATCACCATCCGTAGCGAGGGGTACGTTATGGTGGGCCGCCAAGAGGCTTGACCTGAGTTCATCACAGCTTGCGTGGCACAGCCGTGCAAGTTCCGAAATAAGATGGTCCATCACAGGCTCGTTTACGATGGGTCCGTTCGTCGCTATTTCAAGCTGACGTGCGGCATCAACGACGAATGTCATGCCCAGGTTGCCGGCTGCGCTGCGCAACCGATGGGCATCGCCCGCGACGGAAATCCAATCCTTGCGCAGTACGGCAGCATCAATGGCACCAAGGTCGGTAGCCACCCCGGCGCGGAATATGTTCAACAATTCCAGCATCATGGCTACGCCGAGCTCCCCGATCTCGGTTTCTACCCAGGCGGCGTCGAGCAGACTTGGGGCCTTGGCAGCGCCGAAAGAAGACGTTGCGTGATCCGCGGGCACGATGGTCACGTTATTGCGCCCCGCCGTCACTGTTCGCAAGGTCTCATTCAATTGCAACGAGGTGAATGGCTTACGCAGGAACGCAGACATTCCAGCCAGCAAGGAGCGCTCCATGACATTGCCCGACAGGTCGGCCGACATGACGATCACGGGCACCTGCTTCCACATTCCCCCTTGCATCTCGCGAATCTGCATAGCCAAGTCTATGCCGGAAGTGCCTGGCAGGTTCATATCCATCAAGATGGCGTCCACCCGGTCTCTTGACTGCAGAATGTGCAAAACTTGGCGACCATCGCCGGCCACAAGTGGATGATGGCCATTCGATGCAAGATAGCGGGTACAAACAAGACGGTTGATTTCGTCATCTTCCACCAGCAAGACTGTCAACGAACCCGCATCACTGGCAGTCGAACGGGCAATAGACCGCGATGCTGTCGCCGGCATGCTGGCCGCACTATCGAACTCGAGGTGAAAGCGGATGCGGCTTCCTTCGTTCAACTTGCTGTCCAGGCGGATATCGCCGCCCATTCCGTCAATCAGGCGCCGGCAGATCGCAAGACCCAGGCCTGTCCCCCCCCGGCGGCCGTGAACCAGATGTTCCACCTGCACGAAGGGCTTGAACACCTCGGCGCACTGTTCCGAAGGAACACCAATTCCGGTATCGGTAATTGAAAAATGCAGCATCACCCGCTGGGCGCGCGATGGGTGGGCCGTCACTGCGATCGTGACTGACCCTTCATCGGTGAACTTGATGGCATTGCCGATAATGTTAAGCAAAACCTGATTGAGTTTGCGTCGGTCGCCCATGATGACGACAGGGACATCCCGATCGATATCGCGGATCAGTGCGATGCCTCGCTTCTGCGCCTGTATCGTCTGCAATGAAAGCATGTCATCGATGACGGCATGCACGTCGAACGGGACGATCTGAGCCTCGTACTTCCCCGATTCGATCCGCGAATAATTCAACATATCGTCCAGGACTTCCAATAGCGTCGTGTTCGCGTAGGAGATCATCCGCGCGTACTCGCGCTGACGCTCATCCAGCTTGGTATCCTGTAACAATTGCACCGCGCCACTTACTCCGCTGAGCGGCGTCCGAAGTTCATGGCTGAGAGATGCCATGAACACGTTTCCCGCCTGCGCTTTCTCCTCGATTCGTCTGAATCGGCAAACGAGATGAAACGTGTAATACATCCACACCGGAATGACAATTGCCAAGACCAGCATGGTTATCCAGTACAGCTTCGGAATAGTGATCTCCCTCCGTTGAGCAATAAAAAGCCCGGGTTGGGTACCGGGTCTTAAAGAACAACAAGTAGCCGGCCTTTTACTTGGTCACTGCGTCCTTTGCGTTCTTGGCCAAGAACTCCAGTACCAGCTTGCGTTCGCCGTCGTCCAGGCCGGCACGCGGGAACATGCTCTGCGTGATGCCCATCCATTGACTCATTGTATAGTCGCCGGGCTCTCGCGCCACGTGACACAAGGTACACCGTCCATAAAACAACTTTTCGCCCGGCGACATGGACCCGAGAGTCGCCCCTTTCAGGTTTTGTGCGCGGGTAGCGAGGTTCATTGAAGCGATATCCAGCGCGATGCCCTTGTTCTGTTCGATGGCAGGGGGTTCGAATGCCCGATTTTCGGATTCGGGATCAATACATTTTTTGAGGCTGGCCACGCAGGTATTGGCGCTTGTCGCCTGACTCAGCCCGCTAGCCGGAACACTGGTCGTGATGACATTGATCGATCCACTGTTGCATCGGCCTTTCGAGTCGAATTGCACCCATCCGCCTTCTTCCAGACTGACGACACCCTTCATGATCTGTTCAGTCACGCGTGCGCCCGCAATCACGGCACCGCGTTCGTTGAAGAGCTCCACCAGGTCGCCATCCTTGATGCCATTGGCCTTCGCATCTTCAAGGCTCACCAGCACATGCTGGCGTCCCTGGATGTGCTGCTCATTGCGAAGGTCGGTATTGGCCATTTGCGAATGCAGGCGATTGAATGGATGCGGACTGACCACATGCACCTGGCCGGGCTTGGCATTACCCAAATATTCGATGGGCTCCAGGAACTTAGGGATCGGCGGGCAATCAGCAACCTTGGCTTTGGCGATGACGTCGCAATACAGTTCGATCTTGCCCGACGCGGTATGCAGCGGCTTGTTAACCGGATCAGTATAGAAATCGCCATGGCGCACCCATTGATGCATCGGTTCGGGTACGTCCAACTTAACGTGCCCTTTCTCCCAGAACTCATCAAAAGGAATACCCGGGTTGGCATGCGCATAGGCATTTTGAAGGATTTGCTTAACGGTCAGGCCTTCAGTGAATTGAAAGCCTACGCCCATCAGATCGCCGAGACGCTTGAAGATCTCGAAATCATCCAGACTCTCACCATAAGGCTCGATCACCTGCCGCATGGCATAGATCTTATCATTGCCATAGGTACCGCCGGAACTCATATCATCGCGTTCAAGCGCCGACGTAGCCGGCAATACGATATCGGCGAAACGCGACGAGGCGCACCACCATGGATCCTGGCAGATGAACGTCTGGACCTGCTGGTTTAATGCACGCAACAACTCATTCGTGTCCTGCTGGTGCGACATCACATTATTTCCGGAGGTATAAACGAGCTTGACATCCGGAAAGGTGTCTTCAGTACCATCACGCGTGTACTTCTTGCCCGGATTCAGCAACATCTCGCTGATGCGCGATGCAGGGCAGCGCGAAGTCAACGGATTACGCCCTTGAGGAATGCCGATAGGCATCACCTTGGTCGATTGCGGCATTCCGCCGCCACCATAGTGCCAGCTGAAACCGATGCCTTCACCCGGCTTCCCGATTTTGCCCAGCATCGCGGCCAGATTGATGGCTGCCCAATGAGGCATCTCGCCATGATGAGCGCGCTGTAACGACCAGCCAATAGCAAACTGCGTCCGCTTGGCGGCGAACAGCTCTGCCAACTCGACGATTTTTGCCGCGGGAATACCGGTGATTGCTGCGGCCCATTCGGGTGTCTTGGGAGGTGTCCCGTCGGCGTCCTTGCCCAACAAATAGGGCAGGAATTTGTCCAGTCCGACGGTGTATTTATCCAGATACGCCTGGTCGTGCTTGCCGTTGGTATATATGTACCAGGACATGGCAAGGAACAAGGCAGTATCCGTATTGGGCACGATTTTCACCCAGTCCGAGCCCATGGCAACGTCGGTGGGTGTGTATTGAGGGTTGATGGAAATGAACTTGACGCCCCTTTCCTTGATCTTCTTCCAGCGAGGGTACATCTGGTGATCGGCCACCGTGAACTCGACGCGATTATTCTTCCAGGGATCGCAACCGACCCAGACCATGACTTCGGTCTTGTCGGCAATGACTTCCCACGCGGTCTGCGGCGAATACACTTCCATATCGCCGATGATGTGCGGCAAGCTGATCTGCGACGCGCCGGCTGAATAATCGCCCGTGGTGACGGAATGGCCTCCTATCAGGTTGAACAACCGGCCCTGAAGAACCTGTGGTCGCAGAAGTCCCGCATGCGACCAACCACCGTACGAAGCACTGAACAATGACTGATTCCCGTGCTTTTCAGCCGTGGTAAGGATCGCATTGGCTGTGATGGCCAGTGCTTCCTCCCAACTCACCCGGACGAAGGGCTCCTTGCCCCGCAGATGCGGTTTCGTATCACCGGTGGGGTCGGCCAGATACGACTTGCGGATCATTGGGTACTGAACCCGGGTCTTGTGATAGACGCGACCGAGCAGCCCCTCGGTAAGCATTTTCGTGGGCATGGCGTCCAGGTCGGGCAGAGCCTGGACACCGATCAGCACACCGTTCTGCACGACAGCCTTGAAAGGTCCCCAATGACTGGCACTAGGTATGGTCACCGTGTCGGCCGCAAATACCGCATTTGCGCCGAACCATGTGAGTCCGTTGGCGGCTACCGTGGATGCCACCGTGGTCTTGAGGAATGTTCTTCTACTGACTTGCATGTTGCACTCTCGCCTAAAGTCGTTTACTTCAGAAACTGCCTAATCCAAAGTGTACGGAGCGGTCGTGAACCCGATGAGCGGATCGAGTTAATGCAGCGGAGAGATTTGTTAATCGCGTTAACAGGCGCCAGCATTGCACACTGCCTCGCTGTGCAGTGCCTTCATATATCACGCCTTGGCCCGCCATGCCGTGGCAACTGATGCCAGAAGATGACGGCCGCGACCAGGCCAAATGCACCGGTGGCGGCAATGCCCGCGCTCAGCGATATCAGCGCGGTCAGACTAGACAAAAGAATAGGACCCGCACTGGTTCCAATGTCGGCGATCAGCCGCCACAGCCCCAGAAACTGGGTCCTTCCCACCGACGGCGACGCATCAGCACCCAGGGTCATGACGATACCCGACCCAATGCCATTACCCAGCCCCATCAGCATGCACACGAGAGAAAAGCTGAGCAAAGCGCCCGTGAGCGGTAAGGCAAACAGGGAAGCCGCCAGAATGAGCGAACAGGGTAACGCCACCCAGAGACGGCCATACTGATCCATAATTTTGCCGGCGGGATAAAACACCAGCATATCGATGGACGACACCAGACCGAAGACCACGGCGGTCATCGCAGGCGTCAAACCGATGGCGTCTGCCCACAGGGGTATGGCGACCTGACGCGACGCACGCATTGCGCTGATCAACAGTATCCCGAAGCCCAGTGTGAGAAACACATGCCTGTGCGTCGAGGCAATACCACTCATGCGTGACGTAGGCGGCGCAACGACGCCTATGTTGTCGCGCAGCTGCAGCTCGGGCAAAGCAAAGGATAAGGCGCCGGCGGCCACAAGCGCTGCAATTGCCACGTAGTACGCTCCCGCCAAACCTACCATATGCATCAGGGCCGCGGCTGCAAACGGACCTATGAACATGCCAATACGTTGTGTTCCACCCAGTGTCGAGAATGCACGCGCACGCATATGCACCGGGACCGCGTCCATCAGATAGGTTTGCCTGGCCAAGTAGAACACGGCTGTTGCAAGTCCCATAAGCAGCACACCAAGCGCCAGCAATACCGGATGACGAGCCACTGCGCACAACGTGAGCGCCAGCACGCTCAACACCGCCGCGCCGATCAGCGAGCGCCGTTCACCATGTCTGGAAGTGATCATCGCTGCGGGAATGTTGCCTGCCAGGGACCCTAGGCCGACCAGGGCGGCAATGAAACCCGCCGTGGACGGCGAGGCGCCGATGTCGATGGCGCTCAGCGCTATCACGGGCAGGATTGCTCCGTTGGCAATACCGAACAGCACCGACGGCCCGAAAGCAGGGATGATTATTTTGTTCCAGCGGAACGGTGTATCGCTCATGTAAAGCTCTGTGACTCGTCGGCGACCTTCCGCGCTGACATCAGGAATGGACAAAACAGTCCAAGGGCATCATTTTGCCACTACCACGAGGCAAGCTACGGGCGTTCTTCCTATTCTGCTGTGTCAGGCATAGTCGCGATATATTTTGGTGGCGCCTGAACGTGCCAGAGGAACATTAAAACCGCAACGTCACTCTATTGGGCAGTACGATAGATGGTAGCGCTACACAAGCAAGAGCCCTGCTTATCTGTGTAAACAGGGCTCTTTCAGATTTCGATGGATCAGTTCAAAACTGACTACATGGCCGAAACCGGAGCACGAAACCTGTGTGGCGCCTTCAAGCAAGCGCGCAAAATCGTAGGTCACTTTCTTGGACAGGATGGATTTTTCCATGCTGGAAATGATCAAGTCGGCGGCTTCTGTCCAGCCCATGTGGCGCAGCATCATTTCGGCGGAGAGGATCTCGGAACCCGGATTGACGTAATCTTTACCCGCATATTTAGGCGCTGTGCCGTGCGTGGCTTCGAACATGGCGATGGAATCGGACAAGTTGGCTCCGGGAGCGATACCGATACCGCCGACCTGTGCGGCAAGCGCGTCGGAGACATAGTCGCCGTTAAGATTCAGCGTGGCGATGACGTCGTATTCGGCAGGACGCAACAGGATCTGCTGCAGGAAGGCGTCGGCAATGACGTCCTTGACCGTAATCTCGCGACCGGTCTTGGGATTCTTGAATTTGCACCATGGACCGCCGTCGATGAGTTGCGCGCCGAATTCCTTTTGAGCAAGCTCATAGCCCCAGTCGCGGAAGCCACCTTCGGTGAACTTCATGATGTTGCCCTTATGCACCAACGTGACCGATGCCTTGTCATTGTCGATGGCGTACTGGATGGCCTTGCGCACCAGGCGCTGCGTGCCTTCACGCGATACAGGCTTGATGCCGATACCTGAGGTTTCGGGGAAACGAATCTTGGTGACGCCCAGTTCATTTTGCAGGAACGCGATCAGTTTCTTGGCGTTGGCGCTTTCCGCTTCGAATTCGACGCCTGCATAGATGTCTTCCGAGTTTTCACGGAAGATCACCATATTGGTTTTCTCAGGCTCTTTCACGGGCGACGGAACGCCCTTGAAATACTGGATAGGCCGCAGGCAGACATACAGGTCGAGTTGCTGGCGTAATGCCACGTTCAGCGAGCGGATACCGCCGCCGACCGGCGTCGTGAGAGGACCTTTGATCGAAACGACGTAATCCTTGACAGCTTCCAGCGTTTCTTCAGGCAACCAGACGTCGGGGCCGTAGATTTTGGTGGATTTTTCACCCGCGTAGACTTCCATCCAGTGGATCTTGCGCTTGCCACCGTAGGCCTTGGCAACTGCAGCGTCAACGACTTTGAGCATGACAGGCGTGATGTCGGCCCCGGTGCCATCGCCTTCGATGAAAGGAAGAATGGGCTCGTCGGGGACGTTGAGCGAAAAATCGGCATTGACCGTAATTTTTTGGCCCGCTGCGGGTACCTTGATGTGCTGGTAGGACATGAATGCTCCAGTTGTGCTCTATAAGGAGTAAGAATCGGATAAGTGCCAAACGAAAATGCGTAGTCTTATATAAGAGTAGTTTATCCTAAATCGTGGTCTGTATCCGACCTTAAAGCATACTGCGTACTGCCCTGACGTCAAAGAGGCTTTAAAATGGTCATTTTCATCGAACAATGTGGTGGTAAGCCACGGGATGTCTTATGTTCAATCCATCGCGCGAACAGGTGCGACAGTTTTTTACCGAAGCCTGGACCAAGCGGAAGGCGGGCGGTGTGTTGACACCGCTCGAAACAATGGCGACCGACCTGGTCGAACTGCACCCTGAATATCACGCAGACTTGGGAAACCCGGAAATCGCGGAAGCCGACTTTTCTGTGGAAAAAGGCCAGACCAACCCATTTCTGCATTTATCCATGCACCTGGCCATCAACGAACAATTGTCCATAGATCAGCCACCGGGCATCAAGAAAGCCTTCCAGGGTCTGCTGGCCACGCGCGACGCCCACGAAGCCGCCCACATCATCATGGAAGCGCTGGGCGAAGTCATCTGGGAAGCCCAGCGGCTGGGCACCCCATTTGATAGCGATAAATACCTGGAATTGATCCGCCGTCATGCCACGCGTGGTTGACGGCGTTCCGACTGAATACTACTTGCGTACCGCCAGAGGTGACTCGAGACTGGACAACCAAGCCGCGATATTGGCGATATCTGTCGAGGAAAGCGGCGCCGCCATAGCGCCCATTACAGCATTCTTGCGAATATTCGCCGTGGCGGGAGCGCCACTTGCACCGCGTTGGTAGGCGCGCAAGGCATGCCGTAGATAATCTTCATGTTGCCCGGCCAGTATGGGATACGTAGGCAATACCGATGTCTTGGCATCGGCACCATGGCACGAGGCACAGGCGAATTTTTCAAATGCCGCTTTGCCGGCGGCCACATCGGCGGCGACAGCACCGGATGCAGTGGAGAACATGGCGGCGGCCGCCAGAGCGAATGACAGTTTTTTCATGCTGGCCCCCGATTATTTAAGGCTGGAGTAATAGGCGGCCAGGTCGGCCATGTCTTGTGGCGACAGGCTTTGCGCGATGGCTTCCATGGTGGGGAACGAGCGGCCGCCATTGGCGTATTCATTCAGGGCGGCAACGATATACTCTGCATTCTGGCCGGCAATCATGGGAACGTTATAGACCTCTGGAAAACTGGCCTTATAGCCCGGTATGCCATGGCAACCGATGCACATCGAGATCTTAGAGAGAGCGGCCTTGGCGTCGCCCACGGGCGCGGCATCCGCCGCGAGGGCTTGGCCCGCATAAACACAGGAAGCCATAACGGCCAGCGCAGCAAAAGTGCGCGTCAGGGGGGATCGCAGCTTCATAATAGCTCTTGTTAGACAGTGAATAACTGTTGATTTATGTCAAGCAACCAACGAAAAATGGAGATTGTACGATAATTGAGGCTAACGATACACGAATGTCCTTCGACTTGGTAATGCTGACTACCTATCTGGAACGAATAAATGACTCCTGCCGCCGCACCTTTCCCATCCGAACGCTTCACCGGCACCGAACGCTATGTGGCGACCGCCGACCTTAAACTGGCCGTCAATGCGGCGCTGGCTTTGCAGCGTCCCCTGTTGATCAAGGGGGAACCCGGCACCGGCAAAACAATGTTGGCCGAAGAGGTCGCCGCAGCATTGGGCCGACCGCTGCTGCAATGGCACATCAAATCCACCACAAAGGCACATCAGGGCCTGTATGAATATGATGCCGTTTCACGGCTTCGGGATTCTCAACTGGGCGACGAGAAAGTACGAGACATCGGCAACTACATCGTCAAGGGAACGCTATGGCAGGCCTTCGAGGCTGACGAACCCGTGGTCATGCTGATCGACGAGATCGACAAGGCGGATATCGAATTCCCCAACGATTTGTTGCGTGAGCTGGACCGCATGGAGTTTCACGTCTATGAAACCCGCCAGACAGTGCAGGCCAAGCACCGGCCGCTGATCATCATCACATCCAACAATGAAAAAGATTTGCCTGATGCCTTTCTGCGTCGCTGCTTCTTTCACTACATCAGCTTCCCGGACCGCGATACCATGCAGGAAATCGTGGCCGTCCATTATCCGTCGATCAAAGAAGATGTATTGCGAGCCGCCATGGACACCTTCTTTGCACTGCGCGAGGCGCCCGGACTAAAGAAGAAGCCTTCGACGTCTGAATTTCTGGACTGGTTGCGCTTGCTCCTGAATGAGGCTGTGTCCGCCAAAGACATCAGCAGCACAACAGGCGATCTGCCTCTGATGGCCGGCGCACTGCTCAAGAACGAGCAAGACCTCACGCTTCTGCAACGCCTGGCGGCCATGACACGGGTCAGCCAGCGCCGTTGAGCACGGCGCACCTGTCCAGACCACTTTTCAGAGGGAAGATCGCAACATGAGCCTGCACCAGGGTTTCCGAGAACTGCCGACACCGACAACGCTGGAGGGCTACGGCGTAGCGCTCGTTCCCATGCAAAAAGAGCACGCGCCCGGCCTCGAGCTTGCAGCCGCCGACGGAAAGCTATGGCAACTCCGCGTGACGTCAGTGCCAGAACCGGGTACGACCCCGGCCTACGTGGACACGGCACTTGACGGCCAGCGCATGGGCCACATGCTGCCATTTTCCATCATCGAGCAAGACAGCGGCGACATCATAGGCAGTACCCGCTATCACGATATCGTCCCCGCCGTTGCACGGCTGGAGATAGGCTACACGTGGTACGCCAAGCGCTGGCAGCGCACGCATGTGAATACCGCCTGCAAGCTATTATTGCTGCGCCATGCATTCGAAACACTGGGTGCCGTGGTCGCCGGCTGGCGCACCGACAACTACAACTTTGCCTCACAGCGCGCGATCGAGCGGCTGGGCGCCCGAAGAGACGGCGTCCTGCGCCATCATGCGCTGCGTCGCGACGGCAGCGTACGGGATACGGTCATGTACAGTCTTCTGGCCGGCGAATGGCGGGAAGTCGAAAAGCATCTTGAATATCAACTGAGTCGGCACCATGCTGATTGACTTCTTCTATCATTTGCGAGCACGCAAGCTCCCGGTATCGGTGCAGGAATACCTAACCTTGCTGAGCGCGTTGCAAACCAGCCTTATGCCGCCCAGCATCGATGATTTCTATCACCTGGCCCGCATGACCCTGGTCAAGGATGAGACCTTGTTCGACCGTTACGACCAGGCCTTCGGCGAGTTCTACCACACCTTGCAGGCGGCGACGCCGACCGACAAGGAAATCCCGCTGGACTGGCTTATCAAGGAGTTCCAGAAAAACCTCAGTCCTGAAGAAAAAGCGGCGATCGAGAAGCACGGTTGGGACAAGCTCATGGAGCTCTTCAAAGAAAGACTGGAAGAGCAGAAAGAACGCCACGCCGGCGGCAACAAGTGGATAGGTACCGGAGGATCATCGGCGTTTGGCCACGGCGGCTACCATCCGGAAGGCATACGCGTGGGAGGGCCGTCGGCCGGAAACCGGACCGCCATCAAGGTCTGGGAAAAGCGCGAGTATCGCGATTACGACGACCAGCAGGAGTTGGGCACGCGCAACTTCAAGATGGCGCTACGACGCCTGCGCCGTTTTGCGCGCGAAGGCGCCGATCTGGAACTCGACCTGGATCACACCATTGCCAGCACGGCAAAGAATGCCGGGTTTCTGGACCTGCAAATGGTGCCTGAACGGCACAACACCGTTAAAGTGGTGATGCTGCTGGACGTAGGCGGCAGCATGGATGACCACATCGCTCGGGTCGAAGAACTATTCTCGGCGGCACGCAGCGAATTCCGTCATCTGGACGTGTACTACTTTCACAACTGTCCTTATGAATCCCTTTGGCAAAATAATCGGCGCCGTACGGCGGAACGCTTCGATACCTGGGATATTCTGCGCAAGTACAACGATGACTGGAGGCTTATCATTGTGGGCGATGCAACCATGAGTCCGTACGAAATCCTCCAGCCTGGTGGCTCGGTCGAACACTACAACAAAGAGACCGGCGCCGCATGGCTGCAGCGCCTGCTGGAAAACTGGCCCAAGTCGGTCTGGCTGAATCCCGAACCCGAAGCCTATTGGCAGTATCGGCAATCCATCGCTATTATCAAGAACATCATGCATGAGCGCATGTACGGAGTAACCGTCAGTGGGCTGGAACAAGCCATGCGCGCGCTCTCAAAATAGTATGCATGAAAACGCCCTTGCCGAAGTCTGTTAAAAAGACTTCGGTTACTTTGACCTTACTCTCTACTCGGATAATTGCGCATGCTACTGTCGCTTTCGGAAATCAAATTCCGCTTGCTTGCCTTGCTGGTATTGACCTTCATGGCATTGCCGGCAACGGCCCTGGACCTTCCCTCTGGAATCACGCAGGTCACGTCCATCGAAGGCGTCACCGAATACAAGCTGGATAATGGCCTGCGGGTATTGTTGGTACCGGAAGGGTCGAAACCCACCACCACGGTAAACATGACATACCTGGTCGGAGCGCGGCACGAAAACTATGGTCAGACCGGAATGGCGCATTTGCTCGAACACTTGCTGTTTCGCGGCACGCCAACCATGCGCAATGCACTGGCGGAGTTCTCCAAACGAGGGTTGCAGGCCAACGGATCGACCACCAGCGACCGGACCAATTACTACGCCAGCTTCGCCGCCAATCCGGAAACCCTGGAATGGTATCTGGGCTGGCAGGCCGACGCCATGGTGAATTCGCTTATTGCGAAAGAAGACCTCGATTCTGAAATGACCGTAGTGCGCAACGAAATGGAACGGGGCGAAAACAGCCCATTCCAGGTGTTGATGCAGCAGATGCAAGCCACTTCATTTCGCTGGCATAACTATGGCAACAGCACCATCGGCGCACGTTCCGACGTCGAGAACGTAGATATCGGTCAACTGCGGGCTTTCTACCAGACATACTATCAACCGGACAATGCCGTTCTGATCGTGGCCGGTGGCTTCGACCCCGCGCAGACGCTACGGACCATCGCGCAGGCCTTTGGCAAGATCCCCCGCGCGGAACGCAAGCTGCCGCCCGAGTACACCGTGGAACCCGTTCAGGACGGCGAACGGCAAGTCACACTGCGCCGCCAGGGCGGTAGCCCGCTGATTGCAGCCATGTACCACGGACCTGCTGCATCCAGCCCAGACTACACAGCGCTTGATCTTGGCGTTGGCATACTGGCCGACACACCATCGGGCCGTTTGTACCATGCCCTCGTCGGGAATAATCTCAGCACCGACATCTTCGGTTTTGCGGCCGGATTGAACCAGCCCGGCTACGTTCTGTTCGGGGCCCAATTACAGCCGGGGATGGATCAGACCAAAGCAGTGCGCACACTGGAAGATACGCTGGACTCGATCGCGTCGAAGCCTTTCACCGATTCGGACCTGGATCGCATTCGCAATAAATGGCTGACTGACTGGTCGCAGACGTACGCGAACCCAGCGGACATGGCAGCAGCTTTATCCGAAACGGCCTCTGACGGCGACTGGCGCCTGTTCTTTTTGCGGCGCGACCAGGTAAAAAGTGCAGAGTTGCCCGAAGTGCAACGCGTCACGGCGGCTTACCTGGTTCCAAGCAATCGGACGATCGGCTTATACATTCCCACCGAGCAGCCCACTCGCGCGCCGCAGGCGACCACAATAGATCTGGATGCCTTGTTGAAGGACTACAAAGGCCAGGGTACCGGCGAAGCCATTGCCGCATTCGACCCCAGTCCAGCCAATATCGATGCGATGACTCAGCGTGCACCCCTTGTATTGCCGAACGGGGAGGTGAAGCTGGCCCTTTTGCCCAAACCGACGCGCGGCGACCGGGTAGAGGCGAATTTGCTTTTGCAGTTCGGCACAGCCGACACGCTTAAGGGGAAACGCGTCATTGCGGGTGCGGTTGCATCCCTGCTCGATCATGGCACCAGCACGATGTCCCGGCAGGAAATCCAGGATAAATTCGATGCCTTGCAAGCCAATGTAAGCTTCGGCGGAGAAGCTGGCGTCGTCGCGGTGGACATGTCGACTACAAAAGAGCACTTGCCTGCCCTGGTCGAGCTTGTGTTGCATATACTTCGCGAAGCAAACTTTCCTGCCAACGAACTGGTCGAATACCAGCGCCAAGCCAGTACGGCGATCAAGAACGCCATGTCCGAGCCAAGCGCGCTTGCATCGCGAACGCTTGCACGGCACGATAATCCGTGGCCGCGTGACGATGTGCGCTACACGCCCAGTTTCGACGAATCGCAGAGCGAAATCGCCGCCATTACTCAAAAAGATCTGATCGAGTTCCACTCGCAATTTTATGGTGCCGGCAGCATGGCGCTGGCCGCAGTAGGCGCCTTTGATCCTGCAGCGGTCAAGACGGCGCTGAGCACGGGCCTGCAGGGCTGGCGCAAGGCACCCGCCTATGAACGCGTGTCACACCCTTACAACGCCGTAGCGCCCGCCGAGTTCGACATCAATACGCCAGACAAGGCCAATGCATTCTATCTGAGCAAAATGCCGTTGAAGCTGCAGGACACTGATCCGAAGTACCCTGCCCTGTATCTGGCCAATTACCTGCTGGGCGGTTCAGAGACTTCCCGTCTCTGGAACCGGATACGGGTTCAGGAAGGATTGTCTTATGATGTACGCAGCCGCCTGGACGCATCGTCCTTCGAACCCTCGGGCGGATGGACGCTCTATGCCATTCACGCACCCGAGAACAGCCAACGGCTTGAGGATGCGATGGCCGAAGAACTTCAGCGTGCACTGAAAGAAGGATACACACAGGAAGAAGTCCAGGAAGGCATCAACGCGCTGCTCAATTACCGCAAGCTAGCGCGCACACGAGACGGCGTACTGGCCTCGGCGTGGATCAACTACATGGAGTTGGGCCGCAGTTTCGAATGGTCAGAAAGAATGGATAAGGCGCTGGCCGCTTTGACCGTCGACGACGTGAACGCGGCGCTACGTTCATCACTTAACCCGGCCGGCTTCAGCACTGCCGTGGCAGCCGACGAGAAAAAGCAAAAACCGAAATAGCGCGGCAGCGCCATTTCGGTATCCTGGATCAGGAAAAGAAACTTTTCACGCGGTCGGTCCAGGATTCGCTTTTGGGCGAATGCTTTTCGCCGCCCTGCGCCAAAGATGTTTCGAACTGGCGCAAGATCTTCTTCTGTTCATCGGTCAGCCTTACCGGCGTTTCGACCGAAATGTGGCAATACAGATCGCCTGGATAACTGGCTCGCAGACCCCTTATGCCCTTCCCCCGCAGACGGAAAGTCTTACCTGTCTGCGTACCCTCGGGTATGGTAATGGCACCCCGTCCCGACAATGTGGGCACTTCCAGTTCGCCACCCAGTGCCGCCGTCGTGAATGGAATCGTCAGTTCGCAGTGCAGGTCTTCGCCGTCGCGCTGGAAAATACCGTGCTGCTTCAAGTGAATTTCGACGTAAAGATCGCCGGGAGGGCCGCCATTCACGCCCGGTTCGCCATTACCCGACGACCTGATACGCATGCCATCATCGATACCCGCGGGTATCTTGACCTGCAAGGTCTTGTTCTTGCGCGTGCGGCCGACTCCGTCGCACGTGGCGCATGGCTCGGTGATTTCCTTGCCACGGCCATGACAGGTCGGGCAGGTTTGCTGCACACTGAAAAACCCCTGCTGCATACGCACCGTGCCGCTACCATCGCAGGTATGGCAAGTCTTGGCGTGGGTGCCGGGCTTGGCACCGGAACCATGACAAACTTCACAGCTTTCCCAACTGGGTACGCGAATTTCAGTATCGAACCCGTTGGCGGCCTGCTCCAGGCTAATGTCCAGCGTGTACTTGAGGTCGGCACCACGATACACCTGTGCGCCACCGCCACGACGACCTGCGCCACCAAAGATCTCGCCAAATATATCACCAAATGCATCGGCAAAACCGGCTCCGCCCATGCCGCCCGCCCCTGAATTGGGGTCGACGCCTGCATGGCCGAACCTGTCATAGGCACCGCGTTTTTGTTCGTCAGATAACATCTCGTAGGCCTCTTTGGCTTCCTTGAATTTCTCTTCGGACTCTTTGCTATCCGGATTGCGATCCGGGTGGTGTTTCATCGCCAGCTTGCGATAAGCTTTTTTCAGTTCTTCGTCGGAGGCATTCTTTGCCACCCCAAGTACTTCGTAATAGTCGCGTTTTGCCATTTGAATTGCTTGCGTCTTAGACGTCTATTCGTTGTGCATGAACAAGAACGCCCGATTTCCGGCATGACACCAGAAACCGGGCCTGAAACCGCTACAACCAGACTTTACTGATCGCGTTTGACTTCTTTGAAGTCAGCATCGACCACGTTGTCGTCAGCAGGTTGCGCAGCTTCTTCCGAGCCTTGCGACGCGGCAGCTTGTGCCTGCATGTTTGCGTACATCTTCTCGCCCAGCTTTTGCGAAACGGTCGAAAGCGCCTCTACCTTCGCATCGATGGCTGCCTTGTCGCCATCTTTCATGGTGTCCTCGAGGTCTTTGATAGCGGCCTCGATGGATTCCTTTTCCGAAGCATCCAACTTGTCGCCGTATTCTTCCAGCGACTTGCGGGTGGAGTGCACCAAGGAATCGGCCTGGTTACGGGCCAGTGCAAGCTCGGCGATACGGTGATCTTCCTCGGCGTTGGCTTCGGCATCTTTCACCATGCGCTCGATTTCCTGGTCGGTCAGGCCCGAGTTGGCCTTGATGGTGATCTTGTTTTCCTTGCCCGTGCCTTTGTCCTTGGCCGACACGTGCAGAATACCGTTGGCATCGATATCGAACGTGACTTCGATTTGAGGCGCGCCGCGCGTTGCGGGCGGTATGCCTTCAAGGTTGAACTCGCCCAGGCCCTTGTTGCCGGCTGCGATTTCGCGTTCGCCCTGGAATACCTTTATGGTCACCGCAGGCTGGTTATCGTCTGCCGTGGAAAACACCTGCGAGAACCGGGTAGGTATCGTGGTGTTTTTATGGATCATCTTGGTCATGACGCCGCCCAGCGTTTCGATGCCCAGGGACAATGGCGTCACGTCGAGCAACAAAACGTCTTTGCGGTCACCCGACAACACGGAACCCTGGATGGCAGCGCCAGCCGCGACGGCTTCGTCGGGGTTGACATCTTTGCGCGGTTCTTTGCCAAAGAATTCCTTGACCTTCTCCTGGACCTTGGGCATGCGCGTCATACCGCCCACCAGGATCACGTCATCGATGTCCGATGCTTTTATACCGGCATCCTTGATGGCAGTACGGCACGGCGCGATGGTGCGTTCGATGAGTTCCTCGACAAGAGCTTCGAGCTTGGAACGCGTGATTTTCAGGCTGAGGTGCTTGGGACCGGACGCATCCGCCGTAATGTATGGCAGGTTGATTTCGGTCTGCTGCGCCGATGAAAGTTCAATCTTCGCTTTTTCAGCCGCTTCTTTCAGGCGCTGCAAAGCCAGCATGTCTTTCGCGAGGTCGACACCGCTTTCCTTCTTGAATTCGCCGATGATGTATTCGATGATGCGCTGGTCGAAGTCTTCGCCGCCCAGGAAGGTATCGCCATTGGTCGACAGCACTTCAAATTGCTTCTCGCCATCCACATCGTTGATGTCGATGATGGAGATATCGAACGTACCGCCGCCCAGATCATAAACGGCAATCTTGCGGTCGCCCTTCTCCGTCTTGTCCATGCCGAAGGCAAGGGCCGCGGCCGTGGGCTCGTTAATGATGCGCTTGACGTCCAGACCCGCAATGCGTCCGGCGTCTTTCGTGGCCTGGCGCTGGCTGTCGTTGAAGTATGCGGGGACCGTGATGACAGCCTCGGTGACTTCTTCACCCAGGTAATCTTCAGCGGTCTTCTTCATTTTGCGCAGTACGTCGGCCGACACTTGTGGCGGCGCGAGCTTCTTGCCTTGGGCTTCGACCCATGCGTCGCCATTGTCGGCCTTGACGATGTGATACGGCATAAGGTCGATGTCTTTCTGGACCGCTTTTTCTTCGAATTTGCGGCCGATGAGGCGTTTGACCGCATAGAGCGTGTTTTTGGAGTTGGTGACCGCCTGGCGCTTGGCCGGAGCACCCACCAGGATTTCTCCGTCTTGCAAGTAAGCGACAACTGAAGGCGTAGTGCGTGTGCCTTCCGCGTTTTCAATGATTTTGACCGTGCTGCCGTCCATCACAGCCACGCAGCTGTTGGTCGTGCCCAGGTCAATGCCGATAATCTTGCCCATAATTTATCATCCTGCTAAAGAAATTTTTAATTCGGAAAACTGCTTGAATAGGTCACAAATGGGGATACGGCGCGTTATTTCAAGCCATATCGTCCATTTTTTACGATTCTTGCGCGGATTTGCCCGCGGACACCATCACCAGAGCGGGACGCAAGACCCGGTCAGCGATCGTGTAGCCTTTTTGCAGCAACTGTGCGACCGTATCTTCCGGCAAGTCGGACGGTACCGTAGAGATGGCCTGATGCCGATGAGGATCGAAGATATCGCCCGGTACCGGTGCGACTTCCCTGAGCAGGTTACGTTCGAAGGCGGCGTTCAGCTGGCGCAAGGTGACTTCGACGCCGTCTTTCCATGACTCGGCGGTCTGCCCGGTTTGAGCCAACGCGGCTTCGAGGCTATCCCGAACCGGTATCAGGCTTTCGGCAAACGATTCGGTACCGAATTTTCGCGCCTTGGCAACGTCGTCGGCGGCGCGTCGGCGGATGTTTTCGACATCGGCCTTGGCCCGCAACAATTCGTCGTGATAAAGAGCCACTTTCTCCTGCGCCTCGGACAATAGGGTGGCCCAATCTTCCTGGGCCTGCAATTCAGTTTCCTGGGCCTGATCCTGCCCGGTGCCGCCCTCGAGTTGCTCCGGGGTATCAACAGGCGGATTGCTCTTCGGATCGAGGGACTCGTTGGGTGCCGACATAAAAAATCTCCACATGCTAAGTATTCAATTCAATAAAAATGGGGACAATCGCCCCCGTTTCAAGACCTCGTGTACGGCTCTGTCAGAACTCGTTCCGCCGAATGGCATGGGTCAGGGAATCCAGCCTCCCAGGTGCTTTCGGACCAGCCCCGCGAGGCTGGAAATCCATATTGGGTCGTCGTTCAAACACGATATATAGCGGAACTGCTGACCGCCCTCGCCAAGAAATGCGTCGCGGCATTGCATCTGGATTTCCTCCCGCGTTTCAAGGCAATCGGCCAGAAAACCCGGACACATGACATCCACCCGGGTAATGCCCTGCCTGGCCCATTCGCGCAACAATGGTTCAGTATACGGCTCGAGCCACTTTTCGGCGCCAAACCGGCTCTGGAATGAAACGTGTACGAGGCTGGCGTCGACACCCAGGCGACGCTTGAGCAACAGCACGGTCTCCATGCAGTCGCGATGATAGGGATCGCCCTGTTGTATCGTACGACGCGGCAAGCCATGGAAGCTGAGGAGCAGGCGCTGCGGCTTGCCGTGCAGAGCCCAGTAATCGGTGACCTGACGCGCCAGCGCATCGATATAACCAGGCTCGTCATAATAGCGTTTCACAAAACGCATTTCGGGCTGGTTGCGCAGCTTCGCAGCATGCGCGGCCACCGCATCGACCGCGGTCGCTGTCGTGCTGGCGGCATACTGCGGGTACATGGGCACCACCAGAATGCGTTCGCACCCCTTCTTCCGCAGTGCATCCATGGCGTCCGGGATGGAGGGATTGCCATAGCGCATGCCCAGTTCCACGTGCGCTGGGACACCGGCATCGGAAAGATGCTGCTGCACGCCCAGCGCCTGCGCCTGGCTGTAGACCAGCAGCGGCGAACCCTGCTCCAGCCAGATTTCCTCGTAGCGGGGTGCCAGCGCCTGGGGCCGCCGGGTAAGGATAAAAATGCGAAGGATGATCTGCCATATCCATGAAGGAATCTCGATAACGCGAGGATCAGAGAGAAACTCACGCAGGTAGCGACGTATGGATTTGGCTGTGGGTTCGTCAGGGGTGCCGAGATTGACGAGAAGCACGCCCAACGGGCCGGCCTCGCGTGGTGGCGGCTCACCGTCAAGGCCGTGGGGGTCGGCGGGTTCCGGCAAATAACGCGGGGCAAACAGCTGGATCATTTTCTATAACTCATTGAGACACGACAGGAAGATATATCAGGGCTCGACGATTTACCGGGCAATCGTCAAGACTGATTATGGCTTAGCGCATTCGATAACATGCGCGCGGTGATGTCCACGATGGGGATGACGCGTTCATATGCCATGCGCGAGGGACCTATGACACCCAGGGTGCCGACGATCTTGCCGTCGACCCCATAAGGCGCGGTAATGACCGAGACATCGTCCACCGGCATCAACTGCGAATCGCCGCCGATATAGATCTGCACGCCCTGCGCCCGACTGGAAACGTCCAGCAACTGCAAGAGGTCGGTTTTCTTTTCGAACAATGAAAACATGCGTCGCAAGCGGTCCATGTCGGAGGCGATCTCGGAAATATCGAGAAGTTTGCTTTCGCCCGATATGACCAGGCTGTCGTCGGCATCAGAGCTTGCGGTGCCTGCTTCGACCGCAGCCTGCATCAAGCGCGAGATATCGGCTTGCAAGGATGAAAGTTCATCGGTAATGGAAAGGCGGACCTGATCGAAGGACATGCCGGCAAAATGCTGGTTGAAAAAATTGCTGGCCTCGAGCAGTTCTTGCTCGAGGTAGTCACGCGCAACGAAAAGAATGCGATTCTGCACATCGCCGTCAGGGGTGACAATGATAAGCAAGACTCGTTTGTCGGATAACCGTATGAACTCGATTTGGCGGAAAATTTGCGCGCGCTTGGGCGCGAGCACCACACCTGCGAATTGCGACAGATTCGACAGCAAGGCCGCAGCGGCCGTGACGGCACGGCCGGGCTCGGCCGCCGGAAGAATTTGGCGGATATGGCTAGCAGGCAACACTTCGAAGCGCTGCACAGCCAGCAGTCGATCGACGAACAACCTATACCCCTTGGGCGTCGGTATGCGGCCAGCAGAAGTATGAGGGCTATGGATCAGTCCCAGATCTTCGAGGTCGGCCATAACGTTGCGGATGGTCGCTGGCGACAAATCGAACATCTTCGACAGGGTACGGGAGCCCACCGGTTGTCCGTCCGCAATATAACGTTCTATCAGCGCTTTCAAAAGCGCGTTGGCTCGATCATCCATGACTATATTTCAGGTACCGTTATAAAAAGTGGTTTTTCTACCTACAGCCATGTGGCTGCAGGGACCATATAATCAACTAAACCCTATTATTCCACCAATCATCAAGGTGTCTAACCTTATGCACTTTAAAACCGTTGCGCTCATCGGCAGGCATCAAGACAGCGGGCTCGATGCTCCTTTGCGCAAACTTGCCGGCACGCTGCATGCCGCCGGATGCAAAGTGCTCATCGAAGCCGATACCGCCACTAATACCGGTATAACAGAACATGTCATAGCGGATTACGCGGCCATCGGTCAGCAAGCCGACCTGGCCGTCGTCATGGGCGGAGACGGAACCATGCTGGGCGCCGCGCGCCAACTGGCCGTTACCCGCGTGCCGCTTATCGGCATCAACCACGGTCGCCTTGGATTCATCACCGACATCCCACTGCACACTGCCAACGATGCGCTAGCCAGCGTCCTGAAGGGCAATTTCGAAATCGAAGAACGCATGTTGCTCGAAAGCCGTGTCGTGCGGGACGGCAAAATCATGTTTTCGGGCCTGGCCGTGAACGACGTCGTACTGAACCGTGCGGGCCGCGGCGGCATGATAGAAGTTCGTGTGGAACTCGATGGCGTATTCATGTACAGCCAGCGTGCCGACGGCCTGATTGTGGCCACGCCCACGGGTTCGACAGCGTATTCACTGTCTGCCAATGGCCCTATCGTGCACCCTCAGCTGAATGCCATCCTTCTCGTTCCGGTTGCACCGCAAACGCTATCAAACCGCCCTATCGTCCTGCCCGACACTGGTACGCTCAGCCTTACCATCACGGCGCTGGGCAGGGTCGAGTCCGGCGCCAGCGTCCACTTCGACATGCAGACCTGGTCCGACTGCCAGCCCGGCGACCGCATCGACGTACGCAGGGCTCAGCACACGATTCGTTTCGTCCATCCCACTGGTTACAGCATTTTCTCGACGCTACGTCGGAAACTTTACTGGAACCACATGCCCCAACTTTCCGACGAGGTCGAATAATACATGCTGCGTACCCTGCACATACGCGATTTTGTTATTGTCGATCAGTCCGAGATTCAGTTCGAATCGGGATTTACCGTTTTTTCCGGCGAAACCGGCGCCGGAAAATCCATACTCATAGACGCGCTTTCGCTCGCCCTGGGAGCCCGAAGCGACATCAACGTGCTCCGCGAAGGCGCCACCCGCACCGACATTTCGGCAGTGTTCGACCCACCCGATTCACTGCATGCATGGCTGCGGGAACACGAATTCGATACCGACGATGCGCTGGTGCTGCGGCGGGTTCTGGACAATCAGGGACGCAGCCGGGCGTTCATCAACGGCTTGCCGGTCACGTTGGGGCAGCTGCGCCAGCTTGGCGAACAATTGGTGGATATCCATGGCCAGCATGCGCATCAAAGCCTGCTCAAAACATCCAGCCAACGCGACCTGCTCGATGCGCAGGGCGGCCACCTGCCTTTGCTGCGATTGGTGCAACAGGCCTGGCAGCAATGGCAGCAGGCCCAGAAGACACTGACCGCCGCACAGCAGAACGCCGCAGCCCTTCAGGAAGAACGCGAACGACTCGAATGGCAACTATCCGAGCTCGAGCGCCTCGCTCTCAAGGAAGGCGAATGGGAGAGCATTACCAACGACCACAATAGGCTGGCTCACGCCCAGGCCTTGCTCGATGGTGCCACGCAGGCACTTGCAGCCCTTGGCGAAGACGACGGCTCGGCGCAGCACGCACTGAATGCCGCATCCACCCAAATACGCCAGTTGCTGCGGCACGATAAGCACCTGCAAGGGGTATACGACTCAATAGAATCGGCGCGCATCGCCAGCGCCGAGGCGATTTCAGACCTGAACAGCTACTTGGACAAGCTGGAGCTCGACCCGGCCAGCCTTGCGCATGCCGAACAGCGCCTTTCCGCGATTTTCGAGATGGCCAGAAAGCTCAAGGTAGAACCTGAAGAGCTACCGGCGCTGCAGCTTTCCTGGCAGGCCCAACTCGCAGATAGCCGCAACGCAGGCGACATCGAAGCTCTGGAAAAGCAAGCAGCAGAGGCCCGCGATAACTATGCATCTCTGGCAGCCCGGCTAAGCACAGCACGCCAGGCCGTCAGCAAAACACTTACCAAGCATGTCACTGACGCGATGCAGACGCTGGCCATGAAAGGCGGCGTTTTCGAGGTCAGGCTCGCATCTTCTGGACCATCCCCGCATGGTAATGAGTCTGTCGAATTCCTGGTGGCAGGGCATGCCGGCACACGCCCGAAACCCTTGGCCAAAGTGGCTTCGGGCGGCGAACTGGCGCGCATATCGCTGGCATTGTCTGTCATCGCCAGCCAGGCAGCGCGCGTTCCCACGCTTATCTTCGACGAAGTCGACACCGGGGTCGGAGGAGCGGTTGCAGATGTGGTCGGAAGGTTGCTACGAGAATTGGGCGAGCGGCATCAGGTGCTCTGCGTGACGCACCTGCCGCAAGTGGCCGCCAGGGGCATGCATCACTACGAAGTCAAGAAGTCCACGGCGGGTTCCAGCACGGTATCCCTGATCCAGGCGCTGGACGAGCCTGGAAGGGTCAACGAAGTTGCACGGATGCTGGGGGGCCTGAAAATCACCGAAACCACGCGCAAGCACGCCAAGGAAATGCTACTGGCCGAATAGCCCGGGCAGTCTGGTTCCAACACAGGGATGGCCGGTACCGCAGCGCGGCGGCCTGAGCCGTTATGCTCTATTTTGGCTGGCGTGGCGAGCACTCAGGACAAATACCGTAAAGCAGCATCGTATGGCTTTCAAGATGGAAGCCTTGGTCCTTGGCCACTTTATGCTGGCGCTTTTCGATTTCGTGGTCGGTGAACTCGACCACCTTCCCACAGTTGGTACAAATCAGGTGATCGTGATGATCGCCATCATTCAGCTCGAATACCGCCTTGCCGCCATCGAATTGGCTACGCACTAAAATGCCGGCCTGTTCGAATTGCGTAAGCACGCGATAGACTGTAGCAAGCCCGATATCGACATCTTCGGCGATCAAAGCTCGATAGACGTCCTCGGCGCTTTGATGGCGCAGGTCAGCCCGCCTGAAAATATCGAGAATCTTGAGGCGCGGGAACGTTGCCTTCAAGCCCATATTCTTCAATTCACTTTGGTCATTCATAGCTAAAATGTCTCTGGCGGTAATGGTATTGTCCAGGCATCGGCGGGTTGCCGTACGCCCAACGCAGACTAACGCTAATATGCGTTTATTCTTAAACCTTTATGATAACGGTTTTATTCGATCCGAATATAACAGGGGCGCTTCGTGGTAACGACTGCAAAACCAGCACCGGTATGGCGGTAAGTGTACTTGCCATGGCTCTTTCCGCCTGCGGGACGACCAACTGGGGCTTTCCGTATCGGCCCGACGTCCAACAAGGTAACTGGATCACTTCTGAGCAAGTCGCGCAACTCCAGCAAGGCATGACTCGTGAACAGGTGCGATTCATTCTCGGCACGCCCACGCTGCAGGATATTTTCCGCAGCGACCGCTGGGATTATCCATACTTTCATAAACCCGGCTACGGCAAGGAAGAAGAGCGCAAATTCACCGTCTGGTTCGAAGGCGATAGCCTGGTACGCTGGGAAGGCGATGAGCAGCCCGGCCGGCAGCCGTTCCAAAGGACCGACACGGGCAGGGAAATTCCAGGCACCGAATCGCAGAGCGACGATGCCAACGCAGCCCGCGACATCGTGCCAGAGGCGCAACCTGCGCCCATACCAGGCGCTAACAGCGTCGAACCGCTGCGCTAGGGAGAAACAATGCGTATTGCCATTGCAGGGGCTGACGGACGTATGGGCCGCATGCTCATTGAAGCTATTGTCGGGTGCCCCGATCTGGAACTGACTGTGGCCCTCGACCGGATCGGATCATCGGCCATCGGCCAGGACGCTGGCGCTTTCCTGGGCCACGACACCGGTGTGTCCATTACTGCCGACCTCGATGCCTTGGCGCAGGCCGATTGCCTCGTCGACTTTACCCGTCCCGAAGGGACGCTACTGCATCTGCAGGCCTGCGTAAAGCACGGCGTGAAATGCGTCATTGGAACGACGGGCTTTTCCGACGAAGGCAAGCAGGCCATACAGGCGGCAAGCCGGAAAGTGGCGATCGTATTCGCGCCGAACATGAGCGTCGGCGTCAATGCCACGCTGAAATTGCTCGACATGGCAGCCCGCTTGCTCAATACCGGCTATGACGTGGAAGTGTTCGAAGCGCACCATCGCAACAAGGTCGACGCTCCGTCCGGAACGGCGCTGGCCATGGGCGCAACGGTTGCCTCGGCATGGGGAAAGAACCTCGATGACGTCGCCGACTGGGCCCGTCATGGCGAAACCGGCGCACGCGAAACCGGGCATATCGGTTTTTCAGTGCTGCGTGGTGGAGATATCGTGGGTGACCATACCGTGTATTTCTGCGGCACCGGTGAACGCATCGAAATCTCGCATAAATCCAGCAGCCGCGCCACCTACGCCCAAGGCAGCCTGCGTGCGGTACGCTATCTGGCGCGCAAGCAATTCGGCTTGTTCGACATGCAGGACGTCCTGGCTAGCTGACCGGTACTGGCTCCTGCTCAAGCAGCACGCCGAAGCGGCTCATGACATCGTCTTGTATCAACTTGGCAAGTCGTTTGATGTCCTGAGCCGTCGCCCCGCCATAATTGACCAGCACCAGGGCCTGACGTTCGTGCACGCCAACGGAGCCGACACGGCGCCCTTTCCATCCGGCACGATCAATCAGCCATCCCGCAGCCAGCTTGTACAGCCCACCATCCTGGGGATAGGCGACTACTCCGGCCGCCATGCTCTTGAGGGACTCATACTGCGCCAGCGTAACAATGGGATTCTTGAAGAAGCTGCCGGCATTACCCAGCAACGTGGGATCGGGCAGCTTTTCCCGCCGAATTTCGCACACCGCATCGAAAATCTGTTTCGGCGTGATCGAGGCCGCAGCCTTTTCCAGAACAGGATGCCGCCGTAAATCGGGATAGTCGAGTACCGCATGCCAGCGCCTCGGCAATTTGAAACGGACCTTCAGAATTAACCACCGACCGGGTTTGGCCTGTTTGAAGAAGCTATTCCGGTATGAAAACTGGCAATCGGCGGCGTCCATGTCGACCATCCGGGCATCGAGCATGTCCCACGCAACCAGGCTATGAAAGCGCTGGTCCAGTTCGACGCCATAGGCACCGATATTCTGGACGGGTGCCGCACCAACCGTGCCGGGTATAAGCGCCAGGTTTTCAAGTCCATTCCAACCGCGCCCCACACAGCCCGATACGAACTTATGCCAATTCTCCCCAGCGTGCGCCTCGATGATCAATTCGTCATTGGTTTCACTATGGACGCTTACACCTGCGGATTCCACCTTTATCACCAGGCTTTCCAGATTGCGCTCCATGACCACATTGCTGCCGCCGCCCAATACAAACACTCTCGGATACGCGCGGCATATCTCGGAAAGCGCACGCAATTGGCTGGTCGAACTATAGCGGGTCATTGCTGCTGCGTGAGCGGGCAATCCCAGTGTGTTGGATGAAAGGAGATCGAAACCAGAGATTTGCAGCAAATTAAGCCCCGGAGTAAAGTGCTATTTGACAGTGCCCCATGCACCTGTGCTACTATTTTGTTCTTCGCTAAATATTACTAGATTTTTAACGAGCTTTTTGGTCTTACGCAAGCGGCATGGCAGCATTACTGAACGCCAGGCATCTGCCGAAACCAGCAAATCAAGCTGATTTGCGCAACGTAGAAAAAACAGTTAATATGCGTGACTTCTTACAAAGCGGTTCTAAACAAACCTCTTTGTAAGCGTTAAATGCAGTACCCAAGCGGGAATAGCTCAGTTGGTAGAGCGCAACCTTGCCAAGGTTGAGGTCGCGAGTTCGAGCCTCGTTTCCCGCTCCA
>LNAP01000543.1_pt1 | contig 68660 bp, 64 predicted proteins | sample 602601 | NCBI WGS metagenome assembly LNAP01 (sample SAMN02440304, study PRJNA202911) | soil metagenome | biome: Subtropical and temperate rainforests or woodlands; isolation source: soil samples (1 kg each in a 20% v/v slurry with milli Q water) were... ...
GGCCGATGCCCCCTCTTGAAAATAATTCCAGTGTCCACCGCCGTCTAAAAAATGTACGTTGATGTACATTTTATGTACGCCTTGCACGCAGCCGCGTACAGTTGCCGGGACATCAGATATCAAAGAGGAAGCCAAAATGCCGCAGGCAGGAAAGACGCGAATCAAGGCGCAGGAAGCGGGTTGGCGTGGCTCCGTCAATGGCTGGCTGGACGCGGCTTACGATGCGCTGAAGGAGTCCGGTGTGGACGCCGTGCGGGTGATGCCGTTGGCCAAGCGGCTGAATTTGTCGCGCACCAGTTTCTACTGGTTTTATGAAGACCGGGAGCAGTTGCTCGCGGCGCTGCTGGCGCGGTGGCGGGACAAGAACACCGGCGGCCTGATTGGCCAGTGCGAGAGTTATTCAGAAAGTATTTCCGAAGCGATCCTCAACGTTTTCGAATGCTGGTTAAACCCTGATTTGTTTGACTCGCAGTTTGAATTTGCCGTGCGCAGCTGGGCGCTGCAATCGGCTGAGGTGTCCGCCGAAATCGCGCTGGCTGATGAAGCGCGAATCAATGCCCTGGCCGCGATGTTCCGACGGTTCGGTTATGAGGTTGCGGCCGCCGACGCTCGGGCCAGAACGATCTATCTCACCCAGATCGGCTACATCTCCATGAAAACCACTGAGGATATCGTCGTGCGTTTCCGGCGAATCCCTGAGTACGTCACCGTATTTACCGGCAAAGCACCGAAGCGGCGCGAGCTCGACCGGTTTTATGGGAAATTCGGCTACGCAGAAAAAGAGCCGGGGGTTTTCGTGTCACGGGTCGACAGCTTTGAGGAGGCCACCCCCGATGCAGAATAGAACCCTGGGCATCATCGGTGGCACCGGCTGGCTGGGCCGCGCGATTGCGCAGGCGCTGCTCGATACCGGCTTCATCCGTCCTGATCGTTTGCTGGTCTCGAACCGGTCCGGCACCCACACGTTCGAACCACCGGTGCGGCTGCTGGCTGACAACCAGTTGCTGGTGGATCTCAGCGATATCGTTGTGCTGTCGATCCGGCCAGAACAATTTCGCGAACTGCGGATAAACGCCAAGGGCAAGCTCGTGATTTCCCTGATGGCCGGGGTTCCGGCGGCGGCTATTCGCGCGGCAACGGGCGCCGAAGTGGTGGTACGGGCGATGCCGAATGCGGCGGTGGAAATCAGGCAATCGTTCACGCCTTGGTGCTGTCCTGCCAGCCTGTGCGAGCAGGACCGAGCGCTGGTGCAACGGTTGTTCGAATGCGTGGGCACGGCGGATGAAGTGCCGGATGAGGACTGTATCGATTACCTCAGCGCGCTGTCCGGCACCGGGCCTGCCTTGGCGGCGATGTTGCATCAGGCGTTGATGAATCAGGCGGTGGCGGCGGGCATCCCGGCCGCCATCGCACAACGAGCCGCACAAGGTGTGGTGGTGGGCGGCGGTCAATTACTCGCCAGCCACGATCCCCGGCAAATGATTGAAAACTTGATGGCTTATCGCGGGGTGACGGCGGCCGTGCTGCAGTCGATGGCTGATCAGGGCATCGAAGCCATGGTGGGGCGTGCCGTGCAGGAAGGCGCGCAAGTGGCCCGGCGAGGCATGTAGTCGATCGGTCCGTGCCCACACTTTGCGCCCGAAGCGCCTCCTTCCGCTCAGGGAAGGAGGCTGTCGAGTCAAATATCTTTCACCAGTCGCAACGCGTCATAGATCGCCGCGTGGGTATTTCGAGCGGACACCGCATCACCAATCCTGAACAACTGGAAACGCCCTTGCGGGTTGGTGACGATGTGCTGTGCGTTGCCCGCGATGAGGTCGTGCTGTTCGACTGCGCCTTCATTGCTCGAATGAGGACGAAGGTCGAAATACAGGTCATCCAGGGGGATCGTGCCGTGGTTGACGACGACCTGATCGACCACGCGTTGCTTGTGGACCTTGCCGTAATCGCTGCCGAAGGTCGCAATGAGCCTGCCATCGCGTTTCTCGACCGCTTCGACCCGATAGGTGACGGTGAAGGTGACGGCCAGGTCCTGCAGGCTGCGCATGTAGGGCACCAGGTTCATCGCCATGACTTCGGGTGCAAACGACCGGTCCGGGGTGACGATCTCGACGGTCGCACCGCTTTGCGCGATGACTTCGGCCGCCTGCAGGGCGGCGTGGTCGCCGGCATCATCGAAGATCAGGACATTGCGGCCAGGCTTTACATCGCCGGAGATGATGTCCCAGGTCGAGACCACCAGGTCATTGCCCTGCGACAGCACCTCGGTATGGGGCAGGCCGCCGGTGGCAACGATTACCACGTCCGGTTCATGGGCCAATACCGTGTCGGCCTCGGCCCAGGTGTTGAAGTGGAATTTGACGCCCAGGCGCTCGCACTGGCTCATCCGCCAATCGATGATGCCGATCATTTCGCGTCGGCGCTCGCTCAGCGCCGTCAGCCGGATTTGGCCGCCAGGGCGGTCGGCCGCTTCCAGCACGGTGACATCGTGGCCGCGCTCGCCGGCCACGCGCGCCGCCTCCAGACCTGCGGGGCCGCTACCGATGACCAGGACCTTGCGCTTCACCGCCGCTTTGGGAATGTCATGGGGCATCGTGGTTTCCCGGCCGGTCGCCGGGTTGTGGATGCAATAGGCGGCGCCACCCTGATAGATCCGGTCCAGGCAGTAATTCGCACCCACGCACGGGCGGATATCCTCTTCACGCTTCTCGATGATTTTGCGCACGATGTGCGGGTCGGTCATGTGCGCGCGGGTCATGCCCACCATGTCCACCTTGCCTGACGCAATGGCGTAACGCGCGGTGGCAACGTCGGGAATCTTCGCGGCGTGGAAGGTCGGAAAACCCGTGGCGGAGCGAATCTCGCCGGCGAAGTCCAGGTGCGGGGAATTGCGCATGCCCTGGATCGGAATCACGTCGGTCAGGCCCGCGTCGGTGTCGATGTGGCCGCGCACGACGTTCAGGAAGTCCACCAGCCCGCTGTCCTTGAGCATGTGTGAGACCTGCATGCCCTCGCTGGCATTGAAGCCGCCCGGCAGTTGTTCATCACCCGTATAGCGCACACCCAGCAGGAAATCTTCGCCGACCCGCTGGCGGATGCCCCTGAGGATGTCGAACGTAAAGCGCATGCGGTTTTCCAGCGAGCCGCCGTAAGGGCCTTCGAGGTCATTGGTCAGCGGTGACCAGAACTGATCCATCAGGTGCCCGTAAGCCTGTAATTCCAGGCCATCAAGCCCGGCGGCCTTCATGCGCTCGGCGGCATCCACGTAGTCCTTGATGATCCGCTCGATGTCCCAGTCTTCCATCTTCTTCGGGAAGGACCGGTGCGAAGCCTCGCGTCGGTGCGAGGGCGATACCACGGGCAACCAGTCGGCTTTGTCCCAGCGGGTACGGCGGCCCAGGTGTGTCAGCTGGATCATCACGGCCGCGCCGTGTTCATGGCATTCGTCGGTCAGGTCCTTCATCCATTTGACCACTTCGTCCTTGTAGGCGAGCACGTTGTTGAACACCGGAGGGCTGTCTCGGGACACGGCTGCGGAGCCGGCGGTCATGGTCAGGGCCACGCCGGCTTTGGCGCGTTCGACATGGTAAGCGCGATACAACGCCTGCGGCATGCCATCGACCGGGTAGGCCGGTTCGTGCGCGGTGGTCATGATCCGGTTTTTCAGGGTCAGGTGCTTGATCTTGTAGGGTTGCAGCAAGGGATCGCTGGACATCGTGGTGCGCTCCGTAGTGGGGCTTCATCGGGCTTGGCGAGTTGAAATTAGGATAACTGTACACCTGTGTCAATCATCGTTGACACAGGTGTACATTTTTCTTGCGCGCCGCAAAACTCGTCGATAAGATCAAGCTCGAAAGGGTGCAGAGACCCCGTCGTCAGTGTTCTGGATGGATGACATGCATGGGATTGCGAGGGGCAGAAGAAGAGGGCTGCGCTGCCCGGGCTTAAAGCAGCGAAGACTGCACTGTTCACGACCGTAAGGCCGTTCAAATGAAGACAACCTGCCTATCCCACATCAATAGGAAGACGCCTGATGAACGCTCGTTCGCCGTATCGAAAAAAAGCCTGTGCCTGCCTTTTCGGCTTTGCGCTTGGAGCAAGTGCAGCACTGGCACAGGCTGCTGAACCCGAGCCCGTGCGCATTGGCTGGGTCAATTGGTCCGACACCGAAATCACCGTCAAACTGGCCAGCACCGCGTTGCAGGAACATCTCAAGCAACCGGTCAAACTGGTGATGGCCGACATTGGCATTCAATTCCAGGCGCTGGCCAACGGTAATATCGACCTGATCCCGATGGTGTGGCTACCGAGTACCCACAAGGCGTTTTACGACAAGTACAAGGACCGGCTGGAAGACCTCGGCGTGCTGTATGAAGGGCGGATCGGCATGGCCGTGCCCACCTCGGTGCCCATCAGTGAAGTGGCGAGCGTCGAGGATCTGAACAAACCGCAGGTCCGGGAAAAACTCGACGGCAAGATCCTCACCTCTGAAGTCGGCAATGGCCAATACAAGCTCACGGTCAAGGCCATGGAAGAATACAAGCTCGACGGGTACAAGCTGGTGGCCTCCTCGGAAACCGGCATGCTCAATGAGCTGGACCGCAACCTCAAACGTGACAAATGGTCCCTGGTCAATGCCTGGAGCCCACACTGGATGTTCTCCAAGTGGTCACTGCGTTACCTGGATGATCCCAAGCATATCTTTGGTGGCGCCGAGCAGATTCACGCCATGGCGCGCAAAGGTTTTAGCCAGCAGTACCCGGAAGTGGCGTATTTCTTCGCTCATTACTCGATCCCCCAGGCGGACCTGGAAGCGCTGATGATGCAGGCACGCCAAACCTCCTCTGACCAGGCCGTGGCCGCTTATTACGCGGCCAACAAACCGCGTTTCGAAGCGATGTTCGAGCAAGGCGGGCAGCGAGTCAGCACGCGACAGCCTTGAACACCTGAAAACACACAAGGCCGCGAAGGCGGCCTTGTTTTCATTCTCACTGCTTACACAACCGCCACCTCGTCAATGCCGCTCTTCGATCTCGACAACGGTCATGCTCCACTCCTGCCAATTCATAGAAGGCAGCGTGTCTGACTGTCCCATGAAGCTGACAAGATAACGGGCGATGAGGTCATCATCGCCCGTTTTCTTTATGCCTGGCGCGCTGCCATGGCCGAGTAGCTGTTCATCAGGTTGCGGTAGTTCGGAATGCGCTGGGACAGCAAGTTGCCCAGGCCTTCGATGTCGTTGCGCCAGTCGCCCTGCAACTCGCAGGCGACCGAGAACCAGTTCATCATTTGCGCACCGGCTTGCGTCATGCGGTTCCACGCTGCCTGTTGCACGGTGGTGTTGAAGGTGCCGGAAGAATCCGTGACCACGAACACTTCAAACCCTTCAGCCAGGGCCGACAGCGTCGGGAAGGTCACGCACACATCGGTCACGACACCGGCAATGATCAGTTGTTTGCGGCCGGTCGCCTTGATCGCCTTGACGAAGTCTTCGTTGTCCCAGGCGTTGATCTGGCCAGGACGGGCAATGTAGGGCGCGTCCGGAAACATTTCCTTGAGCTCCGGGACCAGCGGACCATTGGGGCCTTGTTCGAAACTGGTGGTCAGGATGGTCGGCAGTTCGAAGAACTTGGCCACGTCAGCCAGAGCCAGCACATTGTTCTTGAACTCATTCGGCGAGAAGTCCTGCACCAGCGAAATCAGACCGGTCTGGTGGTCGATCATCAGGACTACGGCGTCGTCTTTGTTCAGGCGGTTGTATGTGGCGTTGCTCATGATGAAATCCTTTCTCTGTAGGGGTAAGTGGCTTCGTTCAACATGGGCTCAGATTAATGATCTACAGGAAAGGGAAAAAGAGGGTGAAAACGGTTTGACTGTCAACTCGGATGGGACAATCGAGGCCCCTCCCGGCGAAAGCGGACATTCACCGCAGCCCCATTCAGGCAAACGCATCCTCGATAAAGGCCTCCAACGCCTTGTCTTCCAATATCTCGATGGAGAAGTGCCCGAAGCGCTTGGGCAGCCAGATGATGCGGGTCCCGGACGGAGATTGCAGGTTCGCGCGGGCGAGTGGTTTTCCGTTCTCGTCTTCTGGCTGAACACCCGCGGCGATCAATTCGTCATAGGCCTTCTCGATGTCCGGTGTGGAGTAGCAGTGGCGGTAAATCATGCCTTCGCCCGCGCAATCCAGGAGCGCCTTCAGGTTCCCCGCCAGCGGTTGTACCAGCATGAATCGCTCCGCACCGATCAACGCAATCGCGTAGCGCACGTGCAGACCACCGCGTTCCCAGACAAGCGTTTTAGAGATCCTGGCTTGCAGTATCTGTGCGTAGTAAGCACAGGCTTCTTCGAGGTTCTTGACCAGTACATCGACGTGACTGAACTTCAGCTCCATTGCATTCCTCCGGTTGAACCCGTGTCCATGGTAACGACCGCTGCCTCGGCATTAGAAGAATTTTCGTGTGGCCTTGGTTGCCCGTCCATGAGGCAGCGATGCACTTGCTTCTGCTGCACTATGGCGTCGGTCTGCTCGCCTGAGCACGGCACTGAGCAAACGCTGTCCGTATAAACCGACGCCAAGCCCCGATACGATGAGAACGACAGCAACGATTTTGTTGAATGACAGGGGCTCATTGAAAATCATGACTGAACCCAGCAGTCCGAATACCGGCACCAATAACGATAACGGCGCGACGGTAGACACTGGGTATCGTTTCAGGAGTGAATTCCACACCCAGTAGCCGAACAGGGTGTTGGGGTAGACCTGGAACAGGATCGACAGGACGGCACGGTAGTCGAGTTGATTCACCAATGCGCTGTAACCCGTCGAGCCGTTGACCGCGTAATCAAGCGCGAAAAGAGGGATGGGCGAAAAAGCACTGGACCACACCAGGAAAGCAAAGACCTGAGTTGTTCTGGCTTTTTTGTTGATTACGTTGGCCGCACTCCAGGCCACCGCGCCCAGCAGCACCAGCATCAGCCCTGCCGTCGTCACTGTCCCGTCAACAATCGAGATGATGCTCAACAAGCCACAGAAGGCGATGCCCATGCCCGCCAGTTGGTAGCGGGAAATGGTCTCCTTGAATACCCATGAGCCCAGCAGAATCGTGAAAAAAGCGCTGAACTGAAGCACCAGCGAAGCGATGCCAGCGGAGAGGCCCGACTTGATACCAAGGTTGACGACGCCCCAGAGTCCTATGCCGAAGACCAGACCGTAACCCATGATGTAGCGCCACTGTACATCGGGTTTCGGAATGAAAAAGATCGCTGGAAGTGCGCAAAGCGTAAAGCGAATGCCGGCAAGAATCAGCGGGTCAACGGTGGTGAGGCCCAGTTTGATCACTGAAAAATTCACACCCCAGATGGCCGTAATCGAGATGGCGAGTAGCAGGTGCCTGGCTTTCATGCTGATCTTCCTTGATTGGTCGGTGATAGATGACTCGTAAAAACCCAAAGCGCCAAAGCCGCAGCGCTGATCAAGGCGCCAAGCACGCTTGTTGCCATCCAGCCCCAGCGCGCATAAACCTGGGTTGCGGCGACCGCCCCCAGCGCACTGCCGACCGAGTAGAAGCACATGTAGGCGCCGACCATCCGACTTTGCGCGTCGGGTCGTGCCGCAAAAATGAAGCTCTGATTGGTGACGTGCACGGCTTGCACCGCGAAGTCGAGCACGACCACGCCGAAAACCAGCGCGATCAGGGACGTCTGGGCAAAACTGATGGGCAACCAGGAAAGCGCCAGGAGCCCCAGCGAAAGGCCGGTCACGCGTTGACCCCAACCTCTATCGGCCCACTGGCCGGCTCTTCTTGCAGCCAGGGCACCGGCAACGCCCGCCAGGCCAAACAGGCCGATGGCCGTGTGTGAAAGCGACAGCGGCGGAGCGCTTAACGGCAGCACCATAGAGGTCCACAGCACTGAAAAAGCGGCAAAGATCAGCAAGGCCAACAGGCCCCTGGCCCACAAAACCGGTTCGGTCATGAACAGCTTGAAGAGCGACCGGATCAGCGCGGGGTAGGTGTCATGATTGCGTGGCAACGCCGTGGCGGGCACCACTTTCCACAGGACCGCCGCGAGGGTCAGCATCAATCCTGAGGACACGAAATAGACGGCGCGCCAGCCCGCCAGATCGGCGATCAGCCCAGAGATAAACCGCGCCAGAAGAATGCCCAGGACAACTCCGCTTGTTAGGGTCCCCACGGCCTGCCCGCGTTGTGAGGGCGTTGCGAGCGCGGCGGCATAGGCTACAAGCACCTGAACCACCACGGCGAGTAAGCCCATCACAATCATGGCGCCCAAGAGAGCCAGCCACTGCTGTGAAGCGCCGACGGCCGCCAGCGCAAGGGCAGACAGCATCACTTGAGTCAAAATCAGCCGTTTACGGTTGACCCTGTCGCCCAGCGGTACGATGAACAACAACCCCAGCGCGTATCCGGCCTGAGTGGCCGTCACCACGACCCCGATCACTCCTGAAGTGACCCCCAGGCTTTCAGCCATCGAGGCGAGCAAGGGTTGGGCGAAGTAAACATTGGCGACGGCCAGCGCGCAGGTGACAGAAAACAATAACGTGAGTGACGGAGAAAGCCCCGAGGATTGGCCAGTCCTACTGCATTCTCCGGTTTCCGCAGGCGGCAATCCCACAGGCTGCCCGGTGCTACGTTTGGCTATTGCGTCGGCATCTGCTGTCATAAGCGCCTCCATGGCGTTAAGCTGGTTGCAATTAAAAACCGGATTCGATTATTGCTGAATCAAGTTTCAAATTGCAACCAGCTTGGTCGGCAGACTTGGCAACCGTTATCCAAAAGGTAAATACGATGGTCGAAGGCACTTCACCGCACAGCAGCGAATGCCCGGTAGCAAGAACACTGGAGGTGATTGGGGATCGCTGGTCGCTCATGATCCTTCGCGACGCCTTTGACGATATTCGCCGATTCAGCGAATTTCAGAAGAGCCTGGGCGTGGCCAAAAATATCCTGGCCTCGCGGCTAAAGGCATTGGTTGAGGTCGGGGTCTTCGACGTTCGACCGGCGTCAGATGGAAGCGCCTACAAGGAGTACGTCCTGACGGACAAAGGACGTGAGATCTTTCCGGTGGTGGTCAGCATGAGGCAGTGGGGCGAACGTTTCCTGTTCCAGCCGCAGGAAACGCGTTCTGTACTGTTGGACAACGCGACCGGCCAGGCTCTGATGCCGATGGATGTTCGTTCATCAAGCGGGCAAAAACTGGGGCCTTCTGACTGCCACAGGGTGAGACTTGTCGACGGCGAGTCGTGAAACAACAGCAGTCGAGTTAGCTGCTCGAAGTTCGCTATCCGCGGTTATTGCGCAAGATGGAAAAATTCAACGCTGCCGCCACACAAAGCCACACAAGGTAGGGGAACAGGATCAAGCCTGTGATCACATCTAGCCGCATCGCCATCACCACCATCGCTGCGACCACCAGCCAGAGCAGCGTCAGGATCACCATCGCGGCAAAAATGCGGTGTGCGCCGAAAAACACCGGTGTCCACAGGGTATTCAGGGCAATCTGCGCCGCCCATAACGCCAGCACCACCTGACTTCCAGGTATCAGGGACAACCGGTAACCGGCCCAGGCGAGCAACAGATAGATAATCGACCAGGCGACGGGAAACAGCCAGTTGGGTGGCGTGAAGCTCGGTTTGACGAGTGATTCGTACCACTGGCCCGGTTTGAAAAGAAGGCCAGTACTGGCCGCCGCGCCGCAGGCTAAAAGAAAAATCAGAAAGGTCATCATCAGTCCTTCGTTGAAGTCAGCTGTGTGGGGGTTGTAAAAACCGGTCGGCCATTCATGCCGCTAGGCGCCCGGTACGCCAGGCACATCCATGTTGATCTTGCGCCAGGCGGCTTCGGACAAGCTGTACACCGAAAAGGCGATCAATCCCAGGGCCATCACCATCAAGATGACGCCGCCGGCCGGCAGGTTCTGCAGCGCATCGAGGGCCTCCTTCATGCCGGGCGGGTCCATGGCTTTATAGCGGGAGCCGCTGATGATCAGCAACAGCGCTATTTCGATGAACACGACGCCACGGGCGATAAGACCGAATCGAGACACCGGACGGACGTAGCGCATGACGTCTTCGTCCGCTTCGAAATATTTCTCGAACGACGACTTCCAGCCCTTGATGATGTGAGCAATGCCTACGCCCAGAGGGATGAGCGCGACGAGGTAGACCACGACATTCGAGTGTTCCCAGGACAACAGATGCGCCAGTAGATCCTTGGTCTGCCCACCGCCGGAATCGCCCGAGCTGCTGATGCCGCTGATGAGCAAGCCCAACGCAAAAAACGCCAGCGCGCCGTTGACCAAACCTCCTGCCAACAGTCCTGCCCGAATGACCAACCCCTTCATTTCGTGACCGTGATGATCAACGTCGCGCAGGGCTTGCAGCACTCGCCAACAGGCGAAGGCGAGCAGGCCTGCCACCACCAATCCGACTAAAACGTAACCGAAAGGCTGGCTTAACACGGCCTCCAGGCTCCTGTGACTGTCTTTGGGTTTTGTCGAATCTTGAGCCGCCAGCAGCGCGAAGATGCCAATGATCAGGTAAAGAACGCCGCGAGCGGCATAGCCTCCCCGAGCGAGTACAACAAGGCTTTGGTGCGCAGACATGAGAGCTCATTCCAGAGAAGTACTACAGGAGCAGACCTTTCAGGCGTGGAGGGGTTCGATTGAAGATAGGGTTCGACCAACCCCTCGGTCGATATTGTCAGGCAGGACTAAGCTCAGGCCGCAAATCAAGCGTTGTCATGTCAGTATCACCCGGGACAACGGGCGCCCTGAACCTTGCAGCATCACGCGCCGGAGGCATCCCGAACAGGCGTGCATATTCACGGCTGAATTGTGATGCGCTTTCATACCCCACGGTGAAGGCAATTGAAGCGGCATCGCGAGGGTCGAACAGCAATAACCAGCGAGCCCTGAGCAGGCGCAGGCGCTTTTGATATTGAATGGGCGTCATGCCTGTGATGGATTTGAAATGCCGATAAAACGCCGCAACGCTCATGTCGGTCATGGTCGCCAGTGGCTCGACGCGAAAGGGTTCGGTGTAGTGCTCACGGATCCATTGGGTGGCGCGGCGTATCTGCGCCAGACGACCATCCGGGCGAGCGATTTCACGCAGCATCGGCCCTAGCGGTCCTTGCAAGGCTCGAAACAGAATCTCCCGCTCAAGCATCGGCGCCAGTACCGCGGCTTCGTTTGGGCGGTCCATCAGCCGCATCATGCGCAACCAGGCGTCGATCATTTCAGCCTGTGCCGGCACCGCCGCAAAGCGGCTTGCGGGTGGCGGCGCGGTCGTCTTGATGTCGGTTGCCAGCAGCGTCGCGATGACGTTCGGGTCCAGGGTCAGGCTGATCGCAAGATAGGGCAAGCCTGGTCCGCCGGGGTGTATCTCACCGGTGGCGGGCACGTCCACCGGCACGAGGAAGTAGGTCATCGGCAGATACTGATAAACCTGATCGCCGATAGACAAGGTTTTCGCACCCTGGAGCACCAGGTGCAGCATCGGCTGATACACCTGGCTCGCACACGCCTCCGCCTGGACCATCGTCACACGCGGCAGCCCGGTGTCCGTCCACTTGTTTTCCGCGCGCATCACGAGGCGGCGCAGTTCTTCGATCGCAGGATTCATGCGCTGAACATGAGCCATCGCCGCGAGCAGGGCAAGCCATGCGAGAAGAATAGGCAAGCATTCGATAACAACTGGCAACCGTTTGTCCTTCGCCTGCCCGGATACTGGGGGCAAGCGGCAGGTTGCATTCAGGCCTTCAAAACCTGATGGCAGGCAGACCTGCGATGGATCAATCAACTCAGGTAAAGGTCAGCCTCATGAAACTTGAAGGAAAAATTGCTGTTGTCACGGGCGCATCGAAAGGCATCGGCGCAGGTATTGCCAAAGCATTGGGCGCGGCAGGAGCAACGGTCGTTGTGAACTACGCGTCGAGCAAAGCCGACGCCGATGCGGTGGTCGCGCAGATTCAGGGGCAGGGCGGTAAAGCCGTCGCCATTCAGGCGGATATCAGCCAATCAGCCGATGTGGTCCGCCTGTTCGACACGGTCAAGGCGGACTTCGGGGCGCTGGATATTCTGGTGAACAATGCGGGCGTCGCGGTATTTCAAATGATCGAAGACCTCACCGAGGACGCGTTCCACCAGCAATTCAATCTGAATGTGCTCGGGTATCTCCTGGCGGTCCGAGAAGCCGTCAAGCTGCTTGGCCCCTCGGGCAGCATCATCAACATCAGCTCGATTCTCAGCACCGATCCCTACTTGGCCTCCAGCGTTTATTCGGCCACCAAGGGCGCGGTTGATACATTGACGTTTGCCTTGGCCAGAGAGCTCGGGCCGCGAGGGATCAGGGTCAACTCGATCTTGCCCGGTCACACCAATACGCCGGCGACGGAGGGCAACTTCGCCGGAGCGTTTGGTGAACAGCTGATCGCCGGTACGCCGCTTGGCCGTTTCGGTGAGCCCGAAGACATTGCGCCGCTGGCCGTTTTCCTGGCATCCGACGACTCGCATTGGGTCACCGGCGAATCCATTCGGGCATCGGGTGGTGTTCGTGGGGTGGGTTACTGAATCCTGTGATGATTGCGACCGGTGCGGGGTGACAGGCACCCGCAAATGACAAAAGGGCCACGCCTCTCCGTATCACTGGATCGAGGTGGCCCCTTTCAGGCGTCACAGATTCAACAACGGCATCACTTCACATCAAAGCGATCCAGGTTCATCACCTTGGTCCACGCCGCCACGAAGTCTTTCACAAACTTCTCTTTCGCATCACTGCTCGCGTAAACCTCCGCCAGCGCCCTCAATTGCGCATGAGAGCCGAAGACCAGATCAACCCGCGTGCCGGTCCACTTCAATTCACCGGTTTTGCGATCGCGTGCTTCAAACTCCTCGTTGGCCTCTGAGGTCGGTTTCCATTCCACGCCCATGTCCAGCAGGTTCTTGAAGAAGTCATTGGTCAATGCCTCTGGCTGCTGGGTGAACACGCCGTGTTTTGTTTGCCCGACGTTGGTGTTCAACACGCGAAGACCACCCACGAGCGCGGTCATTTCTGGCGCGGTGAGCGTCAGCTGTTGCGCCTTGTCGATCAACAGATGCTCGGCCGACACGCTGTAACGGGATTTGAGGTAGTTGCGAAAGCCATCGGCGATGGGTTCGAGGAAGCCGAAAGACTCGACATCCGTCTGCTCTTGCGAGGCGTCCATCCGCCCGGGTGTGAACGGCACGGTGACGCTGTGGCCGGCATTTTTTGCGGCCTGTTCGACACCTGCATTACCCGCCAGAACGATCAAATCCGCCAGCGAGATTTTCTTGCCGCTGTTGTTGAACTCGCTCTGGATGCTCTCCAGTTTCGCCAGCACGTTCGCCAGTTGCTCAGGCTGGTTGGCTTGCCAGGATTTCTGCGGCGCCAGACGCAGACGACCGCCGTTGGCGCCGCCACGTTTATCGGAGCCACGGAAGGTGGAAGCCGCTGCCCAAGCTGTTGATACCAATTGCGAGACGCTCAGGCCCGAGGCAAGCACTTTGCTCTTGAGCGCTGCGACGTCGCTGTCGTTGACCAAAGCATGGTCGACCTCTGGGATCGGGTCTTGCCACAGCAGTTCTTCGCCGGGCATTTCCGGGCCGAGGTAGCGGGAGAGGGGGCCCATGTCACGGTGGATCAGTTTGAACCAGGCACGGGCGAAGGCGTCGGCCAACTGATCCGGATTGGCCAGGAAGCGCCGCGAGATCGGTTCGTAGATCGGGTCGAATCGCAGGGCCAGGTCTGAGGTCAGCATGGTGGGATTACGCCGTTTGGACGGGTCGAAAGCATCCGGGATGGTGCCGGCGCCCGCGCCGTTTTTCGCAACCCACTGGTGCGCACCGGCCGGGCTTTTGCTCAGTTCCCAGTCGAAGCCGAACAGGTTTTCCAGGTAGTTGTTGCTCCACCGGGTGGGTGTGGTGGTCCAGGTCACTTCCAGGCCGCTGGTGATGGTGTCCGGGCCTTTGCCGGTGCCGAAGCTGTTCTTCCAGCCAAGGCCTTGTGCTTCGAGGCCCGCCGCCTCAGGTTCGGCGCCTACGTTGTCGGCGGGGCCGGCGCCGTGGGTTTTGCCAAAGGCGTGGCCGCCGGCAATCAGCGCCACGGTTTCTTCGTCATTCATTGCCATGCGGCCGAAGGTTTCGCGGATGTCTATGGCGGATCTGACCGGGTCTGGCTCGCCTTCCGGGCCTTCGGGGTTGACGTAAATCAGGCCCATTTGCACGGCGGCCAGCGGGTTTTCGAGATTGCGACCGTGTTCGGTACGGCTCTCCTCGTTTTTGCCGGGTTCGGCCACGAGTGGACCGTCACCGGGTGCTTCCACGGGAGCATTGTCGTCTTTGCCGTAGCGGGTGTCGCCGCCCAGCCATTTGTTTTCCGAGCCCCAGTAGACGTCTTCATCGGGTTCCCAAACGTCCGCACGACCACCGGAAAAACCGAAGGTCTTGAAGCCCATGGACTCCAGCGCGACGTTGCCGGTAAGGACGATCAGGTCGGCCCAGGAAATTTTGCGACCGTACTTTTGCTTGATCGGCCAGAGCAGCCTGCGTGCCTTGTCGAGGCTGACGTTGTCCGGCCAGCTGTTGAGCGGTGCAAAACGCTGTTGGCCCGAGCCGGCGCCGCCCCGACCGTCGCCTGTGCGGTACGTGCCTGCGGCGTGCCAGGCCATGCGAACGAACAGCGGTCCATAGTGACCGAAGTCCGCCGGCCACCAGTCTTGCGAATCGGTCATCAGCGCCGTCAAGTCGCGCTTGACCGCCTCAAAGTCCAGGGTCTTGAATTCTTCGGCGTAGTTGAAGCCCTCGTCCATGGGGTCGGACAGGGACGAGTGCTGGTGCAGGATCTTCAGATTCAGTTGGTTCGGCCACCAATCGCGGTTCGTCGTGCCACCGCCAGCGGCGTGATTGAACGGGCATTTCGATTCATTTGCCATGTGTGAGCTACCTTTGGTCGTGTTTCATCCGGCTATCGGCCCGGGGTGGGCGTTAGATAGCAACGAGCGAATTCAATGACATAGGCTGCAGGACCCACAGTTGGATCAACTGATTGTCTGGACCACACGGGAATTCTGAACTGCGGCAATCGAGTTGCCTGCGCGGTGGCCCACGGGTGGCCTAGTCAAGCTTCGGACTCATTCCTGTCTCCTTATCAGCACTAAACCGGCCAGCTTGTTCCGCCAGCGCTGGATACAGGTTAGACCCCACTTGGGAAGTCAGCTAATAGGTGGAGTATTGGGGAGTAATAGACAGAGTCTTTTACGGGTGTCGCGGGGAGGGCCCGCGTCTATCTGGAGCATAGACGCGGGTTTGCGGGGCTTGAACGGTTACTTTCGAACGTTCTGGTACAGCATCAACCGTGAGGTTTCATGCATGGCGCGGGTCAGCGCCGACAGGCGTTTGAACTCTTCAGGGTTTTTCTCGGCAACGTTGTCCCGTGGCGTCATCGAAGCCAGGTCGTGAAGGGTCGGCGAACTGCCGTCGTGCTCCATCTGCACCATGTAGTGTTGAGTCACGCCGGCAATCAGCGGGAACGTGCCCTCACGCAATACCAGCGGCACCACGCGTTCACCCTCGCGCGCGGGCTGCTGGATATCACGGCCCATGCCGCTGTTGCGAAACTCAAGGCCGGCCATCCCCGCCACGGTGGGCAGCAGGTCCACCAGGCCGACCGCTTCCTTGACCTGGCGCGTCCCGATCAAGCCTGGTGCGTGGATGATCATCGGCACCGCGTTGCTCTCCAGGCCCAGTTGCTCGTAGGCCGGTGCCAGGAACGGGATCTGCGCGATACGGGTGTTGTGGTCGCCAAACATCACGAAGATGGTGTTCTCGTACCAGCCACCGGCCTTGGCGATTTCCATCAAGCGGCCGAGGTTGAAGTCCAGCAGGCGCACGGCGTTGTACTGCTCGACACTGCGCGATCCGGCGGCCTGCACTTCGGCCAGGGTAGGGTGCTTGACCTCGAAGCCGTCATTGCTTTTTGGGATCGTGAACGGACGGTGGTTGCCGGCCGTCTGCACATAGGCAAAGAACGGTTTGTCCTTGGGCAGTGCTTGCAGGATCTGGTCGGTTTCCTTGAACAGGTCCAGATCGGAAATACCCCAGACGTCCACCACCGGCGATTTCCAGTCCCGCTCTTCGAACAGACGCACGCCGTCGATGCTCTGCCGGATCAGGGCATTCATGTTGGCCCAGCCGGAGTTGCCGCCGATGGTGTAGATCTTCTCGTAACCGGTAAACGCATTGATCAGCGTGTTTTGCTGGGTGATCAGCGGATTACGCGTCGCGGTTTCCTGTCGCGTGACATCAGGCACCCCGCTGATGCTGGCCCAGACGGTTTTCGCGGTCCCCGTTACGGGTACGTAGAAGTGCTCGAAGAACCAGCTCTGAGTGGCCAGCCGATCGAGGTTGGGCGTCGGATTGATCGGGTTGCCGTAGGCCCCGACGGCACTGGTGCCCAGCGATTCAAGCATGATGAACATCACGTTCGGGGGACGTGAGCCCGGGATTTTGTACGGTTGGGGGGCTTGGTGCCGCACGAAATCAAGGGTCTGCGGGTCGGGTTTGTCGACGCCCAGGTAGTTGGCCATGACCGCGTAATGTTCGCGCACTTGCGCCTCGTCATAACGCGATTGGCCGACTTTGCCCGTATCGTAGAGAAACAGCACCGGGTTCAGGCCGAGTGCGGCGATCTGGTTATTACCCGAGAAGAACGCATCGCTCCAGCGCAACGGAACGGGGTTTTCAAGGTTCATGTTTTCGACACGACCCAAAATGCCCAGCAGCACCAGGACGACCATCAACGCACCGCCCCACGTCGCGGAGAGCTTGCGAATGGCTTTGCGAGGGCGGTCCAGCGTGACGCGTTCCAGACGCACCAGGGCCAGTGTCACCAGCGCAATCGTCACCAGCCAGCCCAGTGAAATCCAGATCACCGGGTAAGTCTGCCAAACCATGTCGCGGGAGATCTGCGCATCCTCGATGAAGCGCAGCACGGTGGCGTTGATCCTCACGCCCAGGTAGGCGTAGTGGCCAAAGTCGATGATGTAGATCAGCAGCAAAACGCTCAGGGCGGCGACCAGATAGACGCGTGCGATACGGCGCAGCAGGCGGCTTCGGAGCAGGTTCCAGCGAGGCATCCAGGCCAGCAGCGCCAACGGCAACATGGTCAGGATGGCCAGGCGCAGATCGAAACTGAAGCCGATGCTCAGGGTTTCCCAGACGCCCTTTGTGTCGATCAGGGCTTTGGGTTCGAACCCGGAAAAGCCGAAGAAGAACGCCATCCTCAGCAGTGCAAACAGCACAAACGCAATCGCTGTAGCGCCTAGCCAATAATGTAAACGTCTCGAGTGCAGCCAACCCATCCTTGTTCCCCTGTTAAAAAGTCGTTAAATCTCAAACGGATTTGAGTTCGTCGCTCACTGCACCGCGCCGCTTGCTTGAGCGGCGATAGGTCCAGCGCAGGGCAAGCGTCAGCAGTGCCCCGCAGCAATACAGACCCAGCAGCGGATCAACCAGGTAATCCCAATAGTTTTGCGAAGGTTTGATCCCGGCGATGAAGGCCAGGGTTGCGCTGGCCAGCATCAAGACGGCCAGGCCATTGCGCAGGTAAAACAGGCCCAGCGTCAGCACTGCGAAGAAAATCAACATGGGGCGCGGGCTGTAGCCTAACCGATAGGGGTCCACATCACTCATGCCCAGAGTGGCCGGGTACAACACCAGGGCCATCGCGGCGAAGAGGATCAATACGCCGGTTTTGCCGCGTGCCGGTGGCAGCATGTCCAGTCGACGCAAGCAGCCCCACGCCATGAACACCAGGGTGGTGATCGCAAGGTCATCAATGTAGCTGCGCAAATACGCGGCCAACGACAAGCCGTCCGGCGAGAAGAAGCTGACGGCCAGCAAGGCGGCCAGCAGTGCGATCCGCCAGTTCCTGGACAAGCCGAACGACGGCAGCAGCAGGAAGATGATCATTGCGAAGCTGAGATGGGCTTGCCACAGGCTGATCATTTGAGGCGCTCGCTAAGCCATGCATCGTTAAAGGTGACGTGCTTGATGAAGGTGTTGTTCCAGGAATAAACCAAGTGATACATACCGTCAGGACTGCGGATGAAATACGGGTATTCGTATTCGAATTCACACCCCTGGTTTTTACAGACACGGTTGTCGAGGTTATCCAGGAACTCCGCTTCCAGTGAATGGCGGCGTGCGCCGCTGGAACCGCGGAATTCTCTGCCGATGATCTCCTTGTAGGCTTCGGGAGAAAATGGCGCGCCCAGTGGATCCGGGGATTTGTCCAGGTCGCGTAATGAGCGCCAATCGTCCATTTTGGCATCGGTCCCATACAGGCTCAGCTTGAAGCGCCCCTCCTGCAGGTCGTTGAGCGCCACCAGCAACCCATGTTCGGGTGTTGCGACGGCAGCCAACGAGGAATTCGGATTCGAGGGGTCGAGCGGATAAGGTTCGCTCCAGGTTTGCCCGGCGTCTTCAGTGCGGGTCGCCAGGACACGGTGGTGGGTGTTGCCGGCATAACGCAGCAAGGCGATGCCGCGCTGGCCATCCAGCGGCACCACCGCGGGTTGCAATGAATTCATGCCGTGGCTGATGCGGAATTTGTCGATTACATCGCCGTCTGCGCTCAGGTAGAGGTACTCGGCAAACTTGCCCAGGAACTCATGGTAGACCGGCAGGCCGATGGAACCGTCGGCATGAAACACCGGTGCCGACCGGACCAGGGTGCTGATGTTCAGAAAGGGCGAGGTGATCAGTTGGCGCGGAGCGGACCAATGTTCACCGAAGTCATCGGAAACCATCACGTTGACCGCGCTACCGGCCCAGCCACCCATGGACACGGACACGTAGAACAACCACACCCGATTATCCGGCGCGAGCGCCACCACCGGGTTGCCCAGCTTGCGGATGTATTTTCGAGTGCCCTGTTGGGTCGAGTCCCGAGTGGCCAATACCTGTTCAGCACCCCATTCGCCGGTTTTCGAGTCGAACCGGGCGGAGCGCACCTGTACATCGGCTGCGCCTTCGCGGGAGCCAGCAAACCAGACCGTCATCAGACTGCCGTCGGGCAGTGCGGTGACCGCCGAGGAATGCACGAAATCCACCAACCCGGAGGAGGCGAAACGGCTGGTATAGATGGGCTTGGCCACTTTGCCGGCCACTGCCATCACGGGGCTGATCAGGGCAAAGGAAGAGTGCGTATTGGCAGGATTGGTGATCCACGCGGTCGCAAACAGGCAGGACAGTAGAAGGTAAGCACAGAAGGCAGGAAAACTGGGAAGTTTGATGCGCATGACTACGTTGGCATCTCATGGACCGATAAGGCGGCCAAACTAACACTCGTTAGTACACGATCGGGTTTTATGACTGGCTAAATTGTAAGCAGGTATTTGTAGCGTCGCGTTCAGTTTGATTGAGCGCCGGAGACTGTCGGGCCAGAGGGATTGTGGCGGGCTTGAGGTGAATTACGCCGTTGGTCGCAAAGGCTGGGGCGGTAACAGGGACGTCTTCGGAATATGTGCTGTTTGTTCCGGCCTCTTCGCGGGCAAGCCACGCTCCTACGGTTGACCTGCGTCGTTCACACAAGACGTGATCGACCCCTATCTCTGTGGAAGCGTGGTTTGCCCGCGAAGACAGCAGCACAGGCACAAACGCTTTTTCTGCTGAAACCTAGTGCTGTCTGTACGTCTGTAGGGTGAAGGCATTCCCTGCCGGGTCTTTACCCTCAAGCGTTATCTCATTGTCCTTGATCATCAGGATTTTGAGTTCGTCGGAAGCGCCGGACGCTAAGCCGTCGCTAAAGTTTGGCAAGGAGGGCCCGGCAAACTTGGCAACCAGCAAGGGGGAAATGGCTGTGCCGTTGATTACGTAAGACTTGGGAATTGATTTCATGTCAGCCAATGTGAACGAAAGCAGGCTGGAATCGGCCGTCCAGCTGCCGGCTCCGTTTACGCTGTACTCAAGCCGGTAAGGTTTGGCTTCAACGGTTCCGTCCACAAAGACAACGCCATTGACGTTGTACCGTCCGTTGCGGAAGTACTCTGTCATTCCCTTGAATTCGAACGTGCCGTTGGTGATCGGGTAGGTGTAATCGGTCGTCCAGCGACCTATGAAGCGGGGATTGTTGGGGTTGGTTTCGTGAAACGTGGCGTAAATCGTTGCAATGCCGCTTAGAACTGTCACCAGGGCCGCAAGCGCGAACCAGGCTTTAGTGGAGACTTTTTGTATAGCAGTGAAACTCATTGTGATGGATTCCATTCGATTGATTTGTCGTGCGCGGACGTCTTCCATGGGAGGTGGTGATACCGCACCCCGGTGTATTGGCCACCGGGACAGAAGTATAAAACTCAAGGCGCTAGAAGACACAAAAGCGCGAGCTCACGCAGTTTCATTTGCCGCGTCATCCGACCGAACCCGCTGCACGCGCGCGGTCACCCGCGGCACCTCCCCAGCGGCATCACGTTTCAACCATTCAGCCGGTGGACAGCCAATCACGTTGAGAAAAGTACGGGAGAAAGAAGCTTGCGAGCTGTATCCAACCGATGCGGCAACCACTTTGATCTGAACCCCGTCGCGTAGCAGGTCCTGGGCCACTTTCATCCGCCAGGCCGTCACGTAGCCCATTGGTGATGCACCCATGATCTGCGTGAAGTACGCAGAGAATTTCGACCGGGACATGTTCGCCAGGCCAGCAAGTTTCTCGACAGTCCACAGCGCCTCCGGCTCCTGGTGAACACGTTGGAAAACCGCCCCAAGACGCCCATCCTGAAGCGCATAAAGCAGGCCGCTGGAAATCTTTTGCTCGACGACCGAACGGCGCACCAACACCACGAAAATGTACTCAAGCAACAGGTTGAGCGCTTTGGTTCTGCCGGGGGCCTGATCCTTGAATTCGGCAAGCAGTGAGCCGATCACGGGCGTGATGTTCTGCAGTTCACTGAACGGGAAAACCAGTGTTTCCTTGAGGCCCAGAGGGAAGGGTTGCAGGGCGTTGCGCCCGAACTGGAACGAGGCGCAGATTAGCTCGGCGCCGTGTGCCGAACTGGCGCGCAACTGGTAGCGGCAGCTGCTCGGGCAAAACAACACGCTGGGTTCGGTGATGGAAATCTTCGGCAGGCCGGGTTGCACCATGTCGATCCCGCCTTCACTGATGACATGGATGAACGCCATGCCAGGAGGCTTGTCGAGCACCAGCGTGCCATCGACCCTGCCAGAGAAGAACAGCCTGCCCTGAAGGTTGGTGCGTTCGAAGAATTCGGACAGGATATCCATGATAGAGACGACCGGGTAAAGACTCTGCACGTCCAGGCAAAAGCCGCGCAGGGCAGGGCAATAGGATGAAGTTCTCGCCGATGGTAGACAACGCCCCACCCGGGCGCCATGGCGCAGAGCGATTTTCCTGTTATCGACCGGAGTCCACTGTCATGAGCAACGATTCGAACCGCATCGCCCCCCAGTATGCAGACCCGGCAGAGCCTGCGCTGCCAGATCCCGGCATGAAGCTTGATCTCTCGCGGGCCGCGCTGGTGGTGATCGATCCGCAAATCGACTTCCTCAGCCCCGAAGGCGTGAGCTGGGGCGTGTTTGGAAAAAGCATCGTCGAGCACGATACCGTCAAGCACATCGGCCAGCTGTTTGCGGCCGCCAAGGGCGCGGGCATCACGGTCGCCGTTTCGCCGCACTATTACTATCCATGTGACCACGACTGGCATTTCGGCGGACCGCTTGAGAAGGTCATGCACAGTATCTGCATGTTTGATCGCAAGGGGCCGCTGACCCTCGACGGTTTCGAGAACTCCGGTGCCGACTTCATGCCCGAGTACAAGCCCTACATTCTCGACGGCAAAACCATCATCGCGTCACCGCACAAGGTGTACGGCCCGGAAACCAATGACCTGGCGTTGCAGCTGCGCAAGCACGGCGTGTCGCAAATCATTTTGGCGGGCATGGCGGCGAACCTCTGTGTCGAGTCGCACTTGCGAGAACTGCTGGAACTTGGCTTCGAAGTGGCCGTGGTTCGGGACGCCACCGCCGGCCCGACGACTCCCGAGGGCGATGGCTACCTGGCAGCGCTGATCAACTATCGCTACATCGCCAATGCGTTGTGGAGTACGGCGCAAACGGTCGAGTTTCTTAACGGGAAATAAGCCATGGCAATGGACTGCGTCTCACCATTGGGGCGCAGCCTTGAAAAACTGCCTTTGGTCGGTGCACCTGAACCGCTTTCACGATGGATTGATCCATTCTGAAAGAACTCTCGGGGGGCGCTGCCATGCACAATCTGCTGACTCCGGCGCAAGAGCAAAAGCTGCGTGCGCTCAACACCTGGCATCTTGTCCTTGAGGACTTGAAGCTGCGCATGGAGTGCCCCGATGCGTATCACGAGGAACTGATTCGTCAGTCTGACGAGATGGATCGCCTGGGAATCGTGAGCTGGCAGGAATGGCGCGACCTCAGGGTTGAGGCCGATCAAGCGTATCTGCGCGCCATCGCGGGCGAGGATTATCACCGAGCACTAAGGAAGAGGGGCGGTTGATGAGCTTCGCCGGTGCACAGCTGAGGCTGAAGTTTGATTCGGTGTTAAACACGGAAAACGGGTTAAGTGCGATGTCGATCGTTGAAACAGTCGTCGATTATCTGCGTCAACAGTCGTTGCGGCTGACCACCGCAGAATCCTGCACGGCGGGCAGTATCATCACGCTGCTGGCCCAGGTGCCCGGCAGCGGTGAGCTGATTGAAAGCGGCTACGTGGTTTACTCACCCGAGGCCAAGCAACGCTTGCTCGCAGTCAGTGCAATCACTATCGAGACCTTTAATCTCACCAGCTGCGAAGTGGCTCGGGAAATGGCCATCGGCGCGCTGCGTGACAGCCCGGCCAACGTGGCGGTGTCCACGACAGGGCTGCTGGGGCCGGAGGATGTTGATGGTATTCCAGCCGGCACGGTTTGCTTTGCATGGGCCTTCATGGCCGGGCAGGAAATGGCGGTATTCAGCCGCAAGCAGCGATTTTCTGGCAGTCGGGAGTCCGTGCTTCAGCAGGCGTCGTTGTATGCTTTGAAAGAATTGCCGACGTTTCATCAGGCCATGCTCAACGGCGAGCGGGGCTAGATGATGAACACTTCGGTTATCCCGTTCGAGTGAGTCGGGGTTCGATAGCATGAACAAAACCATCAGCGCTAACGATCTGGGCCCTGTTGGACGACGGGATGCCTCCGGATGTCCTGGTCGCTACCGCCAAGCGCATGGGCGCTCGATCAGAGGATCTGGAAGGGTTGCGGCTGGAGCTGTTGAGGACTATTCAACAAGGGGAAAATGTACCGGGTTTCGGGCTCTGCCGATCTTGTCGCTTCCATCAGACAGTGGCTGGCGGGGCCTTTTGTGGGCTGACTCAGGAACCCCTGGAGTCCGGCGAAATCGGTTTGATTGGCAGGGAGCATCGATTGCCCCAAGAAGTGAACGATTGACAGCGGTTTAACATTTCGACCATCAAAGGATTCCCCATGGGTTTAAGCAAACGCGATCAGGCACACATCGAGCGTCGCCTGATTGCCACCCTGACTGAGGCGTGTGAAACGGCCAAAGCGCACATCGTCGGCTTTGAATGGCTGACCCACGAAGTCGATTATGAGGAGTTTCCTTCCAGCCTGAGGATTGTCTGGGTTTTCGACACCCAGGCCAACAAGGATCAGGCGCTGGCGAGCGGGCAGGGCGAACGCATGGTCGAACTGACGGCTACAGCATTAAGCGAAGCGGATGTACACGTCAGATCGGTCGCGGCCCATGTGCAGTTTGATTCTGAAGAACAATGCCAGCGCGCCAATGGCGGCAATTGGCAGCAACGCCTGGCGCGCAAGCGCTAGCCCTGTAGTGAATCGGAAGCGACAGCGCAGAATCAGGATTACGGCGCACCAAACATCATCGTCCAGTAAACCCCTTCATCACTGCGCGCGTCTGCTGCATACGCCGCGCCCACCTGGGTAAACATCGGGTTCATCAAGTTGGCGCAATGCCCGGGGCTGGCCAGCCAGCCTGCCATTGCCTTGCCCGGTGAGCTCTGCCCGGCGGCGATGTTTTCGCCGATCTGCCGACCTCGGTAACCGGCGGCTCTTGCTCGATCCGCCGGGCCATCACCGTCGGGGTCACGGTGTGCAAAGTAATTGCCATAGGCCATGGCCTTGCTGTGCCCTTGCGCTGCCGCGCCGAGGGCGGGGTTCCAGCTCAGCGGTCGTGCGGCGGGGTAGCGCTGACGACCGCACATCCGTGATTTGGCCCGGGCGGCATTGACCTGCGCCAACAGCCCCTTGCTCGCCGCACGCGAATCACCCACACGGCTATCGAGAACGGGTTGCGCCAGCACGATCTGCCACTCGCTTCGGGCTCGACTGACGCCAATGTCGGCGTACTGGTTATCCAGCAGCGCCCCGCAGTATTCGTCCTGAAACAGGTCAAACGCTTCGTCGGCGTCCTGCGCGCCTACCACACGCAGGGTGCGCACCGTCACCGCTGCATAGCCTGAAGCCTTCAATCGATCGCGCAAACCGCCGCCATAGCCAATCGGCAACGCCAGGTTCGACTTCAATGACAGCGGGGCCAAACGTTGGGCCGGGCGCCTGTCGCAACGTTGCGGGTGGGCGCGGTAGTCGTTGATGGCTTCCACCAGTTGCCGTTCACCACTGGCATAAGCAGGACTGGCAAACAGAGCAAGCAAAGGCATGAAACAGAGCGAGACAAAACGCAAGGCAAGGCGAGGTTGGCGCATGGGACGGCAGCTCTGATGAGATGACAGCGGCAATGGGAATTCACGGCTCGGCTAAGACTTGCGTTCAGGCACTAGGTTCAGGCGTGAAGAGGGGAAATTTGCGCTGGAGACAGCGGCGGTGACTACCGCATGTCGCAAAACACTGAAAGTCCGGCGTCAGGCATCAAAGAGTGGCGGGCGCCGCCGATAACGTGTTCATAAAAGCGACGTACCGAGAGGGCTACCCCATGTCTATAAAATTACGTTTGTTGCTGCTGATTGGTACGAGCTTGCTCACCGCGCTGATCGTGAGCCTGGTCAGTTACGTGGGAAACACCCGGATGGCCGAAGCGGTGAAGGACAACGAGGTCAGCTTGACCGCGCTGCGCAATCACCTCGAAGCCGACATGATGCACGACGCACTGCGCGCCGATGTGCTGTCCGCGATGGTGGTCGGACTGGGCAAAAGCACCAGCAGCAAAGCCGAGGTGCACAGCTCCATCGAGGAGCATGCGGCGCATTTTCGTGAAGTGCTGGGTGAAAACCTCCAGTTGCCGGTCAACGACACCATCAAGGCGGGGTTGAACAAGGTCAAGCCGAGCCTCGACACCTACATCAGCGCCGCCGAGCGCATTGTCGGTCTGGCGCTGGAAAATCCGGATTCCGCGCAAAAGGAACTCGGCACGTTCAATACCGCGTTCAGCCAACTGGAAGACCAGATGGCAGCCCTCAGCGAGGTGATCGAAACCAGCACCCAACAGACCAGTAAAAACACCGAGCAGGCCATCAGCAGCGCCAACTTCACGCTGGGTATCGTGCTGATCGCCAGCCTGTTGTTACTGCTGATCCAGGGACGCTGGGTGATTTCGAGCATCATGGGGCCGTTGCAGACCGCCAGCCGCATTGCCCAAAGCATCGCCCATGGCAACCTCAGCGAGCCGATTGTCGAACCGACCCACAATGACGAAGCGAGCGCCTTGATCCGCAGCCTGGCGACCATGCAGCGTGACTTGCGCGGCATGATCGAGGTGGTTCGCAGCAATGCGCATGGCGTCAGCGGCATGAGCGTGCAGTTAAGCAGTGGCTGCCATCAGGTCGCCGACAGCAGCCAGCAGCAAAGCGTCGCCGCCAGCACCATGGCCGCTGCCGCCAGTGAAATGACCGCCAGCATCGAGGAAGTCACCCGTCACGCCGAACGCGCGCTGAACATGGCCAACCAGGCCGAGGCATTGGCCAAGGACGGTGGTCGGGTGATTCATCAGGTGGTCAATGACATGGACGGCATTGCGCGTTCGGCGCAGCAGTCAGCCCAGGTGATCCGCACGCTGGACAAGGAGTCCGAGGGGATTTTCAGCATCATTCAGGTGATCAAGGGCATCGCCGATCAAACCAACCTGCTGGCCCTCAACGCCGCCATCGAAGCTGCTCGCGCCGGTGAACAGGGCCGTGGTTTTGCCGTGGTGGCCGACGAAGTCCGCAGTCTCGCAGGACGCACCAGTGCCTCCACGCAGGAAATTGCCAGCATGGTCGCGCGCATCCAGCAAAGCACCCGCGAGGCGGTGACCAGCATGGAGGCGGGCGTTGCGCAGGTCGACAAAGGCATGGCCGTGACCGCCGACGTCGAGCGCGCGATCCGTGAAATCCTCGAAGCCACGCTCAATACCACTGAGCTGGTGAATGACATCACTCGCACGATCGGCGAGCAGAGCCTGGCCAGTAACGAAATTGCCCAACAGGTGGACATGATTGCCGGGATGTCGGAGGGCAACAGCAAGATTATTGGCCAGACGGCTTCGACGACTGATGAGCTGTCGACCTTGGCGGGCAAGCTGTCGCAGTCGGTGGATCGGTTTCGGCTTTGAGGCTTGTGCGCTGATCCATTGATTCTTGGTGATATTGAAGGCCTCTTCGCGAACAGGCCCGCTCCTGCATGGGGCCTGCGTCGAACACAGATCCTGTGTTCAATGAAGATCTCATGCAGGAGCGAGCCTGCTCGCGAATGCGCCAGATCAGACAGCGCAGAACCTATCCCTTAAAGATATTTATCCGTCACCGCACCCTCCGAAGCACTGGACACAGTCTTCGCATACTTGGCCAACACCCCGCGTTTGTATTTGGATTCCGGCCGCACCCAACGGGTCTTGCGCTCGGCCAATTAATCTGCCGGGTCTCAGCATCGATGGTGATCCTGTCGCCATCTTCAATCAGCGCAATCGGCCCGCCGTCAAAGGCTTCCGGCGTGATATGCCCCACCACAAAACCATGGGAGCCACCGGAGAAGCGGCCGTCGGTGATCAGCGCGACATCCTTGCCCAGCCCTTTGCCCATGACTGCCGACGTCGGCGAGAGCATTTCGCGCATGCCCGGCCCTCCCTTGGGTCCTTCGTAGCGAATGACGATGACGTCGCCGGCCTGGACTTCGCCATTGAGAATCCCGGTCAACGCGCCTTCTTCACCGTGATACACACGCGCCGTGCCTTCAAAGCGCAAACCTTCCTTGCCAGTGATCTTGGCCACCGCGCCCGTCGGCGAGAGGTTGCCGCGCAGCACCACCAGATGAGAGTCCTTTTTGACCGGCTGATCGAACGGCAGAATCACGTCCTGGCCTTCGGGGTAGTCGGGCACGTTTTCCAGGTTCTCGGCCAGGGTCTTGCCGGTCACCGTCAACACATCGCCGTGCAGCATGCCGGCCGCGAGCATGCGTTTCATCAGCGGCTGGATGCCGCCGATGGCCACCAGCTCGCTCATCATGTATTTGCCGCTGGGACGCAGGTCGGCCACGACCGGGGAGATCTTGCCCAGCTCGACAAAATCATCCAGCGTCAGTTCGACATCCACGGCATGCGCCATGGCTAAAAGGTGCAGCACGGCATTGGTCGAGCCGGCGAGGGCGATCACCACGCGGATGGCGTTCTCGAATGCCTTGCGGGTCATGATATCGCGCGGCTTGAGGTCCAGCTTGAGCAGCTCCATGACCTGCTGGCCGGCGCGGAAACTGTCCGAGGCTTTATCGCTGCCGACGGCGTCCTGGGAGCTGGAACCGGGCAGGCTCATGCCCAAAGCCTCAATGGCCGAGGCCATGGTGTTGGCCGTGTACATGCCGCCGCAGGAGCCGGGGCCGGGGATCGCCACTTCCTCGATCTGCTTGACCTGAATCTCGTTGATGTCACCCCGGGCGTGCTGACCCACGGCCTCGAACACGGAAATGATGTCGGTGTGGCCAGCGCCCGGGCGGATGGTGCCACCATAGACGAAGATCGACGGGCGATTCAGCCGCGCCATACCGATCAGGCACCCCGGCATGTTCTTGTCGCAACCGCCCACGGTCACCAACCCGTCGAAGCCTTCGCAACCGGCCACCACCTCGATGGAATCGGCGATCACTTCCCGCGACACCAGCGAATACTTCATGCCTTCGGTGCCGTTGGCGATGCCGTCGGAAATGGTGATGGTGTTGAAAATGACGCCCTTGGCGCCCGCGGCATTCGCGCCTTTTTCGGCCTCGATGGCCAGCTTGTCGATGTGCATGTTGCACGGCGTGACCATCGCCCACGTCGAGGCGATGCCGATCTGCGGTTTCTTGAAGTCTTCATCCGTGAAGCCCACGGCCCGCAGCATGGAACGGCCGGGCGCGCGCTCCACGCCGTCGACCACTTGAGAGGAGTACTTACGCAAATTGTCTTTGTCGCTCATGACGTTCCCTTCTATCCAGATCGCTGGCCCGACCGGTGTGGCCCGAAGCAACGCATAGAGTCTAGACCCGGCGGCGACAAAAATCAGTTTGCTAATCCAGCGATCCCGCACACACCGCCCGAAGACATCCGCGCAACCACTGGTGCGCGGCATCGGCGTCCATTCGCGGGTGCCAGAGCATTGAAACGGTGATCACTGGCGTGGCGACCGGAAGGGGAAAACTGTGGAGGCCGGCGCGCAGCGTGTGGGTGTGGCGTTCGGGCACCGTCGCGATCAGGTCCGAGGCCCGGGCCAACGCCAGGGCCGCGGAAAAACCGCCGACGATGGTGACGATCTCACGGGTCAGTCCAAGCGTGTCCAACGCATCATCCATTGGCCCTTGGTCCCGTCCGCGCCGCGAGACCAGGACATGCCGGCCGGCCGCATACCGGGCGGGCGTGATCTTGCCCTTGCTCAGTGGATGCCCCGGCCGTACCACGCCGATGAAACGGTCCTGGTACAACGCGCGGGTACGCACTTCCGGGCTGGTGGTGTCCGCCACAACGCCGGTTTCCAGATCGACCGTGCCGTCCCGCAGCAGGGTGCTGTCCTGGTTCAGTTTCTGCAAAAAGTGCAGCCGTACCCCCGGTGCTTCTTCGCTGAGGCGAGCAATCAACGCCGGCCCGAAGTTTTCTACAAAGCCGTCGCTGGTGCGCAGGGTGAAGGTGCGTACCAAGTGCTTGAGGTCCAGCTGCTCGGCGGGGCGCAGTACCGCTTCGGCGTGCTGCACCAGTTGGCTGACGTGTTCGCGCAGTTCCAGTGCCCGGGGTGTCGGCACCAGGCCGCGACCGGCGCGGACCAGCAGGGGATCGCCGGTGGTTTCACGCAGTCGCGCCAGCGCCCGGCTCATCGCCGACGGGCTCAGCCGCAGTCGTTGGGCGGCACGCGCCACACTGCCTTCTGTGAGCAGCGCATCGAGGGTAATCAGCAGGTTCAGGTCGGGAGTCGTCATGCTTTAACGTTAGCACGGCCGGATGGTGACATGGCGTTGTATGCAGGTATCAAGTGCAAACGGTGCGTCTTCCGCCTTGTCAGGCGCCGGCATACGCTGAAGGTCTACAGTTCACAAGTGAGCCCTACCATGAAACTTATCGCATCCTCCGGTTCGGTCCGCTGGGCGTTGGCCAGTCTCTCGCTGTCGATGCTGATGCCTTCGCTCGACACCAGCATCGCCAATGCAGGCTTGCCCACCTTGTCCCAGGCACTGGACGCTTCATTCCAGCAAGTGCAGTGGATCGTCCTGGCCTATCTGCTCGCGATAACCACCTTGATCGTCAGTGTTGGGCGTTTGGGCGACATCGTCGGGCGTCGCCGCTTGATGCTGGCCGGCATTGCCATTTTTACGTTGGCTTCGCTGGCGTGCGGCCTGGCGCCGTCGCTGGGGTGGCTGGTCGCCGCCCGGGCCGTGCAAGGTCTGGGCGCCGCGATCATGTTGGCGCTCACCGTGGCGTTGGTCGGTGAGACGGTGCCCAAGGCGCAGACCGGCAGCGCCATGGGATTGCTCGGCACGGTGTCGGCGATCGGCACCACGCTGGGGCCATCGCTCGGCGGCGTGTTGATTTCCGGCTTCGGCTGGCAGGCGATTTTCCTGGTCAACCTGCCGCTGGGTGTTTTGAACGCTGTGCTCGCCTATCGCTATTTGCCCGCCGATCGCCAAGCGCCGAAGGTTCAGCGCGGCGCATTCGATCTGCTCGGCACGCTGGTGCTGGCCCTGACGCTCGGTGCGTATGCGCTGGCCATGACATGGGGCGAAGGCGATTGGGGTTCGCTGAACCTTGCGTTATTGCTCATCGCTGTTGCCGGGGCAGGCGTTTTCCTGTTCGTCGAGGCGACAGTTGCATCGCCTCTGATCAAACTGGCGTTGTTGCGTGATCGGGGATTGAGCGCGAGCCTGGCCATGAGCATGCTGGTCTCGACGGTGATGATGGCGACGCTGGTGGTCGGGCCGTTTTATCTCTCGGGCGCGCTCGGTTTGAATGCCGCGTTGGTCGGGCTCGCGTTGTCCGTCGGTCCGCTGGTGGCTGCATTGGCTGGCGTCCCTGCAGGTCGCCTGGTGGATCGTTTAGGCGCCCGGCGCATGACGGTGGCGGGGCTCGTCGCGATGGCGCTCGGCGCGTGCGTGTTGTCGCTGATCCCGGCGCGTGTCGGCATCATCGGCTACCTCGCGCCGATTGCAGTGATGACTGCCAGTTATGCGCTGTTCCAGGCGGCCAACAACACGTTGATCATGACCGATGTGAGCCAGGATCAGCGCGGTGTCATTGCCGGACTGTTGAGCCTGTCACGCAATCTCGGCCTCATCACCGGCGCCTCGGTCATGGGCGCGGTGTTTGCGCTGGCGTCCTCGACGCCCGACATCACCCATGCAGCCCCGGAAGCGGTCGCCCACGGCATGGCGATCACCTTTGCGGTCGCGGCGGGGCTGATTGGCCTGGCGTTCGCCATTGCGTTGCCCGCGCTGAAAAGAGAACCCGTGGTGGCGTAACGCAGAAGAAAAAAACGCCCGCCAAAAAAACGGGTTGGCGGGCGTTTGGGAAGCGTTATTCAGGAACTGAAAAAGCCCCTTGTAGACGTCTTGCTGTTCACCTGAGCGTGGAGCTTTTGTGGTGAGGGGCTTTGTTGTCGAGCATTGAATGGGTGCTCGATCAGCGGCAGGCGTAGCAGAAGTCCGAGTTCGTGTCGGAACCGAAGTCAAAGCCACCGTCGGCAACACGGTTCTGCATCAAACGATCAGACCCGCCTTCCGCTACACGCGTACCGCGCATATTGCTGTTGGCACCGTAGGCAAGGCTGTTCTGCTTCAGATGATCGGAGCCATCCGATGCCAGTTGCCGTTCTCTCAAGCGATCAGCGCCACCTTCGGCAAGGTGTTGGTCAGCGGGTTTATCAGCGGCGTGTTGGACCAAAGGGGCCGTTGCATCCCGATCTCCGCCTGCCCGGCTGCCGCCGGCACCGCCAGCGTGTGGTTCGGCGGCGTGGGTCATCGCCGATATCAAGCCGGTGGTGGCAAGGAGGGCGATGCCCAATACAACGTTTGGCGTTTTCATCCTGTTTTCCTATTTGATCAGGGGAGGTTCAAACGCCAAGAGGCTTTGCATGAGTCCGGCGATCCGACGTCAGCGTCGAATTGACTTGAGCCTGGACGTTTTTGGGTCCGGTCAAGCCTTGGCATTTGACGTCTGTATCTTAAACAGAGGCGAAATTACGTCACTTATGCCTAGGTTGCTTCGAAGGGATATATAGGTGTTAAGGATTCACCCACAGGTATGACTTGCAACAGCAAGCGGATTCTGAATCGTTACCGCGTGATGCAACGAATGCCGGCCCAGGGCCTCATATGAAAAGGACGGGTCCATCGGTGCAGGTACGCATGGGATGGCCACGCGCACTTTTTCCCCGACAACAGGTGATTGCTTTTATGACCGCGGCTGACAAAAACCATGTGACCTGGCTGGTTGAACAATCGATGCTGCATGCCGCCAGGCAGCGGGCCAAGCTCTATTCGGGGCAAGGTCGACTGTGGCAACAGCCTTACGCCCATACCCGGCCCCGTGATGCTTCCGCCTTGGCCTCGGTGTGGTTCACCGCCTACCCGGCGTCCATCGTCACCCGCGAAGACGGCAGCGTGCTGGAAGCCCTGGGCGACGAAACCTTATGGCATGCCCTGTCGAAAATCGGCATCCAGGGCATTCACAACGGGCCGCTGAAAATGTCGGGCGGCCTGACAGGCACCCAACGCACGCCGACCATTGACGGCAATTTTGACCGCGTCAGTTTCGAGATCGACCCGGAACTGGGCACCGAGGCGCAGCTCCAGGCGCTGGTGCGCATGGCCGCCGCGCACAATGCGGTGATCATCGATGACGTGATCCCTTCGCACACCGGCAAAGGCGCAGACTTCCGCCTGGCCGAGATGGCCTATGAAGACTATCCGGGCCTCTACCACATGGTCGAAATCCGCGAAGAGGACTGGCCGTTGCTGCCGGACATCGCCGATGGCCGTGATGCGCAAAATCTCAGTCCGCTGCAGGTCGACGTGCTCCGGGACAAGCACTACATCGTCGGCCAGTTGCAACGGGTGATTTTCTTCGAACCCGGGGTCAAGGAGACCGACTGGAGCGCGACGCCAATCGTGATCGGCGTCGATGGCAAGCCGCGACGCTGGGTCTATCTGCATTACTTCAAGGAAGGGCAGCCGTCGTTGAACTGGCTGGACCCGACCTTCGCCGCGCAGCAGATGATCATCGGCGATGCGCTGCACGCCATTGACGTCATGGGCGCGAAAATCCTGCGCCTGGACGCCAACGGATTCCTCGGCGTGGAGCGCAAGCTCGACGGTACGGCCTGGTCTGAAAGCCATCCGTTATCGATCACCGGTAACCAGCTGCTGGCCGGGGCGATCCGCAAGGCCGGCGGTTTCAGTTTCCAGGAGCTCAACCTGACCGTCGATGACATCGCCAACATGTCCCATGGCGGCGCCGACCTTTCCTATGACTTCATCACCCGACCGGCCTACCAGCACGCGTTGCTGATGGGCGACACCGAGTTCCTGCGCTTGATGCTGCGGCAGATGCACACCCTCGGCATCGACCCGGGATCGCTGATCCATGCCTTGCAAAACCACGACGAGCTGACCCTGGAGCTGGTGCATTTCTGGACGCTGCACGCCCATGACACCTACCTCTATCAGGGCCAGAGCTTCCCGGGCAACATCCTGCGTGAACACATTCGCGAGCAGATGTACGAACGTCTGGCGGGCGAGCACGCGCCCTACAACCTGAAATTTGTCACCAACGGCGTGTCTTGCACCACCGCCAGCATCATCACGGCAGCGCTGGGGATTCGTGATCTCGACGCAATCACCGAGGCGGACATCCAACAGATTCGCCAGGTGCATTTGCTGTTGGTGATGTACAACGCCATGCAACCGGGCGTGTTTGCGCTGTCCGGCTGGGACCTGGTCGGCGCGCTGCCGTTGCCGGCGGAACAGGTTGAGCATTTGATGGGTGACGGCGACACGCGCTGGATTCATCGTGGCGCCTACGACCTGGTGGACCTCAATCCGGACGCACCGCTGTCCGCAGGGCAAATGCCACGGCCGAAAACTTTGTACGGCAGCCTGCCCAGCCAGTTGAAGGACTCGGATTCGTTCGTCTCGCAACTCAAGAGGATCCTCGCCGCGCGCCGCGCTTACGATATCGCCGCCAGTCGGCAGATCCTGATTCCCGATGTCCAGCACCCGGGCCTGCTGGTCATGGTCCATGAATTGCCGGCCGGTAAAGGCACGCAAATCACTGCGCTGAACTTCGGCTCGACGCCGATCACCGAAACCTTGCACCTGCCCAATATTGCGCCGGGCCCGGTGGTCGACATCATCAACGAGCGAGTCGAAGGTGATCTCACGCCTGAGGGTGATTTCACCATTACCCTGGACGCCTACGAAGGGTTGGCACTGCGCGTCGTGAGCACTTCGCCGATGATTTGAGGGCGTCGGTTGGCGCCCAGGTGGGCGCTAATCAGCTTCGACACGCTTGAAGGACAATGAAAGGATTTTCTTGATCTGCCTGGCCATGGGCGTTTCTATCTTTTTGTGGATGATGTAAGACGCACTGATCATCAAGGCGATGGTGCCCCACAGTAGTACGTGCGGGTTCATCGCCGGATAGGCAAGGTTAAAGATCATAAAGCCGATCATTTGATGGAGCAGGTAAAGGGGATAAGTGAGCGCGCCTAATGCCGTCCAGTTCAATGCACCGATGGCTGCCGTTTTATTCGTTGCGATCAAAAGAAAGGTCATGAAGAACAGGGTAACCATGCCGCATACGATCAGAAGATCGAATTCGGTTAAATATTTTGATTCGAGCAGTTGGGCCCAGGCAATGGCGGTGTAGTTGGCCAATGCCAATGACCCTGCCAACAGGAGCACCCGTGTCGTTGTGAATCCCTTGGCCCAGATAATGTAGAACGTCGAGCCCGCGATGAAATAGGCCGCGTAATCGGTAATTAATATCGAGCGCAGCTTTTCAAAAGCCAGGACTTCTGCGGTGGCGGAGACCAACAGCCACAGTACGAGGAAGGTCTCTATTTTTTCTATTTTCTTGAAGCCCAACAGAATGGAGATCATCAGGTAGAACTTTATTTCGACAAACAGCGACCAGTAGACCCCGTCAATCGGTGGCACACCCATCAAGTCGCCAAGGAATGTCATGTTAATCATGTATTGGTAAATATCAGCCGTGAATCTTGGCCGGCCGATGGCAAGCGTGATCAGGAAAGTCAGGGTGCAGCACACCCAGAAAGCAGGGCAGAGACGAACGACACGGGATATAAAAAATGCCCTGAGGTTATTGCCCGAAGCGGTCATCAGGATGACGAATCCGCTGATCATGAAAAACAGTTCGACGCCCAGATAACCGTATTTGGCAGGCTCGGCCAACAACGGGTAGGGCATTACTGACATGTCGCCTTTTGCATACCCCCGAAAAGCATAGTGAAAAAACACGACTGCGATTGCCGCGAGGAAGCGCAGCAAGTCCAGTTCTTTCAGCCGGCCTTTGATCATGTCTATGCGCTCCAGACGTGTTAGCGCTGAATGGAAACTGACCACGTTGCCGATTGAAATTTGACCCGGGCTGAACGCTATAGCAGCAGTAGCGCTTCGTGGAGTTCTATTGAAGGTGTCATGCCTTCTTCTTTGCGTCGGCTGTCGAGCCAACGTCTGGTTTTGTCTATATCGAAGATCTGGCCCTGATCCATCAAGTTCAAAAGGAGCTCATCGGACACCCGATAGCGCCCGCAGTCCGGGCAATCCCTTTCCTCCCACGGGCCCTGACACTGAATGCGTTCCGCCACGCCGACACAGATAAGGCAATTCATCGTGATCATCCATTTTTGTTATTTAACCGTCGCCGTGAGCCGGTTGAGACGCCCGGTACGGGAATCGTCGGTGGCACGGAGGAGGCTGGAACGCGGTCGACCCCTGCGGTCGAAAGAAAGTTCAGGGCGGTGGCGCTGTCAGGATAAACAGGTCGTATCTATCACCTGAGCCGACGTCAGCCAGGCGACGGTTGAATGGCTATCGACGCCGTTGCCACACCTTGACGTAGTCGACGCGGAAGGTAGAGGGCAGGTCAGCATCGTCGACCACGCCGAACCACTGCCACATGGCCTCACTGTCAAACACAACCTGCATCGGGAAGAAGAAATGGTTGTTTTTCGATTCCCTGACCAGCACGCCATCGACGTACCAACGCAGGGTGTCGGGCTGCCAGTCGAAGCCGTAGACATGGAAGGTATCCGCCAGGCGCCAGGGACTGATCCAGACGCTGCCGTCGGCGATATGCTCGGTGCTATGCGGCGTGGCCCACAGGTGGGCGTTCATGTTGTACGAACGGTCTAACGCTGCGTTTTTCGTCTTACCGCCGATTTCGAAGATGTCGATCTCGGTGGCGTTGTCCGCCATGCCCGTCCACGCGAGCCAGAAGGCGCTGGAACCGGCCGAGTTCATGGGTTTGGCGCGTGCCTCGTAATACCCGTAGAACCCGCGCTCGTTGGTCCGGACCATCGCTGAGGTGTAGTCCTTGAAACCGAGTTGTACGTATTTCTGCGGCAGGGTTTCCTTGCGAAAAACAATGTTCAGGTTGCCATTGTGGACGCTGGCATTGGCCGGGGTGAAAAGTGCCGGTTTACGTCCGAGCGACTCGTTCCCTATGGCGTTGTTGACGTGCCAGCGTTCGAGATCGAGGGTGGTGCCATTGAAGTCGTCGGACAGTTTCGTGTCGAGCACCCACTGGCCGGCATTGACCTGATCGGACAGCGGCAGGTTGGCGTTGGTCTGGGCCGGCAATCGGCCCAGCGGTCCGACACGGGTCCAGGTATCGGCCTGTTTGGGAATGGCAACTGACCATTTATCCGCCAGGTACTGAAATGCGCGCTGGCGTTCTGCGAGGGAGGCAAACGCACGGTCGTACACCAACACTTCCGCGATGTCGCCGCGAAAGTTGTCGGCATTGCCGACCACATTGCGCCCGACGGCATACGGACCAATCGGCACATCGTAAAGCTCCAGGACGGAGACGGTCGGCACATACGCGGTGGTCTGTTGCAGGCTGATGGCGAAGTTCGGCAACACGTTATCGTTGTGGGCGGTTTGTGGGCGTGAGCTGAACAACCGTTGCCAGGGATCGGCCTCGGCTTGCTCGGGCAATCGACGGGACACAATCAATACCGTCACAGGGCCTTTGGCGCTGCGAATGGTTTTACCTACAAACGCCGACACGCCACTGAAGCGCACGACCGAATGACCATTCAGGGCGTTTGCCATCCGCTGTGGCTGCGAGGCGGCATCGTCCACTGTGGCGTGATGGGACTCGCCGGATTTGTCGCTCCAGTGCTGGACACGGTTCTGCGCATCCAGGGTCATTGATGATGCATCGGCCGCATCCAGCCACAGCACGAGCCCGGTGGTGGGTACACCGGGGGGCGCTTGTGCGGCGTTGCAAACCATCGACACCGACAGCAGCAGGGCCAGCACAGAGGCATTAAACATCGGCTTCACTTCACGGCACTCAGCACTGGCGTTTCGAATGAAGACTGATACCCCTGCGGATTACACGACTGCCACCGCCAGGTATCGATAATCATCTGTTGAAGATCGCGCTGCGCGGTCCAGCCCAGTTCCCGCCCGGCCTTGCTGGGATCGGCCCAGCATTTGGCGATGTCACCTTCGCGTCGCGGTGCGAAACGGTAGGGAATGGTGATGCCGGTGATGTCCTCGAAACTCTGGATGATCTGCAGCACGCTGTAGCCAATGCCAGTGCCCAGGTTCCAGAAATTGATGCCGCTGTGGTGGTGCAACACCTCAAGCGCCTTGAGGTGGCCGATGGCAAGGTCGACCACGTGGATGTAGTCGCGCACGCACGTCCCGTCCACGGTTGGGTAGTCGCACCCGTACACCGTGAGTTCGGGCATTCGTCCGATCGCCACCTGCGTCAGGCAGGGCAACAGATTGTTGGGTCGGCCTCTGGGATCTTCGCCGATCATCCCGCTTTCGTGCGCGCCAATCGGGTTGAAGTAGCGCAATAACCCGATGCTCCAGCGCGGATCGGAGTGGCACAGATCGGTGAGCAACTCCTCGATCATGAGCTTGGTGCGTCCATAGGGATTGACCGGCTTGCCGGTGCCGAAATCTTCGGCAATCGGCGTGCGTGTGGGCTCGCCGTACACCGTGGCCGATGAGCTGAACACTAGCTGGAACACGTTATTGCGCGCCATCGCCCGGCACAGGTTGAGCGTGCCGGCGACATTGTTGGCGTAGTAGTCCAGTGGTTTGCGCACGCTTTCTTCTACGGATTTGAGGCTGGCAAAGTGCACCACGGCATCAATGTCGTAGCGGCTGAAGATATCGTCGAGCAGGATGGGGTCGCGAATATCGCCATTGACGAAATCGACACGGGTGTGGGTCAGCAACTCAAGACGCCCGATGCACTCTCGACAGCTGTTACACAGGTTGTCGAGCACCAGCACATTGTGCCCGGCGTTGATGAGCGCCAACGCGGTATGGGAACCGATGTAGCCGGCCCCGCCAGTAATCAACGTAGTTTTGCGCATGGTGAGGTCTTCCTGTCTCAGGGATTGAATTCAGCGGGCGGTGAAAACCGATTTGAATTCTTGCGGCCAGCGCGGGTGCATGACGCTATACGCCACGGCATAGCTCAGCGCGCCAACCACGATGTTGCAGAACAGGTGCAGATAGCCGTGCAAACCCAGCTGCGGTGAAACAGACAGGACGGTTGCGGCCATGACGACCGAAGCAATCACGCTGCGGTAATTGGAGTCGAAGAACCGCTGCCAGCCGTAACCGATGGCTGCGATGAGCCCACGGATTTGCAGCGGCGTGATGATCAGCATCCGCGCCAGCAGAGCAAGGGCAGCGGCCATGCCGCCATACAGGTTGCCGAGGGTGTAGACCAGCGCCAGCGCGAGAACGGTGGTTGCCACTTCAGCCTTGATCGTGAGGTGGCTGCGGTTGACTGCCACCAGTGCCGTCGTGGCGTACATGGCGGTGTTGCCAATGGCCGCCGTGCAGGCCAGCACTTGCAGCAGGGGAATGGCGTCGGTCCACTTGGCGCCGAATATCAACGGGATGAGGTCGTTTGCCGTGAGCGCGATGCCAATGAACAGGGGCGTCAACAGAAAGCCGCTGACGGCGGTGGAATCGCCAATGATCCCCAGGAGCCGCGACGGCTCCGCGCTACGCCGGGCGAATGCCGGCAGCGCATAGCTCAACAGGCCGTTGTAAATCGCAGTGCGCGGCAGCTCGATGATGCGCATGGCCATGTTGAACATTCCGACCGCGTTGACGCCGGCCGTCATCCCGAGCACCACGTTGACCCCGCGCTGAAGTGTTTGTGAGCTCAGTGCGTTGATGGCAACCGGTGCGCCGGACTTCAACAGTTCGCGCAAGACCGGACCATCGATATGGAAGGCAATGCGGCGCCGGTCTCCGAGCATCAACACGATGATGGATACCAGTTCCATGATCACCGCTTGGGCAATTACCGCCCATGCCCCCAGCCCCCAGAGTGCGACAGCAATGCCGGCAACACCGCCAAACACCTTGCCCAGTAACGTGCGTGACGCCAGCATCTTGAAGTTGCCGTTGCGGCGCATCTGCGCCACGTAGACGCGCGCCATCATGGTGAACAGGATTTTCACCGACGCCACCGCCGTCATCCATTGCAGCACCGGGTCGGGCGTGTACAGCATCACTGCGCCCGAGATGACGACGATGGACACCAGGCTGACGAGCACCGCCGCCCAGAAGGCCGTGGTGATGTGTTTGTCCTCCAGCCGTTCAAGTCGTACCAGCGGGTCTTCCAGAACCGATGAGTACACCAGGCCGATCAACTCGACGATGGCAATGATGACCGTGCCCACACCCAGTTCTGCCGGCGACAGCAGCCTGGCATACACGACAAACGTAATCATGGACAGGAAGATCAGGCCGAATTTCTCGGTGAAGATCCACCCTAGGGTAATGAGGCGATGATTGGCCATGGGTGTGGGACCGGTTCAATGAGCGGTGGTTGACGCCGTTGCCTTGCGCAAGGTTCTGGCGCGGGCATAGAGGTAGCGCAAGGTCGGTTTGCCGTTGGCGAAGATCAGTGCTTGCCAGGAGCACTCAAGCATTCGCCGGTACACGTCGAGCACCTCGGCATGCTCGTCGCGTCGGGAAAAGGCATTGAGAAAATCTGTGTGGTTGCCCAGCACGAAATCGATCCGTTGCTGCTTGCTGAGCTGCGCGCCATAGCGGGCCAGGTACACCTCGATGAACCGGATCTTGTTCTGGTAATACTTCTTCGGCTGCGCGGTCATGTTGCCGCCGTTGACCGTGCGCTCCAGCAGCACCTGCGGCACCGTGTGGATCTCCCAGTGTTCGGCAATCCGGGTCCACATGTAGCGGTCTTCGGAGTAACGCAGGCTGGCATCGAAGCCGCCGAGTTGCATGATCACCTCGCGCTTGACCAGCGCGGTGGAGACGCCATTGACGACGTTGGCGTGGATGAAATCGTAGAAATGCCGGCCGTTCTTGCGCCGGTTGTCCAGTTGCCGCCGGCCGTCGCTGTAATTGACCTGCGTGTAGCAGTCGATCAGCCCCACCGACCGTCCCTGACGAGTGAGTTCGTCATACAGGGCCAGTTGCAGCTCCAGCTTTTGTGGACGAAATTGGTCATCGGCATCGAGCATCGCCACAAACGTCTCTTCCGAGTGCCGCAATCCGTGGTTGCGGGCGCTGGCCTGGCCTTCGTTGGCTTGCTGCAACAGCGTCAGGCGAAACGGCGCCACGAAGTCTTTGACCCGTTGGGGGCCGTCATCGGTGGAGCCATCGTCGACGACGATCACGTGATCGGGCAGCCGGGTTTGCTCGACCAGGGACGTCAGCGTTTGCTCGATGCTGCCGGCGCCGTTGTACATCGGGATTACGACGCACACTGAATGCGCTTGAGGGGAGGTTTGGTCTGACACGGGTGTTTCTCCTTTGATTACGCCTGGGCTGAATCGCGCGGGAATCCCCCGCCAGACGGACGCTGGCGCAGGGGTGTCGGTGATAATTCGGGGTAGGTCGCGTGGTGACGCCGAAAGGACAGGGCCAGGGTGCAGAACACCAGGAACTCGGCGGAGCGGTAGTTGGGAATCACGTACGCCACATAATTGGTGACGACGAACAAGCCGATGATCACCAGGGCACTGGCGCGAAACTGCGCCGCCTGGTTCGCCGTCACGGCGCGGTATTGTTTGAACAGCGCTTCGCCCAGCAGCAACGCCAGTGCAGTCAACTGGATGACGCCGCCGTTGAGTAGGGTCTCCATGTAGCCGCTGTGGGCGTTGCCGATGTAGCCCCAGCGAAGGATGAACGCATTGGCGTCGGGACTGGCCCAGAAGGCGCCAAAGCCGTAACCCTTGAGCCATTGTTGGTCGACAAAGGGCGCGAGCAACTCCCAGATCAACGTGCGGTCCGTGAGTGACGGATCGCGGCCGGCGATCTCCAGCAGCCACGCAAGGTGGTTGTACAGCAGCAGGCAAACCAGCAGGAACGCCAGCGTGCAACCGAAGAACAGCCACTGCGAGCGGTTGATACGCAGGCGGATCAGGGTGAGGAAATACCAGTAGCTCAACGTGCCGGAAAGAATCAATGCCACGCCGGTCGCCGACTGGGCAAGCAGGATGGCAATCAGCGAAAAAAACGAGCAGAAGAGGGCCCAGCGGTTGCGTTGGCGGATCATCGGCAGCAACAGCAGGATGGCAATCGCGTTGAGCCGGGCGCCGGCGTTCTTTTCGGCAAAAATACCCTTGAATGCGCCGTCGCGAATACCACCGGACAAGAACGCGACGCCCGGCATGACCACGGCGAGTATCAATCCGATCAACGCCGCCACGCCGATGGCACAGCCGAGCATGAAGGTGATTTTTTCAAGGGGGTAGTTGTAGGCAATGAAACCGGCAAAAAACACCACGCTGAGCATCGCGATGAACCGCTTGAGGCTCAGCATCGGGTCGTGGGACCAGCCGATCGATGCGATGACGCAGAGCATGAACACCAGCAGAAAGAAGTTGCTGCGGTAAAAGGTTTTGCTGAGGAACACCTTGTTGCGGATGAAGAAGAACAAGGGCACCAACAGTGTGATCAGGCCGCAGATCTGGTTGGCGACGTTGCCTTCGAGGTCTTTATCGATGTCGCCGAAGCTGGAGGCGCCCCCCAGACTGAGGGCAAACGTGATCACCTGGATGTAGAACAGCACGCCAAACAAGGTGAAGCCATCGCGCAACGTCGAATACCTGATCTGCAGTGTGCTCATGATGATGGACTCCCGAGCAACGCGGCGAGGTAGGTCTGCACCGCGCTGGCATTCATGAACCGGGTGGCCGCATCCAGGCGGGAATGACGTTGCAGGTCCCGTGGTGTGGAGAGTTGCTGGGCAACCGCCTGCGACAGCGCGATCGGGTCGTCGACGGCGACGAGCGGTGCGACGAGGCCGCCGATGAGGATGTCCTGAGGACCATGGGGGCAGCGCGTCGCCACCACCGGTGTACCCGTGGACAAGGCCTCTACCAGCGCATTGGGACTGCCCTCGAAGCGTGACGACAACACAAAGCAATCCGCCGCGGCCACTTCTGCCAGAGGCTCACAGGTGTAACCCGGCAGGTCGAAGCGATCCGCCACGCCCAGCGTCCGGGCCTGGTCAAGCAACTGCGCCCTGAGCGGGCCTTCGCCAAAAATGATCAAGCGGGCGTCGGAATCCGGCAACGCGGCGAACGCTGTAATCAAGGTGTCGAAGCCTTTTTGCGGCACCAGGCGCCCCACGGCGACAATCACCGAGCCGGTTTTTTCCAGCAGCCAGCGGTGGCTTGGCGGCCCAGGCGACTTGTCGCGGAAGTCGTTATCGAGCACCGGGTTGTCGGCAATGGTCACGTCCTGGCGACGCGCAAGGGTGGTATCGACCAGGTCCTGGGCGACACCGCGCGAGACGCAGATCACCGGGTTGGGAATGAGCCGATACAGCAGTGGCGCCACCAGGTACGCGACCCGCACCATGAAGTCGGGGTTGACGTGTTTGTCATGGGAAAACGCATTGCGTTCGCTGACGTGCAGGCGTGCCAGCGTGCCGGACAGCACGGCTGCGGCGATCGCCACCACGTTGACGTGCGTGAGGGCCGCCAGTTGCGCGTCAAAGCGATTGGCGCGCAGAAATCGTGCGAGTGCCGGCACCGCGCGTGCGGTGCGTTGGCTTTGCAGTTCAACTTTCTTGACACGCGGGTCGAGGTTCGCCGCATGGAGCCCGCCGCCGGTGAGCAACAGCAAGGTCACGTCATTACCAGCGTCCACCAGGGCACCGGCGAGGCGCGCCATCATTTTTTCAGCCCCGCCTGCGCCGAGGTCATGCAGGATAATCAGCAGCTTTTTCATTGGCTCCATACCTGGTAGTACGCTTGCGCGGCGTGCTGGCTGGTGTACGGATGGATGGCGTCACTGAGCATTTTTGCGCTAGGTGCAACGCCGCTTTGTGCGGTCAGGCTTTGAAGCATTCCCCGCGCCAGCGCCGGTACGTCGTTGACGGCGACCAGTTGACCCAGTCGACCGTTGTCCAGCAGTTCCCTTGGGCCGGTCTCGCAGTCGCATGCCAGCACGGGCGTGCCCAGTGCCAGCGCCTCGATCAGGACGGTCGGCATGCCTTCCTGCACGGAGCTCAGAATGAACAGCCGTGCGTGCCTCAGTAGCGGATAGGGGTTGCTCAGGAATCCGGTGAAATGCACCCGGTGCGTGATGCCCAGTCGGGCTGCCTGAGTGGTCAGTGCGTCGAGCAACGGACCGTCACCGACAATCACCAGATCCGGCAGTGTTTCGCTGCGCAGCGCCAGGGCGTAGGCATCCAGCAACAGATGAAACCCTTTAGGTTCCACCAGGCGGCCCAGGCTCAACCAATAGTCGCGGGGCAAATCAGCGGGCAACGGCGCTTGTGCGGCTTGGAGCAGTTGTTCGGTGACGACAGCGTTGGGGCAATAGCGGATCCGTTGCCGACCCCAAGGCATCACGTCGATGAGGGACTGGCGCAAGGCGGTGGAGACCGTGACCACTTTGCCGCTACCGCAGAGGTACAACGTATAGAGCAGGCGCAGGCTTGAAGGGCCGGTTTTCTGTTCAGTGCAATCCAGTGCCGCGTGGCGGCTGTAAATGACTTTGCAAGGACTGCCCAAGGTGGCGAACCAGGCGCAGAGGTTGGCTTGCTCCTTGGCGGAAATCACGTGGGTGACGCCCTCACGGCGAATGAGCCGGCGCAACTGCACAATGGACTTGAGCAGGCCGACGATGCCGCCACCGCTGGCGCTGCCGAGCGTTTGAACACCTTCCGTGTCCGGCGTGTCGCCGTTCATGACGAAAAAACTCACGCGCTGGCCATCCTTGAGAAACTGCTCGGACAGCCGTTGCTGGACGCGCTCGACGCCGCCGCCCACCTTGAAATCCTTGAGAATAAACAGGATGTGCATGGTCATTCCTCAACGCTGATGGCGACTTTGCGTGACGCGATGAGCGCCAACAGGTGCACAAAGTTGTTCGGGTAGTCGATGAGGTAGCGCTTGATCGTATGGGGCTCGCGATACATGCGATAAAACGCGCGCATATGCAGGCGATTGATCAGCGCCGGGTAATAGTTGCGCGTGGCCAGGGCTTCCTGACGAATGAACCCGCCACAGGTGAAGGCGACCCCGCGAAACCCCGCGCGCAACGCGTCCTGCTCGAACTGCTCTTGCAGTCCGGCACCCAGGCCCACGATCAGGATGTGCGCTTCGCTGCGGCAGATGTCGGCCTGAATGCCCTCGGCCTGGGACGCATTGAAGTAACCGTTGTGGTAACCGGCGAGGGTCAGCCGTGGGTAAAGGGCCTTGATCTTGCTGACGAACAGTTCCAGTTCCGCTTGCCGGGCCCCGACGAAATACACGCGCTTGCCCTGTTGCTCGGCGCTGCGCAGTACAAGGTCGGCGATGGACGTGAAGTCAAAGCTGACCCGTCCGATCCTCCTGCCGGTCACACGCGACATGAAAGTCGACATCAGCATGCCGTCGCAAAAATAGGTGACGGTGTTCGGGGGCTGCTCGAAAACACTGCCAATGGACGCGAAGTTGATGAAGGAATAGGCCTGGTTGGCCTCCAGTAACTTCGTTGAGTATTGCCCGACTAGTTCCAGCCTGATCATGGCGCCGCTCCTTTCAGATGACTGAGCGGGTCTGTCGGCCCACGGAGACGTAGGTAAAACCCCGTTTGCTCAACCGCTGCGGATCGAACAGATTGCGTCCGTCAAAAATCAGCGGGTGCTTGAGCTGCCGGCCGAGCAAGTCGAAGTCCGGGGCTCGAAACGATTGCCACTCGGTGACGATGATCAAGGCGTCGGCATTTTTCAGGGCCGCCTCCTTGGTGCCGGCCAGGGTCAGGTCGTCGCGCGAACCGTAAATGCGCTGGGCCTCCTCCATGGCTTTGGGGTCGAACGCCTGGACGCTGGCGCCGGCGTGCCACAAGGCTTCCATCAGTACCCGGCTGGGGGCCTCGCGCATGTCGTCGGTGTTGGGTTTGAAACTCAACCCCCACAGGGCAAAAGTCTTGCCGCGAAGGGCGCCGTCGAAGTGATTGAAAATCTTCGTGTACAGGCTGGCCTTCTGTTCGTGGTTGCGCGACTCGACGGCCTTGAGTACCCGAGCATCGATGTCGACGCTGGCGGCGGCCTGTATCAGCGCCTTCACGTCCTTGGGAAAGCACGACCCGCCGTAGCCCACACCCGGATAGATGAATTGATAACCGATGCGCGGATCAGAGCCGATGCCGTGTCTGACCATCTCGATATCGGCACCCAGTTTTTCGGCGAGGCAGGCCATTTCGTTCATGAAACTGATCTTGGTTGCCAACATGCTGTTGGCGGCGTACTTGGTCAGTTCGGCGCTACGCAGGTCCATGACGATGATCTTTTCGCGGTTGCGATTGAACGGTTCATACAGTTCGCGCATGACCTCCTCGGCGTGTTGGCTGTCGGTGCCGATGATGATCCGGTCCGGGCGCATGCAGTCCTCGACCGCGCAGCCTTCCTTGAGAAACTCGGGGTTGGAGACCACGTCGAAGGTCAGATTGCAGCGACCGGTGTCGGCCAGCACCTGCTCGATGTGCGCGCGAACCCGGTCACCGGTCCCGACGGGGACGGTGGATTTATCGACGATGATGTGATGCCGGTCCATGTTCAGCGCGATGGTTTGCGCAACGCTCAATACATGTTTGAGGTCTGCCGACCCGTCTTCATCCGGCGGTGTCCCCACGGCAATCAACAGCACATCACCATGGTGGACAGCGCTGGCGAGATCAGTGCCGAACTGCAGCCGGCCACTTTGGTAATTGCTGTGGACCAGGCTTTTCAGCCCCGGCTCGTAGAGCGGCAGCGTGCCGTCCTTCAGCGCCTGTACCTTGTCGGCGTCAACATCCACACAGAGGACGTTATGGCCCACTTCCGCCAGCGCGGCGCCTTGGACAAGGCCCACGTAACCAATACCAAATACGCTCACATTCATGATCAAACCTCAGGTCGGCGTGACAGTGATCAACGAGGGGGCAGGGGTCAGTAGATGTTTTTCGAGAACAGCGTGAAGGGGGTCTTGATGAGGATCTTGATGTCCAGCCACAGCGACCATTGGTTGATGTAGTTGAGGTCCTGGGCGACGCGCAGCTGCATCTTTTCCACCGTCTCGGTTTCGCCTCGATGCCCGGTGATCTGGGCCAATCCGGTAATCCCCGGTTTGAGGCGGTGACGGGCCATGTAGGCGCGCACTTTGCCGGTGTAGTAAATGTTGTGGGTGACCGCATGCGGGCGAGGACCGACCAGGGCCATTTGCCCGAACAACACGTTGAACAGCTGCGGTAACTCGTCAATGGAACTGCGGCGCAGAAAGCGTCCGATCAGCGTGACGCGTTCATCGTCACGGGTGGCCTGGTGCACTTCGCTATCGTCGTGGAGGCGCATCGAACGAAATTTCCAGACCTTGATCACTTCGCCGTTGCAGCCATGGCGATTTTGCTTGAACAGCACGGGACCGGCGGAAGTCAGCTTGACGGCGATCGCCACCGTCAAGAGCATCGGACTGAGGACAATAATGGCCACGGCGGCCAGGCTGCGTTCGAACAGGTCTTTGCAAAACAGGCTGGCCGGATGGGAGCTGATCAGGCTTTCGTTGAGGTAAATGGCGGGCATCCGCTCGATTTCCGAGATCGAATGGTTGAGCAATACCATGCTGCCGAAATCCGGGATCCAGACCACGTCGACATTCATGTCCAGCAGGTCGATGTACAACGCTTCGATGGTGGCGGCATGCGTCATCGGCAGGACAATGTAAACGCGGCGCACATCCAGGCGCGTGATGATTTCGCGGATCGAATCGACGTGGCCGAGCAACGGCAGGATGCTGGGGGCCGGGCCGCTGTTGTCGGCTGCGGCGATGAAACCCATGACCAGCGCACGGTTTGGTCTGGAGAGTTTTTTCGCCAGTTCATGGGCGGTCGGGCAGGTGCCGATGATCACCGCACGACGCTCGTTGCAGACCATCCGCGAGTGCAACCGGGCGAAGTAATGCAGGGGCAGAAACATCGCAGCCTGGGCGACAAAGCCCAGCACCGCCCAGACCATGATGACCTGGCGCGAGTAAATCGCGCTGGTCTGGGTGATGAAGGCAATGGCCGCCAGCACGGCCAGCAGGATCAGCCAGCCGGCCAGCAACCGGCCGAGCCCGACCACCAGGCCGTGACGCTTGTGGTAAACCTGCATCACGCTGTAGATCGGCACCGATCCGAGCACCGTCAGAACTATCAGGATGCGGTATTCGCTGGTGAGGCTGCCAACGCGCCAATACACGAGCAGCATCAGCAGCGAAGTCGCCAGCGTCAGTGCACACAACCACTGCCCCCAGAACGTCAGGCCTCGGCGGTGTGTCATGTGAGCGGTATAGAGAGGAGTCATGGGCTTAACCTCAAGGCAGAATTAATGCATCAGCGCTGATGGGCGCGCACGGCGTGGCTCCCGCAGGCTTTTCCGTAGCTCGGCAGAGGTGAAGCAATGTGTGGTGATGGCAGAAAGACTGTGGTGAGGGGGCTTGCCCCGTTCGGCCTCGCCGCAGATTTTATGGTGTCAGCGGGGGGCGAAGTCGTAGTTATAAAACGTCTTGGAATGGTGGTAGCCGTACTTGCGCGCCTTGCGCAGGTCTACCTGGTTGAGCACGGTGCCAAATACCGGCACATGGCTTTGCTGCAACATGGCAATGCCCTTCTGCACCTGACTGATCGGCGTGCTGTCGGCCTTGACCACATAGATCACCGCATCCGAATGCTTGGCCAGCAACAGTGCATCGCTGATCATTTCCGCAGGCGGTGAGTCGATAATGATGTGGCGGTAACGCGACTTCAGCGCCTCAAGCATGCGCGCCATGCGCGGCGAACTGAGCAGATCCTGCGGTGGAGGCTGGCGTGACGGGTTAAGCGATTCGGCGGGGGAAGGCAGGCGCGGCGCGGTGAACAGATCCCGCGAAGGCGGCATGACCATGCCAGCCGGCAGCATGTCCAGATTGCCCACCGAAACGATGCAGTCTTCAAGCCTGGCGGTGCCCGCAATGACATTGGCCAGTCCCGGGCTGTCAGGCGGAAAATCGAAGTTCAGTGAAAGGGTCGGTTGGCGCATGTCGGCATCGATCAGCAACACTCGCTCCAGCGAAGTGAGGGAACTGGCCAGGTTGGTGGCAATGGTACTTTTACCCTCACCGGCAACGGTCGACGTCACGAGTACCACCTGCGACGGCATTTCACTGCTTTGCAACATCAGCCAGGTGCGCAGATTGCGGATGGTCTCGGAAAAGCGCGGGTTGTCGTTGTCTTCGAACAAGCGCGCCAATTGCCGGCGACTTTTCTTCATCACCAGCGGCACCACGCTGAGCAGAGGAATGTTAAGCGTGCTTTCAATCGTCTCGTCGGTTTTAAAGGTGTTACTCAGGCTGTCGAAGAGCAGCGCCAACGCGACGCCGATCACTGCAGCCACCAACCCGACGATCCCGACAATCAATGTTTTACGTGGCTTGCTCGCTTCCACTGGCACAATCGCCGGGTCGACGATGCGCACTTTGGTGGAGTCCATGTCGGCAGTGGCCGCGGTTTCTTTCAAGCGGGTGACGAAGGTTTCATACAGTGCACGGGTGCTGTCGACTTCCCGCTGGAATTCGCGCAACTGAAATTCCTTGCGGGCGATGTCCTGGATCTGCGCCTTGTTGCTGTTGAAGGATTGGCGCAGCGAAGCTTCACTGGCTGAGGCCAGCTGGTATTGCCGTTCGATCCCGGCGACCACTTGCTGCACCTGCAATTGCAGGCTGGTGGTGGCGGCGCGCAATTCCGATTGCGCGGAAATCAGGCTCGGGTGTTTCGGGCCATAGCGTCCTGACAGCTCATCGACCTTGGCTTGCGCCTTGGCTCGGTCCGCCTGGAATTGCTGGACCAGCGGGTTACTCAAGACTGCCGGCACGCTGGAGAGTCGGCTCAGGTCGCCGTTGCTCAGGGCTTTCGCCTGGCGGTATTCACTCTCGGCTTCAGCGCGGTTGCGGCGGGCGTCGACCATGCGATTGCCGGTCATTTCCAGTTCGTTGGCGCTGATGGTGGCAACCCCGCCGACATCGACCAGGCCTTGTTCCTCCCGGTAGCCCTGAAGCTTTTTCTCGGCAACACGCAGGTTGTCGCGCAGTTTGACCAATCGTGTGTTCATCCACGCGGTGGTGGTCTGCGAGGACTTTTCGCTGGTGTCGAGCTGACTGTCGGTAAAGCCATGGGCCAACGCGTTGGCCGCCGCTGCCGCCAGGACAGGGTCTGGCAGCTCGACCTCGATTTCGAGCAGTTGGCTCTTGCCGACGAACTTGACGCTGGTGTGCAGCATGAGGTTCTGCGTGACCTGATTGAAGACATCATCTTCACTTGGCTCAGCTTTCATCGGCTTCAACAGGCCGCCCAGCCCCGGGATCCATTGATCAAGGTTCAGGTCGGCCAGCCATTGGCGTGGCGTGAACCATGGCTTCGATTGCTGGCGTGGATCGGTGACCGGGTTGGTCGTCAGCTCGAGTTTTTTCACGGCTCGTTCGGCAAGGTCCCGTGATTGCAGGAGCGCCTGTTGTGTCTGCAAGTAATCAGTGGCGTTGCTGCCTGAGTCCTTGACTTGCTGGAAGGACATCAGCGGCGGGGTTTTATCGTTGAACAGCAAAGTGGTGCTGCCGACGTATTGCGGGGTGATGTTCGAGACCACAACGACCGCCAGCAAACCGCACAGCAGGACAAACCATCCGATGCTCCATTTGGCGCGCCAGATCACCCTCCACAGTTTGAGAAGATCAATGGTGTCCTTGTCGTCGCTGTACTGCTGATGCAGATGCGTTTGCAGAGGACGTTCGACGTAGGTGCTAGGGCTGTTGTCCATGATTAGAAAAAGCCTTGTGCAATGGAAATGGTGTCGCCGGGGGCAATCGTGGTGTTTCGCGTGACCTCATCGGTGAGGGTCGGGCCGCCATCACCGCGCAAGATGGTCACGCGTTTGATGGAAGCTCGCTCGGTCAGCCCACCGCCCAGAGCGATGGCTTTTTCCAGGGTCAGTCCGGGTATGAAGGGATAGCTGCCGGGTTTTTTCACTTCGCCGTTGATGTAGAACGAGCGGTATTCGATCTGGCTCAAGCTGACTTTCGGGTCGTTCAGATAGCCTTGTTTGAGTCCGTCGACGATGATCTTTTCGACCTGGCCGGGTGTGAGTCCCTTGGCGGAAATCTCACCCAGGAACGGATAGGAAAATGTGCCGGCATCGCTGAGGCGGATTTTTTTAATGCTCAGCTCCGGCTCGCCGAACACGATGATGCGCAAGACATCGCCAGCGGCCAGTTTGTACTGGGTATCAGGGTCTGCGGCGTAGGTATCGGGTAGCACAACCAGTGCGAGCAATAAGCCCAGGGTGCGTGAGTTCATGTCGAAACCCTCTTAAAGGCTGACGTTGAAGCTGATCTGAACAACGTTGCGGGTGTAGCTTTGGTCGTCGGCATCAGAGTCGTTGTCGCGGAATCGATAGCCGAGCTCGATGTCCAGCCAGCGGCGCATCGCGTACACCACGGCCAGGTTGTAGTCCTGATAATTGTCGGTTCGGCTTTCGCCTTCGTAGACATAACGACCGTACCCGGCCTGTGCAATCGTGGTGATCCGTTCGGTCCAGCCATGGCGCCAACCGACCTGGGTGAAGGTGGACTTGACGGCATCGGCACCGTCGTCGCCCTCGGCGAGAGCCTGGCGGGCCACAAGGGTGAATGTCGAATAAGTGCGTGGTTTCCATTGCAGGTCCACTTGCCAGGTGGGGTTGTCGAGGTCTTTGGATTCGCTGCTGTCGAAGTCCTTTTTCTCATAACCGACACGGACTTTACCGGTGGTCTTTGCGGTAATGTCCCAGACGGCACCGGCGAGTACCGCGTTGGATTTGCTGCTGCGCGGGCTGTTGGGTTCCTGGTAGTCAAAATTGGTGTGGTCGTACTCGAGCAGGCCACGGGTATTGCTACCGATGCGGTGATACCAGGTACTGGTCAGGGCGGCGGTATTGCGCTCTTTGTCGTCATTGATGCCGTCGGCGTTGTCGTAGCGAAGTTCCGCGTAACTGGCGCCAAAATCGATCTGGTTGTCAGCGCTCCTGGCGCCATAGGTATAGAGGCCACCGACTCTTTTGTTATTGAGCTTGTCGTTGATGCCGTCGACCGCCGTGTCCTCGGTGCGCTCCCACTTGCGGTATTCGGCGTCGAGCTTCAGACGGTGCCGGTCAGTGAACTCCATGATGCTGTCCGCCCGCACCCGTTGTGCGGTGTTCGAGGCATCCGACTCGTCGTGATAAATGTAGCGGATGGGCTGCCAGGTCAGTCGGGTAGCGCTGTTGCGATCTTCGGCCTTGAGTTCGAAAGAGGGCGCCAGCTTCGTGACCATCGAGGACTGTTTGTTGTTCTCCAGTTCTCGAAAGTTATCGTCATAGCTTTCTGAAAACAGAAAGGTAGGTGTGAAATCGAACCCGTAAACATCGATAGGTGCCGGATCAATACTCCAGGCCATTCCAGGGTAGAGGGAGGCCATGATCAGTGCAAAAGGGCAGCGTGAATTCAAGGCCATGTCATGGCTCCTGGAATAAGCGATCAGTCAGATATTGGATTGAAACGAGGGGTGCTGAAGTTCGAGGTCACTCAAGGGCATGCAGATCGCCTGGTCCCGATTCAGAAACTGCATCAGGATCATGACGCGCTCAGCCCCATGTGAAGTGATAAAAATCCCCTCGAGTGTCGACAGTGGTCCACGGATAATTTGCAGGTGGTCGCCGGGCGTAAGGGGCGGGGTATCTGGGGATACCGATGATTCGAAACAGCGTGCACGCAGGTGCTCGATGACGTTCTCAGCCACCGTCGCAGGACCATGATTGAATTCGACGAAACGACTGACGCCCCGAGTGGAGCGTATGGGCGCCCAGTTGTCATTACCGCCAAGATGGATAAACAGATACCCGGGAAAAAGGGACTCGCGCACCCTCTGATATTTGCCGCGAATCAGGCGTTCACTCAACAGTTGGGGGTGAAATACGACATAGTTTTGTTGAAGCAGGTTTAGGTGGGCTCGTTCATCCTGGTGAGGCTTGCACTGCAGAAGGTACCAGTTAGAGCGTTCGGAACGGATTGCTGGCATGCTGGTAAACTCCGTATATATCGAAAGTTTAGGCAGGCAGTGGCTCTATAGAGGCCCGAGAAGTAATTAAGCCAGGCAGGGTTGTTTTTTTTATGTGAGGGGCGAAGACGTGTGTCAATAATGAATCAGGTGGTGTTACATAGGCGTAACAGCGTGATAATGAATGTCCGCTATATCTGACAGCCTGTTGGATATATAGCTTGAGTCATTATTCGGAGACAAAGCTACCGCACGGTCCATACGAAGGGGCCGCAAAAAACAAAGACTTCAGAAGTTGTCTGAGAAGCAGCGATAAACGAACAAACTGCACTCGGATTCTGTTTCATCAGACCCGTGTAGTTATTGACCACTCACGACAAGCTGTCAAACGTTCCTTGTCAAAAAACATGCCTTTCATCCAAAAGTGCATTCGGCAATGTTCAAGTGATTGTTTTTAAAGCTGATTTAGTTTCCGTCGAACGGATTAAACTTTTTTAGCTATAAATAGTCGTCGTGGGGGGCGGGCAAACCGGAAGGATGCCACCCTGATGGGGCCAGTTATAAAACTTGGAATCACGGTCATTGCAACGCTATAACTAACTGCCTGTGATTAGGCAAGCGGGGCGGTATTATGACTATTCTCGTGACTGGCGCGGCAGGTTTCATCGGGTATCACACGGTCAAACGATTGTGCCTGGAAGGGCGTGATGTTGTTGGTATCGACAACCTCAACGCGTATTACAGCGTGGAATTGAAACATGCCCGGCTCAAGCAACTGAGCGAATTGCAAGGTTTCCGTTTTCAGAGGATGGACATTGTCGATAAGCCGTCCTTGATGGCGTTATTCGAAGACAATAAGTTCACCGAGGTCGTGCATCTGGCGGCGCAAGCGGGGGTTCGTTATTCGCTGGATAACCCGGATGTGTATGCGCAATCGAATCTGGTGGGATTCCTGAACGTGCTCGAAGCCTGCCGGCACTACCGGCCTGTGCACTTGATCTATGCGTCGAGCAGTTCGGTGTATGGCGCCAACAGCAAACTCCCGTTCAGCGTCGACGATCCGGTCGATCAACCGGTGTCGCTGTACGCTGCCAGCAAGCGCGCCAATGAATTGCTTGCCCACAGCTACTGCCATCTCTATGGGATTCGTGCCAGCGGCCTGCGTTTTTTTACCGTGTACGGTCCTTGGGGACGTCCAGACATGGCGCTGTTCACGTTCACCGAAGCGATGCTCAAGGGCCGGCCGATTGATATCTACAACCATGGCCAGATGGCGCGTGATTTCACCTATGTCGACGATATTGTCGAAAGCATCGCCCGGTTGCTTGCGAAGCCGCCGGTCCCGGACAAGGAGGCAAATGGCGTCAACCGGATTTTCAACATCGGGCGTGGAAAACCGGTCGCGTTGCTCGATTTTGTCGAATGCCTGGAAGCGGCGCTGGGCATAACAGCGCAGCGCAATTATTTGCCGATGCAGCCGGGCGATGTCGTCAAGACATGGGCCGATGTGTCGGCGCTGGCAGACTGGGTCGGTTTCTCGCCCCAGGTGGAGGTTGAAGAAGGCGTGAGGCAATTTGCGCAGTGGTATCGCGACTTCTACAAGGTCTGAGTCTGGCGCTTCAATCCGATACGAAATCCACCGGTTCGAGAAGCCAGCAGGGCAGCTGCTACAGGTCGTAGACAGGCGTTGTTCACAGCGCATCGCCAAGTAATTTCAGGTATTCGGGACTTTCGGAAATGGAATTGTGGCCCACCCCCGGTACGACTCGCAGCGTGGCCACGCCTTTGGCGAAATGCGTGTAGAGCAGCTCGGTGCTTGAACGCGGTATGACTTCATCGTGCTCCGCCGCGATCAGCAACGTCGGTATCGTGATGTGCGCCGCGTACTTCCAAGATTCAAAGCGCTCCTGCAGCAACCACTTCACCGGAAACCACGGGAACTGGCGCACGGCGAGGTCTTCCAGGCTGTTGTAGGGCGTAATCAGGATCAGGCTCGAGGCCGGCCGCTGGCTGGCGAGGCGCACGGCGACCCCCGAACCGAGGCTGCGTCCGACCACGGCGATGTGCGGATGAGTATCGTAGACCTTGTCAAACAAGGTCATGGCATCGCGCTGAATTGACTCCTCCGAAGGCGAGCCGGAGCTACCCCCGAAACCTCGATAGTGCAGCAAATAGATCGCATGCTCCGGGAATGCCTGGGCGAACCCTGGCAGGTTGCGAGAAACATCCTCGGCATTGCCGCCGAAATAGATCAACGCCTTCGGCCCGTCGTGGGGCCTGATCGACACCGCCACGTCCGCATCGTCCACCGTCAGCTTGAGCAGCGTTTCGGGCGTCTCGATGGCGCTGGGCTGCGGGAAGTAGATGAGCGCGCGCTGAAACACGAACAGCGCTGCACAGAGCGCCAGGTACAAGGCGGCAAGGATGACGACGATTAACACCAGGGTTCGTGGCATTCGGCTAACTTTAGTGGGCGACATTGACGGCTCTGGGCTGAGAAACCCAATCCACTGAATCGGAGCCAGAGTTTAGTTCATCGGTAGTGGGGCACACCAAGTCCGGCTACAGAGGAGGGCGCCCATGCCCATCGCGGCAAAATGGCTCGACGTGCAGCCCGGCGAAAGAACCGCCCTGATGCTGGGGTTCGCGTTCCATTTCTGCGTGCTGGCCAGTTATTACCTGGTGCGACCGTTGCGCGATGCCCTGGGCCTTGAGGGCGGTGCCGACAAATTGCAGTGGCTGTTCACGGCGACGTTCGTGGTGATGTTGCTGATGGTGCCGGTGTTCGGAGCGCTGGCGTCGCGGCTGCCGGCCACGCGGTTCGTGCCGTTGATCTATCGCGTGATCGCCGCGTCGATGCTGGTGTTTGGTGTGTTGATCGCCAATCGCATTGCGCCGGTGGCCGTCGGGCGGGTGTTTTTCGTCTGGATCAGCATCTACAACCTGTTCATCGTCAGCATTTTCTGGAGCGTGCTGGTCGACCGGTTTTCCAGTGAACAAGGGCGACGGTTATTCGGGTTCATCGCCGCGGGTGGCACCCTGGGCACGTTCATCGGGCCGTTGCTGGCCGCGACCATGGCCACGCGCTTGGGCCCGGTGGCATTGACCATCGCGGCGGCGTTGCTGCTGGAAGTCGCGGTGCGCTGCTATCGGGCGCTGCTCTCGCGCACCCAATCGCAGTCCGGCAGCCGCTTGATGGAGGATCGGCGCATGGGCGGCAGCATGCTGGCCGGGATCACGTTGATTACGCGTTCGCCTTATCTGCTGGGACTGGTGTTGTTCATGTTGCTGCACACCAGCGCCGCGACCTTGTTGTATTTCGAGCAGGGACGGATTGTGGCGGGTAGCTATGCTGATGTGGCCAGCCGGACGCAATTCTTCGCCGTGGTCGATCTGATCGTGTCGGCGCTGACCTTGATCTTTCAACTGCTGCTGACGGCGCCGTTGATTCGGCTGGTCGGTGTCGGCGGGGCGCTGGTGGCATTGCCGCTGGCGACCATCGTGGCGTTTAGCGCCATGGCGCTGGCGCCCGTGCCCGCTACCGTCGCCCTGGCGCAGGGGCTGCGTCGTGCGGTTGAGTTCGCCATCGTGCGGCCGGCGCGTGAAGTGTTGTGGACCGTGGTCAGCCGCGAGGAAAAGTACAAGGCCAAGAATGTGATCGAAACCCTGGTGTATCGCGGCGGAGACGCCGCCAGTGGCTGGTTGTCGGTCGGTCTGACGGCATTGGGCGCCGGTTTTGGTCTGGTGGCGCTGGTGATCGTGCCGTTTGCCGGGCTGTGGGGCTGGTTATGCCTGTGGCTGGCCAGGCATCAGGAAAAACAGGTTGAAAGCAAAAAGGTGGAAGGGTCATTCCATGAGCCACACTGATGAATACACACGTCGCCAAATACTCACGCTGGCTGCCGGTGCTTCGGCGGTTTTCACCTTCGGCCCGGCCTTCGCTGCAACCACGCCGTCGAAGGACACAGGAGGCAAGAACATGCTGACCCGCGCCATTCCTTCCAGCTCCGAGCCATTGCCCCTTGTCGGGTTGGGCACCTATCGCGGGTTTGATGTCGGGCCTTCGAGCCCCGCCTACAAGCAGTTGCCCGCCGTTCTGCGCGCATTGTTCGAGAAGGGCGGAAAGGTAATCGACAGCTCGCCGATGTACGGCCGGGCGGAAGAGACGACCGGTGAGTTGCTGTCGATTCATGAGCCACGTTCGCCCGCTTTCCTGGCCACCAAGGTCTGGACCCGTGGCCGCGAAGAAGGCATCGCGCAGATGGAGCAGTCCTTCAAACTGCTGCAAACCGATCGCATCGATCTGATGCAGATCCATAACCTGCTGGACTGGCAAACCCATTTGCCGACCTTGCGCAAATGGAAGGAAGAAGGGCGCATCCGCTACATCGGCATCACCCATTACACGGCGTCGGCGTATGACGAGGTGGAAGCGGTGCTCAAGGCCGAGCCGTTGGATTTCTTGCAGATCAACTATGCGCTGGATGACCGCGGCGTCGAGAAACGCATCCTGCCGTTGTGCCGCGAACGTGGCGTGGCGGTGATCTGCAATCGGCCGTTCGGCGGCGGCAACCTGCTCAGCCGCTTGAAGGACAAACCCTTGCCGCGCTGGGCGGCGGACGTGAGGGTCAACAGTTGGCCGCAGATGGCGCTGAAGTTCTTGCTGTCGCATCCGGCGGTGACCTGCGTGATTCCCGGTACCGGCAACCCGCGCTACATGGCGGACAACGCCGGCGCCGGTTTCGGGCCGATGCTGACCGGTGCGCAGCGCGAGCAGTTGATCGATATCGTCGGTTAACGACAAGGTCTATTTTCTGAACGAATAAAGCGCAGAGGCCCGGGCGTGAAAAGACTCCCGGGCCACTGGAGGTGATCAGCGGCGATCCAGCCAAACCGTCTGCGCATTGCAAAACTCGCGCACGCCGAAGTGCGACAGCTCGCGGCCAAAACCGCTTTTCTTCACGCCGCCGAAGGTGACGCGCGGGTCGCTTGCGCAATAGCCATTGATGAACACGCCACCGGTTTCCAGTTCGCCGGCCATCTGCTGGGCACGTTCGACGTTGCCGGTGTAGATCGTCGCGGCGAGTCCGAATTCGCTGTCATTGGCCAGTTCCAGCGCATGGGTGGCATCGCGTGCGGTGATGATCGAGGCGACCGGGCCGAACAGTTCCTGCTTGAACGAAGTCATTTGGTCGGTGACATCCTTGAAGACCGTAGGCTCGTAGAAGTTGCCCGGGCCTTCAGCCTTTTTGCCGCCCAGCAACAATGTCGCGCCTTCTTCCAGGGTGTCGCGCACCTGTTGATCCAGTTCATCACGCAGATCGAAGCGAGCCATCGGGCCAATGTAAGTGTCGGCGGCCAGTGGATCGCCGACCACCAGTTTGCCCGTGGCTTCGACGAACTTGCGCGTGAATTCCTCGACGATGCCTTGTTCGACGATCAAGCGTTTGGCTGCCGCGCAGACTTGCCCGGTGTTCTGATAACGGCCAATCACCGCGGCTTTGACGGCTTCGTCGAGATCGGCATCGTCGAGCACGATGAAAGGATCAGAACCGCCCAGTTCCAGTACGCATTTCTTCAACGCTGCACCGGCCTGCGCACCGATGGCCATGCCGGCGCGCACGCTGCCGGTGAGGGTCACCGCTGCGATGCGAGGATCAGCGATCGCCGTGGAGACGCCCTCTGGCGTGACGTTGATGACCTCGAACACACCTTCAGGGAAGTCGGCTTGCTTGAAGGCTTCCTGCAGCAGGTAAGCGCTGCCCATCACGTTTGGCGCATGTTTGAGCACGTAGGTGTTGCCGGCGATCAGCGCGGGTACGGCGCCACGCAGGACCTGCCAGATCGGGAAATTCCACGGCATCACCGCGAGAATCGGGCCGAGCGGACGATATTCGATGCGTGCTTTGCCGCCTTCAACCAGGGTCGGCTCGGCGGTCAGCATGGCCGGGCCGTGTTCGGCGTACCACTCGCAGAGCTGGGCACATTTTTCGATTTCACCGCGGGCCTGGGTAATCGGCTTGCCCATCTCCAGAGTAATCATGTTCGCCATCGCTGCGGCGTTACCGCGTAACGCTTGCGCCAGGGCGATCAAAAGCTGTGAGCGTTGCGCCACCGCTGTGCTGCGCCAGACACGGAATCCGTCAGCGGCTCGGGACAGTGCGGCTTGCAGCGCCGAAGCGGATTCAAATGGGTAGTGGCCGATCTGCTCGCCGGTGGCGGGGTTGATCGAAATGGCGTGGGTGAGACTGGAAACGTTGGTCATGGCACCGTCCTGCTAGGTGGGAATGCGCTCAGGTTACGGTGGCGTTAGTTTTCTGGAAACTGAATAATGCTGAGCATATCGTTCACGTTTGGAGAATGACTGTGGATCTGGTTCAGCTGGAAATTTTCAAGGCAGTGGCCGAGCACGGCAGCATCAGCGTGGCCGCCCAACACATCCATCGCGTGCCATCTAACCTGACGACACGGATCAAGCAACTGGAGCAGGACTTGGGCGTGGACCTGTTTATCCGCGAGAAAAGCCGTCTGCGCCTGTCGCCCGCCGGCTGGAGTTTTCTCGATTACGCCCGGCGCATTCTCGACTTGGTGCAGGAGGCCCGGGCGACGGTGGCCGGTGAAGAACCCCAAGGCACCTTTGCGCTAGGGTCGCTGGAAAGCACGGCGGCGGTGCGCATCCCCGAGCTGTTGGCCGCGTATAACCAGAAGCACGCCAAGGTCGAGCTGGACCTGTCCACCGGACCGTCCGGGACCATGATCGACGGTGTGCTGTCGGGCCGACTGGCCGCTGCGTTTGTCGACGGCCCGGTGCTGCACCCGGCACTGGAAGGCGTGCCGGCATTCGAGGAAGAAATGGTGCTGATCGCGCCGCTCAACCATGCCCCGATCCACCGCGCGCGGGAGGTCAACGGCGAAAACATCTATGCGTTTCGCTCCAATTGCTCCTACCGTCACCACTTCGAAAGCTGGTTCGCCAAGGACTCGGCAGTGCCCGGGAAAATCTTCGAAATGGAGTCCTATCACGGCATGCTGGCCTGCGTCAGCGCCGGAGCCGGCCTGGCGCTGATGCCGCGCAGCATGCTCGAAAGCATGCCGGGCTGCACCACGGTGAGTGTCTGGCCGTTGTCGCCAGCCTTCCGGTTTTTGCGCACCTGGCTGGTGTGGCGCAGAGGGACGGTGTCGCAAAGCCTGACCATGTTTGTGCGCTTGCTGGAAGAACGCGGCGTGGTGCAGCAAGACGCCTGAATCCTTTAAACGCAAACCCTGCGGGAGCAAGCTCGCTCCCACAAGGGTATTGAGACTGACGTCGGTCGGCGTGCTGTTTAGCCTGCCCTGCGAGGCCAATACCTGATGCCACGGTGCCTGGACGCCGCTGCCGGAACCCAGGGTGTACCGCGTCATGCGCGCTTGGGCAGTTTCCAGTTCGGCCGAATGAAATGGCAGGTGTAACCGGTCGGCAGCCGTTCGAGGTAGTCCTGATGCTCCGGCTCTGCCTCCCAGAACGGGCCGGCGGGGGCGATTTCGGTGACCGCCTTGCCGGGCCAGAGACCAGATGCATTCACATCGGCCACGGTGTCCTCGGCCACTGCCTTCTGTTCTTCATTCAGATAAAAAATCGCCGAACGGTAGCTGAGACCGATGTCGTTACCCTGACGATTGGCGGTCGACGGATCGTGAATCTGGAAGAAAAACTCAAGGATCTGGCGGTAGCTGGTAATGGCCGGGTCAAACTCGATCTCGATTGCTTCGGCATGGGTGCCGTGGTTTCGATACGTTGCATTGGGCACGTCGCCGCCGGAGTAGCCGACTCGAGTCGACAGCACGCCTTTCTGTTTCCTTATCAGATCCTGCATGCCCCAGAAGCAGCCGCCGGCCAGGATTGCGGTTTCAGTGTGCGTGGTCATCGCTTACTCCTCAGTGTTCATTGATGTGATCAGGTTGTTGCGCAGGCGCTCGATCGAGGTCTGCAGTGGCGTGAACTCATTCTGCATCAGACAGGTCGCGTCCGAGAACTTCGTTGCTGTCTTCTGGCGGGTCGACGTGCAGGGTAACGTCGAACCCGCCGTGCGGTGCATCACGCCGTGAGGACTTTCAAGTCCACGTCGATGTTGCCACGGGTCGCCTTCGAGTACGGGCAGATCTGGTCGGCGGTGTGTGCCAGGGTCTTTGCAACGTCGTCCGCCAGGCCGGGCACGCGCAGGGTCAATCGAGCTTGAAGGAAGTAATCCGCACCGGTCTGGCCGACGTCGACTTCGATGTCGACAGACATGTCCGCCGGCAGCACAACGTTCAGGTCATTGGCCACCAGCCCGACAGCGGCGGTGTAGCAGGCCGACCATGCGCCGGCGAACAATTGCTCGGCGGCCGGGTGCGGCTGGGTGGCGGCGAACACGTGCGCAGGCTGGGTGTTGCCGGGCGACGAGAGGGCGATGTCGAGGCTGCCGTTGTGGCCGCGCGAGGTGTTACCGGTGCTGCTGGCGGTGGTGTGGGTTTTGCCGGTGGCCAGTACTTTTTCGATCTTGCTCATGGATGATTACCTGAATGTTTTAATGAGTTTGTTTTCGTATGCGCTTTAGTCGCATGCGATATATATGATGTTTCTTGAAAGCCAAATGATGTCAAAGCGTCGCTGTTTATCAGGCCGTGACTACGTTCAGGGCCACGTCAATGTTGCCGCGTGTTGCTTTGGAGTACGGGCAGATCTGGTCTGCGGCGTGGGCGATTTCTGTCGCGACGGCCTGATCCAGACCTGGAGCGCGCAGCGTCAGGCGTGCCTGGAGGAAGTAAGCGTCGCCGGTCTGGCCAAGGTCGACTTCGATATCGACGGACACATCGGAGGGAAGCTCGACGTTGCGCTGTTTGGCAGCCAGACCGACGGCGGCGATGTAGCAGGCCGACCAGGCACCGGCAAACAGTTGCTCGGCTTTCGGGTGTGGCTGAGTGCCTTTGAATTCATGAACGGGCTTGTCGCTGCCAGGTGACGAAAGCACGATGTCGAGGCTGCCGTTATGGCCGCGCGAAGTGGTACCGGTGCTGCTCATGGTGGTGTGGGTTTTGCCGGAGGCCAGGACTTTTTCGATCTTGCTCATGGGATGAATCCTTAAAGATGCACTAGGTTTGTTTGTGTGGCGTATACGTTTGTATCGTATGCGATGTAAATAATACTCGCGCAGTCGCCAATTGAAGTCAATAGGGGAAAGGCCTGCTTGGCGACGAACGGTTGGATTGAGGGGGGAGTGGCATTGGCTGCCGGTCCTGCACACAACGAAAAAGCCCGCACAAGGCGGGCTTCGAAATAGAGTAGGTGGCCAGCGCTGGTCTCTGGCTTACAAGGTTTATCAGGCTTCTGACAGAACAGTTTTGTGCTGTCCTGCTTCACACGGCATAAGGGCTGGATCTCAACTCGGAGAATCTTTCTAACCGTGTACCCTTAGGAGCGCGCCCCACGCTTCCTCGCTATCCTCTTGCGCATCAGTCTGCGTCTTCACCTACAGGTTTTAGAATAGCAAAGGCTGCGAAACGCAAACCGGACTTTTTAGACCGATTTCGTCCTTGATCAACGGCGGCAGGATGGATAAATGCTATAGGGAAAAACTCGGTACAGCCTGCCGGGATGGCAGGCCGCATTATGGGCCCGGTTTAAACCAGATTAAGCGTGACGTCGATGTTGCCACGGGTCGCTTTGGAGTACGGGCAGGTTTGATGGGCGGCATCGACTAACGCCCGTGCGACAACAGGATCGAGACCAGGAAGGCTGACATTGAGGCGTGCCTGGAGGAAAAAGGCGTTGTCGGTCTTGCCCAGATCCACTTCGGCATCAACGGCGACGCCGCTCGGCAAGGTCACCTTCAGCGCGGCAGCCGCTTTACCGATCGCGCCGATGAAACAGGCCGACCAGCCTGCAGCCAATAGCTGTTCGGGATTGGTCCCAGCCCCTGAAGAGCCTGGCGGGGAAAGCTTGATGTCCAGACGTCCATCCGAACTCTTCGATTCGCCGTCGCGGCCGCCAGTGGTGTGGGTCTTTCCGGTATACAGCACGGTGTCGATTTCATTGATCATGACGGGTTCCTGCTAAAGGGTTGGGGGCCTCACCGTTTATGTCGCCGCGTTACGGACGAACGGGAGAAGCCCCCACTTTTCCACCTTTATGTAGTGCCTATGTGTCCTGATCCGCTGGTTGTGTATCGCTGTGTAAGATCGTCAGCGAACATACACGCCGATACAAACCCGTTACGCCTGCCAGTTTTTTCGGTGAGCCGGTGCGCCCAATGGCGAACTGGTTGCACCGCCGTCGACAACAATCTCCGCACCGACGACATTCGAAGAGTCGCTGGAGGCGAGGAACAAGGCGACGGTGGCCACTTCTTCCGCTTCGCCAATGCGACCGAGCGGGATTGTGGTGTTCAGTTTTTCCTCCAGCGCATCCATTCCCACTTTCACCGTGTGGGGGTTCCAGACCGGTGTGCGTGCAGCTCCGGGGGTAATCTGGTTGACGCGAATGCCGCGCGGCGCAAATTCTGCGGCCATCACCCGTGTCATGGAACGAACGGCGCCCTTGCTTGCTGCGTAGGCGCTGTAACCCGGCCATCCCATCACAGCGTGCACCGACCCGTTCAAAATGATCGAAGCACCCGGATTGAGGTGCGGTTCGGCTGCCTGCACGGTGAAAAACGTGCCGGTGAGGTTGGTCTGGATGATGGTCTGGAAGGTTTCCAGCGAAGTGCCGCCAACCGGGGTCTGTCCGGCGATACCGGCATTGGCGAACACGATGTCCAGCTTGCCGAATGCTGCGACGGCTTCTGATACGGCGCGCTCGATCTCTTTCACGTCGGTCAGGTCCGCCTGGATCGCCAGCAGGTTTGGCCCCAGCGCCTCCCGGGCTTCATCCAGGGTTTTTTGACTGCGACCGGTGATCGCCACTTTTGCGCCTTCAGCGATAAACAGTCTGGCGGTGGCCAGGCCCAGGCCGCTGTTGCCGCCGGTGATGAATGCAGTTTTTCCAGCCAGTTTCATGGGAATCTCCTACGGTTTTATCATGCAACCATTGAGGGCGAAATCACTGTGCGTCTGGCACAGGGAATCACTCGAAATCGGGTTGTCGGTTTCATTATGAAACCAATGGAAGTGATTTTTACCAGCATGGGTTGTATTATGCAACCACCTGCCATCTGACCAAATTATCGTCAGCGTTGGCACCCTTTTGGTGGAGGTTCGTTTACGTGAAGCGCAAAAGCTTGCAGGGCAGTCCGTGTCCGGTCGCTCGATCCCTGGACCTCATTGGCGATTGGTGGTCCTTGCTGATCATTCGTGATGCGCTCTCAGGCACAAAACGCTTCAGCGATTTTCAGAAAAGCCTGAATGTCGCGAAAAACATTCTGAGCACCCGCCTCAAAGGCCTGGTGGCAGAAGGTGTGATGCGGATGGAGCCGGCGGCTGATGGAAGCATCTACAAGGAGTACGTGCTGACTGAAAAGGGCAGGGCCTTGCAAACCGTCCTGATTGCCTTGTCGCAGTGGGGCAACGAGTTTTTGTACGAACCCGGCGAAGCGGGATCCGTCATGGTCGACGCACAGGATCGTCAGCCAATCCAGAAATTGCAGTTGGTTTCAATGGACGGGCGACAGCTCAAGCCAGAAGACATCGTGACCAGATTCGGCGTTGCGCACTGACGCGCATCTGCGGTTGTATCCGAACGTATCCCCGGCGCCGGTAGTTACCTGGGCATACAAAACCATGCTGTTCTCGACACTTGCGCGATACACCGCGACCTCGTAATGAAGCCACCGCAACCGCGGCATTCATTGGAGAATTGCGATGTCCCGTATCAACTCCCGTCACACCGCAGGCCTGCTCGGCATCGCCCTGGCTGCCGCCGTATCACTCAACGCTTTCGCGGCTGAAGAAGCCAAAGCGCCGGCGCAAGCCACTCCGGCAAAAAGCTGGCAGACAGGCCTGCACCGCACGGACCTGGTGCGCCAGGACCTCGATATTTCCAAGGGTGAGGTGATTCAGGTGCGTGTCGATTTCGACCCGGGCGTCACTTCCCCCAAGCATTCTCATCCTGGGGTGGAGGTCGCCTACGTCATCTCGGGCACGTTTGAGTATCAACTCGAAGGGCGGGCGCCCGTCACGCTCAAGGCCGGTGACTCCTTGTACATCCCCGCAGGCACTGCGCATGTCGCGAAGAACGTCGGTGACGGCAAAGCTTCGGAGCTGGCGACGTACCTGGTGAAAAAAGACACGCCGCTGTTGATCCTGGAAAAATAAGCGATAGCCGCCCGATGCACTGCATCGGGCGTCTTCGTTAAAGCGTATTCAGATCCCGACTGTTTCCCCCGGCCAACCCGCCTGACGCAAGGCCTTGAGCAGTGTTTTCGCGTCCAGCCCCGGCACGGTGTGGCCGTTACCTTCCGTCGTTTCAGCCGCCAGCACGGCGTTGATGATCGCTTCCTCCACCGCTTCAGTCGCGGCCAAAAACAACTCACTGATGTGGTCGTTGTTGACCATGCTCAGGTTGTTGCAGGTGGGAGCACCTTTGCCTTCATAAGCGGCCGGTGGCACGTGTTGGTTGCCGGTGGCAAAGGCGATGAAAATGTCGCCGCTGTGGTCTTCGTTGCCGCCGCCAGTACGGGCAAGCCCGAGGCTGGCGCGCTGTGCGAGGCGCGTGCATTGATGCGGCAGCAGCGGCGCATCGGTGGCCAGGCAAACGACGATCGAGCCCATGCCCGGATAAGGCAGCGATGCCCTGAGGAACGGTGAGTCAGCCTGTTCCATATAGCGACCGACCGGGTAACCGTCGACGCGCAGTTCATTGCGAATGCCATGGTTGGCCTGGACGATCGCACCGACGGTCCAGCCTCCCTGCGCCTTGCTCAATTGGCGCGAAGACGTGCCGATGCCCCCCTTGAATTCGTGACAGATCATCCCGCTGCCACCGCCCACCGCGCCTTCCGTCACCGGTCCGCCGACGGCATTGCGCTGGGCCTCGGCCACATGTTCAGGCTTCACATGAAAACCGTTGATGTCGCTGAGCAGGCCGTCGAAGGTCTCCAGCACCACCGGCATGTTCCAGTAAAGTCGTCCGTCATCGGGCTGAGCCTGACGATCCAGGGCAATCAGCGCATCACGCACCACGCCCAGGCTGTGGGTGTTGGTGAAGGCGATCGGGCTGGTCAGCAAGCCGGCTTCACGAATCCACTCAAGACCCGTGGCGTCACCGTTGCCGTTGAGCACATGGACGCCGGCAAAACACGGTTGCTGATTGGTGGACCCGGCACGCGGTTCGATCAGGGTCACGCCGGTGCAGATGTCGCGGCCATTGGCGGTCCGTCCGCGGACATCGCTGTGGCCGACGCGCACGCCGGGCACATCGGTGATGGCGTTGAGGGGGCCGGGTTGCAGTTGGCCGAACTGGATGTTCAAGTCGCGGGCACGTGGTTTCATCGGTTCTCTCATCTTCAATTTATTCAAAAAATGCGTGGCTGATGCGATCCCTGTAGCAGCCTGAATTACTGCCCGTTCTTCACCTTGCTCCAGATCCGTGTGCGCACCCGCTCGGTGGCCGGCGGCAACGGTTGAAGGGTGAACAACGTCGCCAGTGCTTCGGCCGACGGATAAACAGCGGGGTTGTTGCGGGTCGATTCAGCCACCAGCGGTGTCGCGCTGCGGTTGCCGTTGGGGTAGGACAGGTGATCGCTGACCGGGGCGATGACTTCGGGGCGCATGAGGTAGTCGATGAAGGCCAGGCCTTGCTCTGGATGCGGTGCGTCCTTGAGCAACACCAGCGTGTCGAACCAGACCGGCGCACCTTCCTTCGGCAGGCTATAAGCGATCTTCACGCCATTCTTGGCCTGCTCGGCGTTGGTCTTGGCTTCGAGCATCGCGCCGGACCAGCCCACCGCCACACAAATGTTGCCGTTGGCCAGGTCGCTGATGAACTTCGACGAGTTGAAGTAGGCGATGTGCGGACGCAGCTTGAGCAGCAGTGCTTCGGCCTTTTTGTAGTCCTCGGGGCTAGTGCTGTTCGGCGGCAAGCCCAGGTAGTGCAGGGCGACCGGCAACATCTCCGACGGCGAGTCGAGCATCGCCACCCCGCACTGGCCGAGTTTGGCCAGGTTCTCTTCGTTGAACACCAGGTCCCAGGAATCCACCGGCGCCTTGTCACCCAGTGCGGCACGGACCTTGTCGATGTTGTAGCCGATGCCGTTGGTGCCCCACAGGTACGGCACGGCGTACTGGTTGCCCGGATCGTTGTTGGCCAGTTTCGCCAGCAGCTCGGTGTCCATGTTCTTGAAATCCGGCATCTGTGCGCGAGGCAGTGGTGCCAGGGCGCCGGCCTTGATCAGGGTCGGCAGGCTGAAGTTACTCGCCACCACCACGTCGTACCCGCTGCGGCTGGTGAGCAGTTTGCCTTCCAGCACTTCGGCACTGTCGAAGGTGTCGTAAACCGGCTCGATTCCGGTGTCGCGCTTGAAGTCGTGCAGGGTGGTGGGGCCGATGTAGTCATACCAGTTGTAGACATGAACCGTGGGCCCCTCGGCAGCGACCGCCGACAGCGAAACGCACATACAGGCGCTCAGTCCAAGATTGATCTGTTGACGGCGACGACTCATGATGCGGCACTCCTGGCCTGCTGCAGGCCGGTGATGAACAGGTGCTTGCAGCGTATCGGCAGGCGGGGTACACACCCATTCCCATCATGGGTTACTCGAAAGGGGTAGTGCGTGGACGCGTTGTTGAAAGAGTTGCCGGTGCACCAAGGGCTGGCGCGGGTATTTGACGCGTTGGGTCAGGACGGTTTCTGGCGCGCGCTGGTCGACACGCTGCGGCTGCTGGTGCCGCTGGACAACGCACTGGTGGCGGTGATGCGGGAGGGGCGAGTGCCCCGCTTGCTGATCGACTTCGACTCAAAAGGTGGTGCCACCGAACACGAAGAACTGGCGGACTACAGCGCCGGCATGTACCTGCTCGATCCGTTTTACCAAGCGGCTTGCGCGGGCATTGCCGATGGCCTGCACAGCCTCGACTCGGTGGCTCCCGACCAGTTTCAGCAGAGCGAGTATTACCTGAGCTACTTCCGCTCGGTGGTCGGCGGTGACGAGTTGCAGTTCATGGTCAACATCGACGGCGCCGTGCTCGGCTTATCGCTGGGTCGCTCGACGCGGTTCACGCTTGAAGAGCAAGGGCGGTTGCTGTGCGTGCGCGATTGGGTGCTGTCCGCCATGCGCCGGCACCAGCAATTGATGCCGCCGCAAGGTACGACTGCCGAGGCCGTGGCCGGCGATCTGGCCACCTTGCTGGATCGCTTCGATGCGCGATTGTCAGTACGCGAAGTCGAAACGGCTCGACTGATTCTCCAAGGCTTCTCCAGCAAAGCCATTGCCCAGCAAATGGGCATCTCGCCGGAGACGGTGAAAGTGCATCGACGCAACCTCTATCACAAGCTCAATGTGAACGGTCACGGCGAACTGTTTGCGCTGGTGTTGCAGCCGCGTTGACCCAAGCAGTAGCCTCACACCAGCCCCCCTGTGGGAGCGAGCCTGCTCGCGATAGCGATTTATTATTCAACACAGATATCGACTGACCCACCGCCATCGCGAGCAAGTCGAATCGTCGCTCCCACAGTCAGCAGCACTCAGTCCTTCAGTGCGAACACCAGCGCCTTCAACCCGCATTCAACATCAGCATCCGGAAACTCCGGCGGATTCTCCAGCCGCCGCTCGAACCGCAAACCCGGCGCTTCACGCATCACGCCATCGATCAGGAAGTCCGCGCCGAACGCCGGATCGTTCATGCACGCCAGCACCGTCCCTTCGGGGCTGAGTAACTCCGGCAGCCGACGCAGCACGCGCTGGTAATCCTTGGTCAGCAGGAAACTGCCTTTCTGAAAGGACGGTGGATCGATGATGACCAGGTCGTAAGGGCCCTTGCCGATCACCTTGCCCCAGGACTTGAACAAGTCGTGGCCGAGAAAACTCACCTTGCTCATGTCATGGCCATTGAGCCGATGGTTGTCGCGACCACGGTTCAGCGCCGGGCTCGACATGTCCAGGTTGACCACGTGTTCGGCGCCTCCCTCGATGGCGGCGACCGAAAAGCCGCAAGTGTAGGCGAACAGATTCAACACGCGCTTGCCATCGGCATTGGCCTTTACCCAGTCGCGACCGTAGCGCATGTCGAGGAACAACCCGGTGTTCTGCTTGCGGCCCAGGTCCACCCGATAACGCAGGCCACCCTCGGTGATGATCAATTCCTCGATCGCTTCCCCAAGCAGCCATTCGGTGGTGCTTTGCAGCAGGTAGCGGTGTTGCAGCAACAGGGTGTGCGCCCCTGATTGTTGCCACTGCGCCGATTCAGTGA
>LNAP01000180.1_pt1 | contig 68476 bp, 69 predicted proteins | sample 602601 | NCBI WGS metagenome assembly LNAP01 (sample SAMN02440304, study PRJNA202911) | soil metagenome | biome: Subtropical and temperate rainforests or woodlands; isolation source: soil samples (1 kg each in a 20% v/v slurry with milli Q water) were... ...
GCTGGGCCTGGTGCTCGGACCCATGATGGAAGAGAACTTCCGCCGGGCCCTGCTCCTGTCCCGTGGCGACTACACCACCTTTGTGACCCGCCCCTTGTCGGCCACGCTATTGGCCATGGCCGTGTTGCTGGTCATCATCGTGGCGCTGCCGTCGATCCGCAAAAAACGCGAAGAAGCCTTCGTTGAAGAAGACTGATCCAGTCTGAATCCGCGATAAAAGGGGCGCTCAACAGAGCGCCCCTTTTGTTTTAGTCAGGCACAAAATCACAACCCGTAGCGAATGCAGTAATCTAATGGCCTGATCCCGCATGCAATTTTAAAAACACTTCACGGAGAAATGAAACATGTCTTCCATTAATGCCAAATCGTACAAGCCAGCTCCTTCGTTAAATGTTGCCTTTTTAGGACTGGGTGTCATGGGCTACCCCATGGCCGGCCATTTGAGCCAGGCAGGACACCAGGTAACGGTCTACAACCGCACATTCAGCAAAGCCGAAGCCTGGACCAAGGAGTTCGGCGGGAAGGCCGCCAAAACCCCTCAGGAAGCCGCCCAAGGGGCCGGCATTGTCTTTTGCTGCGTGGGTAACGACGACGATTTGCGCAGCGTCGTGCTGGGCGAGACGGGCGCGCTGGCCGGCATGGCGGCCGGCACGATTTTGGTCGATCACACGACCGCCTCGGCCGAAGTCGCCCGTGAGCTGTACGAGCTTGCACGGCAAAAGAACATCGGCTTTGTCGACGCCCCCGTTTCGGGCGGACAGGCGGGCGCGATCAACGGGGCGCTGACCGTTATGTGCGGCGGCGAACCCGGTCACTTCGCAACCATTGAGCCGATTGCCTACGCCTTTGCGCAGGCCGTCACCCTGCTGGGCGAACCCGGGTCGGGCCAGTTGTGCAAAATGGTCAACCAGATCTGTATCGCGGGACTCGTGCAAGGCTTGTCGGAAGCCATCGCCTTCGGCCAGGCATCGAACCTTGACATGGAAAAGGTTCTCAAGGTCATCAGCAAAGGCGCGGCGCAAAGCTGGCAGATGGAGAACCGCGGCTCAACCATGGTTCAGGGCAAGTTCGATTTTGGATTCGCCGTAGACTGGATGCGTAAAGACCTTGGGCTCGTCCTGAGCGAAGCCAATCGCAATGGCGCCCGCGTACCGGTCACGGCCCTGGTGGATCAGTTCTATGCCGATGTACAGCACATGGGCGGCAACCGGTGGGACACCTCAAGCCTTATCGCGCGGCTGCGATCAGCCGATTGAACCCGTTAAAGTCGTGCCGGGGGCCTCAGCCCCTGAAGCGCGGCATCGTCAGAACAGCGCATAACCCGACTCCGCCCATGGAGTTCGGGTCGCCATCTTTCAAGACGATGCTGCCGCCATTATGCTGGGCATAGGCCAGCGAAATCGCCAGCCCCAGCCCCGATCCCGTACCGCGCGATGCTTTGCGCGCCGGCCCTCCGCGGTCGAAACGCACGAACACGCTTTCGCGCAAACTGGGGTCAAGCCCCGGACCGTTGTCGGAAACGCTCACCCAGGCCATATTGTCATCGACACCGGCCGAAACCGTAATGGCTCCCCCCTCGCCGACATGATTAATGGCGTTATGCACCAAGTTGGCCAGGGACTCATGCAGCTCGGCATCGTTGCCCAATACCCAGACATGCGCGTCTTCGCCCCCCTCCGCTTCTGACTTGGTAGCCAGATCGATGCAATCGACCCAGCCCAGATCCTGCCGTTTTTCACGCGCCAGCAACAAGTACTGCAGCACGACATCGCGCGCCAGTACATTAAGATCGATTTTCTTGTGGGGCGTGGTGTCATGGTGGCTGGCATGCGCCAATGCCAAAAGCTGCTCGGTCAGGCGCGATGTCTGACCCAGCTGAGTCACAATGGCGTCAAGCGTCTCGCGCGTGCGCTCAAGGTCGGGCTCGCGCCTGGCATATTGCGCCTGAGTGCGCATGATGGCCAGCGGCGTACGCAATTGATGTGACGCATCGGCCAGGAATTGCGCCTGCTTGTCCAGCACCGCGCGATACAAATCAATATGGTGGTTTACGGCATTGACCAAGGGCACGACTTCGCGCGGAACCTTGCTGACATCCAGCGGCCGCAAGTCGTCGAGCTTACGGGACCGGACCTCTTGCCTTAACAGGCCCAACGGCCGCAACGCCCATTGCACGCTAAGCCATACCAGCAGCAACACCAGGATGACCATCCTGCCATCGCGAAACAGCCCCTGGCGCCAGGCCTCTTGCTGGGCCCGCAGGCGCGTGCCCATGCTTTCGCCCACAAAAACGATGACCTGGCGGTGCAGGCCGTTATAGTGAAGATCGCGCCACAACGCGACCATGCGCACCGTGTCGCTGCGATACATCGCATTATAAAAAATCGGTACACCCTCGTTGTCGGCCAGCACAGGCGGCCGCGGCAGCCCTCTCATGCCCAGCAAGGTCTCGCCTTCGCGCTGCACGGCATTCGAGCCGGCCAGCGGCAAGACCTTGGGATTGACCTCTTCGACGCGGAAGTATTTTCGATTGCCGGCACGCGACTCGAGCATGACTTGCGCATAAAACGGCGGGTCCAGGCGCAAGGCCCCGTCTTCATTGAACTCGACACTGGTTTCCAGGATTTTGGCAGGCTCGACCAAGGCGCTATCGTAAGCTTCCTCGGTGATTTTCTTCAAGGTCTGGTAATCGTTCCAGCTATCGAGCACCAGCAGGCCCACGACCCCCGGTATCAATAACATCAAAAGCCAGAATCGGATGCTGCCTGTATTCTTATGCGTAAACCAAAACATAGGCTAGCTGGCATCCTGAATGCTTTCCAGCATATACCCCAGGCCCCGCACGGTGACGATGTGGACGTCGCTGCCAGCGAGCTTTTTCCGTAAGCGGTGCAAAACGACCTCGATGGCATCGGGGCTGGCCTCGCTGTCTTGCTCGAACACCTTGCTGAACAGCAAGCTTTTTTCGACCGGCATGCGGGCCCGCAGCAAAAGCGCGGCCAGGGTGGCATGCTCACGCGGCGTTAAATGCAAAATGGCGCCGTTAAGCGAAAACGCACGGCTTTCACTGTCGTAATCGAGCGCGCCACACTGAAGCTGGGGCGCATGCCGACCACGATTGCGCCGGACCAGGGCGGTCAGGCGGGCCTCGAGTTCTTCCAGCGCAAACGGCTTGGTCAGGAAGTCGTCGGCACCCAGGTTAAGGCCGCGCACCCGGTCCTGCAGCGCCCCCTGAGCGGTCAGAATAAGCACAGGCGTGACATTGCCCTTGCTGCGCATTTCACGCAGCAAGACCAGACCGTGCTTGTCGGGCAGGCGCAAATCCATGACCACCGCTTCGTAATCGAACTCGCTCAACATTTGCTCCGCCGTTTGCGCATCGTGCGCATGATCCGGCTCGAACCCGCTTTGCGCCAGCGCTCTTTCGAGCCACGCGGCCATTTCGCGCTCGTCCTCAACCAATAATATGCGCATTATCTTTACTTTCAACGGTGGAGCCTGAACGCGAACCTTGCAGGCGCTGCCGCAAATAGCGGGTTTCTTGCCCGCGTTTAAATAAAACAGCGGCCAATTCATTCAACGCCAGCGTATACACCTCTCGCTTGAATTCTATAACGTCGTCAAGCGGCACCCAGTACGTGCTCCAACGCCAGGCGTCGAACTCGGGATGACGCGTGGCGCGCAGCGTGACGTCGGTATCGCGCCCCACCATTCTTAATAAAAACCAAATTTGCTTCTGCCCTTTATACAAACCGCGCGAATCGCGACGAACGAAATCATTCGGCACGTTATAGCGCAACCAATCACGTGTACGCCCTAATATACGGACATGTTGAGGCCGCAAACCCACCTCTTCGTGGAGCTCTCGGTACATCGCTTGAACAGGGCTTTCGCCATAATTGATGCCACCTTGTGGAAACTGCCAAGCATGTTCCCGAATGCGTTTACCCCAAAAAACCTCGTTTTTTTGATTTACGAGGATAATGCCGACATTAGGACGGTAGCCTTCACGGTCTAACATGGGCCACCTCAATAGCTAATTCAATACAATTACACCTGATTATACGTATCTGTCGAGATCACTACCATGCGCGCATCCAAGTATCACATTAATACCCTGAAAGAAGCCCCAGCCGAGGCCGAAGTCACCAGCCATCAACTCATGACCCGGGCGGGCATGATTCGTAAAGTAGCGGGCGGCATATACACCTATATGCCGCTGGGGCTTCGAGTCCTTCGCAAAATAGAAACGATTATTCGCCAGGAAATGAACAAGGCCGGCGGCATCGAGCTGCTTATGCCGGTCGTCCAGCCCGCCGAGCTCTGGGTCGAGTCCGGCCGCTGGGAGCAATACGGCGCCGAATTGCTCCGCATCAAAGACCGCCATCAGCGCGATTTCGTCTTGCAGCCCACTTCGGAAGAAGTCATTACCGATATTGCCCGCAACGAAATACACAGCTGGCGCCAGCTTCCCCTGAATTTCTACCATATCCAGACGAAATTCCGCGATGAGCGCCGTCCGCGTTTCGGCCTGATGCGCGGGCGCGAATTCACCATGAAAGACGCCTACTCGTTCGATCGCAGCGAAGAGGCGGCGCAAGCCAGCTACGACGCCATGTACGACGCCTACATGAGCATTTTTACGCGGCTGGGCCTGACCTTTCGCGCGGTGGCGGCCGACACCGGATCTATCGGCGGCTCACGCAGCCACGAGTTCCAGGTAATTGCCGATACCGGCGAAGACCTCATCGTCTACAACCCCGACAATCAGTATGCCGCCAACATTGAACTGGCCGCTGCGCCTTGCCTGATCGCCCAACGCGGCGCGCCCGGGGAAGCCTTGGAAAAAACCGCCACCCCCGACGCGCCCAAGTGCGACATAGTGGCGCAACAACTGGCCCGGCCTCTTGCCGACACGGTCAAGTCCATTGTCCTGGCGACGGAACCCGCCAACGAAAAGGAACAAGCCAAAATCTGGCTTCTATTGCTGCGCGGCGACCACGAGTTGAATGAAGTCAAGGTTGGCAAGCTGGCGGGTTTCGAGCACGGCTACCGCTTCGCCACCGAAGACGAAATCCAGGACATGTTCGGCTGCGTTCCGGGCTATCTGGGTCCCATCGCCCCGGCCAAACCGATTTCCATCATCGCGGACAGCACCGTCGCCAACATGAGCGACTTTATTTGCGGCGCCAATACCGAGGGGTTTCACTACACCGGCGTTAACTGGGGACGCGACTTACCCGAACCGGTGGTCGCCGACCTGCGCAACGTGGTGGAAGGCGATCCCGACCCTCAGGGCGGCCGGCTGGCCATACAGCGCGGCATCGAGGTGGGCCATATCTTCTTTTTGGGCGATAAGTACTCGAAGGCGCTGGGCGCCACCTTCCTTGAGCAGGATGGCAAACCCGCCGTGCTGCAAATGGGCTGCTACGGTATTGGCGTCAGCCGCATCGCCGCCGCCGCCATCGAACAGAACCACGACGAAAAAGGGATTATCTGGCCCAAGGCCATTGCCCCGTTCGAAGTGGTCATCTGCCCCATGGGCTTCAATAAAAGTGAAACAGTTCGCAACACCGCCGAAGCACTCTATGCGGAACTGCAAAGCGCGGGGGTGGATGTCATTTTGGACGACCGCGATACCCGTCCGGGAGTCATGTTCGCTGAATGGGAGCTCATCGGAACGCCACTTCGCATCACCATCGGCGATCGCGGCCTGAAGGAAGGCGTGCTCGAAGTCCAGGGCCGGCGCGACGAGACCGCCTCCAAAGTGCTCGTGGCCCAGGCCCCCGCTCATATCATCGAACAGCTAAAATCAATGTAATGCATGCCACAATGCCTGCATTTTCGGCGCACAGAACCCGGCCGGCTTGGCCGGGTTGTCACACCGCTTAACGAATATCATGCCAACTGAAACACCCGAGCCACTTTCGACTCTAAATATTCGCGTATATTACGAAGACACCGACGCTGGCGGCGTGGTGTTTTACGCCAACTATTTAAAATTCTTTGAAAGAGGTCGTACAGAGTGGCTACGTCGTTTAGGGATCAATCAATCAGAACTAGCAATAAACGAACAACTTATGTTCGTTGTGAAAAAGGTTGAAATACAATATCGCAAGCCCGCCAAGCTTGATGATCTTTTGTCGATACGCAGCCAGATTACTCATGTCGGACGAGCCTCGGTCAACTTCAGGCAGTTTGCCGAATGCGGCGGTCAATTGTTGTGCGAAAGCACAATTCAGGTTTGCTGCGTGGGTACGACTACGTTTCGGCCAGCAGCGCTTACTCAGGCACTTAGAACTCTTTTGGAAAAGGTTCAGGAATAACTATGCAACCCTCTAGCGACATGTCGTTGCTTACCCTACTTATTCATGCCAGCATTCCGGTTCAACTGGTTATGCTGATACTGCTGGGCATCTCCATCCTGTCATGGACTTACATCTTCAGCAAAAGCTCCGCCCTTAAACGGGCCAATGCGCAAACGCGCCGCTTTGAAGACGACTTCTGGGCAGGCGGCGATCTGTCCGTCTTGCAGCAGGCCATTGCCACCCGGCGCTCGGAGCACGGCGCGCTGGCGCGGATTTTCGATGCCGGAATGACCGAATTCGTCAAGGCCCGGCGCAACAACGGCACCAGCGACGCCCTTCTGGACGGCCCGCGCCGCGCCATGCGCGCCACCTATCAGCGCGAAATGGACGGCCTGGAATCGCATCTGAACTTTCTGGCGTCAGCCGGTTCGGTCAGCCCTTACATCGGCCTGCTGGGCACCGTATGGGGCATCATGCATGCCTTCCTCGGCCTATCGGCCATGCAGCAAGCCACGCTTGCCGCCGTCGCGCCCGGCATCGCCGAAGCCTTGATTGCCACCGCCATCGGTCTGTTTGCGGCGATTCCGGCGGTTATCGCTTACAACCGCTACACCAATGAAATTGATCGTCTGTCGATTCGCTTCGATAGCTTCATCGATGAGTTTCTTAATATTTTGCAGCGTCAGGTGCACTAATGCCTTCTACTCGTGGCACGACCGGCCGACGAGGCCGTCGCCTTCAAAATGACATCAATGTCGTCCCTTATATCGACGTGATGCTGGTCCTGCTGGTTATTTTCATGGTTACGGCGCCCATGATTACGCCGGGGCTCATCAACCTGCCCTCGGTCGGGCAAGCAACTGAGGTTCCGGCAACGCCCATCGAAGTCCAGATCGAAGAAGACGGGACGATATCCCTGCGTATGCGCGAAGCCGGCTCCGAGTTCCAAAAGATCAACAGCCAGGACGTCGTCACCGAGGTTCAAACCCGCCTGACGGCCGAAACGCCCGTCGTCATCGCCGCTGACGGGCGCGTACCCTACGAGACCGTTATGAAAGTCATGGACCAGCTGCGATCCAGCGGCATTACCCGCCTGGGCCTGCTTGTCGATCAAAAGTCGAGCACTGAACCGGTCAAGAAATAGCCAGGCTGTTGCCCAGGCAGCTCAAAGGACAACGCTTAGCCCCCATGAAGCACAGAAAACACGCCGCATTGGCCCCTCTAGAGAAAACGCCCGAGCAACGAGACGAGCGCCGTGGCCTGGTGTATGCGGTATCCGCCCACCTCCTGATCATCCTTCTCATGATGTTCGGTTTTCTCGCGTCGGCGCCGAGCGACCCCAACCCGGTCCAGATCGAACTCTGGGCCGAAGGCAATACGCCTACCGCCGCCGAACCTGAGCCGCAACCCGAAACACCGACCGAAGCGCAGGAAATCCCCACGCCCGAACCTGAACCTGCGCCCGAACCGGTACCCGCGCCGCCTCCCGCTCCCCCCCAGCCCGAGCCCGAGCCCACGCCGCCTCCGGTAGAAAAGACGCCCACACCCGAACCCATTCCCCAGGTCGATCCCGAAATCGCCCTGGAAAAAGCGCGTAAGGAAAGGGAAAAAATAGAGCAGGAAAAGGCCGCGCAATTGGCGGCCGAGAAAGCGGCTAAAGAAAAGGCCGAAAAAGAAGCGGCCGAGAAAGCCAAAGCCGCCGCGCAAAAAGCCAAGGAACAAGCCGCCAAGGAAAAGGCGGAGCAAGAGGCGGCCGAAAAGAAAGCGCGGGAAGAAGCCGCAGCGCTCAAAGCCAAAGAACTCGCCGCTAAAGAAACCGCCGCAGCCGCTGCGGCCGCCAAAGCCGCGGAACAAAAAGCCGCCGCAGCTAAAGCCGCGGCGGAACAGAAGGCCAAAGAGCAGGCAGCGGCAACCAAGGCGGCAGCGGAAAAAGAAGCCAAGGAAAAAGCGGCAAAACAAGAGGCCGCCAAGAAAGCCGCTGAAGAAAAAGCCGCTGCGGACAAAAAAGCCAAGGCGGCAGCAGCCGCTAAAGCCGCGGCGGAAAAAGCGGCCGCCGCCAAGCGAGAAGCCATTAAAGAGGCCATGCGTGGCGATGCGCTGGGCGCCGCGGGCATTCCGGGCGGTACGGCGGACCGGAATCAGTCCGGCGGCGGTGGCAACGATAACGGCTATGCCGCGCAAGTACGCGCCTGCATACGGCCTCGTGTTGCTTATCCGGTGCCGCCGCGCACCGGATCGGCAAACCCGACAGTACAATACAGAGCAAACCTTGACGCCAAAGGCCTGGTTACTGGTGTGCAGGTCCAGCGCTCCTCGGGCATCACCGGTTTCGACCGGGCCGTTACCACAGGGATCCAGGGTTGCTCGCCTTTCCCAAAACCACCGTCCGGCAAGTACCCAGCGTATGTCGATGGAAATTACCGAATGTATGACTAACAGGAGATTGCAGACATGACAGCCGTCACTCTAGCGAAAGCCTCGACCTCCGCGTCGTGGCGATTATGGGCTTATGGCCTGCTGGCGCTCGCCGCCGCCTTTATCGCGGCCAGCCCGGCTCACGCGCAGCTACGCGTCGACATTTCAGGGGTTGGGGCCACGCAATACCCAATCGCCATCGCCGACTTCGCCGGAAACGCCCAGGGGCAAGCCGTGGCCGAAGTCATCCGCGCCGACTTGACGCGCTCTGGCCAGTTTCGCCTTATCAACGCAACCGGTGTCGCACTGAACGCGGAAAGCACCATTGCCCACGATGAATGGCGCAACCGCGGCGCCGACTACCTGGCCTACGGCTCCATTACCCAAGCCGGCAGCCAATATAGCGTCAGCTATCGCCTGGTTGATTCCGTGCGCAAGACCCAGCTCGATGGTGTTGCGTTTACAGGAACCGAAAAAGAACTGCGCCGCATCTCTCATCAAATTGCCGACCGCATCTACGAAAAGATCACCGGCGTACGTGGCGTTTTCTCGACCCGGCTGGCTTATGTAGTGCAAAAAAGCAACACATATGAGTTACAAATTGCAGATGCCGACGGGCAAAATCCGCAAGTAATGTTGCGTTCAAAACACTCGATTATTTCGCCGTCCTGGTCGCCCGACGGCAGCAAGCTGGCCTACGTCAGCTTCGAAGCGAACAAGCCGGTCGTGTATGTGCAAACCCTGTCATCGGGCCAGCGCTTTCCTATCGCCAACTTCAAGGGCAATAACAGTGCGCCCACCTGGTCGCCCAATGGTTCGCAACTGGCTATCGTGCTGTCTCGCGACAGCATTTCGCAAATCTACACCATCAACGCCGATGGCTCGGGCCTGCGCCGCGTCATGCGCTCACCGCTGATCGACACCGAGCCGCAATACACTCCCGATGGCGGCTCTCTGATTTTCACCAGCGACCGTGGCGGCAATCCGCAAATTTATCGGGTGCCTGTCAGCGGCGGCGATGCCCAGCGAATCACCTTTAACGGCAGTTACAACATCTCACCGGCTATCTCGCCAGACGGTAACAACTTGGTGTACGTTACACGTAGGGATGGCGCTTTCCGTATCGCAATGCAAAATATGGGGTCTGGATCAGAAACATTATTGACGGCTGGTCCCGACGATCAATCTCCAAGTTTTGCACCGAACGGGATGCAAATCCTATATAGTTCCGCACAAGGTGGACGTAATGTTTTATCTGTTGTTTCAGTCGATGGCCGGGTACGCCAAACCCTATCGACGCTCGACGGTAAAGTACGCGAACCTACCTGGGGACCATTTACCAATTAATTCTCAGTGTGACTCTTTTCTAAAGGAACTTAAATGAGCTCGCGCATTGCAAAAAGCCTCAGTATCGCCGCATTAGCCGCCACGTTGGCAGCATGTAGCTCTGTGCCCCTCGACAACCAAGCCGGCTCCGCCGGCAGCGGTTCACAGGGTGCCAGTTCTGGGCAAATCATGGACCCATTCAACCCACAAAGCCCGCTCGCCCAACAGCGTTCGGTCTACTTTGAATTCGACAGCTACGTAGTACCTGACCAGTATCGTGGCCTGGTCGACATGCACTCATCGTACTTAACCAGCAATACGCAACAAAAAATTCGTATTGAAGGTAATGCCGATGCGCGTGGCGGATCTGAATACAACTTGGCCTTAGGTCAGCGCCGCTCCGAGGCGGTTGCCCGCATGATGACACTGTCTGGCGTTCGCAGCGACCAGATTGAAGCAATCAGTTTCGGTAAAGAACGGCCCAAAGCCTTGGGCAACACCGAAGCCGACTATGCTGAAAACCGTCGTGCAGACATCGTTTATCAGCGCTAAGATCTAGCTGTACTAGTCACTGCAGCGCCGTGGCGGCTTACCGCCGCGGCGTTTTTATTTTAATTCCACTCTGGATCAAGCGTGAACGCGAAGGCCAAGCGCAGACAGTACCCCTGTACGGCAAGCAAAGCCGACAAAAATCACGCTTGATCTGAGGTTGGAATAACGGGAAACATCAAAATGAGCGTCTCTTCCTTGTCTGTGCGTACTGCCCTGCTTGCGGCCACGATTTCAATATCGACGTTATGCGCCACGCCGGCTCACGCGTTGGCAGACGACGACGCGCGCCGGGCCATTCTGGACTTGCGCGCCCAACTCAAACAAATGTCGGACCAGAACCAACAGGCCCGCTTTCAGTTGGCCGATCAGCTCGACGCGCTGCAACAGCAAGTCATCAAAATGAGCGGCGAACTCGAAAAAATTCGCTGGGAACTCGACCTGAGCAAGCGCTCCAGTCAAGACCAGTCCGGCGGCAGCTCTTCGCAAGTGGGCAACCCCGACGAACAGGCCGCATTTGACAACCCCATGGGTCTGTTTCGCAGCGGCAAATACAAAGAAGCGGCAACCGGGTTCGAGGCGTTTGCCCGAGACTACCCCAACAGCCAGCTCGTGCCCGAGGCCACGTTCTATCAAGGCAGCAGCCTTTACGCCAGCAAAGACTTCAAACCAGCCATTCAAAAGCTTCAGGGCATGGTTCAAGCCAGCCCTCAGGACCCCCGCGCCGCCGATGCGCTGCTTATTGTCGCCGCCAGCCAGATCGAACTTAACAGCATGGCAGGCGCCAAAACAACACTGCAGAAAATTGTTAAAGACTACCCCCAGACCTCAGCGGCGGAAACCGCCAAAAGCCGCCTGAAACTGCTGCAATAATGCCGGCAGACGCGCTCAGCGCCCTGGCCTCTTACGAAGGCGCCTGGCGTAAAAGACAAGTGTTCCTGGGGCTGTTGCTAGGCGTCATGATTTGCCTGCTGGCCATCGATATTCTGCTCGGCCCGGCCGACTTGAGTCTTGGCCAGCTCTGGCAGGCCATGTGGGCCAGTCAAGCCAATGATCCGGCCCTCGGCGTCATTGTCTGGCATATACGGCTGCCGCAAGCGCTTATGGCGATCGTCATTGGCGCCTCGCTGGGCCTGGCCGGCGCCGAAATGCAGACGGTGCTCAATAACCCGCTGGCCAGTCCCTTTACCCTGGGCATCTCGTCGGCTGCCGCATTAGGCGCCGCCCTCACGCTGGTGCTGAACCTGCGTCTGCCATTCATTCCGACACCGTACATATTGGCCGCCAATGCCTTTGTATTCGCGTTGCTATGCGCCTGGCTGCTTGACCTGGTGGCCCGCAAAGCGCGCATCGGCTCGGCCGGTATCGTCCTGTTTGGCATTGCCCTGGTCTTTACCTTCAACGCCCTGCTGTCCCTGGTCCAATTTACGGCCAGCGCCACCGCGCTGCAAGACCTGGTGTTCTGGATGATGGGCAGCCTTGCCCGCACCGACTGGCCGAAGCTGGCCCTGATCTGTGCCGCCCTGGCCCTCGTCTTCCCCTTTTCCCTTAACAGCGCCTGGCAATTGACGGCCCTGCGTTTCGGTGAAGAACGCGCCACCAGTTTCGGCGTCAATACCCAGCGCGTACGCCGCGCCGCCCTGCTGCGCATCAGCGTCCTGGCGGCACTGGCGGTGGCCATGGTGGGCGTCATCGGCTTTATCGGCCTGATTGCCCCGCATATCGCTCGACGCCTGTGGGGCGAAGACCATCGCTGGTACCTGCCCGCCAGCGCCCTGATTGGCGGCCTCATTCTTATCGCCGCGTCGATTGCCTCCAAGCTGCTCAGCTCCGACGCGGTCGTTCCCGTCGGCATCGTCACCACGCTCGTCGGCATACCCTTCTTTCTTATCGCCGTGATGCGCCGGCGGGTACTGCAATAACCATGCCAGGCACGACCGCTTCAAGGGCGCTGCATGCGCAAGGAATTTCAGTCCGCCTGGGCTCCCGGCTCGTCCTGGATGGCCTTGACCTGCCCCACCTGCACGCCGGCCACCTGGTGGCGTTGCTGGGCCCGAACGGCTGCGGCAAATCGACCCTGCTAAAAAGCGTTGCCGGCCTGGTTCATGCGGCCACCACGGTGTTGACGCTCGATGATATCGACTTGAGCACGCAGCCCGCCAACGAGCGCGCGGCGTATATACGGTACTTGCCCCAAAGCCTGCCCGACGACGTTCACCTGACCGTTATCGAAGCCCTCCTGGTGGCGATCAATGCCCGTCGATCCATCGCCCGCCAGGCGGCCCTGGCCAAAGTTCAGGCCACGCTGGACGACCTGGGCATCAGCCACCTGGGCGCGCGCTACCTTGACGAGCTTTCGGGCGGACAGAAGCAGCTCGTCGGCCTGGCGCAGGCCTTAAGCCATGAGCCTCAGGTGCTGCTGCTGGACGAGCCGCTGGCGTCGTTGGACATGAACTACCAGCACCATGTCATGCAATTATTGACGCGGCTGACCCGTGAGCGGAACATGCTGACCCTGATCGTCTTGCACGATCTGAACAGCGCCATCCGCTATGCCGACCACACCCTGCTGATGCGCGATGGCGCACTGATCGCAAGCGGCGCGCCGAGCGAAGTCATTACCGCCGACACCCTGGCGCAAACCTTTTCGATACGGGCCCGCATCGAAACCTGCACGCAAGGGCGCCCTTATGTGCTTGTCGATGATTTGATCCGCGTCTAACCCTTTGGCCTCTTATGTCGTCCGCCACTCTCCTGCCTCATTATTTCGCGTCTGGTCTGGACTATCCCCTGGCTTATACCCAGGCCGGTTCCGGCACGCCGCTTGTACTCATTCACGGCTCATTGTGCGATTATCGCTACTGGCGCTGGCAGATTCCGGCGCTCGGCGCACACTGCCATGTTCTTGCGCCCAGCTTGCGCGGCTATTGGCCCGACGCTTTCACGGCCGAAAACGCGGCCTTCAACGTCGAGCAACATGCGCGGGATCTGATTGCGTTCATTCGCTTGTCCAGCCCCGGCCAGCCCGTACATGTGCTGGGACATTCCCGCGGCGCACATGTCGCCCTGGAACTGGCTTGCAATGCGCCAGACCTGGTGCGCTCCCTGACCCTCGCCGATCCGGGGTTTCGCATCGACGAACAGGGCAGCGCGCCTACATTTCAGCACGAGGTCGTGGAGCAACTGCGTCAGGGCAACGTTGAGGCCGCCTTGATGCAGTTCATCGATAGCGTGAACGGCGCCGGAACATGGCGCCATATGGTCAGCTGGTTTAAAACCATGGTGCGCGATAACGCCGGAACGCTGCTCTCGCAAATCCATGAAGCGGGCCGGTGTTTCGACGTGACACGCGCGCGGCAAATCAACTGCCCCGTGCTGTTGCTGGGCGGGGAGCAGAGTCCGCCGCGCTACGGCCATGTGCTGGACGCGCTGCAGCCACACTTTGCGAACGCACAGCGCAGCAGCATCGCGCTGGCGTCGCATGGAATGAATCTGGCCAACCCCAAAGCGTTTAACCAACGCGTGCTGCAGTTTTTACAGGACGTTAATGCGACATGCTAGTCGCAGGTTTTATCTCGCACAACGCAATGGCTTTTTCGCCGCTATCGAACAAAAAGTCGATCGCGGTACGTGCACCGATCTGCAGTTCCTGTTTCGGTTTTTCCAGCATGGCGTGGTAGCCGCCCGGCTTGAACTCCAATTGGGCGCCAGCAGGAATAAGCACATCGGACGCCATCGACATTTTGCTCATGCCGTCAGCCTGTGTCGTTTGGTGCAACATCATCATGTCGAACGCGGCCGCGACAGCATTCGTCAACTTGACGTCTTTGGCACCCGTATTTTTTACGACAAAATACCCTGCCGATGGCGCGGGCGCCGGCAACAAGCGCACCCAGCAATCGGAAACCGTCACCGTTTTTGATACCGGTGCGTAATAAATGGCCGATGCCGGATCGCTCTTTTCGGGTGAATCGTGATGATGACCGGCATGGGCCAGCATCATGGGCAATACCGCGTCCGTCCACGACGCAACGCCGGGAACCGAAGCAGCCATCGCCGCGCCGCTCAACATAAAAGTGCCTAGTGCTATTACTTTTTTCATGAAACTTCCTGATTTAATTCGAATGACAACAGCGGTCCGGGTCATTCCACGTCAGGGAATGAAATCCGTATCCGCAACAAGCATAAACATGAAAAAAGCTAGCAAGGCGGGGCTCTGGAGCCCAACGGCGGACCGCAAACCGGCACGGTAATGTCTGCCATTGCCATCCGCAACGCGTAAAGCATGGGCTCCGGCGTAAGCGATAAACCGGCCCAGGGCGCAGCGAAGGTCAGGGCCAGTAAACTGAATGCCGGGCTGAATACGCAAGAGTCGGTATAAACGCCCGAAGCCTGATGATGATGCTGCTCAAGCCCCAACACCTTGACGGCGTCGTCGGAAAGACCCGTCACGCAAAGGGTAATGCTGAGCGATGCAGCCTGCCCCGGTGCGTATGCCGGCATATACCCCACGGCGATAACCGCCCGCAACATGAACGCCATTAAAAGCAAGGCGGAAAGGCCTCGCCAATAGCGCATTCGTCGGAAGGTTGGCATATTGCAGTTCATCGTGATGCGAGTTTACCCGACTTGTAATGCGCAATCGGCCCCGGAACCATTGACATTGGATGTATGACCGCAGCGCTCCAGATGCTCGGCCAATAATCGAGCGGCAGGCGACAATAACTCCATACTGCGAAAACAAAGCGAAAACTGCCGCTGCGCCCAGGCGTCGGTCAAGGCAATCACGCGCAGTTCGCCTTCGCCGGCCAAGGGAAGGACGACCTCGCGCGGCACGATACTGATGGCCAGATTGGCACGCACGACACGCAGCACGGCATCGAGATTGGACACCATGACGCGATAAACCAGCGGCTTGCCTACCAGCGCCGCCTGGCGGCGCAACATGATCGGGACGGCGCTTGATGGCGTAAGGCTGACGTGATCGTAATCGAGGCTCAACTCAAAGGGCATGGAGTCGTGATGGGCCAGTGGATGAGTGCGGTGCACCACCACCGCCAGATGATCGGTCCGATAAGGGCGCGTTTGCAAACCGCGGAAGTTGGCCGCGTCCCAACAAATGCCAACGGACGCCATACCATCGCGTATGCCGCGCACCACGTTGGCGCTCACGCCCTCTTCAATATCGATGCGAATATCGCGATACGCCGGGTTTTGCAGGAACACGGCGACATCTTCGGCCAGGGACTCGGCCAGCACCGAGGCTGTCGCCAGCACGCGCACCTGTCCCTTGATACCTTGGGCGTAAGACAACATATCGTGCTCAATACGATCGGAAATGGCCAGCATGGCGCGGGCGTGCTCGAGCAAGGTCTCGCCGGCCGCCGTTGCCTCTACACCATGGCGTCGGCGAGCCAGAACCGCCACACCCAGTGTGTCTTCGAGCGCAGCCAGACGCTTGCTGATCGCCGACCCGACAATGCTCGCCTGCTCGCCCGCCCGGGCAATACTGCCCATCTCGCAGACTGAAACGAATAAGCGTAATGTAGTCAGATCGAGATCGCGCATGGCTGTTTCGCTTCTGTTGTCATGAAGTCTTTATGATATTCCATTTAGGAACTTTATAAGCTCTTAACCAGCTCTTTATTAATATTGAAGAATACCTAAAATAGACCGATACTCCATTGACTGATTAAGCGCCTGCATCATGACTACTGCCGTTCCAACGTCTCCCGCCCACTCGGCGCCGATCCCGGACGGTGAAGCCGTGATCCGTGAAGTCGGGCTGCGCGACGGGCTGCAAAGCCTGGCCCGCACCATGCCGACCGAGCAAAAAAAACAATGGATTGCCGCGGCCCATGCCGCCGGCCAGCGCGAAATCGAAGTCGGCTCCTTTGTGCCGGCACGACTGCTTCCCCAATTGGCCGACACGGCCGAGCTGGTCGCCTACGCAAAGACATTCGACGACCTCTTCGTCTCCGTCCTGGTTCCCAATCTGAAAGGGGCGCAATACGCCCTTGAAGCGCAGGCCCACCTGATGATCGTACCGCTCTCCGCCAGCCGCGAGCACAGCCTCGCCAATTTGCGTAAGACGCCCGACGAAGTCGTGCGCGAGGTCGCGCTCATACGCGCCGCCCGCGACGCCAGTGGCTCAAAGACCATTATTGAAGGCGGAATCGGAACGGCGTTCGGCTGCACATTGCAAGGCGGGGTCGACGAGGATGAAGTCCTGCGCCTGATGCAGGCCCTGCTCGACGCGGGCGCCGACCGGGTCAGCCTGGCCGATACCGTAGGCTACGCCGACCCGGCCGCCGTCAGCCGGCTGTTTGAAAAAGCGCGCCACATCGCGGGCGAGCTGTTTTGCTGCGGTCACTTTCACGATACACGCGGCCTGGGCCTGGCCAATGTGCTGGCTGCGCTGCAAACCGGCGTTAAGCGTTTCGACGCCTGCCTGGCCGGCATAGGCGGCTGTCCGCATGCGCCGGGGGCCAGCGGCAACGTTGCCACCGAAGACCTGGCCTTCATGCTGGCCAGCATGGATCTGAACACCCACCTGAACATCGACGCGTTGCTGCAGCTGCGCCAACAGGTCGCACAATGGCTGGCTGGCGAAACCCTGCATGGCGCGCTCTGGCGCGCGGGCCTGCCCAAAACCTTCATTCCGGCAGACGTCTACAGCTGAACGCCCGCCCACTTACTTTCAAGATATTTCATGCACCCCAATCCTAATGTAGAACCGGCGCTCACGGCTGCCGATATCCAGGCGGCCGGTACCGGAGCCGCCAAGCCTAAACGCCTGCCGCTCACCGGGCTGCGCGTCGTCGAATTCAGCCACATGGTCATGGGCCCCACCTGCGGCATGGTCTTGGCCGACCTGGGCGCCGAGGTCATCAAGGTAGAACCCGTCGATGGCGACCGGACACGCCATTTACTGGGTGCCGGCGCCGGCTTTTTTCCGATGTTCAATCGGAACAAGAAAAGCATTGCGCTGGATCTGCGCAACCCGGCCGGCGCGGCCATTGCCCGCAAGCTGGCCGCAAGCGCCGACATTGTGGCCGAGAACTTCCGGCCCGGCGCCCTCGAAAAATACGGGCTGAACTATCAGTCTCTGAGCCCCGACAATCCGCGCCTGATCTACGTCAGCCATAAAGGCTTTTTGCCCGGCCCGTACGAGCTGCGCACCGCGCTGGACGAAGTCGTGCAAATGATGGGCGGCCTGGCCTACATGACCGGACGCCCCGGCGACCCCTTGCGCGCCGGCACCAGCGTCAACGACATCATGGGCGGCATGTTCGGGGCCATCGGCGCCATGGCCGCCCTGATCGAACGCAGCATTACCGGCGAAGGACAAGAGGTGCAGTCGGCCCTGTTCGAGAACAATGTCTTTCTGGTGGGGCAGCATATGCTGCAATACGCCATTACCGGACAGGCAGCCGCCCCCATGCCGGAACGCATCTCGGCCTGGGCCTTGTATGATGTCTTTACCGTCAAGAACGGAGAGCAGATTTTTCTCGCCGCAGTCAGCGACGCGCAGTGGCGAATATTTTGCGATGCGTTCGGCTTTGACGACCTGAAAAGCGACCCGGCCCTGGCCACCAATAATGACCGCGTTCGCGTTCGCGAAACCTTGCTGGCCGACTTGCGCACGCGCTTGCAAACCTACAGCGTTGCCGAACTGGCCGCCATTTTCGAAGAGCAAGGCCTGCCCTTCGCGCCCATCGTCAAACCCGAAGACCTCTTCGACGATCCGCACCTTCTGGCCACTGGCGGGCTGGCGGAAATTCGCCTGCCCGACGGCGAACACGCCGGCAAAACCGCTCGTGCCGCACTATTTCCGTTGACCATGCATGGCGAACGCCTTGATGTGCGCTCCGACCCGCCGGTTCTGGGCCAACATACAGAAGAATTGCTGACCGGACTGGGCTATTCCGAAACAGAAATTGACGCGCTGCATCGGCAGAATGTCATCGCTTGAAACCAAAAACCATAATCGAAATAATACCCACAGGAGACTCCAATGAAAAAAACAGAATTGCGCTTTTCCCGCCGCCAGTTGCTTGCCACGTTCGGCATCGCGGCGCTAAGCTCGCCATTTGCGCTTTTTGCGCAGAGCGACCGGCCGATTACCCTGGTGCTGCCCGTGGGGCCCGGCTCGGGCGTCGACACCATGATCCGCTCCGCCAGCGTTGCCCTGAACAACGCCTTCAAACGCACCGTCGTCATCGAGAACAAACCGGGTGCCGGCGGCATCATCGGTACATCGGCGCTCATCAAGGCGCAACCCGACGGCTATACTCTGGGGGTCGTATCGAACAACCATGTGGTGTATCCGAGCGTCTATAAAAGCGTGCCGTTTGACCCGATTGCCGACATCACGCCCATCTCGGTCATCGGCGCCACGCCGTTTCTGCTGGTGGTGAACCCCAAGAAGGTGGCGGCCACCAATGTAAAGCAATTTATTGCCGAGCTCAAAGCCAAGCCGGGCATGTACAACTATGCCTCATCCGGCAATGGCACCATTTTGCATCTAGCTACGGCAATGTTCGTGGATCAGGCCGATGTCGAGTGCCGCCATATTCCATACAAGGGTGTCGGCCCCATGCTGACCGACCTGATCGGCGGCCAGGTGGATTTTGCCGTGTCGTCGCTGCCTTCATTGCTGCCGCACATTCAAAGCGGCGCATTGCGCGTCCTTGGCGTTTGCGGATCGGCGCGCTTGCCCAGGTTGCCCGAGGTGCCCACCATTGCTGAACAGGGCCTGCCCAATTACGAGAGCCAGGGCTGGTTTGCCGCAATTGGTCCCGCCAAGCTGCCCGATGCCGACGTTCAGCGCGCCTATGCCGCGTTTAAAGAAGCCTATGCCGACCCTGAGGTCAAGAAAAGCATGGACGCCCAGGGCAACACCATATTCTCGATGTCGCCCAAAGAGTCCGCCGCGTTCTTCAAGTCTGAAATGGCCAAATACGCCAAGGTCGTCGCCAACACCGGAATCGAAAAGGTCTGAGGCACGCTGTTTCCGATCACAGTAAACAAAGGGCGGGGCAGGGTTTGAATCAAACCCTGCCCCGCCCTTTTAAGACCTATGCCGCCTGGCTTACTTCGTCGGCAGCTTGCCCGCCACCCCTTCAACGTAGTAGTTCATTTTGTTCAGGCCCGCGTCGTCCAGCGAACCCGTTTCCAGAATGACCTTGCCTTCGTTGTCTTTCATGGGCGCATCAAACGGCGTGAGCGTGCCGGCAATGATTTCCGCCTGCTTGGCCAACACCAGTTCCTTGACATCGGCGGGCACATCGGGACCGAAACCTTCCAGTACGGCCATGCCCTCTTTCAGGCCGCCCCAGGTGCTGTCGGACTTCCATGTGCCGTCAAGAACGTCTTGCGCTTCCTTGGTGAAATACTTACCCCAATGGTGCGTCACCGCAACCAACTGCGCTTTCGGACCGAACTGCTTCATATCGGAGTGGTAGGCCACGGCATGCTTGCCTTTTTCTTCGGCGACCTGCACGGTGGCCGTTGAATCGGTGTGGTGCGTAACGATGTCGGCTCCCTGGCCGATCAATGCCAGGGCCGCATCGCGCTCTTTACCCGGATCGAACCAGCTGTTCACCCAAATAACGCGCACTTCGGCATTGGGATTGACACTGCGCAAGCCACGGGTAAAGCCATTGATGCCCTGAAGCACCTCGGGAATGGGGAAGGCGCCGACATAGCCGATTACGTTGGTTTTGGTGACCTTGCCCGCCACGATTCCGGCCAAATAGCGCGCCTCGTAAAAACGCGCATTCGTCGTCGCCACGTTGGGCGCGGTTTTGTAGCCGGTGGAGTGCACGAACTTGACGTCGGGGAATTGCTTGGCCACTTTGATCGTCGGGTTCATGTAGCCGAACGATGTCGTGAAAATAAGCTTGTTGCCTTGCTGCGCCAGATCGCGGATGACGCGTTCGGCGTCGGCGCTTTCCGGCACGTTTTCAACGTACTGGGTCTTGATCTTGTCGCCCAGCGCTTTTTCCATTTCCTTGCGGCCAATGTCCTGTTGCCAGGTCCAGCCGGCTTCACCGATGGGACTGACATAAACAAAACCCACTTTAAGCGGCTCATCGGCCGCGCCGGCAGTTAACGGCAACGCCATGGCCGGCAATATGGCCATTGCACACAAAGTACGACGCATGAAGGTTTTAGACATAGGTTTCCCCTTTAAGTTGTTATGAACAGCACAGGACACTAAACGTTAGGATTAAAATTCCTGCCCAGCGATGCCGGCATATTAAGCCGGATCCAGCCGGCATTGCGCGAAATCAGGACCAGCACCAGGATCGTAGCCAAATAAGGCAGCATGGACAGCAACTGCGACGCAATCGGTACACCCCGCGCCTGCATATGATAAGAAAGAATGGTAATGCCGCCAAACAAATAAGCGCCTATCACCACCCGGGCCGGACGCCAGGTGGCAAAGGTGGTCAGGGCCAGGGCAATCCAGCCGCGCCCGGCCACCATGCCTTCAACCCACATGGGCGTGTAGACCAGCGACATGAATGCGCCGGCCAACCCGCAGCATGCGCCGCCAAACAGCAAAGCGTATAAGCGGATATGGCGCACGTTGTAGCCCAGTGCATGCGCCGACGACGGCGATTCGCCCACCGAACGCAAGATAAGGCCCGAACGCGAACGGTATAAAAACCAGATGATCGCCCCGCACAAAACCAGCGACAAATACACCATGGGATGCTGGCGGAACAAGGCCGGCCCGAGAATCGGAATATCCTGAAGCAGCGGGATGCCGAAAGGCTCGGGGTTGAGCGTTTTACCGACATAATCGATACCCACATAAGCCGATGCGCCCGCCCCGAAAAGAGACAAGGCCAGGCCCGTGGCGATCTGGTTGGCGCCAAGCCATACCGTCAGCCAGGCAAAAAACCCGGCCAGCACCATGCCGGCAGCCGCTCCGGCGGCAAAGCCCAGCGTCGTGCTGCCGGTGTCGATGGTGATGGCAAACCCCACTACCGCCGCCATCAGCATCATGCCTTCCGAGCCCAGATTGATGACCCCGGATTTTTCATTAATGAGCAAGCCCAACGCGGCCAGCATCAACGGCGTACCGGAGTTGATTGAGGCGGCGATCAAAGGTGCCAGGGCGTCCATCAGGTTCTCCAGCGCAATTTATTGCGGATCAGTACATCGCAGGCCAGCAGCGAAAACAGCAAGATGCCCTGGAACACCCCGGTGATGGCGCTGGGCATGCCCAGGCGCGACTGCGACAATTCGCCGCCGATATAAAAAAGAGCCATGATGAAACTGGAAAAAATGACGCCCACCGGATGCAAGCGCCCGACAAACGCCACAATAATGGCGGCAAACCCATAGCCGGGTGAAATGGTTGGCGTAAGCTGCCCGATAGGCCCCATGACCTCGCTGGCACCGGCCAGCCCCGCCAGAGCGCCGGACAACAGCATGGAGATCCAGAGCGTTTTACGCGCCGAGAAGCCGGCATAGCCTGCTGCACGCGGCGCCATGCCGCCCACCTGCAACGTGAAACCAGAGAAACTTCGCGACAAATACAGCCACCCCAGAACCGAGGCGGCTAAAGCCAGCAGCAGCCCCAGGTGCAGCCGCGTACCCGGCAAAATGACCGGCAGCAGGAAGCCATCGGAAAACAGCCTGGACTGTGGAAAACCAAAGCCGTCGGGGTCGATCAGTATGCCGTGCACCAGATAGCTTAATAACAACTGCGCCACATACACCAGCATGAGGGAAACCAGGATCTCGTTGGCATTGAAGCGATCGCGCAACCAGGCGGTGATCGCCGCCCACAACGCGCCGCCCGCCATGCCGGCCGCCAGCGCCAGGCAGATCAGGAAAAAACCGCCATTCGTGTCATCGTCGAAATACAAAACCACGGCGCCCGCCGCGATGGCGCCCACCACCAGTTGGCCTTCGGCGCCGATATTGAATATCTGGGCGCGAAAGCAGACCGCCAGGCCAACGGAAATCATCAGCAGCGGCGCAACCTTGACGCCGACCTCCGACCAGCCTCGCAGATCCTTAATGGGTTCGAAAAAGAAAACGGCCAAGCTGGACAACGGGTCTTTACCCACGGCCAAAAACAACACCGCCCCGCACAGCGCCGTCAACAAGACCGCCAGCAGCGGGGAAAGCCATGCCATCAGCACCGATGGGTTGGCGCGCGGTTCCAGTCTAAGCATGGGCCGCTCCGTTTATTTGCCCTGACGGTCCGCCATCCCAGAGCCCGCTCATCCAGCGGCCGACCAAATCGAGGCTGGCATCGGAGGTGGCGATGGACGGCGACATTCTGCCCTTGGCCATGACCACCAGGCGATCCGATATTTCAAACAACTCGTCCAGCTCCTCGGAAATAATCAATAGCGCGCAACCCGCATCGCGCAAGGCGAGCAGTTCGGCCCGAATCTGGGCGGCTGCGCCCACATCGACTCCCCAGGTGGGTTGCGCCACCAGCAGCACCTTGGGATGACGGGCCACTTCGCGCCCGACGATGAATTTCTGCAGATTGCCGCCCGACAAACTGTCGGCCGACGCTTGCGGGCCGCCCGCCTTGACGTTGAAACGCGTAATGATATCAGCGGCAATTCGGCCGATGGCCCCGAACCGAACAAAGCCGTGCGACACCGTTGCCGCCGTTTGATGGGACAGCAGGATATTCTGCGCCAGCGACAATTCAGGAACCGCCCCTCGCCCCAAGCGCTCTTCAGGCACGAAACCAATGCCATGCGCGCGCCGCCAGGCCGCGCCGCGCCGACCGATGGCCTGGCCCTGGAACATAATGGCGGGCGCATCAATGCGCGCGTCTTCGCCCGAAAGCGCCGATAAAAGCTCTTGCTGGCCATTTCCCGAAACGCCGGCGATCCCCAGCACTTCACCGGCACGCAGATCAAACCCGATATCGTGCAGCTCGGTCGCAAACGGGTGACTCTTTCCCAAAGACAAGCCATGCGTCGACAACACCACCGCGCCCGGCTGGCGCCCGTGACGCGCAATCGCCGGCGGCTCGGCCCCAATCATCAGGCGCGACAGGCTGGCATCGGTTTCTTGCCGCGGATCGCATACGCCGGTGACTTTGCCGCCACGCATGACGGTACAGGTATGGCACAACGCGCGGATCTCATCGAGTTTGTGGCTGATGTACAAAATGCTGCAACCCTCGGCGGCCAGCTGACGCAAGGTGTCGAATAACGTTTCAACGGCCTGCGGGGTCAGCACCGACGTCGGTTCGTCCAGTATCAGCAATTGCGGCTTGGCCAGTAGCGCCCGGACGATTTCAACCCGCTGGCACTCGCCGACCGACAGCGTATGCACATGGCGCTGCGGTTCGAGATCGAGTCCATACTGGCGCGCCGTCTCGGCAATACGGCCTTCCAGCTCGGCGAGCTGGGTGTCGGCCGGCAGACCCAGGGCGATATTTTCAGCAACGGTCAGCGTGTCAAACAGCGAAAAATGCTGAAAAACCATCGAGATGCCCAGTTGCCGCGCCGCGGCGGGGCTGGCAACGCCGACCTCTTGGCCATTCCATAGAACGGTGCCGGCATCCGGCTTGACCGCACCGTAGATGATTTTCATGAGGGTGGACTTGCCCGCGCCATTTTCACCGAGCACGGCGTGAATCTCGCCTGGCAGCACCGTCAGGTCAACGCCATCGTTAGCGACGACCGTAGGATATTTCTTGGTAATTTTTTGCAGTGCTAATCTAACGGTCATGTGGCGCTTATAGTCGATAGAACGGGCTTTTTAGAGCACATTATGGCGAATTAATGCCCATCGGCCTGTGGCTGAGAAATGAGCAAAAAAGCGTGCATTCTCCCACGGAAAGCCTCGAGAACAAAAATTGACTATAAATGCTCCCTTCGCTCCTGACTATCTATCGATAACACCTAGCAAGGCCAAAGCCCACATGGCATGCCGCAAGCATCAAAGCGTTGCCAAATGGCTTTGATTGAGCAGACTTTCGGACACATTGCGTTCTGTGGTGCGGATGTGCTCTTGCACTAGCGTGATTGCACGCTCGGCGTCTCGCGCCAATACGGCCTCGACGATGTTCTTGTGCTCGTTACCCTTGCTTCGTGCCGCCTTGCGATAACGAGCCGAGTACCACCGAAATCGCTCGGCATGGTCGAACAAATTTTCAACCAAACCAATTAACAAGGGCGAGGAACAGCCGGAATAGATACTTAAATGAAACGCACGATGCCTGTCGGACCAGTTTTCATCCAGCACCAAAGGGCTATCGGTAAGCCGCTTCTCGACGAGCGACAAGTTATGAAATGCGGCCACCACAGCCCCTTCCCAGTGGTCGTCGCCGTGCACCAGCGCATCTTGCAATGCTTCTATTTCGATCAGGAGCCGTACACGGGTTAAATCGTTAATCGCTTCGACCGTGATAGGCGCTACCCGGAAACCGCGATTTTCGAATGATTTGACCAGACCGTGTTGAACAAGCCGGTTAAGCGCCTCGCGCAAAGGGCTGCTGCTTAGCCCAAAACGCCGTTGCAAGTCTTCCACACGCAAACGCTGCCCCGGCTCGAACTCGCACCGAATAAGAGCCTGGCGCAATGCGTGGTAGGCGCGGTCGGTAAGAGGCAGCGTTGGAGGATCTGAACGAATGACGGAAGCGGCAATATCCATGGTGCAAATTATGCCAGAGAATAAGCTTGCGCACAATTTCTATTTTGTGCATAATAAATTTATTACGCATAAAATGACATGGAACGCACAAATGCTTCCGTGCTGCGACATAGCGTATAAAACTTAACGGTGGAGACAAAATTATGCGTTTCAGTTTCAGTAAGCTGGCAGCTATCGCATGCATCGGCTGGACGAGTTCCTTTAGCGCATTGGCAAACAGCTATCCCGAACCCAACCATCCTATACGCATTGTCCATGGCTATGCTGCCGGCGGAAATGCCGACATCATCTCCCGTGTGCTCGGACAGGCCATGAGCCCCGGCCTGGGCGTACCCTTCGTCATTGAGTCCAAGCCAGGCGCAGGCGGCCTCATCGCTGCCCAAACCGTCGCTCGCGCCGCGCCGGACGGCTACACGCTTGTGACCTTGTTAGGCGGGCACAGCGTCAAGGCGGCACTCAGCGACAACCTGGACTTCGACCCGGTCGACGGATTCTCGATGATTTCAACCATCATGAATTTTCCGTTTCTTATTATGGTCAAGGCCGACTCGCCTTACAAAACCATCCAGGACCTGACTCAGGCGATGAAAACCAGCAAGAAAGCCTTAACCTACGGTTCGGCGGGCATTGGCACCACACAGCATCTGACGGGCGAAATCATGAGCTCGCAGGATGGCGTCAACTTGCTTCATGTGCCCTACAAAGGGGGCGCCGCCGCCATGACGGCGCTGCTTGCCAAAGACATCGACTTCGTGATTGACACGGCCACCATCGCAGTTCCTCAGGTCGGCGCCGGAACCATCCGGGTGTTGGCGGTAACGAGCAAGACCCGCTGGAGCGGCATGCCCGACGTTCCGACCCTGGCGGAATCGGGATACGGTGACTTCGACGTCAGCTCCTGGGCCGGTTTGGCGGTTCCTAAAAACATGCCGCCGGCCATTGTCGAGCGGCTGAACACAGAATTACGCAAAGCATTGTCAACTGATGCAGTAAAAACCCAATTGCAGAGCATGGGCGGCGACATAGCGCCCAGCACGCCCCAAGAAATGCGCACACGGATTGCGGGCGAAATCCAGCGCTATCGCCAAGTGGCTAAAGAAAAGCATATACCTCGCCTGTAACGCGATATGTGACCGAAATTTTTCAGGCGCACTGCACAAAAACACCCACCCCTTAAGCGGAGAAAAAATTGGAAGCAACGAAAACACCTCAACAGCACGTCCCGGTCCTTATCGTAGGCGCCGGGCCAGTCGGCCTGGCCATGGCCATCGACCTGGCCTGGCGCGGCATTAAGTGCATGCTGATAGAAAGAACCGATGGCTCGATCAATACGCCTAAACTGGGCGCGGTCGGCATACGCACAATGGAGTTATGCCGGCGCTGGAATATTGCCGACGCGGTCAGGGCCACTCCCTATCAACGCGACTGGGGCCTTGACATGGTGTTCGTAACCACGATCGCAGGTCATTTGCTGGCCCGCATCCCTTACCCCAGCCTTAACGACGATCCCATTCCCCAGCAAAGCCCCGAGAAGAAATGGCGCTGCCCTCAATTGTGGTTCGATCCGGCGCTAACAGAGTGCGCGCGCGCTTATCCATCCATTGAGCTGCGTTATCGCACTCAGCTGGATAGCTTCGAGGATCGCGGCAATCAGGTCGTTGCCCAGCTAAGCCATCTCGACACGCTCGAGACCGAGACCGTCACCGCCGATTTCATGATCGGCTGCGATGGCGGAGGCAGCACCGTACGACGAGCGCTAGGCATCGAGATGCACGGCAAGCGCGCCCTTGATTACTCCGTTGCGATTTTCTTCCGCTCCCGTTCTCTCGCCCGGGATCACGACAAAGGAGATGCCGAACGCTACTACTTCGTCGGACGCGAGGGCTGGTGGGGAAATATCAGCGCCATGGATGGACGCGAATTATGGCGACTCACCGTCCCCAGTTCCGAGGCGGGTGTCGAACAAGTCGTTCGCGACGCCGACAAGTGGGTTCGGCGAGCACTCGGCACGGACGCCATTCCTTTCGAGATCATTTCCGCGCTCCCCTGGCGCCGCAGCCAACTCACCGCCGAAAGCTATGGACGCGGACGGGTCTTCATTGCCGGGGATTCGGCCCATACCATGTCGCCTACCGGCGGACTGGGCATGAACACGGGCATGGGAGACGTAGATAACCTCGGATGGAAACTGCAAGCGGTTCTGGAAGGCTGGGGCGGCAGCGCCCTGCTGGATTCGTATACGACCGAGCGCAAACCCATCGGTGAACGCAATGCCGGCGCGTCCGCCGGCAACTATTTTGCGATCAAATCCGTGACCGACTGCTCCGCCGTACTTGACGACACGGCGCAAGGCGAAGCAGCCCGGCAAGCCATCGGTCAAGACATCACAGCGGCCATGCGCAACGAATGGGAGCAATTGGGCGTGCACCTGGGCTATCGCTACGAAGGCTCTCCGGTAGTGGTGTCCGACGGCACTCCGGAACCCGAGGACACCTCCCGTTTTTATACCCAAACGTCCCGCCCCGGGCACCGAGCGCCTCATGTCTGGCTCGAAGGAGGCGCCACAGGCGGCACGTCCGAGGGGCGTTCAACCCTCGATTTGTTCGGCCGCGGTTTCGTGCTGCTGCGCCTGGGCAAAGAAGCGCCCGACGTGTCGGCTTTCTCGCGCGCGGCGGCAGAGCGCCACATGCCGCTGGAGATCATAGAGTTCATCCGGCCGGATGTCGTTGCCGCCTATGAGCGCCAGCTCGTCCTGGTGCGTCCGGACGGCCATGTCGCGTGGCGGGGCGACGCAGTTCCCGATGACATTGGCTTCGTCCTTGATTCCGTCCGAGGCCTGTCAACCGACGCAGGTTCGCGCGAACCAAGCCAGACGACAGCCTCGGCTGATCTCAACTAAGAGCGCGGACATGCCGAAACGCACTGTCTTCATTAGCCGGGACGATCAGATCCAAGCGTTGCTTGACACCATTCACGTCGAGCTCGAAAAGCATGATATCAACGTAGTGCGCGGACCAACGCCCGATCCCGGCTCGAAGCTCGTCTATCGTCCTGAAGATTACAACGCGTTGTTTTCCAAAGCGGAGGTCATGACATTTTCCAGCCGCTCAAGCTGCACCCGCGATGTGATGCTTGCCGCGCCCCGCTTGCGCGGCATCGTGGCCCCCGCGATCGGCGTCGAGACGATTGACGTCCCAGCCGCGACCGAGCTGGGCATTATTGTCGGTCACAGCGCCGTACCCGAAAACTACATGAGCATGGCCGAATCGACCGTCATACTGATGCTTGCCCTCAGGTACCAGCTCCATCGCAGCGAACAGGTGCTGCGCGGCCAGGTATCCCGCCCTCCAAAAGACAAGTCGTGGTCACACATGATGCGGGGATGCACCATCGGCTTGATCGGGTACGGACGCATCGCGGCGGCGACCGCGAAGCTGCTGCACGCTTTCGATGTCAAGATCCTGGCCTATCACCCGCGCTTGTCGCCGAAGGACGTTCCTGAAGGTGTTCACCTGGTCGAGCTGGATACCCTGCTGCGCGAGTCCGACCTGGTCAGCGTCCATGTGTCGATTACCGACTCTTCAAAATGCATCGTGGGTGCACGCGAGCTTGGCCTGATGAAGACATCGGCCTACCTGCTCAATACCGCACGGGGACAGGCGGTGGATGAAAACGCCCTGTGCGATGCGTTAGCCAGGAAGCAGATTGCCGGTGCCGCGCTGGATACATTCGCTACCGAGCCTCTGCCGCAAAACAGCCCACTCAGGACGTTCGAGAACGTCATTCTTACTCCCCATATGGTCGGGCACACCCAGGAATCATTTACCGCAAACGCAGCGGCAGCGGTAGAAAACATCTTGCGGGTTCTGGCGGGAGAACCACCGTTGTACTGTAAAAATCCGCAAGTCCTGGACCCGTGGCGGAAACGACTCACCCTGCTGTCAGGAACCAACTGAAACCGAGACCCATCGATTTCAATTTCACGTAAAACGAGGAGACACTCATGAAAAATAAAATTTTAAAATGCATATTAGTCGGCATAGTGGCCACAGGAACCACGGCCGTCTATGCTGAAACCTATCCCTCCAAACCGATTAATCTGGTTGTCCCATTTTTGCCTGGCGGCAGTCCCGATATGGTCGCCCGGACATTCGCCCAAAAACTTCAAGAGGCACTGGGACAAACGGTAGTGGTCGAAAATCGCCCTGGCGCCAACGGCATTATCGGGCTCGATTACGTAGCCAAGTCCCAACCCGACGGCTACACCTTGCTTATTGCAGACACCGGCATGCTTTCAATCAACCCGAGTCTGTATAAGAAGATTCCTTATGACACTCAAACCGCCTTCGCGCCTATCGCGCAAGTCATGGCGACGCCGCTGTTTATCGCCGTGGGCGCGCAAGTTCCCGCAAAGAATCTCAAGGAGTTAGTGGAACTGTCCAAAACCGATACCCCTGTTCGTTTCGGCTCCCCCGGAAAAGGAAGCGCCCTGCAGCTAGGCGTCGAACTATTCAAAAAAACTAGCGGAGCCCGGTTTGAACACATACCGTATAAAGGCATTGCTCAGGTGCCTATTGCCGTCCTGTCGGGCGACGTACAGGTGATGTATTCGGGCTACAACATTATCGGCTCCCATATCAAAAACGGGAAAATGCGTGCACTGGCCGTGGGCAGCGCCACCCGTGCAGCGACTATGCCCGATGTGCCGACCGTCGCGGAAGCGGGCTATGCAGGCTTTGAGATGGATTCCAAAAATGGCTTTCTGGCGCCGGCCGGCACACCTAAAGAAATTATCGATCGGCTGAACGCTGAATTGCAGAAGATCGTTAGCGACCCAGAGCTTCAAAAACGCTTCGAAGCCGTTGGTATCGATATCATCCGGGGCAGCACGCCCGAGCAATATACTCAAAACATACGTGCAGACGCCAAGAAATACGCCCAGATCATCAACGAAGGCAAATTCAGCATCGACTGATTTTTAAGATAAAGAATACGCCCTCGCCGGGCAATGAATCGAGCACAGGAAGTTGAAGGTCAGTCCCAACTTTTTGCGTACGACTCAGAAACCGGGAGGGCGTATTTGTTTGTTTCGTGACGTTTGTTTCATGACGACGGCCCGATCGCTCCAGTGCAGCTCAGAGCGCATAGCCCGTCGGCCGGCGATGGGCTATTTATGGGCGTTGAACTGGCGCTCCCATTCCTCGCGCATCATAAAAGTGGGATCCGCTCGGCAAATGGCCTCGGTTTCGGCCCATATTTCTTCGTCGGGCTTTTCCAGGTCGAGCGGATCGCCGTGCGGCTGCGCCACATAGAAGTCCGTGTCCAGATAGACCTCGATCGTATTGCCTTCAGGATCCGAAAAATAAATCGACAGCGCGTTACCGTGATTCAGCCCGATCATCTTCGAGGCGCCAAGCGCCAGCGCGTCGTTGCGGACACGGCGCAAATCATTAATTTGCTCCACCTTGAAGGAGAGTTGCATCACCGTGCTGAACGTGGCGTCGGCGGGCCGACCGGTGGACAAGACGAGCTGGTGATGCTGATCGCCTCGCGCACTAAGAAATACCAATGTGTTTTTGAACGTTTTCCCTACTCCGCGATCCGTTTCTTTCAGTCCAAAAACGTCCGTGTAGAAGCGATGCATGACGTCAAGATCGTGAACAAAAATCCCGACGTGAGCGAGATTAGGCAATGCGGTGGTTGTCATCGTTGACCTCCAGAACTTTCACTATTTTAGAAACTCAGCGCAAGCCGTCCTGCCCCTTGATATCGGATGCCGCCAGCCCTCCGATGCGGGCATGCACGCGACCGCCTGTCGCCATAACCAGGCCATAGACAATCTCATTGCGACGCGGGGCATCCCAGATGGTCATTTCCGCCGTATTGAAGTGACTGCGCACATAGGCGGCATTAATGTGCCCCAGAGGCACCATGACCCGCGTGCCGACGGACCCGATGGTTTTCGCCGCCGGTACGATGGCCTTGGGCTCACCCAGGATCTTGCGCATTCCCCAGCCCCCCGCTTCATGCCATACCGCCGCTTGCTCCAGGTCTCCATCGTCGCCAACGATAATCCCTTTGCCATAGGCCTGGATCTTGTCGACCCCGCCCAGCGCATCAGCCAGCTTGGTGGCCAGCGCTTCACCCAACGATCGCAACTCGGCCATAAAAGGCATTAGATCGGCCTCGAATCGCCCGGCGTATGGGTTTTTGACCACGGCTAACGCGGTGCCCACCAGCAATGAAGGATCGGCCCGATCGCCACCTTCATGAAATATCTCTTCAATGGAAATCTGGGTCTTGCGAACGGATACCAAGCTCATGTCTGTCTCCGGTAACTAGATGAATGTTTATATTGAAAAGGGTGTTGCCCTAAACGACATAAGTCGCCTTAGGGCAACACCCGGACATCGCAAACTATCGATGACGGGTTTGGACGAACGGCTGTCGTCAGCTTTGGGCCACGATGGGGTTGCGCAATATGCCGATGCCTTCGATCTCGACCTCGCAAATATCGCCGGGTTTCATGAAGAGCGGCGGCTTGCGGCTCCAGCCGACCCCTGCGGGCGTACCGGTCGCAATGACATCGCCGGGCACCAGCGTGAAAATAGTGGACGCGTAGCTGATGAGCTGAGGAATGGAAAAGATCATGTGTCCTGTGTGGCTGGACTGAACCACTTGACCGTTAAGACGGGTTTCCAGCTTTAAATTACGGCCCGGTTCGATTTCATCGGCGGTAACCATCCAGGGGCCGAAGCCGCCCGTTGACTCAAAGTTCTTGCCCGAGGCGATTTGCTTGGCGTGAAACTGCCACTCGCGAATGCTGCCGTCGTTGTAGCAGCTATACCCCGCTACGTGCTCGAACGCGTCCGCCTCTGCAATATTGCGACCGCCCTTGCCGATGATGACGGCCAGTTCGCCTTCCCAGTCCAGGGACTCCGAGGCATCAGGTCGCACAATGGGCTGTTCGTGAGCGACTTGCGAGCGCCATACCCGCAGAAAAATCGGCGGGAACTCCGACAGTTCGCGGTGCATGCCCGCAGCCAGGACCTCTTGGTGATGGTCCATGTAATTACGCACTGCACAAATTATTTTTTCCGGCTTGGGGATGACCGGTAAAAACGTAATGTCGGTGAGTTTGGCCGTTGGCTTGCGATCCTGTACATCCCGCGAGGCGTTCAGGTATGCGCCCGAGGCAATGTAATCAGCAAGCGTAGCGTATTGCGGCAAGGCTTGCCCAAGATCGACGATCGCGTCATTGACAACCGCGCCCCATGTATCGCGGCCTTCATAGGAATACGAGAGCAGTTTCATAGCTTCCTTCTTAGTGATTAAACGACTTGACAGACACACCATCGCTCGAACGCAGCGGCCATTGGAAAACATTTGGCCGCTCAGTTGATGCGCGAGGTTCGATAGCGCTTATGCGTGCGTATACTATACCTTATTTTATGCACAAAACTATATTAATGCATAAAATTTTATTACGCATGCGGTACTATAAGCTCCCACTACAACCGCGGAAGGGACCAAGAAATGACCGAAAGGCGACGGTGCGCCTGGGCGGGACACGACCCGCTCATGCGTCTCTACCATGACAAGGAATGGGGCGTGCCTGAATATGACAGTCGGGCGTTGTGGGAAAAATTAATGCTCGACGGATTTCAGGCGGGACTTTCATGGGCAACCATACTTCGCAAACGGGAAGCGTTTCGCGAAGCGTTCCAAGGCTTCGATCCCAACGTAGTCGCCCGGTTCGGCCCCTCTGAGATCGAACGGCTGATGTCCAATGCCGGAATCGTACGTTCGCGCGCAAAAATCGAAGCCACCATCGGCAATGCCCGGGCCTATCTGGCCATGCAAGAAGCGGGAGAAGATTTCTCGACCTTCATCTGGACGCTGGCTGGCGGCAGCCCGATAAAAAACGGCAATCACGGCCAACAAACGAAATCGCCCCTGTCGGAGGCGATTTCAACGGCCTTAAAGAAACGCGGATTCAAATTTGTGGGTCCGGTCATCGTCTACGCCTGGATGCAGGCAACCGGCATTATCAACGACCACGAATCGGACTGCTTTTTATTCCATTTAAATCAACCCTGAGCAGTGTCGGCTTCGTTGTCCGTGCCAAGGCACTGCCCGCGTTTCGCCGGCGTATTCACAATGGATTTGGAAATGGAGTAATAACACGACTCCGGGCCCTGTTTGACCGAGCTGCTTTACGCAACGCAGCCAACCAGGGCCCGGAACAGATACAGCGGCAATTAATTCGAAGGATTAGTTCGAAGCAATATTGGCTGTTTCAATCACTTTTTTCCAGCGAGCGAGTTCTTCTGTCTGGAACTTCTCGAACTCTTCGGGCGTATTGCCGACGATTTCAAAGCCCTGGCTCAAAAGAGTAGGCTTGACGTCTGGCGCGTTAATCGCAGCAACTACCCCGTCGTGCAACTTGGCGCGCACATCGGCGGGCAGACCTTTCGGCGCGGCTACCGCTTGCCATGAGTTGACGACCACGTTATTCACACCCGCTTCTTTCATGGTGGGCACTTCGGGCAAGAGCGGCGAGCGCTGTGCTCCCGTTACCGCCAGCGCCTTCAGCTTGCCGGCCTTGATATGCGGAATGACCACGTTGATGTTCTGGAATGAATACTGCACTTGCCCACCCAGCAGATCGGAAATCGCCGGCGCACCGCCCTTGTAAGGTACGTTTATGCCTTTGGTGCCGGTTTCTTGCCAGAACAGCTCTGCTGTCAGGTGATCGGACGAGCCGTTGCCCGAGGTGGCAAATGAGGCTTCGTCGGGCGATTGCTTCATATAGTCGACCACCTCTTGCACCGAAGCGGACTTCGGAGCGGCCGGACCCGCCACCAGGACGTTCGGCGCCTGCACGGCCACCGTGATCAGATCGAAGTCTTTCGTTGGGTCGTATTGCAGTGTTTTTTGCAGATAGGGGTTTACGACGAATACCGCCAGCGATGAAACCAGCATGGTGTAGCCATCCGGAGCCGCGCGCTTGACCTGTGCCGCGCCAATGGCTCCGGTAGCGCCCGGACGGTTTTCAACGGGAAACGGCTGGCCCAGCTGCAATGACAGTTTATTGGAAATGATACGACCGATATTGTCGGTGGAGCCTCCGGCGGGGAACGGCACGATGACGGTGACAGGGCGTGCCGGATAGTCTGCAGCGTGTGCAACGCCCGTTGCCGCGAGCAACAAAGCACCTAGAATAGTCTTGATTTTCATAAATTCTCCTTAGCGATGTTAACGTTAACATTCGAACCTGGAAGATTCTATCGGGTATAGCGATAGAAACCAAGATGGCATCTATCATGGTTTTCCCTTGCTCTAGCGTTTTTCAGGTACTTTCACGCTCAATTATCGAAAACCCGACATCGACGATACGTGTGGACTGGGGAATACGCTCGGCGCGATCCATAATGAATTGAGCGGCGTAACCGCCAATAGCCTTGCCGTCGATGCGCACGGTCGTCAAAGATGGATAAACGCTTGCGGCGAAATCAAGATCGCCCAGTCCCACCACAGCCAACCGCCGGGGAATCGACAAGCCGCGTGCCTGGGCCTCTGTCAGGACCCCCAGCGCCAGCATATCGGAACTGCAAAAAACACTGTCGGCGTCGGGGTGCGCCCGTTGCAGCTCAGCCAGGCCTTCTCGTCCATCGGCCAGCGTGGCCGGCGCAGGCACCGTGATGATGGGAACCGGCGACATGCCCAGCTCTAGCGCACGCTCGGCAAAGGCCTCGCTGCGGCGCAGAGCCCGTACGTCTTTGGCCGTTATCAACGCGGGGCGCAAACGCCCGCGAGCATGAAAAAACTCACAGACGGCCCGGCCCACCTGTTCGTGCGAAAAGCCCACCAGCATGTCGATGGGCGAGGCAGTGAGATCCCAGGTTTCAACCACCGGAATGCCCGAAGACAGCAGGCGTTTACGCCCGAGATCTGAACGCAGCACGCCCGTCAGCACAATGCCATCAGGGCGTCGGCCGATAATGGCATTGAGCAGTTCGTCTTCACGCAAATCGTCGCCGTAACCGCTTTGGCCCAGAATCAACTGATAGTTTTTACGAGCCAGCTCGTGCGTCAGTGATTGAATGGTCTCGGAAAACACCGGACCGGAAAGTGTCGGTATGAGCGCCGCAACCAGCCGCGCGCTTTGCTTGGCATTGAGTCCCTTGGCCAATAAATTGGGAACATAACCCGTGTCCTCGATCGCCTGGCGCACCCGTATCAATGTCGTTTCAGATAATTGATCCGGACTATTGAGCGCACGCGAGACCGTAATGGCCGACACGCCCGCCACCCGGGCGACATCGTGAACCGTTACGCTGGCCAAACCGCGACGGGCGCGTGTCTTCAACGCGCCGCGGCTGGGTGGGTCGACCTGGAATGAATCCTGCATGGGAAGAGTAAGTTGGCCACAATCAAAGCGGGTATCTTAGCACCAGGCCGCTCCCATAACAGAAAACGGAAAACAAAAAAAATCCGCCCCGTTTAACGGGACGGATGGATCGGCGGGAAGCCGGATTGCTGGCTTACGCCGTGACGGCTTGCGCTTCAACCTCGACTTCAACCTCGTCAGAGACCGACGAGCGGATCAGGTGATCAAAGGCGCCAAGCGATGCCTTCGCACCGTCGCCGGCGGCAATGACAATTTGCTTGAAGGGCACGGTCGTGGCGTCTCCGGCCGCAAATACGCCCGGCACCGATGTTTGACCCCGGGCATCGATTTCAATTTCGCCATGACGCGATAAATCAACCGAGCCTTTCAGCCATTCAGTATTGGGCACCAGGCCAATCTGGATGAACACCCCTTCGAGCTCGACCTGCTTGATCTCGTCAGAGACGCGGTCCTTATACGACAAGCCATTTACTTTCTTGCCATCGCCATGAATCTCGGTGGTTTGGGCCGACATGATAATGGTGACATTGGCCAGGCTGCGCAATTTGCGCTGCAATACCTCGTCGGCGCGCAATGTATCGCCAAACTCGATCAGCGTAACGTGCTTGACCAAACCCGCCAAGTCGATAGCCGCCTCGACGCCCGAGTTGCCGCCGCCGATGACCGCTACGCGCTTGCCCTTGAACAAGGGGCCATCGCAGTGAGGACAATAGGCCACGCCGTTGTTGCGGTACTCGTCTTCGCCCGGCACATTGATCTGGCGCCAGCGCGCACCCGTTGCCAGAATGACTGTTTTGCTTTTCAGCACGCCGCCATTGGCCAATTTAATTTCGATCAACTTGCCCGGCACCAGTTCTTGGGCGCGTTGCAAGTTCATGATGTCGACCTCGTAATCCTTGACGTGCTCTTCAAGCGCGGTCGCAAACTGCGGGCCTTCCGTTGCTTTGACGGAGATAAAATTCTCGATGGCCATGGTGTCCAGCACCTGACCGCCAAAGCGCTCGGCGACAACGCCTGTGCGAATTCCTTTACGAGCAGCATACACGGCGGCCGCGGCGCCGGCAGGCCCGCCACCCACGACCAAGACATCGTAGGGTGCTTTGGCGCTGAGTTCTTCCGCCTTGCGGCTGCTGGCGCCGGTATCGAGCCGGGAAAGAATCTCTTCCACACTGGAACGGCCTTGACCGAACACCTCGCCATTCAAATACATGGTGGGAACCGACATAATCTGCCGTGCATCGACCTCGCTTTGATACAAGGCGCCGTCGATCGCCACGTGACGAATACGTGGATTAATGATCGACATGACATTGAGCGCCTGCACCACATCGGGACAGTTCTGGCACGACAGGGAAAAATAGGTTTCAAATTCGTAGTCGCCGTCGAGGTTGCGGATTTGCTCGATGGTCGATTCGTCCAGCTTGATGGGATGGCCGCCGACCTGCAGCAAGGCCAATACCAGCGACGTAAACTCGTGCCCCATCGGAATGCCTGCAAAACGCACGCTGACATCGGTACCGACACGGTTGATACTGAATGAAGGTTTGCGTTCGTTATCGTCGCTGCGCTCAACAAGTGTGATCCGCTCGGACATGGCTTCAATTTCCTGAAGCAGCTCGCGCAATTCGCGCGACTTGGCGCCATCGTCAAGGCTGGCAATGATCTCGATCGGTAGAGAGACCATTTCCATATAGGATTTCAACTGTGTTTTGAGGTTTGCATCTAACATAACGTATACCTTCTTGATAAGAGGATTCTAAGGAGCACGTTCAGGCTCTTGACCTGAACGTGACGTGCATAAACTACCTGCTTACCGCAAGTAATACGACGGCTTAGATCTTGCCGACAAGATCCAGCGAAGGAGTCAATGTCTTGGCGCCTTCTTCCCATTTGGCCGGGCAAACTTCACCTGGGTGTGCAGCAATGTACTGAGCCGCTTTCACTTTGCGCAGCAACTCGGACGCATCGCGGCCGATGCCGTTGTCGTGAATTTCCAGGACCTTGATTTGGCCTTCGGGGTTGACCACGAATGTGCCGCGCAGGGCCATGCCCTCTTCTTCAATCAGCACTTCAAAGTTATTGGCCAGCACGTGAGTGGGGTCGGCCAGCATCGGGTAGGTAACCTTGCCGATGGCGTCCGACGTGTCATGCCATGCTTTATGCGAGAAATGAGTATCGGTCGAAACGCTGTAGACTTCGACGCCCAGCTTCTGGAACTCGGCGTAATGATCAGCCAGATCTTCCAGTTCGGTCGGGCACACAAACGTGAAATCGGCTGGGTAGAAAACGAAAACCGACCATTTGCCTTTTACGGTTTCATCGGAAACATCGACGAACTTGCCATTGTGGTATGCGGTGGCCTTAAATGGTTTGATCTGAGTGTTAATTAACGACATAGTGTTTCCTTTTTGAGGGTTAACGAACTGAACATGGAATCAGTATAGGGGTGGCCTACACATTTGTAAAATTGATTAATCTTATACGGCTAGTTGATTTTAGCTATCGACAAGAGCCAATTTATGGCTCAGATTCTTATAGATTGCGATGATCGCCGAATTTTCAAGCCCCCATCGGGTTTTCAGGCCCCATGCGCCAATTCGACATGGGATCGCCGCTCCCGGACTTGAAACGATCAGCTTCGTCGATGCCCATCAAAAAACTGCCAGATCAGCCGGCACGCACGCGGACCGGCCTTGGCATTGAACTTCAGCCGCGGATCGCCCCCGCTCCAGGCGTGGCCGATATGCTTGATCAGACACAGGCGTACAACCGTTACCTTTCCCAGCAGATAGTCCTGCCTGTCGTACTCCCGCTCCGTCCCGGCTGCCAGCACGCTTTCCCGCGACATCGGTAAAGGCCGATCAGCCGGGACCGGCTTTGCCGCCTCGCCCTTGCCGATAGCCGCCCAATTTAAATAAACGAACTGCCGTGCCAATTGATCGGCATTGCGCTTTGCCACGATGTGATCGCGCTGTCCGTGCAAAATAATGGCGGGCATGCCCGGAAACGGACCAGAGCGGCTAACCAACAACTCGACCAGGCTGGCCGGATCGAGCGATGAGCCTGCTCGCATGGTCTGCATCCCGTTCCCCGCGCTTTGGGCATCCCCCAATACCGGGCCTGAATGCATCGCCACTGCCGCAAACAGGCCGGGATGGCGCAACGCCACCAGCCCAGCCATACCGGCGCCGGCGGACATGCCTGCAATATAAATCCGGCTGCGATCCAGCTTGTAACGCGAGGCCAGCACCCGCGCAAGATCGGCAATGGCGTCGGCTTCGGCAAAGCCGTGGGCCGCATCCGGTTGAAACCAACGCCAGCAACGCAAGGCCTGCACACGCCTGGCTTGCTGCGGATAAGCGACGACAAACCCCTTGCTGTCGGCCAGTTTGTTCATGTGCGAACCCACCGCAAAATCCAGGGCGGTTTGCTGGCACCCGTGCAGCATGACCACCAAGGGCATACCGGCCACAGGTCGTATGACTGGGCGATACAAAGAATAGCCCAGCCGGCCAAGCAGCTCCGTGGCCGTCGGCGCGACCTTGTGGATCAGGTTTTGCCATGTGCCCGGGCCCGCTAAAACCGCTTCGGCCACTGGCTTGATCGATGCCTTACCCGGCGCGTTGCGTTTAACAGCCGCCTTGCCGGCCGTTTTTTTCTTTATCGGACTTTTCTTGATCGCTGAAAACGTGGACTGGCTGGCGATCTTGAATGCTTGCCGCTGCAGTCGGGCAACGCGTTTTGCCGTCGAGAGGAACAAACCACCTAGCGTTTTTGCCATGGGAAGGTTCCCCCCGAGGTCGCCAGCAATAAACCGGTCAGGGCGATCGCGAACGCCGTCAGTTGCCCCAGCGAAAATGCTTCGCCCAGCACAACCACACCCACAATGGCTGCGCTAATCGGCAGCATGACCGTAAATACGCCCGCCTGCGCCGCTGGCACCGCCTTCAGCCCGGTCATCCATAGCCAAACGGTCCAGACACTGGCCGCCAGCCCATAGAACGCCAACAAGAGCCACATCTCGAAGCCGACACCGCGAAAGTCAAAATCCAGCGCGATATAAATGCCAAAGGGCATCATCAGCACAAACCCCCACAGATTAATGACGGCGCTGATGCGTTTGGGGCTTAGCGAAGCAGTCAATTTCTTGCCAATGACGGCATAGGCCGCTTCGCACACGACCGCGCCAAACAATAATAGATTGCCCAACCAGACATTACCCGCGGACGAGGCGGTGACGACTTCGGTGCCGCCCTTGGTCAGGGACAGCACGCCTATGCCCAGCACACCGCAGATGACGGCGATCCAAATGCGGACGCTGATTCGTTCTTTTAAAAACAGCCAGCTCATCACGGCCACCACGGCCGGAATAGTGGACATGATTACACCGGCCGCCACCGCGCTGCTTAGGCTGACGCCATAGAGCATGCAAATGGTGAATAGAAAATTACCCACAAACGACTCAAAAAACACCAAGACTCGGGTGTTCATTGTCATGGGCGTTTCGCTGGCGGGCTTCTTGAGCCAGCGCAGCATGGCGATGGCGCCAATTCCAAACCGCAACCAGCCCAGTAAAAACACCGGCAAGATCGCCGCCAGGGGCTTGGACAAGGCGACATAGGCCCCGACCAGGGCCATGCTCAGGGCAAGACAGCCATACGCTTTCCAGCGCGCAGAGTAGGAGTGGGCCGGATCAAGCATCGAAGCCTTTCACAGGGGCGACCAATACAAGTACTGATCGCCCGCGTTAAACATCAATCCACGCTGGCGCCCGCATCGCGCACGATTTGCTCGTAGCGCGTGCGCTCGGAATCCATCAATTTGCCAAACGCCTCGGGTGTCGTCGGCACGGGTTCGATCAGCATCGTGGCAAAACGCTCTTTGGTGCCGGGCTGGCGCATCACATCGGTAAACGCGTTATTGAGCTTGTCGATCACATCTTTGGGTGTTCCGGCCGGAGCCACCAGGCCCCACCATGTGTCGACATGAAAATCATTCAAGCCGCTTTCCTTGATGGTCGGCACATCCGGCAGTTCGGACGAGCGCTCTTGTGTGGTTACTGCCAGCGCCTTGAGCTTGCCGGCGCGAACGTTCGGCGCGGCGGTAGCCAGGTTATCGAAGGTGAAATCGATCTGGCCGGACAGCAGAGCCAACTGGGCCGGAGCGCCGCCGTTATAAGGCACGTGAACGATGTCGACACCGGCCTGGCCCTTGAACATTTCGCCCGCGAGATGTCCGCCGCTGCCATTGCCGCCCGAACCGTAGTTCAGTTTGCCCGGATTCTTTTTCGCATAGGCGATCAGGTCCGCCACGCTATTAATGCCATGTTTTTCAGCTTGCTGCACGTTCATGACCAGTACATTCGGCACCCGCACCATCAGCGTAATGGGTGAGAAGTCTTTAGCCGCATCAAACGGCATTTTTTTATACAGCCATGGGTTTACCGCGTGCGAAGCCAGCGTCGCCACACCAATGGTCTTGCCATCGGGAGCCGCCTTTGCGACTTGATCCGATCCAATATTGCCGCCGGCGCCCGGCTTGTTTTCGATGACAACAGTACCGAGGGTGTCGCGCACTCCTTCGGCCAGGACGCGTGCCGTGATGTCAATCGGGCCGCCGGCCGAAAACGGCACGATCAAACGCGTTACCTTGTCTTGCGCCATGCTCGGCGCGGACAGCGTAGTGAATGCGGACAACACCGCCAGAGCAATCAGAAGAGGTCGTTTCATTACATTATTTCCATCAAAAATAAAAAAATGGGCTTGATACCTGCACTGCCAGACCCTGCCCTTCTATGTCTGGACTTCATTAAATTCGATTTGCGCCGGCCATGCCGCTCGCGCGGCGCTGGCGCGCTGCAATAGGCCGGCCAGCGTCTGCGGCTCGTCGGCCTCGATAGCCTGTTCAAACTGCGCCAAGGCTTGGCGAAACGCCGCCAGTTGTTCAAGCGTCTGATCGCGGTTATCGCGCAGAATATCGCGCCACACGGTCGCGTCGCACCCCGCAATGCGCGAGAAATCGCGAAAACCCGGCCCTCCCAATGCCAACAAGTCGGGCGCATCGGCCTGATCGAGCAAACCCGTCATGTAGGCAAAGGCCAGCAAGTGCGGCAAATGGCTGACGGCAGCCAGGCCCCGGTCGTGCGCGGCCGGTGAAAGCGTCTTGGGACAAGCGCCGATGGCCGTCCACAGCTCTTGCGCCCGGGCCAACTGCCCTGGCAGGGTCGCTTCAAGAGGAGTCAGAATGATTTGCCGTTGCCGGTATAACGCGGCATAAGGCTCGCCCGGGCCGGCGCGCTCTTTGCCCGCAATAGGATGGGCGGGCACGAAATTGGGCAAATGGCGCCCCAAAAGTTGCGTAGCGGCCTGCACGACACTGCGCTTGGTGCTGCTGACGTCCATCAGCAAAGCCCCATCGCATAACGCCAAGGCCAGCTCGGCCAGCACCCCGGGCATGGACGCCACCGGCACCGCAACCATCACCAGATCGGCATCGGCCACCGCTGCCTGCACACTGGATGCGACATAATCTATGACACCGGTTTCCAGAAACCGGTACGCGCCATCGACAGGGCGCGAAAAGCCGACGACATGCTTCACCAGGCCGGCCTCGCGCAGGGCCAGGGCGAACGAGCCGCCCATCAGGCCGCAACCGATCAAGGCTAATTGTTTATATGTGTGCGCAGTATTCTGTCTCATTGCGTTTTTTTCATGCTGTCTTTTGATCCGTCCCAGGCGATTCTATCGCGTCGCCGCCTCCGGCGCTCGCCTCGCCCAAAGGAACAACCATCAAAGGAACTTATGCTTTTCCCGTAAGTCTATGTATTTCTACCTATTCACCACAAGGACTGCCGCATGAAATGCCCCGTATGTAAAGAAGTGGACCTCACCATGTCATCCCGACAAAACATCGAGATCGACTACTGCCCCCAATGCCGGGGAGTATGGCTGGACCGCGGCGAGCTGGATAAACTTATTGAACGCAGCGCCCAGGAAGCCAGCCCCGCGCCCGCGCCGCAAGCAGCACAGCCGGTACAACCCGCCTACCGCGGCGACGATTACGGCCGCCCGCATTCGGGCTACGACAAGCGATACAAGAAAAAATCGTTCTGGCACGAAATTTTCGACTGATCCTAAGCCGTGCTCAGGACGGTCTTTTAAAATCGTTGGCTATCCACGCCGTGGCGCTTTGCATGCTCAGCTTGAAGCCCACCGGCACTTGCACCATGGCCAACTGCTCACCGAACTGATCTTCGGCGCTTAGAACCGCATAGGGTTCGTCTTCATCGGGAACGATATCGAGCTTCACATTGAGCTGATCCGAACCTGAAGTGACTTTAAGGCTTTTGTGCAGCAAAGCATGCAACTGCTGCTCGTGTCGACGCAGCACTTCGGAAGCCGTTTTAATCAAGGTTCTGAATGCCGTCGAATCCAGCGGCTTGGGGTTCTTTTTGTCGCGCCCCATCGTCCAGGGGCCGACCAGCGCCGGCTCGTCTTCACCTTCCTTGATCATTTCCACCGCCCAGCCGTCATCGTCTTCATTCTTGATGACGCGGGCGGTCCAGCCATTGTCCTGCCAGAGCCGAGGCTCATGGATTCTGACCGCGTCGTCGCCGGCTTCGTCGACCGCTACGCTGTCAGGAAAAACCATATCGTTCACTGTTTCATTGCTCCATACATCCATACATATATAAGGCCGCGCATGCGGCCCTATATATGCTGGCATGTTTGACGCAATTATGCGAATCGTCGGCACATCAAGGCCCTGCCGGGACGCCTGGCTTCAGGGCGGCGGGCAGTTCTGAAGCCAGGATGGCGCGCATCAAATACGACGCAAGTGGTTATCCCAGGACAGATCCGGCACCGGCTTGTGCAGCGCATGCTGATCGCCCTGCACACCGGCCGCCACCAACGCGCCCTGACCGCTGCTGATTACAAAGCCCTGTTGCGGGCCGGCCGCCACGCCGCAGCCATCGAATATTTCGCTGCGTCCCATGCACCGCCCGCTATGCGTATCCCAAAAAACGACACACCCGCCCACAGGGCTGGAGGTTGCCACGATGGTTCCCGTCGAATCCGTCGCCAGCGAGCCCACGTAGTTTTTCATGCCGCGCAAGGTTTCGTCCGGCCCCGCAAACAGCTCCGGCTGAGCTCCTCGGCGATGCCGGCCGACCAGAGCGGGCCGACGCTGATCGGTGGCGGTGTACTGGCAGCCGAACCAAACGGCCCCGGCCGCGTCCACGACCAAATGACGGATCGACGACCGATGCAGCTCCGGCGCCAAGAATACCTGCTCCAGCAGGTCTCCGGTGTGCACATCAAGGTAAACAAGCGATGGCAGCATGTCATCGGGATTAAGCTGCAACTTGCCGTAATCAGGGTGCGTAAGAATGCCGCCATTGGCCACGCAAAGGGTGCGCCCGTCCGGCATCAACACCACCTCGTGCGGGCCCACGCCAGCGGTGGAAAACTCGCCAATGCGGCGATAGTTTCCGCCCGTGCTGGCGTCGTACACACCCAACACGCCCCGCCCGGCTTCAAAATCGTTTTCGGTCGCCACCATCAGCTTGCCGTCGGGGGTATACACGCCATGGCCAAAGAAGTGACGCCCAGCCGCCACCGACAGCGCTTGCGGAACACGCTTGCCGGCCAGGTCGAACGCCACGGCAAAAAAGCCCGGCTGGCGGCCAAAGGCCACGGCACGGCCACGAGCCCGATCAATGGCAAAGCTGTGCCCACGGTCGGGCATGGGCACGACCAGGCGGTCACGCCCATATTCGTCAAATAGCGCCGCCTCGAAACGGCTGCCATTTTTACGCGCCGCCAGATAAAGGGCTTCGTCACCGAGCGCGGCGCGTTCACCTGAAATCGCCAGCGCCGGCCATGCAGCGCAGGCAGCCAATAGCGCAAGAACGTGGCGCCGATCAATCTCCATCGAGGGCATTGAAACCTATCCTTACCCCCAAGGCGGGGGCCAAATTCTCGTCAACCAGGCTTTTGGCGTTTTTAAGCAACAGCGCCCCCAGCTTGAACCGGCGATACGTTTCTTCTGAACTGCCCAGTTGCTCGATGTTTGCGTCGATGCTGGCGAAGTTTTCACGCACACGCGTCAACTCATCGCGCACACTGTGATCAATCCAGTCCTCATCGACAGAGTAGCGATAGCCGCCGGCCTGATAGAACCGCAACAAACCGTCGACTTGCGCCGCCATCGACGGCGCCGTCAAGCCGCTGCGCCAGAACGGCGCGCGTTTATACTTTGCCTCGCCGATATCGTCGCCCAGCACTGGAAGCAGCTTGGCGTCGCGCGCGAACTGCAGGCCGGCGGACAACGCCTTGATGGCTTCATTGGCCACTTCATCCGTGCTGCGATAGAGCGAATTGGCCGGCGACGGCTGCGAAAAAAGTTGAGCGTAATCGCCCCCCTCGCCCCAGGCCGACGCCAACTGCGCACCAATGGCCGCAAGATTGCCGCTGACCGCAACGGCATAAGCACAAGCTGGCGCAAACGATTCATCGCTTTGACTGGCCAGTAAACCCTTGGGGCGATAAAGTACATATTCAAGCGCCGGCAAGCCCTGAAGCGCCACACTGTATTTGGATAGGGCCGGCGCATCGGGTATGCCGGCGGGGTCGGCCAACAGACTTTGTGTTTGCCGCATCGTCAGCCCGCGCGGGTCGGGCCAAAAATACGCTCGCTCGAACCGATGCTCGGCCACGAGGGGGCCGAAACGCAAAAATTCGATCCCGGACCAGGCCAGCGCCACGCCCTTGAATTTCTCTTCAATTTGTTTGACGCCCTGCCCGGACGGCGCCGCGCACCATGGCTGCAGACTGGCATGAAGCTGATCGGCAGAGCGCTGAAAATCGCGCATGGCCGGCGCTATATAGCCTTGCGTCAACCGGCTCCCCAGATCCGCGGGCAGCCCGCCCGCATTGGCGACCGTGCCAACCGCCAGCGAAAACCCGACACCGAGCGCTTTAGCTATAAAGCGCCAAGAACCACTACGCCTACGCCCAGCGGCATTGATTGCATATCCTGGCATTAAGGTGTCCTTTCAGTATGAAGCGATGAACATGGTGTCTATAGCGACTCAAGAAAACGCAGAAGGTCGGCGCGCTGTTCGGGCGTCATGGCAACGACGCGATCGCGTGCGGGCTGCGCTTCGCCGCCATGCCATAGCACCGCTTCCAGCAGCGTCCGCGCGCGGCCATCGTGCAACCAGGTCGCATCCGGGTTAACCGTTTTAGTCAGTCCTATGCCCCACAACGGCGGCGTGCGCCACTCGCGCCCGCTCGCATCGCCCTCGTCCTGCCCATCGGCCAGGCCGGGGCCCATATCGTGCAACAATAAATCGGTATAAGGCCAAATAAGCTGGAAACGATGCTCGGGCCGCGGCGCATCACGCCGCGTCACGTACTTGGGCACATGGCAGGCAATGCAATTGGACTCATAGAACTGCTTCTTGCCGGCCAGGACGCGTGCGTCATCCACGTCGCGCCGCTGCGGCAAGGCCAGGTTTTGCGAATACATCGTCACAAAATCCATCAGGCGCGCGGGCACTTCGTGTTCGCCAAGATTCTCTTGAACTCCATTAGGCATCAGGAAACACGCCTTCTGGGCCGTCGTGCAATCGCCATAATGGCTCGGGAACATCGGCGTAGACAGCCCCATATCGCCCGAAAAAGCGGCGGAAGCTTGATGCTCGACATCCGGCTGGCCGGCTTTCCAGTTAAAGCGCCCCAGCACCTTCTGGCCAGTCTTTACGTCACGCACCCAGTTGGCGCGCCCCGACACCCCATCGCCATGATCGCGCGACAGATTAGCCAAGATGTCGTCTTGATGAATCGCCTCAAGCAAGCCCAGCCCCAGCATGGGTGGCGCCAGCCTGGGTGAAAGCCGTACATCGGGATGCAATGGCCCGTAGCCCAGGTTTTCAACGCTGTAGGCCGGGTCCATCAACTGGACCGTTTCACCGCCATTCAACCGGACGGCAACCGGGGTGTAATCGATCTTGAGCCGGCCCTCGGCTGGCAGCCCGGCCACCGCAAAGGGTTGCAACTGGTGACCATAGACCGGATCAGGCAAGGACGCCACTTCACCTTGACCCAACCGGGCGTGCGCCTCATCCACGCTTTTCGGCAAGGAAAGGCGCACCAGCAAGGCCACCGCATCGCTACGGTCCAAGGACTCGAATCCAGGCACGGAGCCGCGACCGTCTTTCACGTGGCATCCCTGGCAAGACCGGGCGTTGAACAACGGCCCCAGGCCATCGGATGCCTGAGTTGACGCCGGCGACGACACCCAGTCTTTACGAAACAGGCCGTTGCCGACCATGAACTCCTGACGCCCTTCGAAGGTCAGGTTGGCGGCAGGCTGGGAAAAAATGTCGGGGTTGATCCGTTTCTTGACCGTCCCCGCCCCGCCTTGCATGACCTCAAAGGCTTCGGGTTGCGAGAAATCGCTGGCAGGCCGAGTGATAGCGGCGACACGTTCAAGATCTTGCGCACTCAAATCGGAACGCGGCGGTACGTCACCGGCTGACGCGCCTAGCGTCAGCCCCAGTAAAAGCAAGCCGATAGCTCGTTGCATAGATGGGTTTTACTGAAACACAGCGCTGGCATTATCCAGGCTGTCGGAGCCTTCAATTTGCACTTCACCCAGATCAAGCAGGGCGATGACGCGCTCAAAGCTACGTGTCTGGGCAACCAGGCCGTCAACCACCGCCTGAATAATCGCGTTGCCTTTCTCGTTGCCTTGGGCAATCATCTGGTCATAGGTCTCGACGGTTTCCGCATGCTTTTTCATGGCTTGCATAGCCTTCAATGTCGCGTCCAGCTTGGCGAGCACTTCTTCATTCAGCTTCGCATCCCGCTCTTTCACCAGACTGGCCAGACTGGCTCCTTCCACCACGGCGCCGTCAACGCGCTTGTACTGCCCCGTATACACATTCATCATGCCGACCTGGTCATACAGATGCGAGTTGTGCGTATTGTCGGAAAAGCAATCATGCTCTTCCTCGGGGTCATGCAACATCAGGCCGAGCTTAATACGCTCGCCCGCCAGTTCGCCGTACGACAGGCTGCCCAACCCGGTCAGCATGGCCACCAGGCCCGCCTTCGGATCCGCCTCGACGGCAGCGCGAGCCTCGCCCTTGGCCGCCCAGTTCGCCACCATCTCGTTCAGATCGCTGACCAGCAAATCGGTGGCCGCCTTCAGGTATTGGCCACGACGCTCGCAATGGCCACCGGTGCAATGGGCGGGATCAAAATCGGTATAAGGGCGATTGCCCGAATGGCGCTCTTGCGGGGAACCTGTACGGTCGGCTGGCGCCGGACCGGTGCCGTTCAGATCCTGGCCCCACAGCAAAAACTCCACCGCATGGTAGCCCGTGGCCACGTTGGCCTCGTTGCCATCGGCTTCGTGCAAGACTTCGCGCAGCAGTTTAGGACTAATGTCGCTGACATCGACCGACTTTCCGCCCACGCTGATCTTGTCATTGGCGATCACATTAACCACGTAATAGGCATTGGCGTCGGACTCCGTTCCGTATGAGGCGTCGACATAATCGATCATGCCTTCATCCAGCGGCCAGGAGTTAACCCGGCCTTCCCAATCGTCGACGATGGGATTGCCGAACCGAAACGCCTCGGTTTGCTGATAGGGAACGCGCGCATTAACCCATGCCGCGCGCGCCGCCTTGAGCGCATCGGGGCCGGGCGCGGCCAGCAAGGCATTAACCGCGGACTGAAGCGTCTTGGCGGAAGACAAGGCGTCTTCATACCCGGCCAATGCCAGGTCAGCATAAGTTTTCACCACAGCCTTGGGTGCTGTAGCGGCATAGGCCGCCGAGCCCAACGCCAACGAAAGAACGGCTCCAACTAACAAACCACGCATAGGAATCTCCTCAGGGTCGCACCCCAACCCGAATGTTATAAGTCGGAAATATTGTAAACGATTTTCATTTGCAGTCGTGTTTATAGAGCTATTTTTCGACGGCTTTATCGCACAATACGGCGTGAATACCCTGAGGAAATGGGGTCAGGTGACATGCAAGAAGGGCCTGAACCGCCGGAGCACCATAATGGAGCCCAAGGAAACCGCAAACACAAAACAGGCGGTCACTGGAATGGTCCACCAGGCCGAGGCGTTCGTATCGACAAGACCGGTCAAGCCCTCTATGCGCTGCAGCACAAAAATATGCAGGCAGTAAACGCCCAAGGTGCAGGCAGAAATTTGGCTCAGGACAGCCGAGTATCGCTTCAGCTTCGCCCCCAGACCATATAGGACATTGAACACGCATACCGATGCCGCCATCACAAACGGCGACAAGTAGTCGTAGAAAAGCGAGTCGGGAGAATCCATATGTTTCGAATAGGCAAAGGTGGCCGTCATGGTCAGGGTGCTGAACACAACGAAAAAGCCGACATTGGCCCACCAGTACGGGTTCTTGGGCAGTTTTTTCTGATAGGCCTCGAACACATAGGCCCCCAGGAACAAATAACCGATCAGTCCGAAAAACGAGCCAAGCTCGTAGGTTTGCAGCAAATCGGTATTAATACCAAATACCGTCCGCACGATGGGCCAGGCCGAGACCAGCATCCAGAACGCCAGGAACATCCTTTTTTCCGCCAGGCTCGATGCCAGCCAGATGCTGCGCAAAAACGGCACGAACAGGTAAATACCCACAATCGCATACAGATACCACAAATGAAACACGACCGGCCCGCTGGCCAGTGTTTTTATCCATTTGTACCAGGCGCCATAATTCTCGCCCTGCGAGGTGTTCCACGCCATGTAGAACAAGGACCAAAACAACAAGGGCGGCAAAATCCGCGTAAAGCGCTTCCTGAAGAATTCCGGCAGATCTTCTTCTTTGTTCAGCAGCAACACACCGGAAATCATTAAAAAAACCGGTACGCAGCTACGCGTCAAAGAATCATAAAAATTCGACGCCCACCATCGCTCATCGAAAACATCGAAGTTCACCGCCGCCACATGCAACACGACCACCATGAAGCAAGCGCCGATTCTTGCGATATCCATTCCAGTATTAAAACTGACCTTGGCCACACTCGCACCTTTCCAAATAAACGTCTATTCAGTAGTAACATAAACCGGCTTTTCGATGTGCCAGCGCTTATATCCGAATGTGTCAAAGAAATAGCGCCACGTCCCGGGGTAGCTAAATCGGCCTCAACGGGCCATTGCTATCGCCAACCTACAGCCACAGCCCCCATCAAGGCCGCACCACAACAAACACGAATCCGCCCAACCCCAGCAGCACGAAGACGCTGATGCGGGTATAGAGCAAAGTAAGCGTTGCCGCCAAGGCGACGCCCCAGGCCCAGACCCCGCCTTCGGCCGCCTTCAGTATCGTTCCCGTGGCGGCCAGTATCATGCCTGCCGCAATCGGCAACAAGCCCTGCTCAATCGCTTTAATCAAAGGACTGTGCTCGTAACGGGCCCAGAGTTTCGCCAGGTAATACACCAGCATTGCCGACGGCACAAAAATAGCGATCGTGGCAACAATGGCACCCGCGAAACCGGCAGCTTCCCATCCGACCAGCGTAACCAGCAAGGATTTGGGCCCGGGGGTCAGCCGCGACAGCGCAAACAGATCGAGAAATTGCGCATTGGTGATCCATTGATGCACCTCGACCGACTGGGTGTGAATCGCCGGGATAATGCTCTGTCCGCCCCCCACCGTCAAAAATGACAGCGGTGCGAAAACTCGAAATAACCCCAGCAAGATCTCGATCATTTTCGCCGCCTTGGCTTGCCGTTCACCCTGAACCACGCAACCGCGATGGAGCACGGCGCCGCGCACAACACCACCCAGATCAAGGGAATGTCAAAAATAAAAATAGCGACAAAGGTCGCGGCCATGATCGCCATGGGCAAGAGACCGTTCATCGCCCTTTTCGCGGCATGAATGCCCATTTCCAACGACAAGCCGATGGCGGCCGCCGCGATACCGGCCAGCGCGTAATGAACATAAGAAGAATCCTTAACCAGGGAAAAAATCGCGGCCATGGCGATTGCGACCAGCATCGCCGGAACCACCATGCCCATCGCCGCCGCAAAAGCGCCTTTACCGCCACGCAGGCGATAGCCGATCCAGATTGATAGGTTGACGACGTTAATACCCGGAAAAGCCTGCGACAAAGCGAGGCCGCTCAGGAACTCGTCTTCAGAAACCCAACGCCGCTGGGCCACGAACTCGCGCATCATCCAGCCGCTCAACCCCCCGCCGAAACTCGTAACGCCGATGCGAGCAAAGGCCCAGAACATAGTCATTAGCGAAGGCGGATCCGCCAGGAGCTTCTTGGTCGTCAAAATAAGGTTTCCGAAAAATCGGCATTACTATAGCAAAGCCTTGACGGCAATACGGCGGCCTCTTCAGCAGTGCTAAAAATCATTGACGATGCGATTGCGGCCGTTTTTCTTCGCCCGATATAGTTGCCGGTCCACGTGCAGGATAAAATCTGTGGGCTCGCTTTGTTGGGCCGGAATAATCGTCCCCACACCCAGGCTGATGGTCAACACATGGCTTACCGCAGATTTCTCATGGCGTATTTGCTCCTTGAAAATCAGGCTGCGGCAGCGTTCGGCCAACACCTGGGCGGACTGTGCATTCGTTTCGGGCAAAATCATCACAAACTCTTCCCCGCCGTAGCGCGCAAAAAAATCTCGCGGACGAGTCCCCGCCGACGCCAGAACCCGGCCGACACGCTTCAGGCACTCATCACCCTGAATGTGCCCATAGTGGTCGTTGTACTGTTTGAAGTAATCGACATCGAGCATGATGACGGAAAGCGGCTGATTATTTCGCCGTGCATTCGTCCACTCAAGATCCAGGACCGAATCGAACATGCGCCGGTTAGGCACCCCGGTCAAACTGTCCTTGAATGAAAGCTCTTCAAGCTCTTTCTGCAATACAAGCAATTGCTGCTCGGATTCTTTACGCTCGCTAATGTCGAACATGAACCCGATCAGCGAATCGATCTCGCCATTTTCACGGCGCGCCACGTGCACCACGTCGCGAATCCAGACATAGCTGCCATCTTTAGTCAATGCGCGGTAGTCCGCCTCGTGGTCGAGTCCGCCCTTCGACTGCGAGACACAGTAATTGACGACCCGGTCCCGGTCTTCGGGATGCATTCGGTCCGCCCAATCATTGACGCTTGACCAACTGGACTGCGGCCAACCGAGCAAGCTTTCTATTTGCGGCCCAATATAAGCGAACGTCATCGTCGACCAGTCGATTTTCCATGGAATAGCCTTGGTCGATTCCAGCAAGGTTTTATAGACTGCGCTATCGACTTCCATTGTTCATACCCTTTCACCGGCAATACTTTCATCGTCGCCAAGCGGCTTCCGGGAAGAAAGGCGTCAATGCGGCGGCGCGCAACCATGCATAATACTCGCATCCATGCGAACGTTTAAAGGCGGCCAGGCCCACATCCGACCCGCGCCGATCGCTATCCGACGTAAACTAAGCCCTCTTTGAAACCCACTTGGAATGCCCTCATGGATTTGCCCGTACACCAGTTGACCATGACCGTCTTGATGACGCCGGATACCGCTAATTTTTCAGGGAAAGTTCACGGCGGCAGCATTCTTAAGCTGCTCGATCAAGTCGCGTATGCCTGCGCCAGCCGTTACGCGGGCCGCTATGTGGTGACCCTTAGCGTCGATCAGGTGATGTTTCGTCAACCCATTAAAGTCGGCGAGCTGGTGACTTTTCTGGCATCGATCAATCACACCGGCAACTCTTCGATGGAAGTCGGCATCAAAGTCATTGCCGAAGACATCCGCGACAAAGTGGTGCGTCACGTGAACAGCTGTTTTTTCACCATGATCGCGGTCGATGACGACGGCAAACCGGTCAAGGTTCCACCGCTGACTCCCTCGTCGACCGATGAGCGGCGCCGATTCGGCGCTGCCGAAGTTCGCCGTGAAATGCGACGCGAACTGGAGAAAAAATTCGAGGCCGTGCGCAACGCGGGGTAGATTTACTTGACCTCTTCAATGCTGCGAACGTCCGACGAATTCACCTTAGCTTCCTTGCCATCTTTCTCGTAGGTTATAAAGCCGTCTTTCTGATCGATTTCCGGCTTATCCGCTGTCATGATCTTCTGACCATCGCGAGTAGTGATCTCTGTCGGCGTCGAACACGCAGCAATGGCGCCGCAACCTGCAATCGTCAATGTACACAAGATCTTCTTAAAAACCATATTGATTCTCCAGACAGTGATCGAAAGGAAAGCGTAACAAAGCCCCGCCAGAGGCGCTGTAAGGTTATGTCAGCGTCGACCACAAAGTTCTACCTTGAACGGCCGGCACGGAAACCAGAAGAACGGCCAATAAGGCGGGCACCGCCTCAGAGCGGGGTAGAGCGCTCGATCAGCCAGCGCAGCACTCCCTGCCCCGCCGCGCGACCGCTGGCGAAACAGGCGGTCAATAAATAACCGCCGGTCGGCGCTTCCCAATCGACCATTTCCCCGGCGCAAAACACGCCTGGCAATACGTCCAGCATCAGGTCGGGGTTCAGGCCGTCGAACATCACGCCGCCGGCGGAGCTAATGGCCTCATCCAGCGGACGCAAGCCCTTAAGGCGCACCGGCAAGCGCTTGATCGACTGCGCCAATGCCTCGGGATGCTCGAAAATCGCCTTGGGCAAACACTCGCGCAGCAAGCCGACCTTGACACCGCGCAAGCCCAAGCGGCTGTCCAGGTGGCTGGACCATGACCGCGAGCCGCGCGGTCGGGACACCTCGGCCAACACGTGCGCCAGCGCGCGCCCGGGCAGCAAATCAATATGCATCAGCGCCGTCCCGTCGGCCAACACGGCATCGCGCAATCGAGCCGACCAAGCGTAAATCAAGCCGCCCTCCAGCCCGTCAGCCGTTACCAGGCATTCGCCACGGCGCATCGCCACGTCGTCTTGCGGCGCCATGGCAATCGATTTAAGAGGCTGGCCCGCAAAACGCTCGGCGAAGTGGGGGCTCCAGTCCGCCACAAAGCCGCCATTGGCCGGCAGCAAGGGCGCAACCGGCACGTTACGCTGCTCCAGCAGCGCCTGCCAGGCGCCATTTGATCCCAGGCGAGCCCAACTGCCCCCGCCCAATGCCAGCACAACGGCATCGGCATGACGGGCCAAAGGGCCTGTCGGCGTATCCAGCAGTAATGCTCCATCGTCGGTCCATCCGCGCCAGACGTGTCGGGTATGCACGGCGACTCCGCTGGCCCGCAGCCGTTGCAGCCATGTGCGCAGCAAGGGCGCCGCTTTCATCTCGGTGGGAAACACACGGCCCGAGGAGCCCACAAAGGTCTCAACGCCCAGATCGTGCGCCCACTGACGCAATGCCTGGGCGTCGAACGTGTCCAGCCAGGGCGACACCTGTGCCGCCCGCGCACCGAACCGCGACCGAAAGACGGCGTCGGGTTCGCTATGCGTGAGGTTCAAGCCGCCCCGGCCGGCCAACAGAAACTTCCGGCCCACCGACGGCATGGCATCAAATAAATCGACACCGACCCCGGCCTGTGCCAAGGTTTCAGCCGCCATCAGGCCCGCCGGCCCGCCGCCTATTACCGCTACAGAATAACGAGACATGATCTATACCGCTTGCGAAGACTCGGTTTTTTGGGAGATGTCCGTCTCGAGGGCCGACATGGTCGAGGTTGTTTCACTTAGATCAAGCACATACTGTTCGCCTGAGCTGTACTTTTCTCCGTAGATCCATTCGCGCCAAATCGCCACCAAGAGCGCCATCAGCACCGGCCCCACGAACAGCCCGACAATCCCCATCGTCTTGAAGCCCCCGACCAGGCCGAAAAAAGTCGGCAGAAACGGCAGTTTGACCGGGCCGCCCACCAGCCGCGGCCGCAATGTTTTATCGACAATGAAGAGTTCGATCGTGCCCCAAAGGAACAGGCCCAGCCCGGCCATGGCATGGCCTGAACCGACGAGATAAAGGGATATCAAGGAAAACGACAGCGGGGCGCCTCCCGGCACCAGCGCCATAAAGCCCGTCACAACGCCCAGCAGTACCGGCGACGGAACGCCGGCAACCCAATACGCAATCCCCAGTACCACCCCTTCGCCGAGGGCGATCAGGCCCATGCCCGTCACGGTCGAGTTGATGGTGGCTGGCACGACGCGCGAGAAACGCCGCCAGCGCCCAGCCAGGATGCGTTCGCCGACGATATCCAACTGCCCCAGAATATGCGCCCCGTCTTTGTAAACAAAAAACATCGTGATCAGCATAAACAGCACGGTGAGCAAAAGCCGGAATATATCGCCGGTGGCCGCCAGCAACATACGATAAATATTTCCCAGGTGCTCGCCACTGACCATTTCCACCACCGTTCCCAGCGCATGCGGTTCGCCAAGATAGGTTACCCAGTATTCGGCCAGCCGTTCACCGACGAAAGGCAAGGCCAGAATCCATTCCGGTGTCGGCATGCCGTCGCGATTGCCGGCCAAGGCCCAGGCGATAAAGGCGCTGGCCTCTTGGATAGCGTAGCTTAGCGCCAGCGACAGCGGCACAATAAGCACGATCACGACGACCACCAAGGCCAAGGAGGCCGCCAGCGCAGTACGGCCATGACAGCGACGCAACAGCCGCGTATAGAGCGGCCAGCTTGCCAGGCAGACGATCACTGCCGCCAGCACCGGCACAAGAAAGCCCCGGAGAAAATACAGCCCGGCCAGGACAACCAGCACAAGCAGCCAACGGGCGATGAGAAAAGCAGGTAGAACAGGTTGCATAATAAGGGCTTGCTTCCAGGGCCAATAGCGGACGGGTCCGCACAAGAAAAATACGCAGGTTTTCGACAATATCATGGAATGCCCTCAAAGCGCCGAATCAGGCGCCAATGATGGCCGCTCAATCCGCCCTTAAGCCCATCTGCCGGGTCAACTCACCGAAGCGCACCCTGTCGTGCTGAACCAATGCCTGGAATGCCTGTGCCGTACTGACGGTGGTGTCATACCCCATCGCCCGCAAGTCGCGCACCATATCGGGACTCTGCATAATCGCGGCAATGGCCGCATTGAGCCGCTCGATAATAACGGACGGCGTCCCTGCCGGCGCCAGCAAGCCATGCCACTGATCGAGCTCATAACCCGTGAACCCTTGCTCGGCGATCGTCGGCACGTTGGGCAATAGCGGCGAACGCTCTTTGGACGTCACGCCCAGCGCGCGCAAGGCGCCGGACTGCAAAAACGGCAGCGCGCTTGAGGCCGTTACAAAACCGACCGGTACATTACCGGCCAGCACGCCGGCAAGCGCCGGGCCGCAGCCCCGATAAGGCACATGCAGCCAGGCGAAACCCGTGCGACGAATCAGCATTTCACCCGCCAGGTGCTGGGGAGTGCCATTGCCGCACGATGCGTAGGCCAGCGGCGCAGCGGATGCCTCGCCATCATCCGTCTCCAGCGTCTGGTTAAGATTTCGCCACGGCGAATCGGCGCGCGTCACCAGCACCGATGGGACGAAGGCGACATTGATCACCCCGACCAGATCGGTTTCCGGCGAGAAGCCCAGATTGCGATAGACCCCGGGGTTGATGGCATAACTGCTATTGACCACCAACAAGGTATAACCGTCGGGCTTGGAGCGCGCCACCGCCTGCGCGCCGATGTTGCCGCTGGCTCCGGCCCGGTTCTCTACAACAAAGGTCTGTCCCAGGCTGCGTTCCAGGCGAGCCGCCAGACGCCGCGCCAATAAATCCGTGCCCCCGCCTGGCGGAAAAGTCACCACCAGCGTGACCGGCCGATTCGGGTAGACGGCCGCCGCGGTACCCGATGCGGCATCGACCGTGCTGTTGGCCGCGCCCCCCAATGCCGCAGCGCCCAGCACGGCCAGACTGACCAAGGCGAACGCGATCGCTTTACTCATCGTCGGCATCCAGGCCGATGTCCAGCACCGGGGCACTGTGCGTCAGCCAGCCCACCGCGATCAAATCCACGCCTGTTTGCGCCACCGCCACCGCCGTCTGGGCCGTAATACGGCCGGACGCCTCGGTAATCGCGCGGCCATCGACCAGCTTGACCGCCTCGGCCAACGTATCGATCGACATATTGTCCAGCAAGACCGCTTCAACCCCAAGCGCCAGCCCCTGCTCCAATTGATCCAGCGTATCGACTTCCAGCTGGATCCGCACCATGTGTCCCACCCCCGCGCGCGCACGCAATACCGCTTCGCGCACACTGCCGGCGACAGCGATATGATTGTCCTTGATCAACACCGCGTCATCCAGGCCATAGCGATGATTGCTGCCGCCGCCGACCCGCACCGCATACTTCTGAACTGCGCGCAGCCCCGGCAGGGTTTTACGGGTGCAACTGACCCGGGTACCGTATTCGCGTATGGCGTCGGCAATCGAGGCGGTTGCGGTGGCCACGCCGCTCAGGTGCCCCAGAAAGTTCAGGGCGACTCGTTCGGAGCTTAGAATCGTGCGCGCCCGCCCATCCAGGACGGCGATGACATCGCCCGGCGTCAAACGGGCGCCATCTTCACGCTGCGCCCGCAACTCGATACCCGCATCCATCAAACGGAAAGCCATGCGCGCCAGATCCAGCCCGGCCAGCACCCCGGCTTGGCGCGCCACCAAACGCAAGCGCGCACGCGTGGCCATGGGCACAATCGAGTCAGAGGTCAGGTCGCCTGCCCGCCCCAGATCTTCACGCAACGCGTGGCGGACCAAAGGCTCCAGAATCACAGAGGGAAGCGGGGCAATAGCAACCGCTTCTTTAGCCACACTGAAATTTTCCTGCATTTTATTAGTTATGCTCATTTTGAGTATTTAAAGGCAAAATAAATGTAATCGGAATCACTATTCCGGCCCGAATCGCTATCGGCCGTTCACGGCTGGCCTGCATCCGCCCTTATGCTAACTCTGAGCATAATTGACGTCAAGAAAAAATCATTCAGGCCGGCCGCGTTGACCGCAAACCCGCCAGGCAAGCAACCTCGTATCTGCGCCTATTTCGACAAAGGCAGCTTACTGCCCACAATGGCCCGTTCGCGCATCACATCGCTGCGAAACTGAAATAGTTTGGCCGGCCGCCCTCCGGTGTCCTGGGTGACCCTGCCCGTTTCCTCCACCAGCGCCTGCTGCGCGATGAAACGACGGAAGTTCTGCTTATGCAGACGGCGTCCGGCGACGGCCTCGAAAGCCTGCTGCAGTTGCAACAGCGTAAATGCATCCGGCATCAACTCGAACACCACCGGGCGATATCGCACTTTGGCCCGCAGGCGCGCCATGGCGGTGGCAAGAATGCGGCGATGATCGTGCTGCATCGAATCGCCGGCCAGCCCCGTGCCCACGGCCGCACCCGACCGACGCGTGGCCTCGGCAACCAGCCCTGCCTCGAACAACAACTCATAGCGCTGCAACACCATGTCTTCGCTCCAGGAAGCCACGTCCGTTCCGAAGGAGTAATCAACCCGCTGACGGCGTTCGCGCTTGCTCGCCGCAATGGACGCTTCGTTGCACCAACGCTGCAAGGCGGGCCGTATTTGCGCCTGAATCATCTCAGGCGGCCCGTCGCGCCAATCTTCCCAGGGAAAATAACGATACCAATCTTGCCACCCGACCGCGTCGACACCCTGCCCTTCGGTTTCCCGGGTCAGGCCCAAATAACTGACTGAAATAATGCGCTGCCCCTGTTGATTGGCCCGGTCGCTGTCGGCGAAGGTATAAAGCTGTTCGACATACCCCAGGGGGTGATGCGTTTGCGCTTCGACCCAGGCGCGCAAGCCCGCCTGCAACGAGCGATGCGACGACTCGAACGGCCCGGCCGGCAAAGCTTGGCCGCCCGCGCGGGTCAATACGCGCGGCTGGCCCTGGGAAACCGCCACCAGCACAGCAACCAGCTCCGTCGCAACCGTATCAGCAGGCGAGGGGGAGTGAGCGGCAGGAATAGGCGACATAAAAAAAACCGAGAATATGTTGTGGGGGACTCAACGACAAACGGGATGGCGTCATGTTGAAGCGCATACGCGGCATGGGAGCGGCGGCTATTGATCATATCGTATTGTGCGCACACTGGGCTTAACGCGCCGACAAACACCTTCAGCCCGTAAGCCCTGCATCCGTCCAACAATTTTTTGCTCTGCGACATTTGGCAAGCCTAGATTGTCTTACAATATTACTGTAATATCGTTTTTATAAGCGCCGCCACGTCACTATACGCCGACGCTCCATGATGACGCGCCGGGGCCGGCAGCCGCAATCGCTGCGGTCCTGGCCGGCGAGGATTGAAACAACTACGCAAAAACAAGGCGACAAAAAGCAATGCTCAATTCACAGAACTTTTATATTGACGGCCAATGGGTCAAACCCGCCGCTCCGAACTATTTCGACGTCATCGACCCATCCACCGAGCAGTCCATCGCCCAAATCGCCATGGGCAACACCGAAGACGTCGATCGTGCCGTGGCGGCAGCCAAGGCGGCGTTTCCGGGTTATTCGCAAACGTCGCCGGCGGAACGGCTCGAGATGCTCAAGCGCATGCTCGCCATTTATCAGCGCCGCTACGACGAATTTGCCGAACTCATGAGCCGTGAAATGGGCGCCCCCATCGAATTCTCGAAAAAAGGCCAGGCGAACCGGGGCGTAGCCCATCTCTCCGAAATGATCGCGGTGCTGGAACGCTTCCCTTTTGAGGAAACGAAGGGCACAACGCTGATTCGCCACGAAGCCATCGGCGTGTGCAGTCTGATCACTCCCTGGAACTGGCCCGTCAATCAAGTCATGGTCAAAGTCGCCCCCGCCCTGGCAGCCGGTTGCACCATGGTTTTGAAGCCCAGCGAGTTCTCCCCCTTAAGCGCCCTGTTGTTTGCCGAAGTGATCCACGAAGCCGGTGTGCCGGCCGGGGTGTTCAACCTGGTCAACGGCGATGGTCCAAGCGTGGGTGCGCGAATGGCGAGCCATCCCGATGTCGACATGGTGTCCTTTACCGGCTCCACGCAAGCGGGAATCCATGTCGCTCTGGGCGCGGCGCCGACGGTCAAGCGCGTGGCCCAGGAACTGGGCGGCAAGTCAGCCAACATTTTGCTGGACGACGTGGATTTGCAAACCGCCGTCACAAAAGGGGTCGCCGGCTGCTTTACGAACTCGGGCCAGTCATGTTCGATTCCCACCCGCATGCTGGTCCCGGCTCAGCTCATGGACCGCGCAATCGCCATTGCGCGCGAAGCAGCGGCGCAATACACCGTAGGTCCGGCTTCCGACCCTTCGATTCATCTTGGCCCCATCGTGAACGCGCGCCAATTCAAGAGCGTGCAAGGTTATATTCAAGCGGGCATCGATGAAGGCGCCACGCTGGTCGCGGGCGGTGTTGGCCGGCCCGACGGCCTGCAGACGGGTTATTTTGCCAAACCTACGGTATTTGCCCACGTCTCGCCCGACATGAAAATCGCCCGTGAAGAAATTTTCGGGCCCGTGCTGGCCATGATTCCTTATGCAAGCGAACAAGAGGCCATCGATATCGCCAACAACAGCGAATACGGTCTGGCGGCCTATGTGCAATCGGGGGACCTGAATCGCGCCCGCAAGGTGGCCAGGCAACTGCGGGCCGGCAGCGTCCATATCAACTACCCCGCAGCGGACTTTGGCGCGCCCTTCGGCGGCTACAAACGCTCGGGCAACGGCCGCGAATGGGGCGAATACGGACTGCGCGAATACCTGGAAGTCAAAAGCATAGTCGGTCACGGCTAGGGTTTTATCAATTTATACGGAGTCGCTATGAGCACCACTGAAAACCAGACACTAAAAGGCATGTTCGACGATGGCCTGGCCTTGCGCCGCGAAGTCCTGGGCCCCGATTACGTGGATCAGTCCATGGCCAAGGCCAACGATTTCATGATGGCCTTCCAGGACATCACCACCACCTGGTGCTGGGGCTATGCATGGACGCGCCCCGGCCTGGAGAAAAAAACCCGCAGCATGCTGAACCTGGCGATGCTCACCGCACTGAACCGCCCGGCTGAAATACGCCTGCATGTCAAAGGCGCGCTGGCCAACGGGGTAACGGTCGACGAAATCAAGGAAGTCCTGCTTCAGGCCACGGTCTACTGCGGCATCCCCGCCGGCCTGGATGCCTTCAAAGCCGCCAACCAGGTTCTCGAGGAAGAAGGCGCGTTCGACAAAAACGAAGCGTCGCGCGATTAGGTCAAGGGCGGTTGACTGACGACCTTGGTTTTGTTGAAGGAACCTGGTATGGACTTGCACGTCGCGCGGGAAAACATGTCCTTGAAGCAGCAGGTGATCGACCGGCTGCGCGGGGCCATTGTCGACGGTATGTTTACGGCGGGCCAAAAGCTCATCGAAAAAGACCTGTGCGTGCTGCTGGGGGTCAGCCGGCCGCTGTTGCGCGAGGCGCTGCAGCGTCTGGATGCCGAAGGGCTCATCACCAACGTCCCGCATAAGGGGCCGGTGGTGACCTCGCTAAGCTGGCAGGACGCCAGTGAAATCTACGAAGTGCGCAAAGCCTTGGAGGCCCTGGCGGCCGAAGGCTTTGCCTTGCACGCTTCCGAGGCGAAAATGCTCGACTTGCGCGAGTCGCTGACGCAATTGAAACGGCAGGCGGCGCAGCCCACGCAAGGCTTGCTGCAGGCCAAAAATCGATTCTATGAAATATTGCTGGAGGGCTGCGCCAACAAGGTGATCGCCAATGTGCTTACCCAGTTGAACAACCGCATTACCCTTCTACGCCGCCTGTCCTTATCCGAACCGGGCCGCATCGAGCAAACCCTGGCCGAGTGCGAAGACATCGTGCGCGCCCTGGAGCAACGCAACGCGCCCCTGGCCAAGCAGCTTTGCCATCAACATGTGGCGACAGCGGCGCAGATAGCCATGAAACGATTCCAGGCCCAAAATGGGCCGCTGCACTCCTGACATCGCCCAGCCAAAATCAGCGGGACGTCGACGGCGCCTTTCTTTGAGCAGGCCGGCGCGTCACCCAGGCGAGGCGCGTCAGGAACGGTTTTCTTTTTCCTTGAGCTTTTCAGCCGCGATTTGCGCTACCCGGCGCACGTGGGCCGCCGAGGCCTCTTGCGCGGCGTGCGCGTCGCGTTGGCCCAAGGCCACCAGAATACGCGCCATTTCCTGGGCGGCCTCGACATCGCGCCCGGGCGCGCTGATGGTGACCGCGCGCAAGCGGTTGATCCGCGCATTAAGCGATTGCACGACCCCCCAGGCCACCGTCGAGCCGCCGCCCATGAACATCGCCTCGTAGAATGCCGACGTTCGGGCAAGCACCTCGTTAAAGTCCCTGGCCTTGAACGCCGCCTGTATCTGTGCATTAATCTGCTTGAGCTGATCAAGCGTTGCGTCGCTGGCTTTCTGGGCACATAAATACGCCGCATGGCCTTCGAGCAAAACACGGATCTCGTAGATTTGCGCCGCCTCGTCCGCATTGAACGTGGCCACCACCGGCCCTTGGTGAGCAATCGACTCGACCAGCCCTTCGGTTTCGAGATGGCGCAATACCTCGCGCACGACGGTGCGGCTTACATCCAGCTGCTCGCACAGTTGTCGCTCGACCAGACGCTCGCCCGGCTTGAAATGGTCGCTCAGGATCGCATTGCGCATTTTCTCGAGCGTCAACACGCGCAACGTCTTGGTGTTGCGGTTTACTTTAAGCGATCCTGTGGTTTCATTCATTGTCTTAGCTATCCGGGTTTAAAAAACGCAACAAGTGCTCGTTGACCTCCTGGGCGCATGTTAACGGCATTTTATGCCTGGCGTTTTTGATAACCCGCAATTGCGCGTGAGGCGCTTTGCTTGCCATGGCTTCGGACATGGCCGGGCTGGAGTTCGGATCGAATTCGCCGGTCATGAACAACACCGGCATTTGCAGCTCTTGCAGACGATCGGCATGCGCCGCATCGCTGGTGGCAAACAAGCGATAGCTGCGTGCATAACCGACCGGATCGACGCTCTGCATGAATTGCGTCACGCGGGCGGCGCTGGCCCGCAACGGGGCGGGCACGGGATTGCCGAACCAGCGCTCGATCGTAGAGTCGATGGTTGCACTGACCCCTGTATGCTCGAGCGCATCGGCCCGGGCCACAACGCCCGCGCGCTGCTCCGGGGTACGCATGAATGCCGCATTGAGCGCCACCACCCGTGTGGCGCGCGCGGGGTATTGCAGTGCGAACTCCAGCGCCACCAACGCCCCCATCGAATGCCCGACGACGGCTGTCGCATCAATTTCAAGATGGTCCAGCAGCTGCGCCAATTGCCGTGCGTAATCCTCAAGCCGCACGTCTTGGGGCGGCACGCCGCTGCCCCCATGGCCGAGCATGTCGTAGGTGATGACCTGATGCCGGGCCGACAAGGCGCTGACCTGCGGCGCCCAAATGGCCTGCTGCATGCCCACGCCATGAATGAAGACCACTGGCTCGCCTTGCCCATAGACGCGGTAAGCCGTACCTTGGAATTGAGCCGCGACCATCGGCGCCGGCTCAGTCGATTCAAGCGACTTCATTGCTGCCCAGCTCCTTAAGGTCTTGATAACGGTCGCCGATACGATGATGAGGCCGCCCGCCAATCGAAGCGCCCAGCGCCACCACGATCTCGTCGTGCGCCGGCGCATCGTTAATGGCGAACTGCAGTGTCAGATAGTGCGAGCGCATCCCCTCGTCGCCTTTGTGCATCATGGGGATTGAAATCGCGCAATTGGGCCCGCCGCGAACATTGGTAAAGCTCAGGTAGCTTTTGGCGCCCACGGCCTTGCGGTAGAAATTGCCGAAACGCAGCGTATGAATCAACGCCGATGCATGCTCGATCTCGCCGCTGGTGCCGACGACGGCGGCTTTCCCATAGCCCTCGATGATGTCGCCCGACCCGGTCATGCGCAGGATTTCGGCCGTCAAACGCTCGCCCAGTACAGGGGCCACCCGATGCACCTCGGGCTTCAGATCCTCGACAAACCCCTGGCCGGCCCAGGGGTTCTTCACCACCGCGGCCACGCCAAACATTTTCAAGGGTGTGGCGGCGCTCTTCTGCCCTTCGATGAGCGTCTCTTCGTAATAGGTGACGATTTTACGGATACCAATACTCATTACTAAATTTTCCTTTGAATCAATAGAGAGGCCGGCATGCGCCGGCCATCCGGATAAGTAATACGTAATACGCGCTGTTATTGAGCGGTAATGTTGGCCGCCTTGACGACTTCGCTGTATTTCACGACTTCGTTGTCCATGAACTTCTTGAGCTCCTCGGCCGAGGCGCCCGAAGCGCTGATGCCCTGCTTGGCCAAGCGTTCGCGTATGGCCGGGTCGTTCAAGACTTGCTGCGCGGCGGCCTGGATTTTCGCGGCCACATCGGCAGGCGTTTTTACCGGGACAAACAAACCGAACCACACACCCAAGTCAAAACCTTTCAGTTCAGGCGATTGCCCCAGGGCCGGCAGGTCGGGAGCCAGCTCGGACGGCTTGGCGCTGGTGACGCCGAAGGCCTTGATTTTGCCCGAGCGGATATGGGGCTGGGCGGCGGTCAGCGTGGACACGCCCAAATCGACTTGTCCGCCCATGATGTCGATCAAGGCAGGCGCCGCGCCGCGGTAGGGGATGTGGGTCATTGAAATGCCGGCGCGCATTTTGAGCAGTTCGCCGGCTACGTGCATAGGCGTGCCGTTGCCGGCCGAAGCGTAGCTCAGGCTACCCGGTTTTGCGCGGGCCAGGGCCAGCAGCTCCGGCATCGTCTTGGCGGGCAGATCGGTTTTGCCGACCAATACCATCGGGCCCGTGCCGACAAACACCACCGGCGCCAGATCGGTCAGCCCATCGTAAGCCACAGAGGGGTTGATCAACTTATTGATCAGGATTTCAGAACCGGAACCCAACAAAACAGTGTAACCGTCGGGGTTGGAGCGCACCGCTTTTTGCGTGCCCAGCATACCGCCCGCGCCGGAAACGTTTTCCATCACTATCGTCTGGCCCAGCACTTCGCCCAGCTTGGGCGCAATGATGCGCGCGATGGTATCGGAACTGCCGCCCGGCGCAAAGGGCACGACCATCGTGATCGGACGGTCGGGATACGCCTGCGCGGCCGATGCCGCCGATGCTGTCAAGGCCAGAACGGCCCCGGCCGCAAAGGTACGCCCCCAACGGGAGAACAAGCCCGATTTTTTAAGGCCGGGTTTTAAGGTGTTCAATGTCATTGTCTGCATAACTCGCTCCACTTACCGATTGGCAAAATTTAATTATAGTATTATGGTATACCAATAATTAAACGAACGCAGCAACCATATATTCATGGTTTACCCTAGTAAGCCTGTACGCACTGTGCAACACAGCCAGCGAACTTGGCGCCCATTCGCATAAACAGCATCCCGAAGAAGCGACCCTATAAAAATCAAACAACGACTTACTCTATAAGTCTATTAGGGCCCGGCTGTGCCAAAACAAACGAACTATGTTATAAAACATATCTTACGATATAGCTTAAGATATGTTTTATAACAAGCGCGTCATCGAATCACACCCGGCTGAATCACACGGCCAATACGTTCACAGGAGACTCTCATGCCCCCCCGCCTCTCCAGACTACCCCACGGCGGCCTTGAGCGTGCACACGCGCAAGCCACCGGCTCATTCACCCGCGGACGCAAGTTCTCTTCAGAAGAGCTTCACTTAATGCTGCTTGCTCTTCTAGAGCGACGTCCCAGCCACGGCTATGAACTCATCAAAGAACTGCAAAGCCGTTCAGGAGGGTTCTGGACGCCCAGCCCAGGCATGGTGTATCCGGCCCTGACATATATCGAAGAACTGGAATTTGCCTCGGTACAAATTGACAGCAATAAAAAATCGTACCAACTGTTGCCGGCGGGCCAGGCTCACCTGAACGAAAACCGCCAGCAAGCCGATGAACTGTTTGCCACGCTGGTGCACATGGCGCGCAAAATGAAGTATTTGAATGGAGCCATGGCTGCTGAAACCGACGCCATCGAGGAAGATGGCTGGCTGCCGATTTTCGTCGAGGCGCGTCAAGCGATCAAACGCGCCTTGCTGCTTAGAAGCTCGGCTTCGCCGGCCGAGCAAAAAGAAATCGCCAAGATCCTGACGCAGGCAACGGAGCGCATTAACGCCATCGCGATGCGCCCCAATCACCCTTGACGTTATCAATCTCCTAAAAGGGAAACCGACCATGACAACTTCCGACTTGGCCGTACAGCGGCTGCGCCATCCCATCAAAGCACGCTTGCTGCAGGTGGAACGCATTACTCCACTTACTCCCCGGCTTATGCGAATCAGCCTGTCCGGCGATGACTTGAGCGACTTCATCTCGTCGTCGTTCGATGATCACATCAAGGTATTTATTCCCCGCGACGGGGCGACCGTCATGCCTCAGGCCGGCCCGAACGGCCTGACGTTTCCCGACGATGCCCAGCGCCCTATGGCGCGCGACTACACGCCGCGTCGCTATGACACCGTCAATAAACAGCTCGATATAGAATTCGTCCTGCACAACGACGGCCCGGCCACCGAATGGGCCAGGCAAGCCAAAACCGGCGACCAACTGGTGATTGCCGGGCCTCGAGGCTCATTTGTGATTCCGGACGGTTTCGACTGGCAGATCATGATCGGCGATGAAACCGCATTGCCCGCCATGGCGCGCCGGCTCGAAGAGCTGCCCGCCGGCGCCAAGGTTCAAGTTATTGCAGAGGTCGAAAACAAGGCGGAAGAGTTGGTGTTCGAGACCCGCGCCGACGTTAGCGTCACGTGGCTGCACCGTGAAAATGGCACTCGTTCGCTCGAGGAGGCGGCACGCGCCATTTCACTGCCTGCCGGCGAAGGCTATGTGTGGGCCGCGGCCGAATCGTTGGCCGTACGCGCTATTTACAAGCACTTCGTTACCGATCTGGGGCTGGATAAGTCGCGCATCCGCGCCAGCAGCTACTGGAAGCGCGGCGCCATCGCCACGCATGAGGTGCTTGACGGCGCTTAAGCCGCGACGCGTTCCAGGAAGAGCACTTAAAACGCGTCGACTTTCCACTCGTACTCGACCGCCACCTCGCCCAGCACGCGCAAGCGTTCGTCGGCGCTCATGTCCAGGGAAGCCAGCAGACGCTGGTTGAACCCTTCGACGATCGCCTTGGCGCGGTCGGCAAACTCGGGGTCGACGGCCTGGTCTTCGTACTTGATGACATAGGTTTGCGCCGCAATGCCGACGACGAAATACAATCCCGCGTTCTCGGGATCCGTTTTCATCAGTTCAAAAACATCTTTATAAAAGAACTTGAACGAGTCGCTGCCCGACTCCGAACGCTCAAAGCGCTGTGTAATTTCTTTAAACGTCATTTGGTGCTAGCTCCACATCAAGACAAAACGCAATGGCAAAAACGCCCTATTCGGCAGTAATTCTATTTCCGAATCAATGGTGAACACGCAGGCTGGATGTAGACAATACGCATGTATGGCAAGCAAAGCCTACACCGTTCACGGTTGATCTGGAAATGGAATAAGCCCACGATCATAAATAAAAAAAACAGGCACGTCGAGTAAGGCAATGCCCCTTAAATTGTTTCCAGCAGCCTTTTCAAATAAGCTGCGCCGGCCTTGCCTTTATAGGCGCCCTTCCATAGCCGCGCGATCATGATCTCATACATACGCAAGGCTTCGGGTGCCGCCGTGATCGTGGCAATGCCATTGCGCACATTCGGCAATTCGCCCAGGCGAAACGGGCTGACCGCCAGGACTTTATGCTGAGGCCCGGAAAAAACCTGAAACGTCGACGCCGGCATGGCATCATCGATCAGGCCGATTTGAACATGGATGGGTTCGTTTTCCATCAGGTCCGCCATGCGGCCCACTTCGTCGCGCGCGGCCTGCAGACGCTCCTTGCGCACCTTGTCAGGCAGACCCATCCGCCCGACCAGGCCGGTTTGCAGGAATCGCTCAAGCTCGCGCAGGCCGATGAAACTCACCACGTGCGGGCGTTGCTTCTCGAACGACTTTTTACGCTCGGCGAAAATACGCATCATTCCGTCGATTTCGTTCTCCTTGAGCCCCGCGCCCGCCTTATGCGGTGTGGCCTCAAGCAGCATCGCCCGCAAATACCCCAGATAGCTGTCCGAAGTCAGCAGCATCGAGATGGGCTCGAAATGAGCGAACACCCGATCCGAGGTCTGTTCAAGCTGGCGCATCCGCTCAAAAAATCCAAGTGCATTCGAGTAATACTCGACTTCAACTCCCAGCAGCGAGGCCATCGACGTGCCCAATAACTGAGCCAGCCGCTCGAGCATCTCGATCTTGACTATTTCGCCTTTTTCCATGCGATACACCACGGCGCGCGACACGCCCAGCCGCGCCGCCACGTCTTCGGCCTGAAGCGAAGCACCGATCCGGTAGGCCCGCAAACGATTTCCGAGCGAGGCAAAATCAATGGATGATTGGAAAGCGCGTGAGTCAGTAGTCATGAATGCAGCAAGATCAATCGCTCAATCTCAAATCAACCCCTTTTCGGCACCCAGACCGCCATGCGCCTGCGACCACCCCGGCGGATCGTTCAGGAATTGCTCGAGCTCGTCCAGGACGCGGGCCTCGATGTCGCCGCGCTCGCGGGCCACCACCAGCACATCGCGCCATGTCGCCAGAGCATGCACCGTTACCCCCAATGGAGCCAGCAACTGGCGGGTAGGGAAACTGCCATAATCGAAAATAATGAACAGATCTTGCACTGTTGCGCCCACCGAGGCCAACGCGTTGCAGAACTTCACTTTGGAATGGCCGGCCGCCATCATGTCGTCCACCAGCAAAACCTTGTCGCCGGGTTTGATCAGCCCTTC
>LNAP01000181.1_pt2 | contig 68457 bp, 66 predicted proteins | sample 602601 | NCBI WGS metagenome assembly LNAP01 (sample SAMN02440304, study PRJNA202911) | soil metagenome | biome: Subtropical and temperate rainforests or woodlands; isolation source: soil samples (1 kg each in a 20% v/v slurry with milli Q water) were... ...
TACTGCCGCAGCGCCATCCCAGGAATCCCCCGACCCGAGTCAAATCACCACATGGCGCCCGAGCCCGAGCCGATTCATTTGTTGTGACGGATGTCCTTACCATCGATATTACCGAGCGCAAGCACGCCGAGGAACGCCAGAATCTGCTGGCCCGGGAAGTCGATCACCGTGCGAAAAACGCCTTGGCGCTGGCCCAATCGATCGTCCGGCTGACGCGCGGGGACAACGTCAAGACTTACGTTCAGTCCGTAGAAGGGCGAATCAGCGCGCTGGCGCGAGTCCACACCATCCTGTCGTTGTCGAGCTGGCAGGGCGCGGAAATCACGAGGCTGGTTGGCGAGGAGCTCGCCGCTTATTCCGTCGGCGGTCAAATCGCATTGAGCGGCCCGGAGCTTCAATTGCAGCCCGCAACGGCGCAAACGCTGGCGCTGGCGCTGCATGAACTCGTCACCAATTCGGCAAAATATGGCGCGCTGTCGATGCTGTCGGGCCGCATCTCGCTCAATTGGCAAATCGAGGCGGAGGACCTGCTCATGATGGCATGGGAAGAGAGGGGCGGCCCTCTGGTTAAAAAACCGACATCGAGGGGATTCGGAACAAGAAGCGTGATCGCCAGCGTCGAGTCGCAACTTGGAGGGCAGGCTGACTTCGATTGGCGTCCCGAAGGTCTCATCTGCCGCCTCTCGGTGCCGTTGTCGACGCATTTTGCGGCCCCCGAGCCGGACCCGCATCAAACAGCAGCCCATGGATAGCGCGCGGAACGGCGACCCATATTCACGATAGCGGGCATATAAGCGAGGGGAGCTTAGGAGACGTCCACGTTCTGGGTGGTCGATGGCCGGGACAGCCGATAGCCGCTTCGATTGCACGAACCAGGTCGTTCGGGCGAAACGGCTTCTGCAGGCATATCACGTTGGCCAGTTCAGGCCATTCGACCACGAAGTCGAGTGTCGTCATTCCCGATATGGCGACGATCGGCAGATCCGGCACGCGCTCGCGCATCGTCGTGATGACGTCGAAACCGTTCGTCCCCTGCAGGAAGATATCGACGATTGCGAGATCGAATCTCGAGTTCTCGAACTCTTTCAACCCTGCGTCGCCGTTCGCAGCTTCAACGATCTCGAAATGGTTGATCCGCAGCACGATGGAAATCATCGTGCGTACATCCGATTGGTCGTCGATAACGAGAATGCGGGGCATATGGGGCTCCCATCGGCTCCAGCCAGCCTAACAACAGAGCTTCGAATTGGGAGCAAATCGCCCGGCAATATTGCCGATGTGGGTAAAGATGCGGTTACTCTCGCCAGGCAATCCGCGGGCTTCCGACCTGCCTGCGTAATATGTAACCCTGAGTTGAGGCAAGCCGATAGCCGGAGGGGTTGCCGATACGATTCGCTATCGACGAGCGGGCCGGTCAAAGCACGCAAGCGGGCATTGCTTCCAAGGGTATGACATATCGGCTGGATGTGCCGGTCCGGCCGATGCTTTAATGTGAAACAGCAATGCGAGCGATGGCGGGTGCAATGCCAGTTTGCAGCGGGGGATAAATGCAGACAGGCGACGATCATAGTATCTTTCTGTCCACTTTGCCGGCCACCAGCCGCGATCGCACCATAGCGCTTGCCGTCGTCGGCGTTTCAGCGGTTTTGTTCGCGTGCGCGATACCATTTGCCGGCACGCCGCTGGCCCAGGTTCCGGCGTTCGTTGCGAGCTATCAGTCCGCGCTCGCCATCAACGATCTCATCACCGCCGTCCTGCTGTTCTCGCAATTTGGCATCTTGCGGTCACGAGCGCTGCTGCTGCTGGCGAGCGGATATCTGTTTACGGCGGCTGCGGCTGTTGTCCACGCTTTGACCTTTCCGGGCCTGTTCGCGCCGACCGGTTTGTTCAACGCCGGTTCACAGACAACCGTCTGGCTGTACATGATCTGGCACGGCGGCTTCCCGCTTCTGGTACTCGGCTACGCGCTGCTGAAAGACGCCGATGGCGGCGCCAGGATAAAGGGATCGGTCGGCAAAGCGATCCTGGCCAGCGTCCTGGCGGTCGTCATCGCGATATCGGCGCTGACCTGGCTGGTCACCGGCAAACACGACATCCTGCCGACGCTGCTCAGCGGCGGCCATTATACGACCGTCATGATCGGCGTCGTCTCCTCGGTGTGGTGCCTGAGCCTCGCCGCCCTGCTGGTGCTGTGGTTCCGGCGGCCGCATTCGGTCATCGACATCTGGCTCATGGTCGTGCTGTGCGCCTGGCTGTTCGACATCGCGCTGTCGGCCATTGTCAACGTGGCCAGGTTCGATCTCGGCTTTTATGCCGGGCGCATCTACGGGCTTTGCGCCGCGAGCTTTGTCTTGGCGGTGCTGCTGTTCGACAACGTCGCGCTGCAAGCCAAAATGTCGGGGCTGCTCAAGGGGCTGCGCCGGCAAGCCGCCTTCGACAGGGATCATCACCGCGAGCGCGAGAGCCTGTTCAGCGCGATGGTGGAATCATCCAACGATGCCATCATCACCAAATCGCTCGACGGCACCATCACTGGCTGGAACCGGGCCGCCGAACGGCTGTTCGGGTTCAGCGCAGCAGAGGCCGTCGGCAACAGCATCGACATCATCGTGCCGCCCGACAAGCACGCCGAAGTGCGCGAAATCCTGCGTCAAATCGGCAAAGGCGAAGCAATCGAGCAGTACGAGACCCTGCGCCTGCACAAGAACGGCCGGGAGGTCGAGGTTGCGCTCGGCGTGTCGCCGATCAGATCGGCGGCCGGTGAGATCGTCGGCTCGTCCAAGACCGCGCGCGACATCAGCGAGCGCAAGAGGGCGCGCCAGGCGCTCAATCAGGAGATCGAGGAACGCCAGCGCATTTTCGAGACCTCGCAGGACCTCATCATGGTCACAGATCCGACCGGAAATCTCGTTCAGGTCAGCCCGAGTTCCATGACCATCCTGGGCTATGAGCCGGCGGAAATGATCGGGCAGAGCGCAGTCGCCTTCATCCATCGCGACGATCTCGAAAGCACGCGCGAAGAGATGCGGGCGGCACGGCGCGGGCGGCTGATGCGCAACTTCGAGGCACGCTTTGTCCACAGGGATGGACAGGCCGTGACGCTAACATTGATGGGAACATGGTCGGAGCCGGTGCGCCGACACTTCTTCGTCGGCCGCGATCTCACCGAAAAACACGCCGCGGAAGCCCAATTCCGGCAGGCGCAAAAGATGGAGGCCATCGGCCAGCTGACGGGCGGCGTCGCCCACGACTTCAACAACATCCTGACTGTCATCACCGGGACCATCGGCATTCTGGGCGAGGCGGTCGCCGACAACCCGCAGCTCACGGCCATTGCCAAGATGATCGACGAGGCGGCAGAACGCGGCGCCGGCCTGACCAGGCACTTGCTGGCATTTGCGCGCAAGCAGCCGCTGCAACCGCGCGAGGTCGACGTCAACGCACTGGTGCTCGAAGCAGCCAAACTGCTGCATCCAACGCTTGGAGAGCAGATCGAAATCGCGCCGCTGCTCGCAGCGGACGCATGGACGGCTCTGGTGGATCCAAGCCAGCTCACCACCGCGATTCTGAATCTTGCGCTGAACGCGCGCGATGCCATGCCCGCCGGCGGCAAGCTCGCTATCGAGACCAACAACGTCTATCTCGATGAAGGCTATGCCGCCATGCACAACGAGGTCACGGTCGGAAACTACGTGATGATTGCGGTCAGCGATACCGGCGCCGGAATCTCGACCGAGAATCTGGAAAAGGTCTTCGATCCCTTCTTTACGACCAAGGAAGTCGGCAAAGGCACAGGCCTTGGGTTGAGTATGGTGTTCGGCTTCGTCAAGCAGTCGGGTGGACACGTCAAGATCTACAGCGAGGAAGGCCACGGCACGTCGGTCAAGATCTACCTGCCGCGGGCAACGGGCCTGCATCAGACCGCCGCCGAAGCGCTGGCATTCTCGCGCGTCGAGGGCGGACACGAGGTCGTGCTGGTCGTCGAGGACGATGCGCTGGTGCGCAAATATGTGGTGACGCAGATCGAGAGCCTCGGCTACACTACCCTGGAGGCGAGCAACGCCGCGGAGGCACTGGAAGTGATCGGCAAGGCCGCCACCATCGACCTGCTGTTCACCGATGTGATCATGCCCGGTCCGTTGAACGGCCGGCAGCTCGTCGACGCTGCGTTGAGGGAGCGTCCCTCGCTCAAGACGTTGTTCACGTCAGGCTATACCGAGAATGCCATCGTTCATCACGGGCGGCTCGACTCCGGCGTGCTGCTGCTTGCCAAGCCGTATCGCAAGTCCGAACTGGCGCGCATGATCCGAATGGCCCTTGATAGTTGAAGCAAGCGGTGAAAAACCTCCTCACCGATATTGCCGGCGTCCGCGTCGGCCATGCCGATGACGCCGAGCTGGCGTCCGGCGTCACCGCGATCATTTTCGACAAGCCTGCCGTGGCTTCCATCGATGTGCGCGGCGGCGGGCCCGGCACGCGCGAGGGCGCGCTGCTCGAACTCCACAGCGTGGTCGAAGCGGTCGACGGTATCGTACTCTCGGGCGGCTCGGCGCTCGGCCTGGACGCCGCGGGCGGCGCGCAGGCCTGGCTTGCCGAACAGGGGCGTGGCTTTCGAATACGCGAGGCCGTTATTCCGATCGTTCCCGGCGCGATCTGTTTCGATTTGCTCAACGGCGGAAACAAAGCATGGGGGCGTTTCCCACCCTATCGTGATCTCGGCTATACGGCCGCGGCCACGGCCAGCAGCGAATTTCTGCTCGGAAGCGTCGGTGCAGGAATGGGAGCAACTGTCGCCGCCTTGAAAGGTGGCCTCGGGTCCGCCTCTGCGAAAACCAATGATGGCGTCATGGTCGCGGCGCTTGCGGTGGTCAATGCCGTCGGCAGCGTGACCATCGGCGACGGGCCGTGGTTTTGGGCGGCGCCGTTTGAAACCGGCGGCGAATTCGGCGGGCGCGGACTGCCGCCATCGTTCACCCAGGACATGCTGAGGATGCGGATCAAGGGCGGACCGCAGGCAACATCCGCCGAGAACACCACGCTTGTCGTGATCGTGACCGACGCCGTGTTGACAAAAACCCAAGCGAAACGGCTCGCAATGATCGGGCAGACCGGCATGGCCCGCGCCATCTATCCGGTACATGCGCCGCTCGACGGCGACGTGGTGTTCGCGGCGGCGACCTGCGAAAGACCCATCGATCCCCTGTACGGATTGACCGAGCTTGGCATGGTCGCCGCCAATGCCGTGGCCCGCGCCATCGCGCGCGGGGTTTATGCCGCCACCGCCCTGCCCTTCCCCAATGCGCTGCCGGCATGGAAAGATCGTTTCGGCTAGAGACGAAAGGTTGGGAAACGAAAGCCCGGAAAATGCGTTGCCTTCGCGTTTCCGTCCGGGCCAAACGCCATGCCGTCGAGTGCTATCCGCAACTTCCTCTACGATCAGGCCAAGCGCCAGCTATGGGTGACCTTCGTCACCGGCCGACGCTATGTCTATGACGAAGTTCCGCCCGAAATTTTCGAGGCGTTCAGGACGGCGCCGTCACGCGGTGCGTTCTTCAATCATGAAATCCGCGACCGCTACACGTTCCACGAGGTCACGCGCGGAGATCCCTGGCGGACGGCGAATTAAAGTGTACCCCAGCCGAGTCGAATCGTGACCGCGTATCCACGACCACATGGTTCGAGACGCGCGGCGTCGCCGCGCTCCTCACCATGAGGTTTCAGACCTCATCCTGAGGAGCGGCCTCTTGGCCGCGTCTCGAAGGATGAAGCCAATGACTGGATTCTCTCACGCAGTGACCGACAGCGATGCCGTGGCGGCCGATGAAATCGCCTTGGCCTCGCGCGCGATCATCTGCTCGACGAAATTATACGACGATGTCGCAGCACCGGAAGTGCCCGCCGCCGCGGCCGATGTCATCGTGACCTTTGATCCGTCGGCATACGTGACCGATGTCGTGGTCGAGCCGTCGCTGTTGGTGACCGAGGTAGAGGTGGCGCCATCCAGTGCCTGCATCAAGGGATCGGTACTCGATCCGCTGGCATCGCCCGATCCATCAGAACTTGCGACGTGATGGTGGTGATGACCTCCCCTCCCGCCGGCCCCCTTCAGCGCCGAAGACATCTCGTCGAGGCTGACGGTGCCGGTGCCATCCTTGTCGAGCTTGCCGAAGACGTCGTCGGCCTGCGCGATGTTGGTTCCGCCGGCGCCGAGCGCATCCTCGAATTCCGATTTGCTGATCTGGCCGTTGCCATCGGCGTCAAGCTGCGAGAACAGATCCTTCAGGGCGTCCGACGGGTTGGCCGATGCCGATGTGGTTGATCCCGTGGTGGACTGGCTCTGCGCCGCCAGCAGCGCGCTCATGGTAGCCGGCGATATCTGCGAATAGCCGCCTGATCCGGAAGGCGGCGTCGAACCTGTCGAAGCCGGGTCGCCGCCGGAAATATCGAACGACGGCGTTGCGTTCTGGCCGGAACCGTTAGCTTGCGGCGCCGAGGACGGCTTCGATGAGATCAGCGATTTGAGGGCGTCCAGCGCGGACGACGCAGCGCCAAGAGCAAACAGCATGGCCAAACTCCAACAAAGGCCGTAGCGCGGCCTTTCAGTTCACGTCGATGGGTCAGCAAACGCCGTGCCATGGCCGAAACCTCAACAAAATATGGGTTTTCCTGGATTTCGGACGATTCTGCGGCCCGGCAATTGATGCCGCAGCGGCAGAAATTTCCCTCTTTGCGAGCCGCGATTTCACCCGCATTGCTCCCGCGCTTTACGCGTGTTACGCGGGAAACCGAGTTCTTGGAAAGCGGTTCGGGAAAACGCACATGTCCCAGCAATTTGCGTCACGCCCCCTCGTCATCGCGCCGTCGATCCTGGCGTCGGATTTCGCCAAGCTCGGCGAAGAGGTGCGCGCCGTCGATGCGGCCGGCGCCGACTGGATCCACCTCGATGTGATGGACGGGCATTTCGTTCCCAACATTTCCTACGGCCCTGATGTGATCAAGGCGATGCGTCCGCACACCAGGAAGATTTTCGACGCGCATCTGATGATCTCGCCCTGCGATCCGTATCTGGAGGCCTTCGCCAAGGCCGGCTGCGATCACATCACCGTGCACGCCGAGGCCGGCCCGCATCTGCATCGCTCGCTGCAGGCGATCCGCGCGCTCGGCAAGAAGGCCGGCGTCTCGCTCAATCCGGCTACGCCGGTCTCGGCCATCGAATATGTCATCGACATGATCGATCTGGTGCTGGTGATGTCGGTCAACCCCGGCTTCGGCGGCCAGGCCTTTATCAAGTCCGCGCTCGGCAAGGTCGGCGACATCAGGGCGATGACCGCCGGACGCCCGATCGATATCGAGGTCGATGGCGGCGTCGGCCCGGATGTCTCCGGCCAGTTGGCGGCCGCAGGCGCCAACGCCTTTGTCGCAGGCTCCGCCGTGTTCAAGGGCGGCACGATGGAGGCCTACAAGACCAACATCTCTGCGATCCGCAATGCGGCGGCGCTGGCGCGCGGCGAAGCGATCTAGAGCGTTTTCGAGCGAAGTGGACACCGGTTCGCGTGAAGAAAACGCGTCAAAACAAGAATCTAGAGCTTCGGTTCTGATTCAATCAGACCGAAGCTCTAGGCTTTTAGCGCATCCGGCGCCTTGCCGGTTGCATTCTCATCCTTCAAAGCGACGCGCGGCGGCCGTACCACGGTGACAGTACAGGCCGCCTCGGCCGCCACCTTGGCGGAAACGCTGCCGAGCAGCGAGCGCACAAGCGAGTTCTGCCGCGCGCCAATGATGATGTGATCGACCTGGTTGACGGCGGCAAATTCCAGGATCGCCGCTGCCGGATCGATCGCCTCGAGCACATGGACCGAAAGCCTGCTTTCATCAAGCTTCAGCGGCGACGCCCAATGCCGGAGCATGACGAGCCGATCGATGTGCTTGTTGCTGCCGTGTTCGTCGAGCGTCCTGTCGATGGTGATGCGGCCAAGCTTCAGCACGTTGAGGCAGGCCAGCCTCGCCGACGGCAATGTCGCAAGGATTCGTTCTGCAGTGACGCGCAACGCCTCGTTCAACGGGCCGGAACCTTCCGCGGTATCGAGAGCAACCGCGACGATGGGACTTGAGGCCAGCTGCGCGGCGATTTCGGATTTGGCTTGCGGCTGCGTCAGGCCGCGGTTGAAGCGCCGGCGCAGCACGGTGGTGAAGGGATCGCGCGCCAGTCGCTCCGACCGCGCGGTCAGCTTGACCTGATCGGGATGGGCGAGTTCGAATGCCAGTTGCGCGGCGGTCGGATAGCGCCAGACCGGCTCGATCTCCAGGCAGCGCAGCACGATTTCCTGCAGCCAGGGCGGATAGTCCGGCCTGAGCTTGCGCGGCGGCGCCGGATCGCGCCACAGCCTGCGCCGCATGCCGCGCAGGGTTTCGCTTTCGCCGAACGGCCGCACGCCGGTGGTGAAGAAATACAAGAGCACGCCGAGCGAAAACAAATCGCTGCGCGGGTCGTCCCGCACCCCAAGCAACCGCTCGGGCGCCATGTAGGGCGCCGTGCCGTAGGGCAAGCGGAATTCTTCCTGCAAGAGGTCAGGCAGCTGATTGTGATGCGACAGTCCAAAGTCGATCAGCACGGCTTCGCCCGAGGGACGAAACATGACGCTGCTCGGCTTGATGTCGTGATGAATGACGTTCTGCCGGTGCAGCGCAGCGAGCGCACCGGCGATCTTTCCACCGAGGTCCCTGGCCTCTTCGAAGCCCAGCGGCAGGTCGCCGAGCCGGCCATAAAGCGTGTCGCCGGGGATGCGCTCCATCACGACATAGGGTTGGCGTGCGAAATCACCTGTACCGAAACAGGCCGGCACGTGCGGTCCCGCCAGCCGCGGCAGAATCATCTGCTCCATCTCGAAGCTGACGATGGCGGCCGGATCTTCGCCCTCGGAAACCCGTGGGATTTTCATCAACAGCGGCACCGCAATGCCGGGGCGGGTGACGCTCCACAGCGTCGCCATGCCGCCGCGATGGACGCACTCCCCGATCGTGAAGCCATCGATGACAGCGCCGGATGCGATCAAGGGCTTGAGTACCGGAGGCTTGACCATCGCTCACCTCCCGGCCGACAGGCGATCGGCCAGCCAGAGCGGCAGGCCATTGTCGCGGATCCGGCTTGCCGCCGCCTCGACATCGTAGGGCACGCGACGATAGGTGATCTCTCTCGTGCTGGTATCGAACGTCGCAAACGAGGCCGCCGGATTGCCGTCGCGCGGCTGTCCCACCGAGCCGAGAACGGCCAGCCAGCGCCGCCCCGGCAGCAATTGCACCGGCACGTCGGCGGTCGGGACGAAGCTCGTCATCTTCGCGGCGGCCGACATCGAATACAGCGCCGGCCGGTGGACGTGGCCGCAGAATGTGATGTGGGCGGATGTCGCCATGATGCTGCTGGCGGCGTCTGGCGTGTCCCGGACATAGCGCCATCTCGCGGGATGGCTGGCTTCGGAATGCACGTAGAGGCGGTCATCGTCCGGCAATGTCAGCGGCAAGCCCGCGAGAAAGCGCCGCTGTGTTGCGCTCAGTCTCCCGCGCGTCCATTCGATCGCCGCCTGCGCTTCGGCATTCATCGAGTTGGCCGTGGTCCCGACAGCATTGTCGTGGTTGCCGCGCACCGCCATGGCGTCGCTCTCGGCAAGGGCCATCACGGTATCGACCGTCCATTCCGGATCGGCGCCGTAGCCGACATAGTCGCCAAGGCAGATCATCCGCTCCGCGCCCTGCGCCCGCGCAGCCTCGAGGCACGCGGTAAACGCCTGCCGGTTGGCATGGATATCCGCAAACATAGCCAGCAGCACGCGTTCCTCCGCGCCGGTCCTATCGGCCAAGGGTTGTGCCGGACTTGATGGATATCAAACAATATCGCGCGGCACGTGCGCAACCGTGCCGAAAGTCGGGTTCGAGCGCCCGCGGCAGAATCGACAATGGGGAAAGATGACCTAGCGCTTACACGCTTCCAGGCCTTTGAGCAGCAGCGCCAGCAACGTGTCGATCCGCTCCGCACTTCGCGGATCGCTCCATTCGTCGGAATGCGCCGGATGATGGAAGCGGACGGTCGCGTCGAAAACCGCACGCGCCGTCGCCTGGACGTCGGCGATCTCGAATTCGCCCTGCTTGACGCCGTCGGACAAAATATGCGCGATCTGATCGGCAAGGCGCTCCCGATGCGCCTTCACCACCTCGCAGGCCTCGCGCGCCAGCGCCATATAGGTCGCGAACATCTCGGGATCTTCGCAGACCTTCTTGTACTTGATGTCGAACATCGCGCGCAGCCAGCGTTCCAGCCGCGCCGGCGCCGGACCGGCGGTGGCCGCGATCTCCGCAAGCGGCGCGTTGGCGCGGTCGAGCCAGCGCTTCGCCACCGCATTGCGCAGCGAGACCTTACTGGGAAAATGGCGGTAGACGCTGCCGTGGCTGACGTCGAGCGCGCGGGCAACGTCCACAACCGTGGCCTTGCCCAGACCGAAGCGCCGCAATACGTCCTCGGTAGCTTCGAGAATTCGCTCCGGGGTCAAAACGACAACTTCGTTCATGCGTACACCCTTCGCTTCTCGCTATTCCGGCCCGGTTAGTGGGTAAACTTTGCGGCCTGAGCGGCAAGGTGGCGGGCCACCTGTATGTTGAGCCAGTGTTGAATTCGGGCGGTCAAATGTAAGATTTCGATAGCCATTGCAGCAGTCCTTGAAGTCCAGAGCCCGCGGCCATTGCCTGGCGGGCCAAGTAACGCCCAATGCCGGCGTCGGAGTTGTATATAGCATATCGCGCTGACAGATTTCAATATCTGTCAGTCAATATTCTGTGATTAGCGGGTTGATGCCGAGGCGAAGACCATCGATCGCGGCCTATTGCGGTCCCAGGTTTGTCTCGCCGGGGCTGCTCTGCTAAAGCGCGGCGTGATCCCCTTGCCCAAGAGTCGTCGATGATTCCCCGCTACACCCGCCCGGAAATGGCCTCCATCTGGGAGGCCCAGACACGCTTCAAGATCTGGTTCGAGATCGAGGCGCATGCGGCGGATGCGCTGGCGGAACTCGGGGTAATCCCGAAAGAGGCCGCGAAGACGATCTGGGCGAAGGCCAGGGACGCGACCTTCGACGTCGCGCGGATCGACGAGATCGAGCGCGAGACCAAGCACGACGTCATCGCCTTCCTCACCCATCTCGCGGAAATCGTCGGCCCGGAAGCGCGCTTCGTGCACCAGGGCATGACCTCCTCCGACGTGCTCGATACCTGCCTCAATGTGCAACTGACCCGCGCCGCCGACCTCCTGATTGCCGACGTCGACAAGGTTCTGGCGGCGCTGAAAAAGCGCGCCTTCGAGCACAAGATGACGCCGACCATCGGCCGCTCCCACGGCATTCATGCCGAGCCGGTGACGTTCGGACTCAAGCTTGCCTATGCCTATGCGGAGTTCAGCCGCGCCCGCGAGCGGCTTGTCACCGCCCGGACGGAAGTCGCGACCTGCGCGATTTCGGGCGCGGTCGGCACCTTCGCGCAGATCGATCCGCGCGTCGAAGAGCATGTCGCCAAGGCCATGGGGCTCAAGCCGGAGCCGATCTCGACCCAGGTGATCCCGCGCGACCGCCACGCGATGTACTTCGCGACGCTCGGCGTCATCGCCTCGTCGGTCGAGCGCCTCGCCACCGAGATCCGGCACCTGCAGCGCACTGAAGTGCTGGAAGCCGAGGAATTCTTCTCCGAGGGCCAGAAGGGTTCTTCGGCGATGCCGCACAAGCGCAACCCGGTGCTGTCGGAAAATCTCACCGGCCTGTCGCGCATGGTGCGCGCCTATGTGACGCCGGCCATGGAGAACGTCGTGCTGTGGCACGAGCGCGATATCTCGCACTCGTCGGCCGAGCGCATGATCGCTCCCGACGCCACCGTGACGCTCGATTTTGCCCTCAATCGCCTCGCGGGCCTGATCGAAAAGCTGCTGGTGTATCCCCAAAACATGCAGAAGAATCTCGACCGCCTCGGCGGCCTCGTGCATTCGCAGCGGCTCTTGATCGCGCTGACGCAAAAAGGCGCCAGCCGCGAGGACGCCTACAGACTCGTGCAGCGCAACGCGATGCCGGTGTGGCGCGGCGAAGGGGAATTCCAGGCGCTGCTGAAAAAAGACGCCGAGGTGAAGAAATATCTCACCGACGCCGAAATCGAGGAACAGTTCGACCTCGGCTATCACTTCAAGCACGTCGACACGATCTTCCGGCGCGTGTTCGAAGGGAGCTAGTCCGAAGCCGTCCAGAGCGACGCACAACGCGCGTGCACGGGGTTGAGCAGCGCTAGCAGTCCGATCAACCTCGCGCGCCGTCGATCATCCGCGAGGCCACGTCATCGCCTTTCATGAAGTGATGCCATGCCGCCGCCGCGATGTGGACCACGATCAGCGCCAGCAACACATAGGCAAAGAAGATGTGGCGGTGTTCGTAAGCCACGGCTGTGGCCTTGTCCGGAGAGGTGATCTGCGGCACGTGAAACAGCCCGAACCAGCTGGAATAATTCGGGGTGTGCGCGCCGGAATGCGCCCAGCCCAGCATCGCCACCAGAATGGTGAACGCATAGAGCGAGCCATGGCTGATGCGCGCCGCGGTCCGCTGCCAGCGCGACATGTCGTCCGGCAACGCGGGTGTCGGATTGATGCCCCGCCAGATCAGCCGGGCGACCGTCAGCAACAGCACGACGTAGCCGATATCGGCATGGATCGAGCGATGGAAGAAACGGTCCGGCCGCGCCGGGATATGGTTCATCCACCAGCCATACGCCAGCATGGCGATGATCAGGCCGCCGAGAATCCAGTGAAACGATCGCGCGACGCTACCCCAGGTCCAAGTCGTATTTCGCATCATGTCTGCGCGGCCTCGTCAGGTCTGGTGGCCACCCGCGCTGGAGCGGCGCGCCCTGATAACTCTCATTTCCGGCCAGCACGATTTGAATCGTTCCAGATTGCCGAGCAGCCGCCGGGCGGCGCGAACCGCCAAAAACAATCAAAACAACTGAATGGTAACGCGGTATCGGCTAAGATCGCGGCGTGGCAGCGGCTCCGACGATTCTGGTATTCGATTCCGGCCTTGGCGGGCTCACGGTATTGCGTGAGATCGTGAGCGCGCGCCCGGACGCACATTATGTTTACGTCGCCGACGACGCGTTCTTTCCCTATGGCCACCACAGCGAGGAGCAGATCATCGCGCGTGTCGTGCCCCTGATCGGCGAACTGATCTCGGCCCACACCCCCGACCTGGTCGTAATTGCCTGCAACACCGCCTCGACGCTGGTGATGTCGTACCTTCGCGGCGAATACAAAATTCCCTTTGTCGGGACGGTGCCCGCTATCAAGCCGGCCTGTGCACGTTCAAAGACAAAGCGTGTCTCCGTTCTCGGCACCAAGGGCACCGTCAAGCGGGAATACACCAGGGCGTTGATCCGGGATTTCGCGCAGGGCTGCGAAGTGACCCTGGTGGGCTCCGCGGAACTCGCCTCGCTGGCCGAAGCCGCCCTGAGCGGCGTTGAGGTGGACGACGGAGAGATATTGGCCGAACTCGCGCCGTGTTTTGTCGGAGAGGGAGATTCGGCACGCACTGATACGGTCGTACTGGCCTGCACGCATTATCCCCTGCTGATGGATCGGCTGGTCAAGCTTGCGCCCTGGCCGGTCGACTGGATCGACCCTGCGCCCGCGATTGCCCGGCGCGTGGTGGATTTGCTCGGGCGACCCGGCGGCGAAGCCGATCGCGCCGGCGCCGAAATGATTTTCACCTCCAGGCGCCCGCATAGGCTGAGCCGGGCGTTGATGCCGTTCTTCGGCGGCCGCGTGCCGGCTTAGATGCCGGCATCCCACGCGGTGAAGGCCGGGAAGTTCCGTCAGCAAGCAAAATCTCAGCAATTCAAAGTGCTTGCGACGGGATGTAACAGGAAGTGAGCGGAAGCCCTGCGTGAAATACTGGCGTCATCTGCGTTGGTTCGTGCTAGATCAGAGCCCGAAAAGGACGGGCGAATCCGGGCGCGACGGCTTGCCGTCGCGGGAACCAGAGGAACGATGCGCGGAACGGTTCGAAAAATCTCGCTGCCGCGCCGTTTCGTCGCCGACCTGATGCATGCATCGATGCGCGTGCCCTTCGTTTCGCTGCGACGGCGTCTCGATATCAGCCAATTGACCGAGGCACTCGCAATGGCGGCGCGGCCGCCCGGCTGGGCAGCCATCTTCGTCAAGGCATTCGCGCTGATGGCGAAGGATGAACCGCTGCTGCGCACGCTTTACGCCAAATGGCCCTGGCCCAGTTTCTACGAGCTACCGCACAGCGTAGCCATGGTCGCGATTGCGCGCGTCGAAGATGGCGAGGACTGCGTTTTGCCGCAAAAGATCACGGCGGCGGATGCTTTGACGCTAAGCGAGGTCGATGCGCAGATCAGGCACGCCAAGGTCGCGCCGATCGGACAGGTGCCGGCTTTTCGAAAAGCGATGCTGGCGACCAGGCTACCGCTGCCGCTGCGTCGTCTGGCCTGGCTGGTCGGGCTCAATTTCGGACGCCAGCGCGCCAATTGGTTCGGCAGTGTCGGGGTGACCTCGGTTGCAGCCTATGGGGCCGGCGAACTCCACGCACTCACGCCGGGACCATTTATCCTCAGTTATGGCGTGGCGGAACCCGACCAGACCATCGACGTCGTGATCCGCTGGGATCACCGGATTACCGACGCCGCCTTGATCGCCAAGACGCTGACCCGGCTGGAGGAGGTGTTGAACACCGAAATCGCCGGAGAATTGCGGACGAATCGGCCGCAAATCGAGCCAAAACCGTTCCGGGCGGTCGCGACCTGACGGCTTCTGGCCGTCACTCCGGGGCGATGCGAAGCATCGAACCCGAAATCCAACGATTTCCCGATGCAATTGCGTAGCTGAGGTCTGGTGCTGCGGACCATCCCGGAATGACGAAGGTTTTGGCTGGCAAAATCGGGCTCTTTGATTGACAGAACAGCGGTTTCTCCCTAGAAACCGCCTGCTCGCGGGCCGGTTTCGGCCCGCGATGCGTTTCGCGACCCGTGGTCCATCCCTTCAAGCTTAGGGGACAGACCTGTCAGCACCGGAATCTTTCTGGCGCACAGGAGGGCGCGTTTCCTCAACCATTGAACCCTAAAGAGGACGCGATGACAAAGCGCAGTGAGGCGAAATACAAGATCGATCGCCGCATGGGCCAGAATATCTGGGGCCGCCCGAAGAGCCCCGTGAACCGTAGAGAATACGGCCCCGGCCAGCACGGCCAGCGCCGCAAAGGCAAGCTCTCCGACTTCGGCGTGCAGCTCCGCGCCAAGCAGAAGCTGAAGGGTTATTACGCCAACATCTCGGAACGCCAGTTCCACGGCATCTACGTCGAAGCTGGCCGGATGAAGGGCGACACCGGTGAAAACCTGATCGGCCTGCTCGAGCGCCGTCTCGATACCGTGGTCTATCGCGCCAAGTTCGTGGCCACCATGTTCGCCGCGCGCCAGTTCATCAACCACGGCCATGTCAAGGTGAACGGCCGTCGCGTCAATATTGCGAGCTACAAGCTCAAGGTCGGCGACGTGGTCGAGGTCAAGGAATCCTCAAAGCAGCTCACCGTGGTTCTGGAAGCGAGCCAGCTTGGCGAGCGCGATGTGCCCGACTTCCTCGAAGTCGATCACTCCAAGATGACGGCGAAGTTCGCCCGCATCCCCGCGCTATCAGACGTACCGTTCGCGGTACAGATGGAACCGCATCTGATCGTCGAATTCTATTCGCGCTGATCGGTCGGCATTTTTGAGAATAAAGGCCCCGGTTTTGCCGGGGCTTTTTTCTTTCGTCATGCCCGGCCTTGTGCCGGCGGTACAGGCCTTTATGTTCGAAACTGACGATGAGCGACGAGACATCCCGCATGACCTACACCCCTCCCCCGCGCGATCCGAAAGCGACACCGGTCCGCGTCAATCTGCTGTCGGATACCCAGACCCGGCCAACGCCGGCCATGCGCGAGGCGATGGCGCGCGCTGAAGTGGGCGACGAACAGATCGGCGACGATCCGACCGTCAATCTCTTGTGCGAGCGGGTGGCCGATCTGCTCGGCAAGCAAGCCGCCGTGTTCATGCCATCCGGCACCATGTGCAACGTCGCGGCGACGCTGGTGCATTGCCGTCCCGGCGACGAGATCCTGGCGCACGAAACCGCGCATATCATCGCCCGCGAAGGCGGCGCGCATGCAGCCCTTGGCGGATTCCAGATCACGCCGCTGCCGGGCGCCGACGGGCAGTTCACGCCCGACATCTTTCGTGCCGCGCTTCACCCGCGTACGCGCTACCAGCCGCCGCAGACGGTGGTCAGCGTCGAACAGACCGCCAATATCGGCGGCGGCACGATCTGGAAGAAAGCCGCGCTCGACGAGGTCGTGCAAATCGCGAAATCGAATGGCATGGCTACCCACATGGACGGCGCGCGGCTCTTGAACGCGTGCGTCGCTACCGGCATCAGTGCGCGCGACATGACCACGGGCTGGGACTCCGCCTGGATCGATTTCTCGAAGGGACTGGGCGCGCCGATCGGTGGCGTCATCGCCGGCAGCAGCGATTTCATCGACGAGGTCTGGCGCTGGAAGCAGCGCCTCGGCGGTTCGATGCGTCAGGCCGGCATCTGCGCCGCGGCCTGCGTCTACGCGCTCGACCACCATGTCGATCGGCTCGCGGACGATCACACCAATGCCCGCGCGCTGGCGCGGGGGCTGTCGCAGATCGGGGCGATGGAAGTGCAGGAGCCGGAAACCAATCTGGTCTTCTTCAAGCCTGATGGCGCCGGAGTGAGCGGCGATGCGATGGTGAAAGCGCTGCGTCAGCGCGGCGTGCTGCTGGCCATGATGGATGGCCGGATCAGGGCCTGCACGCACCTCGATGTCACGGCTGCGATGATCGAAGAGACGGTGGGCCTTGTGCGCGAGATCGTGCGGGGGGCTTAGCCTGCGATGCTCTCGCGGCCAGTTGGGCTACTTTGTCCCTGTAGCTTGCGTCGCCGGGCCAACCTCGCCAAGTACGGCGGTCGTGGCCATCAATGCCGTTTCGCCAACCGAAACGGCACGCGGCCGCCATAGCGTAATGCTGAGCAAAAGGTAGGCTGTCCCGGTCCACAACGCCTGCCAGTTCCGGGAGCCTTCGTTGACGACGATATAGAGCGTGGCAGCGGCGAACAGTCCTGCGAATATGGCCTCTGCGAGTGGTCGCGCGCCCGATTTTGCGGGATTGAGGGATGTCACTGTCCAGAACGGCACCACGGCCATGGTCAAGGCGGCGAACGGAAAATCGCGCCAGCGCGCGTCGAACACGAGGCTCAGCGCGGTTTGTGCCGCGACCAGGGTGATGATGATCAAGGTGAATCCCAAGATCCTCATCATGATATGTTGGCTTCGGCCTTCGGGCCCCAGCAGTTCATGAAACGCCGGAAGCGTGCGCCCCGCCATCGACGCATTGGCCGACAGGAGCGGCGCCGCTATCGCTGCTGCCAGCAGCGAGCTCTGGAGCAGCCAACCGCCGATCCCGTAGCTGACATGCAACATCTGGTCGGCGGCCACTCCGAGCAGAATGCCGCCGACCGTCGCTGATGTCGCTACCGCCAGCCACGATAAAAATCGCGGCGGCGATGGCTTGCGCTTCCGCGTCAGCAATGCAGTTGCGAATACGCAGATGCACAGCAGCAGCCCGCCTGCCATCTGCAACCTCCAGAATGGGTAGTTGCTGACAGGCTCGCCGGCAGGATATTTCGGCTTGCGCTCGCTGCCGTCGAGCAAGCCCCAATAGCCGCCCACCGTTCCTTCCCAACGGCGTTTCCAGGGCTCGTCATAGGCCTCGAACAGGCTGACGCGAAAATTGTCCTGCTGCGCCCGGTCGAGAATTTCGGAAATGAACCGTGCCTGATTGATGCGGGATGGCAGAGCGCCATCGCGCATCCGTCCGTGACTTGGCCAACCGGTTTCGCCGATCAGTATCTCCTTGCCGGGAACGGCCAGCGCCACCTGCCTTCGGATGTCATCCACATGTGCGGCAGCGTTTTCCGCGCGGGCCGGATTGTCCTCCCAATACGGCAGGAAATGGATCGTGACGAAATCGACATCGGCGCCGATCTCCCGGTAGCGCAGCCAGAATTCCCAGACATCGGCGTAGGTCACCGGAATATTCACGCGCGGCCTGACCGAGCGGATGATTTCTCGAAGGTCGGACACGGTCATCTCGCCGCGCAGCAACACTTCACTGCCAACGATGATCGCCGTAACCGTACCGGGATGATTTTGCGACAACGCGATCCCGGCGTCGATGAGGAGAGCGTTCTTTGCGCGATCGCGTCCGATCCAGACGCCTAGCAGCACCTTCAAGCCGACCCTGGACGCAAGTTCAGGCACCTTGTCCAGCCCGTTGTCGATGGAGTAGGTGCGGATGCATTTGGTTATCTTGGCGAGTTCGTCCAGATCCTCCGCGATCTGTTGCGGGCTGACGATCAGGGCGGGATCGTGCGGCGTTTGCCCGCCCCTGAAAGGCGCATAGGAGACGCATTCCAGTTTCGCAGCGGGGTCGATCGGCGGACGCGCCAGAGTTACCGGCAGGGCCAACCACCACCAAGCCGCCGTAACGATGCCAAGAGACGTCAGGAAGAGCGTCAGTGGCATTCGCAAGGCGATGGTCCATCCTTCGGCACGGATATCGATTGGCGGAGACGCCGTTTGCTTCAGGCGAGCCGAGTTTGTAGCATCCGATTGCGACGTGCATCAAGGCCGGTTGCAAAGGACGAGCTTTTGCCTGCCATATACCTGTCTCAGCGCGAATACGTGAAGTGATGGCATTCAGGAGATTTTCCCGCCGCCAGTTCGCCGGGCTCACCGCGTGGTTGGCAGCCGGACTATCGTCGCCGTCGGCCGGATCCGATCAGGCTGCCACGGCAGGGGAAGACGGATCACCGAACCGGGCAGCCTCTCCCGGTTTTCCGAACGGCTTTTTATGGGGCACGGCGACTTCATCCTATCAGATCGAGGGCGCCGTCAACCTGGACGGCCGCGGCCAATCGATCTGGGACCGCTTCGCCCACACGCGCGGGACCATTTCGGATCACAGCAACGCCGACACGGCGACCGACCACTACCGTCTGTATAAGGAAGACGTTCAGTTGATGAAGGCGCTGGGCGTAAACGCCTATCGTTTTTCGATTGCCTGGTCGCGTGTCTTCCCGGACGGAGCCGGCGCGCCGAATCCGACGGGCCTCGATTTCTACAACCGGCTGCTGGATGAGCTGTTGGCGAACGGCATCGAGCCATTCGTGACCCTGTATCATTGGGACTTGCCCCAGGCGCTACAGGATCGCTTCGGCGGCTGGACCTCCCGTGATACCTCAAAGGCCTTTGCGGATTATGCAGCGTTTGTCGCGGAGCGTTTGAGCGACCGCGTGAAGCACTTTTTCACGATCAACGAATGCTCCCGGTTCGTTCACCATGGGTATGGCATCGGCGTCGAAGCTCCCGGCCTCAAATTGTCCCAATCGGGACTAAATCAAGTCCGTCACCACGTCGCGCTGGGACACGGTCTGGCGGTACAAGCCATCCGGGCCCACGGGCGCGCCGGGACCAGGGTCGGCCCGGCGGAGAATGCCGTAAGCTGTATCCCTGCCATCAACACGCCTGCGAACGTCCGCGCCGCCGAAATTGCGACGCGCGAACTCAATGCCGGCTATATGACCGTGATGCTCGAGGGAAAATACACCGACGCATTTCTGGCACAGACCGGCAGTGACGCCCCGAAATACACCGCCGAGGATCTGCGCGTCATTTCATCGCCGGTCGATTTTGTCGGACTGAATGTTTACACCCCCAACCATTACGTCGTTGCCGCCGACAACGAACGCGGCTTTATCCTCGCGCCTTTTCCCGCTTCGTTTCCACACATGAAAGCGTCCTGGCTCAGGCCCGGTCCCGAGGCGATCTATTGGGTACCGCGCCACGTCGCCAGACTGTGGAACGTGAAGTCGATCTATATAACCGAGAACGGAACGTCGGGCAGCGACCAGCCCGCCGCGGATGGTACTATCTACGACGTGGACCGCATCATGTATCTGCGCAATTACCTGACGCAGTTGCAGCGCGCGACCTCCGAGGGGGTGCCGGTCCTTGGGTATTTCCTGTGGAGCCTGATGGACAATTTCGAATGGTTGGATGGATTTGAACAACGCTTCGGTCTCTACCATGTCGATTTCGAGACGAAGCGCCGCACCCCCAAGCTGAGCGCATCGTTCTATCGCGAGACGATCACCCGAAACGCGGTAGCTTGATCGGGTCACCTCAATCCTTGCGCAACCCCTTGCCCAGCGCTTCGAACATCAATGTCTTCAGCGCCAGCTGGATCCGCCCGCCTTGCGTCGGGGCCTGCACCATCAAGACGACGAGCATGTCATCCTCGGGATCGACAAAATAGAAACTGCCGCCCGCGCCGTCCCAGCGGTATTCGCCGAGCGGCCATGTCGTATTCGGCGGCGGTGAGGTGCGCACGGCGAATCCAAGACCAAAGCCACTGGTCGGGCCCGGGAAATAGAAGGGATCATGCAGGATTCCGGTCTCCGGCCCGATCTGGTCGGACGTCATCAGCGCGACTGTCTCGGGCTTGAGGTACCGCTTGCCGTCCAGTTCGCCGCCGTTCAGCAGCATTTGCAGGAAGCGAGCATAGTCTCCGGTGGTCGAGACCAGGCCCGCTCCGCCGGATTCCCAGCGCCGCGGCAATGTCGGGTCCCGAATTCCGGCTACCCGAAAACGATCGACGGGAAACGCCTGCGCGATACGTGGCCATTTCGCCTTGTCGGCGACGTAATACGAGGTATCGGACATACCGAGCGGATCGAACAGCCTTTGCTTCTCGAATTGAAACAGCGTTTGCCCCGACGCCACCTCGATGACGCGGCCAAGCACGTCGGTTGAATGGCTGTAGTTCCAACGCGTTCCGGGCTGATCGGCGAGCGGCAGCACCGCGATCCGGTCGGCGAATTCGGCGTTATCGAAATCGCCGGCATATAGTTGGGGATTGGCATAGAGTTTCTGCACCGCGGTTTCGCCGAAGAAGCCGTAAGTGATGCCGGAAGTGTGCCGCAGCAGGTCCCTGATCGTGATCGGGCGCTTCAACGGCTCGAGCTTGAGCGGATACTGTCCTGCTTCATCGGAAAGATCGACACCGACTTTTGCATCCGCAAAGGAATGAATGTATTTCGACAAGGGATCGTCGAGTGCCAGCTTGCCATCGTCGACCAGCATCATCGCGGCAACTGACGTGACCGCTTTCGACATCGAATAGATCTGGAAAATCGTGTCCGGCGTCATCGGCTGCCTGGTCGCGGGGTCCCGCACGCCGAAACTTTCGAAATGCACCGGCTTGCCGTGCTGCTGGATCAGCAGGACGGCGCCGGGAATCTTGCCGGTGGCAACTTCGTTGCGAACGTAGTCCCCAATCCGGTCCAGGGCCAAGCGCGAGAACGTTGGCGCGTTCGGCGCTCTTGGCTCGGCTCGCACCCCGTGCGGCCATCCGGCGGCCAGGAGAATGGCCGCGACGACGAGGCAGCGCCCTGCGGCGCCGTTAGTTCTCCAGCGCTTCATAGACCAACTGCTTCAGCGTCCGCTGCACGCGCTGGCGCTCCGTCGGCGTCTGCTCAAGCACCACGAAGAACATGTCCTGCTTGCGGTCGATCACCACATAACAGCCGGCGGCGCCATCCCATTTCAGTTCGCCCAGCGAGCCCGGCGGCGGCGGCTTGGCGTTACCGGGATCGGTGCGCACGGCAAATCCAAGTCCCATGCCGAAACCATCACCGGGGAAGTAGAAGTAATCCCGCGCAACACCCGAGCCCTTGCCGATGTGGTCGGATGCCATCAGTTCGAACGTCTTCGGGTTAAGGTAGGTCTTGCCGTCGAACGAACCGCCATTGAGCAGCATCTGCGCAAAGCGCGAAAAGTCCGACATGGTTGAGACCATGCCGCCGCTGGCCGATTCCCACTTCTGCCGAACCTCGGTCCTGTATTCGCGGCCGACCCGGAAGTTGCTGTCGTTCGGAAGTGGCTGGGCGAGCCGTTGCAGCCTCTCCGGTTCGGTAACGAAGAAGCCGGTGTCGGTCATGCCCAGCGGATCGAGCAGTTTTTCCTTCTCGATCGCGAACAGTGATTTTCCGGACACGATCTCCATGATCCGCGCCAGTATGTCGGTGGAATGGCCGTATTGCCAGAGCGCACCCGGCTGGTTGTGCAGCGGCAGCTTGGCGATTCGTTCGGCGAATTCGGCAAGGTCGAAGTCGCCCGCATAGATATTTGCCGCCGCGTAGGCCTTGCGCACCAGACTGTCGCCATAAAAGCCATAGGTGATGCCGGAGGTGTGGCGCATCAGGTCGAGAATGGTGATCGGCCGGATCAGCGGCACCAGTTCGAGCGTCTTGGTGCCGTCCTCGGCCTTTTTCTCCTCACCGACCTTCATATTTGCGAAGGAGGGAATGTACTTCGAGACGGGATCGTCGAGCTTGATCTTGCCGTCCTCGATCAACTGCATCGCCACGACGGAGGTGATCACCTTGGTCAGCGAAGACAGACGGAAAATGCTCTTGTCCGTGATCGGCTTATTGGACACGACATCCTGCACGCCGAAGGTTTCGTGATAGACCGGCTTGCCGTGCTGCTGGACCAGCACATTTGCCCCGGAGATCTTCCCTGTCGCCACCTCGTTCTTGAAGAACTCGGTCACCCTGGCGAGCTTGTCCGGATTGAAATGCGCCCCGGCGGGAATATCGAACGTGCCTTCGGCGCGGGCCGGCAACGCCGCCACAAACATCAACAGCGCGCCGCAAGCGAGCGCCCGCCCTACATGACGTGAATTCATGAAACCCCTCCCCGAATTCGACGGGCGGAGTGTAGCGGCCGGCTCAATCGGCACAAGAGCTGCCGATTTCCGCCATCGCCCATTCGTGCAGGGCGGCGCTGTCGTTCGAGAAGCAACAGAAAATGACCCGGTCCACCGCCGGTGCCGCAGGCAGCGCTTCGGCCGTCGCCGAAACCGCGATCCGTGCCGCGCGATCGGCCGGAAAGCGATAGACGCCGGTGGAAATGGCGGGAAAGGCAATCGAAGCGAGGCCATGCGCCTGACACAGCTCGAGCGCACGGCGATAGCACGATGCCAATGCCTGCTCTTCGTCCTCGCTGCCGCCGCGCCACACTGGCCCGACGGCATGAATCACATGCCGGGCCGGCAGCCTGTATCCTCGGGTGATCTTGGCGCCGCCGGTCTCGCAGCCACGAAGCGTGCGGCATTCGCCGACAAGTTCAGGCCCAGCCGCGCGATGGATGGCGCCGTCGACACCGCCGCCGCCGAGTAGCGACTTATTGGCGGCGTTGACGATAGCGTCAACGCTCAAGCCCGTGATATCGGCAACGATGACCTCCAGCCGCGCCTTGCCGAGCTGGCGCGCGGCCAAGGTCAGGCGGAGGCAGGCGCCGCGACCGCGACACCCTTGTCGGCCAGAAGCTGCTGCAGCTCTCCGGACTGGAACATCTCGCGGATGATGTCGCAACCGCCGACGAACTCGCCCTTGACGTAAAGCTGCGGAATGGTCGGCCAGTTCGAATAGGTCTTGATGCCGTCACGCAGGTCCGCGGATTCCAGCACGTTCAGCCCCTTATAGCCGACGCCGACGTGATCCAGGATCTGCACCACCTGACCGGAAAAACCGCACTGCGGAAATTGTGGCGTGCCCTTCATGAACAGCACGACCTCGTTCGACTTCACTTCATTATCGATAAATTGTTCGATGCTCATATTCGCGTCCTTTTGCGGCACAGCCGTTCGGGCCGACACCGGCCCCTACACCCGAGACTGACATATATGTATCCCAAACCGTTGTGCAGCCAAAGTAAAATGGCGGGGAGCTGACATGCAAAGGGCTGCCCGACCGCCTCTTCCGGGACGCCGGGGGCGGATGGCCTGAGGGCACCGAAGTCATGGCCCCCCAGGAGGCTTTTATCCCGAACGGGAGCCCCTATCTAGGACAGGCTGTTCCCCGGGAACCCGTCGGCCACTGCAACGTTCTCTTCCCAACCGGAGATACTCGTGACGAAACCAGCATCCGCTGCGGCCACGCTTGCCGCCCCTTGCCCGTCATTATTCCGTTCCGGCGACCTCGCCCAGAATCTCGTGGAAGCCTTCCTGACGGTCCGCGACGAGACCGAGCATCGGGCGGCCGGCCTGACCCCAGAGGACCAATTGATTCAGTCGATGCCGGATGCCAGCCCGGCGAAATGGCACCGCGCCCACACCACCTGGTTCTTCGAGCAATTCCTGCTCGGCGAACACTGCGAGGGCTATCAGCCTTTCCACCCGGATTACGCGTATCTGTTCAATTCCTATTACGTGAGCGCCGGACCACGGCACGCCCGCCACCAGCGCGGCCATCTCACCCGCCCCGGCGCAGACGAGATCACCGCCTATCGCCGGCATGTCGATGCGGCGGTCGTGAAATTCTTCCGCGAGACGGCTGACGACACGCTGGCGGCGATCGCGCCGCTGGTGGAAGTCGGCCTCAATCACGAACAGCAGCATCAGGAATTGATGCTGACCGACATCCTGCATGCCTTTGCGCAGAACCCAATTCCGCCTGCCTACGATCCAGCGTGGACATTCCCCGCCTCGAATCGCGCGGGAGACGAGTGGGTCGCGCTCAACGAGGGCATCCACACGGTCGGGCACACCGACGACAGCTTTCATTTCGATAACGAAAAACCCGCCCATCGCGCCCTGGTCGGTCCGGTGCGCCTGGCGCGCAACCTCGTCACCAACGCCGAGTGGCTCGCGTTCATGAAGGACGGCGGCTATGCAACGCCGACGCTGTGGCTGATGGACGGCTTTGCAACCGTCGGCAACGAGCAATGGCAGGCGCCCGGCCATTGGCGCCAGATCGATGGCGAATGGCGGGTCATGACGCTTGGCGGATTGAAGCCGGTCGATCCCTCGGCACCGGTCTGCCACGTCAGCTATTACGAAGCCGACGCGTTCGCGCGCTGGAGCGGCAAGCATCTGCCGACCGAAATGGAATGGGAAGTCGCCGCGCGTGCAGGCCATCTCAACGACGCCTTTGGCCTCGTCTGGCAATGGACGCGCAGCGCCTATGCCCCCTATCCCGGCTACCGCGCCATCGATGGCGCGCTCGGCGAATATAACGGCAAGTTCATGGTGAACCAGCTCGTGTTGCGCGGCTCCTCGCTTGCAACACCGGAAGGGCATAGCCGCATTACCTATCGCAACTTCTTTTATCCGCACCATCGTTGGCAATTCACGGGACTTCGCCTCGCCGAATATGCCTGATTTTCTGAGATCAATCGCGCCGGAAAGCGCGTTCTGGAGAGCATCATGAATGTGCACGCCTCTGCTTTGGCCAAAGCGCAGCATTTCGACGAACAGACCATGGCATTTGCCCGCGACGTGATCGACGATCTGTCGCAGCGTCCCAAACGGCTGTCGCCGAAATATTTCTACGACGCCGCAGGTTCGGAACTGTTCGAACAGATCACGCTGCTGCCGGAGTATTACCCGACGCGCACCGAGCTTTCGATCCTGCGCGATCGCGGCCACGCGATCGCGGCGATCATCCCGAAAGGCGCCGCACTGGTGGAATTCGGCGCCGGCGCGACCACCAAGGTGCGCCTGCTCCTGAAGGAGTGCGCGTTCGGCGCCTATGTCCCCGTCGATATTTCCGGCGACTTCCTCAAGGCCCAGGCCGACGCCTTGCGCAAGGATTTTCCCGATCTGGCTGTCTATCCGGTCGCCGCCGACTTTACCGCGCCGTTCGCCTTGCCCGACGCGGTCCAAGCAATGCCCAAGGTCGGATTCTTCCCGGGATCGACGCTCGGCAATTTCGAGCCGCATGAAGCCTGCACTTTCCTGCGTAGCGCGCGCGCCATTCTCGGCGACGGCGCCCAGATGATCATCGGCGTCGATCTCGAGAAAGACGACCGCGTGCTGTATGATGCCTACAACGATGCCGCCGGCGTCACCGCCCGGTTCAATCTCAATGTGCTGGCCCGCATCAACCGCGAACTGGGCGGCAATTTCGACGTCTCCGCCTTTACCCATCGCGCGATCTACAATCGCGAGCGTCACCGGATCGAAATGCACCTGATCAGCAGGAAGGCGCAGACCGTGCGCTTGCTCGGCCGCAGCTTTTCGTTCCGTCCCGGCGAGAGCATCCACACCGAATGCAGCTACAAATACAGCCTCGAGCGCTTCACGGCACTGGCGCGCGGCGCGGGCTGGAGGCTGCGCGAGTCATGGATGGACAATGGCGGAATGTTCTCGGTTCACGCGCTGGTGGCTTCGGACTGAGACTCTTCGCCCTGCGATTCGTCGGCGCCGGATTTCAGCGAGATCGATTCCCACACCGCGACGGCGACCATGATTGCGGTGGTTGTGACAGACAACATCAACGGCGACAGTTCGCCCGCGAACCAGGCGAGGATGGCGAGCGCAACAATGCCGGCGCCGTGGGACAATTGAAGCCAGCCACGAATGGCGTACTTGAACAGGATGGTTCCGGTCAGAAACAACAAGGGACCACCGATCGCGCTGAGAACGGTCTTGAGATCGGAGTGGCCGCCGGGATGTTTCAGCACGAGTTCGTCGGCCACGGCCGACAGAATGATGCCGGCCACGATCGGCATATGCAGGTAGGTATAGGCCAGCCTTGCCAGCCGGCCCGGATCGCCGGACTTTGAGATCAGTTCGGACCCGGCCTCGGCCCCCTTGTGGAAGTAAATCCACCACATCGCGAGACTGGCGATAAAGGCCGACAGGAAGGCGCCGACCATCTCCCCCGTCCAGGTCAGTTCTGAGAACGTCGCACCGATCACCACGATGGATTCGCCGAGCGCGATGATGATGAACAGCGCACAGCGCTCGGCCATATGGCCGCCTTCGATAACCCAGTCCGCGACCGAAGACGCACCGTATTTCGGTATCCAGAACCGGACCGCCGGGGAAATGTATTCAATGACGAGCGCGAGGATCCAAAGCAGCAGCCGGACCTCTCCTTCCGCGAGGCCTCCGGCGATCCAGAAGATGCCCGACATCGACAGCCAGGCCGTGATCCTGATCGCATTCAGCCGCGCCGGGTTGCGCGAGGGCGGCGTCGACATCCAGAGAAAGACGGTCTTGCCGACCTGCATCGCGGCATAGGCCAGCGCGAACCACAATCCCCGCGACTCGAAGGCTTGCGGAATCGAGGTCGAGAGCACGAGCCCGCCGAGCATCAGCATGAACAGCAGGATCCGGACCGGCGTCCGCTCAGGGTTGAGCCAGTTGGTTATCCACGAGGTGTAGACCCATACCCACCAGACCGCCAGGAACAGCAACGCCGTCTGCAGCGCCCCGAGCGGGGTGAAATGATGGAGCAGTGTGTGCGATATCTGCGTGACCGCGAACACGAACACCAGATCGAAAAACAGCTCGGCATAGGTGACGCGGCTGTGCTGGTGCGGCACATAAGGACGAAACAGCGCGCCCCGTTGATTATCGCCGGCCATCGGTCGCATACCCCCGCCCAGCCGAACTCAGCCTTCCGGCACTCCGGTCTGCAATGCCAGGGCGTGCAGCACGCCCCCCATCTGGCCCTTCAACGATTGATAGACGATCTGGTGCTGCTGAACGCGCGACTTGCCGCGGAACGACTCCGAGATCACGGTCGCCGCGTAGTGGTCGCCGTCGCCGGCCAGATCGCGGATCGTCACCTCGGCGTCGGGGATCGCTGCCTTGATCATCGATTCGATATCGCGGGCGTCCATCGGCATCCGGTCAGTCTCCAATCGGGCGTTCAAGTCGCGGCAGGCGGTCGCCGCAGGGATCGTCAGAACTTAGCGTGGACGCTCTTCTACGTCACGTTCTCTCGCACTATATTCCCGATCCAATCGTTACAAACCCTGGGATCGCGTTGCGCGATCACAACGGGCTGACCAAAGCCGACCAAAGAGGCTGTATCATGAAACTCCCCGGTCCCGACCACCCGATCACCATCACCGCCAATCCGAAGCGCGTCCGCATCCTGGCCGATGGCGTCGTCATCGCCGATTCCACCCACGCCCTGACGCTCAAGGAAGCCAGCTACCCGGCCGTGCAATATGTCCCGCGCCAGGACGCCAATATGGCGCTTTTGCAACGCACCGACAGGGTGACACATTGCCCCTATAAGGGGGATGCGAACTATTTCAGTATCCTCGCCGGCGGCAAGACCATCGAAAATTCGATCTGGACCTACGAGACGCCGTTCCCCGCGATGGCTGAAATCTCCGGCCATCTGGCGTTTTACCCGGACAAGGTGAAGATCGAGGAAGTGGCCTGAGCGCTGACTTTCCGTCATGGCCGGGCTTGTCCCGGCCATCCACGTCTTTTCTCGCCGATGAATATGAAGTCGTGGATGCCCGGGACAGGCCCGGGCATGACGATGCGGTGTTGAAATGCCTTCGCCTACACCCTGAAGATCGTAAGACCGAGGATCAGCAGGACCAGGAAGATTACGGCGAACACGTAGAACAGAAAGCGCGCGATATCGGCCGATGCGGCCGATATGTCGGTGAAGCCAAAGATGCCGGCAACGATCGACACCACAAAGAAGATCAGCGCCCATTTGAGAATTGTCATCGCTCGCGCCTCCAGCCTTCGCGCCGCGATAATTCGCGGCTGCTTACGAGATCGCTGGTCTAACGGCGCGCAATGGGACCGGTTCCCATGCGAAACGGGCAGCGCTTGGATCGCCGCCCGTTTATCTTCGCGATTTCAGCCTATTGGCCAACGTGCCCCAGGAAGCCGGGATGGGCTGGATCGTCGCCCGGCAGCCCGCTCGCGAACACCTGCCTGGTCGCACCGATCAGGGACACCGCGAGGAGCGCGGCCAGACGCAGTTTATGTCGCATGATGGATCTCCCATTTTTGTGTGCCGCCCCGTTCAGCGGCTATTGCCCACTCTCCCGGGGAAGCCCGGATGGGCCGCACTGTCGCCCGGCAGGCCACTCGGCGATGCGCCGACACCGATGCTACCGGGGACAGAAGCGGTGGGGGCGCCCGGCTGATTGGTGCCCATGCCGGTGGTCACGGGAGGCGACGACGTGCCAAAGCTGGGCGTCGTCGTGCCGACCGGAGGGACGCCGCCCATTCCGGGGGTGAGGCCGCCTGCCGCAGCCCCTCCTCGTTGTGCGAAGGCTGAACTGGTCGCACCAACCAGGGACAGCGCGATTACCGTGGAAAGATAAAACTTGTGTCGCATGATAAATCTCCAGGTTCGAACGCCACCCGGTCGCGACCAACGCCTCCTGAATCCCGCCGTTCCCGCAACGCACGCGACGGCCGGATCACATTGGTGTTTCATCGCGTGATATTATGGCCTTGCTGAATCGGGTTCCCGGTTGCAACATTAAAACCTGTCCACCCCCGCCATGGGCGCACATGACATCGATTTCCCATCCCCTGACATCCGCAGAGACGACAGCCGCGCCGAAGGCCGCCTCGCGCAACGCCGCGCTCGATCGCGCGCGCACGTTCCTGACGCTGGTGGTGCTGCTGCATCACGCCGTGATCCCCTACACCTATTTCGGCCATACCGACCCGACGTACTTCTTCGGCTTCGACATGATCGTGCTGGCCACCGACAGCTTCTTCATGGCGATGTTCTTTTTCTTGTCGGGACTGTTCGCGTGGTCGGGGATCGCCCGCAAGGGAGCGGCGAACTATCTGGCGGACCGCCTGCTTCGGCTCGGCCTGCCCTTCCTGATCTGCGCATTCACGGTCATTCCACTCGCCTATTACGCTATCTCCTTACGGTATCATCCCGAGGTCAGCTTCTCCGAGTATTATTGGAAGACAATCACCGTCGGACCCTGGCCGAGCGGGCCGATCTGGTTCCTTTGGGTCTTGTTCGCCTTCGACCTGATAGCCTGCCTGCTGCATCGGCTGTCGCCTCATCTGCTCGATCCGATCAATCGCCTCTCGCTGCACGGCCGCCGCCGGCCCGCCGTGTTCTTCGCGGTCATGCTCGCCGTCACCGCCGCGTTCTATGTTCCCGGGCTGATGATTTATGGACCAGGCAGCTGGTTCGAGTTCGGCCCGTTCTCGGTGCAGCACGGACGTGTGATGCTCTATGCGAGCTACTTCTTTTTCGGAGCCGGCATCGGCGTCGCTAATATGGATCGCGGCCTGCTCGCAGCAGACGGCCGGATGGCGAAAGTCAGTTGGGACTGGATGGTGCTGGCGATCGTTCCGTACTGCCTGCTGTGGGGCCTGATCTTCATCAAGCGCGAAATACTCGGCAATCCTTCGCCGTTGCCGAACTGGTACGAGGGGCTCTACGCCGTCTGCTTCACTGTCTTCAGCGTGGCCATCATGTTTTTGATCCTGGCCTATTTCCAGAGGTTCAGGCAATCAGGCTCAGCCAAGCTACTCGATCCGATGCAGGCGGATGCCTACGGCATGTTCCTGGTGCACTACCCGATCGCGCTGTGGCTGCAATACTGGCTGTTCGACTACGATCTGCCGGCCGTCGTCAAGGTCGCAATCGTATTTCCGCTGACAGTCGTGTTGAGTTGGGGGCTGACGCGAGCGCTGCGGCAGATCCCGGGCGCGAAAAAGGTGCTGTGAGGGACGACAGCTAATTAGAGTACGATTGCGTTTGCCGGATGGTTGGTGCGAAAAGCGCTCGGAGATTTCTCTTCCACCACCGCAGATTTGCAATGCATCGACAAGCGCGCTTGCAGCCAGGCCTCAGAGCTTTTTTGAGAGCACGTCCATGCAACATGGCCTTGTCCAAAGACAGGCCGACGACGATCCGCTTCAGCTTGGCGTTCTCCTCCGAGTTGTCGCAATCGCTTCAGCTCCGACGGTATCAGGCCCGCGTACTGCGCCAATTGTAAAACGTCGTGTCGCTGATCCCCGCCTTGCGGCAGACCTCGGCAACTGGTGTGCCACCTTCCGCTTGCTTCAATACGAACGCAATCTGCGCCTCGCTGAACTTCGATGCCTCTATGGAACTCTCCTCGTCCCAATACCGGGATCATAATTGGAAAATTCCAGCTCCGATTGGACTAATTTGGCGGGAGCAGGTCATAACCAGAACAGACTCCCCTTATAAGCGGGGTATTTCAGGGGAGCAGGTCAAAGAATCTTGTACAGTCGCTTGTATACGCGGCTCCTGCCCAAGCGCCACTTCAACTCCGCAGCCATTTAAGATGAAAGCATCAGGTGAGAACGGCTCGGTGACGCTTTAAGTCCGCCGATCAATTCCAGTATTTTCTCGCGCGCATAAGCTCGCATCTTAGGTGTCGGTTTCACGAATTGAAGTGTAATCAATCCGTGTACAGCCACCAACAATTCATCCACGACCGCCTCGATGTTCAAATCCAGCCTGATTTCTCCCTGTTGGAGACCGGCCTCCAAAAGCTTGATCCAAAAACGGCGCTGCTTGTCGAAGCGACGAATCTGGCTTTCCTGCAACTCAACGTCACGCGTGCTCATAGCGAGATGATTGATCCAAAATCTCCACCATCGACTCCTGGGCGTCTCCAGAGCATAGGAGAGCGCGATACGAGCAAGTTGCGCCGTTGGTGATCCCGCATACTCGCTCCAGTCCTCCGGGAGTGAATAACCTGAATCCATGGCCATCGCGATCAAGGCCCGCTTGTTCGGGAAATGATAAGTAATCGTACCAAGGCTAACTTTGGCGGCTTCGGCGATCTGTCGCATGGTAAGATTCTCGATACCCACTTCGCCAATCAGATCGTAGACAACGCCCGCGATATATTTCTGTTGCTGTTCACTGCGGGACGCGGGCGGCACAGCAGATCGTTTCACTGATTGTTGGCGCATTACATTGCTTTCTTGATGGAACGAATGGAGAGAACTTTACTCTGAGCGTTTCGCAAACGACATGCGGAGCTCTTGCTTGAGCACTTTTCCCATATTGTTGCGAGGCAACTCTTTGACAGGGATGATGTATTTCGGTTTTTTGTAGCCCGCGATTTCTTCCCCACACCATTTCATCAGCTCGTCGACACTGAAGGCGTTACCCGGCTCGCACTCGATGAATGCCGCGACGGACTCGCCGTAAAACGCGTCCGGCACACCGATCACGGCGGCATCCGAGACAGTCGGATGGCGGCGGAGGGCCATTTCAACCTCTTTCGAGTAAATGTTGTATCCACCGGAGACGACCATGTCCTTCTTCCGATCGACAATATAGAGAAAGCCCTGCTCGTCGAATCGTCCAATGTCACCGGTTTTGAACCAGCCTCCCTCGAAGGCTTTTTGTGTCGCTTCGTCCTGACGAAAATACTCGCGAAAAATCAGATATTGTCCGGGCCGACCTGACCTCACCCAGATTTCACCCGCCTCGCCAACAGGTGCGTCGTGGCCGCTTTCGTCCACCAAACGCACTTCGACGCCTGGGGTTATCCGACCAACCGACGTCGCGTAGTCAACCTGTTCTTCTGGCCGCAGCGTCGCGATCGCGCCCGCCTCCGTCATCGCAAAGAAAGAGAATATTTGCAGTGCGGGCAAAGCGGCTTGAAGTCGCTGTTTTGTCTCAACGGGAAATGCTTCGCCTGTGGCCACCAGCACACGAAGAGATGCGAAGCGTTGCGGTTTCTCCTCGATAAGCGGGAGTAAGATCCTTCCAATCGTTGGTACAATCCCCATAACAGTGGCTCTTTCCGATTCCACGATTTCGGCGATGCGGTCCGCCTTAAAGCTTGGCTGCATGAACAGTGTGCAGCCGAGAACGATAACATTACCGACGCGCGCAAAACCGGCACGTTGGGCCAATGGCGTTGTGATCAGAATGCGATCTTCGCTCGTGAGGCCCCACTGCATCGCATTCAAATAACCGTTGGAAACGATGTAATTGGCTTGTGTGGTGACAACGCCCTTCGGTCTGCCGGTTGTGCCTGATGTGTAGGAAATCATACAATCGTCGGCTTCCGGCGGCACGTCGAGAGGGCGCGGATCGGCGTCCATCAATGTAGACATTGAAAGCTCTCCATCGGCCGGGGCGCCATCCATGACGCACGGTTTGATTGAGAGATCTTGGGAGATTCCAGCAATAAGCTCACGATCTGGCGCTTCGAAGAAAATTAGCGTCGGGCGGGCGTCATCGAGAATAAGCGCTAATTCTTTGTTGGAGAGACGTTTGTTCAAAGGTAACGCGAGCGCTCCGCATTTCACGATTGCCATGAACAACATCACGAATTCGCAGCGATTGGGCAGCAGCATCGCGACGCGATCACCCACGGATACCCCCGCGTCACGCAAGCCGGCCGCGACGCGATCGCTTTGTTTGTGCAACTCTCTAAAGGTCAGGTGCTGGTCACCGCATACGAGCGCCGTCTTTTCCGGGTGCGACAGCGCCTGAGCGGCGAGAAACGCTCCCAATTTCATACGACGCCTCCAAGTGGCTTGAAATCTGGGAACAATATCTCATCAGTTAGGCGATCCCAGCTTACGGTCATCCTCATACCGATTGTGAGTTGCGTCTCGTCGCATTCCACCAAGTTGCACAGAAATCGGACTCCCTCATCGAGGTCAACGTAAGCGCAAATATATGGCACTCGAGCTTCATTTCCGGGCCACGGCGACCGGGTGATCGTCCATGAATACAGCGAGCCGCGTCCGGATGCTTCCCTCCATTCCCACGTCTTGCGCGCGGTGAACACGCTCACGGGCCGCGGAAACCATTGGAATCGGCCCGACGCCAGACAAAACTGGAGCATGAGCTTGCCTTTACGAGCGCCTTCCCAGAATTCAGCCGTGTCGATGTATGATCCTCGCTTCGGATGCGGCCGAAGGGGCTTAACGATCTCGGTCATTTCATTGCTCCAGAATGAGAACGCCTGAGGTGCACCAATTTCGGGCATAAGGAACACCGCCAATGCCGGTGACCATCGCATTGTCAATGTTGCTGATCTGCCGCGGCCCTGCTTCACCAAACATCTGACGGACCGCTTCCACGAGGTTCAGACCACCTCCAGCAAGACCCGGCTGACCGGCCGAGATCTGTCCACCCCCAGTGTTGAGCGGGAGCTTCCCTCCAAAGGACATATCTGTTTTCAAGATGTAGTCGGCTCCCTTGCCGACTTCGCAAAATCCGATCTGCTCCAGCTGAAGCATGATGGCGATCAGGAAGTCATCATAAGGATGAAACGACTGAATATCCGACGCTTTCATCCCGGCCCTTGCGAGTGCTTTTGGACCTACCTTCAGAAAGCCACTCTCAAGGATTTCCGCCATCGGGTTTTTGGCGTTATATCCGGTCAGTTCCTCGTAGCTGACCGGATATACGGCTTTCATTCCGCGCTCACGGGCCTGGTCAGCCGACATCATCAATATGGCGTTCGCGCCGTCGCAAACCATCACGCTGTCGAGAATACGCAAGGGATCCGAGACCAGCTTAGACTCCAGATAGTCAATCTCAGAGATCGGCTTGCGCAACCGTGGGCAAGCATTTGGATTCATCAGCGCATGTGCGCGCTGTGTGGCAGCAAGTCGAGCGAGAGCGTTGCGATTGAGGCCGTATAGATAATCGTAACGCCTCATGATCATGCCAAAGGCGCCAACCGGCCCCCGAAGCCCCGTCGGATACTGAAATTCGAATCGTTGTGCTCCCTGCTCGGGTGTACGGCCACTCGATTGCGCATCTGCCGCCAAGACGAGCACGGTCCTGCACATCCCGCCTCGTATGGCCATGGCTGCGCGGGCGACCGCGCCAATGCTGGAAACCCCGCCAAGTCCAACCAGTTCAAGCCACGTCGGCGACAGACCGAGGACATCGGCCATATACTGAGCCCAGAAGGGATTGCCCGTCTCGCTCATGGTTTCAGATACGGCCAAGCCATCGATATCAGCCTGCCCTATGCCGTATTTCGCGAGGATTTCATCCAAAACATCCCCAGCCAGGTCGTAGCTGTTGCGACCCGTAGAGACATCGATTTTGGTTTCGGCGTAGCCGACAATTGCGACGTCCTTCATGCGTTCCCTCGTAACAAAAAGATCGTACATATGTACGCCTACTCGTACAAATGTACAAATCGGGTTGACAGCCTTCCGGTTTACGCTACGCTCGGTATCAAGAAGCGAAATGAAAGCTCATGCCGGCCGAAAGTGGCCGCGCCAGCCAACTTATTTGAGTCTCACCTTCTTCATCGGTCTGCCCCATGGGAGTCGATATGATTAAGTGCCGTTTGATTTTTGGTGCCTGCCTCATCGTGACGGTGGCGCTGTCATCCGCGAATGCCGCCGAGCGTGTGCGTGCCCTCATTCCTGTTAGAAACATTGACGAATCCATCGCACCTTTCGTGGTGGCCAAGTATCTCGGCTATTACGAGCAAGACGGCCTCGATGTTCAACTTGTCGCGGTCGGCGGCTCAAACGAAGTTGCCATACAGATCGGCACCGGGAACGGCGAGGTCGGTGAGGCTACGCCGGCACAAGCGGTGATCGGGATGCAGGAGGGGGCAACTGCGCCGTTGGATGTGCGGTACTATTACAACGTGGGTTACAAGAATATTTGGTCCATGTCGGTACCGAGCGATAGTCCAATCAAATCAATTGCTGACTTGAAGGGAAAGAAGATCGGTATCACCGGTTTCGGCAGTGCGGGAACGACTTACGGCAAAGCCTATTTGAGGTCGAACGGTCTTGATCCCGACAAGGACGTAACGTGGATCGCAATCGGAGCGGGAGCACAAGCGGTCGCGGCCATACGTCAGCACATCGTTGATGCCATAGTATTCTGGGATGCCGCTGTCGCACGGTTTGAAGTCGGCGGCCTCCACCTACGTCAATTGAAAATTGACGAAAATCTCGAGCGTATTCCGGATATTTCACTGCTCGCTAAGCAGGAGACCATAAAGTCGAAGCCACAGATGCTGGTCGCCTTTGCTCGCGGCCTGTCTAAGGGGATCGACTTTACGCTAGCCAACCCCGAAGCGGCGATATTGATCACTTGGTCATTGTATCCTGAAGCGAAGCCGAGCGATCCGGATCCGAAAGCGCGCCTCGCTCAAGGCATGGCCATCCTAAAACCGAAAATTGAAGGCTGGGTAAGCCCGGATGCAGGAGGCAAGCACGGTCTGTTCATCACGAAAGACTGGGAGACTTTAGGCGACTTCCTCCTGCAGGAAAAGCAAATCGCGAAGCCCGTTCCTACCTCCAGAATGTTCACAAATGCGCTGATTGATGAGATCAACGCTTATGACCGTCAGGCTGTTCTATCTCAGGCCGCAACGTTCGACGTGACCAAATTCAAATAACGCCGAGCAGGCTCAAAACTTTCGGACGCCCATGATGTCGGGCGACATGCCGATTTAGCGTGGTGTTTGCCGGGTTGGAAGAAAATGCAACACCAAATGAAGTAGTCTGGATTGCTTCGTCGCTACGCTCCTCGCAATGACGGGTGAACGAGCGAAATCAAGCCACCTTCGCGTTCATATACGCCGGAAACCAGCTCTCGAAACCGATCTTCAACGACGCCACCAGTACCCGCGCCTCGCCTGCGATCGCGATTGCCTCGCCGCCGGTGGTGCCGAGGCGCATGCAGGGCACGCCGGCACCCTTCATCTTTGCGAGCACCAGACCGGCCTCGCCCGCCGGCACGGTCACGATGTAGCGCGCCTGATCCTCGCCAAACCAGAAAGCATGCGGCACGGTCGACGCCGGCGCGGCCAATAGCTGCGCGCCGATGCCGCTGGCCATCGCCATTTCCGCCAACGCAATCAGGAGTCCGCCGTCTGATACGTCGTGCGCCGCGGTCGCAGTCCCCGCGTGGATCATGCCACGCACCACGTCGCCGTTGCGTTTCTCGGCCGCCAGATCGACCGGGGGTGGCGCCCCCTCTTCGCGGCCGCAGATGTCGCGCAGATAAACCGATTGACCGAGCCAGCCGTGGGTCTCGCCGACCAACAGGATCGCCTCGTCCGCGGCCTTGAACGCCAGCGTCGCGGATTTGGTGAAATCGTCGAGCAACCCGACGCCCCCGATCGACGGCGTCGGCAGGATGCCGCGGCCGTTGGTCTCGTTGTAGAGCGAGACGTTGCCGGACACGACGGGGAAGTCGAGCGCGCGGCAGGCTTCCGAGATGCCTTTCAGGCAGCCGACAAACTGGCCCATGATCTCGGGCCGTTCCGGATTGCCGAAATTGAGGTTGTCGGTGATCGCCAGCGGCCGTCCGCCGACGGCGGTGATGTTGCGCCAGGCTTCCGCCACCGCCTGCTTGCCGCCCTCGAACGGGTCGGCTTCGCAATAGCGCGGCGTAACGTCCACGGTCAGCGCCAGCCCCTTCGGGCCGTCCTGCACCCGCACCACGGCGGCATCGCCGCCGGGGCGTTGCACGGTATTGCCCAGAATGACGTGGTCGTATTGCTCCCACACCCAGCGCCTCGAACACAGTTCGGGCGTCGCGACCAACTTCTCAAGCGCCTCGGGTATCGCCATCGGCGCCGCTATGTCGCGCGCATGGATCACGGGCAGCGACGGCGAAGCCACATGCGGCCGATCATACAGCGGCGCTTCGTCGCCGAGCTCCTTGATCGGCAGGTCGGCCATCACATCGCCGCCGTGCTTGACCACAAAACGCTTGCCCGGCGTGGTGTAGCCGACGACCGCAAAATCCAACCCCCATTTGCGGAAGATCGCTTCGGCCTCTTTTTCCTTCTCGGGCTTGAGCACCATGAGCATGCGCTCCTGGCTTTCCGAGAGCATCATCTCGTAGGCGCTCATGCCGGTCTCGCGCGTCGGCACCGCATCGAGATTGAGATCGACGCCGAGATCGCCCTTGGCGCCCATCTCCACCGCCGAACAGGTGAGGCCGGCCGCGCCCATGTCCTGGATCGCGATCACGCAATCGGCTTCCATGATTTCGAGGCAGGCTTCCAGCAGCAATTTTTCGGCGAAGGGATCCCCGACCTGCACCGTCGGCCGCTTCTCGGCGCTATCATCGTCGAACTCCGCCGACGCCATCGAGGCGCCGTGAATCCCGTCGCGGCCGGTCTTGGAGCCCAGATAGACGATCGGCATGTTCACGCCGGAAGCTGCCGCATAGAAGATCTTGTCGGTATCGGCGAGTCCGACCGCCATCGCATTGACCAGGATGTTGCCGTCATAGCGGGTGTGGAAACGAACCTGTCCGCCGACGGTCGGCACGCCGAACGAATTGCCGTAACCGCCGACGCCGGCAACCACCCCCGAGACCAGATGGCGCGTCTTGGGATGCTCCGGCGCGCCAAAGCTCAGCGCATTGAGGCACGCGATCGGCCGCGCCCCCATGGTGAAGACATCGCGTAAAATGCCGCCGACGCCGGTGGTCGCGCCCTGATAGGGCTCGATATAGCTCGGATGGTTGTGGCTCTCCATCTTGAACACCACAGCCTGGCCGTCGCCGATATCGATCACGCCGGCGTTCTCGCCCGGCCCCTGGATCACCCACGGCGCCTTGGTCGGCAATCCCCGCAGATGGATGCGCGAGGATTTGTACGAGCAGTGCTCGTTCCACATCGCCGAGAAAATCCCGAGTTCGGTGAAACTCGGCACCCGGCCGATCAGCTTGAGAATGCGCTCATACTCGTCCGGCTTCAGGCCATGGCTGGCGACGAGTTCGGGGGTGATTTGCGGCTGGTTCATGATGCCCTTATTAGGGAGATCGGATGGGCCGGAAAAGGCCTTTTATGCCGCTATTTCCGGCTGTCCAGAGCTTTGCAGGTGCAAGGGCGGCTCCGGGGTTTGCACAGCGGGTGTAGATCGGATTTAAGGGTTGGGATGTCTCAAACCAAGGCCTGATCGCGTGGACGACCTGACCAAATCCGCCTTCCTCAACCGCCCCGACCTGCATGTTCAAACCGAAGGCGAGTTCGCTGGCTGGCGAACCTGGAGCCGCGACAGTTTCGAGTCCCAGAACGGGCCGTTCTGGCACCGGATGGAGGACGACGGCCAGATACGTTGCGCGTTCCGGGTCGAGAAGAAGCATCTCAACGGCATGCGCAATGTCCATGGCGGTTGCTTCATGACGTTCGCGGACTATTGCCTGTTCGCCTTTGCCGCGCCCGTGCTGCAGGGACCGGGGGTGACGGTGTCGTTCGCCTGCGACTTTCTCGACGCCGCGCGCGAGGGCGAACTGGTCGAAGGCACCGGCGAGATCACGCGCGCCGGCGGTTCGCTGATTTTCCTACGCGGCCTGCTGAAAGCGGGCGAGCGTTCGCTGTTTACGTTTTCCGGCACCATCAAGCGGGTGAAGTGGCGAACGCCTTGAGCCTCGCAGGAAACAAGCGCGCCACAACCACGATGGCGTCGTTATTCATCAGCTAAAAGCTTGCGTATTTCTTGACGTCGCGCGTCACCAGTTGCCGGAGCACGTCCGGCGCATGCGCGTTGGCATCCGTGCGAGACGGACGCGGCGGCATCGCTACAAAGCTCACGCCGCATGTTCCAGATGCGCCACCAGCCCGGCGAACAGGCCGCGGCCGTCGGTGCAGCCCATGATGTCTTCGACGTGGTTTTCCGGATGCGGCATCATGCCGAGCACGTTGCCGCGCTCGCTGACGATGCCGGCGATCGATTGTGCCGCGCCGTTGATGTTGGAGTTCTCGTCGACCACGCCGTCGGCGGAGCAATAGCGGTAGAGCACCCGCCCCTCGCCTTCGAGCCGCTTCAGGGTTTCTTCGTCGGCCTCGTAATTGCCCTCGCCATGCGCCACCGGCACGCGAATGATCTGGCCGGCATTGTAGCCGCGCGTGAACGGCGTGTCGGAGCGTTCGACCCGCAGATGCACGTCGTGGCAGATGAATTTCAGCCGCGCGTTGCGCATAAGCACGCCGGGCAGCAAACCTGCTTCGCAGAGAATCTGAAAGCCGTTGCAGACGCCAAGCACGAGCCCGCCGCCGGCCGCGAACGTGCGCACCGCGTCCATCACCGGCGCCCGCGCGGCAATCGCGCCGCAACGCAAATAGTCTCCGTAGGAAAATCCGCCGGGCACCACCACGAGATCGGTGCCTTTGGGCAGCGAGGTCTCGGCATGCCAGACCATCTGGGGCTCATGACCGGAGATCAGCTTCAGCGCGCGCGCCATGTCACGCTCGCGATTGATTCCGGGAAAGACGAGAATGGCGGATTTCATGTCAGGGTTGATGCATCGCTGAGTTCAAGACGCCGCTCGATACGATCCAGCCGCCCCTCGTGCCGAACCAGAGTCGCATGGACTCCGGAAATCTCCTGGAAGACGCTGGTGATTTCCTGCCGAATGCCGTTCTGGGACGTCCGCGACGCCTGCATCTCCTGCTTGAGTTCGTCGATTTTGCCATCGACCTGCGCCAGCCGCACCTGGATCGATCTCAACACCTCAAACATAAGTTCCGCCGTTACGTCGGCCATCGTCGTCTATCCCTAGGCTTTCACCTCAATAGCATAGTTCTCGATCACGGTATTGGCCAAGAGCTTGTCGGCGGCATCCTTCAGCGCCGCCTCCGCCTTGGCCCTGTCGGAGCCGGACAGTTCGATATCGAACACCTTGCCCTGGCGCACGCTGGCGACGCCATCGACGCCGAGCGATTTGAGCGCGCCTTCGATGGCCTTGCCCTGCGGATCGAGGATGCCGGATTTCAACGTAACGGTGACACGCGCTTTCACGTTTCGCCTCAGCTCTTCACCAGCACCGGACCGGAGCCCGCGGGCCGCTCGTTTTCCATCAGGATGCCCAGCCGTTTCGCCACCTCGGTATAGGCCTCCAACAGGCCGCCGAGATCCCGGCGGAAACGGTCCTTGTCGAGCTTCTCGTTCGATTTGACGTCCCATAGCCGGCAGGAATCGGGCGAGATCTCGTCGGCGACGATGATTCGCATCATCTCGTTCTCGAACAGCCGGCCGCATTCCATCTTGAAATCGACCAGGCGGATGCCGATGCCCAGAAAGAGCCCGGTCAGGAAGTCGTTGACGCGGATCGCCAACGCCATGATGTCGTCGATTTCCTGCGGCGTGGCCCAGCCGAACGCGGTGATGTGCTCTTCGGAGACCATGGGGTCGTTGAGCTGGTCGTTCTTGTAGTAGAACTCGATGATCGAGCGCGGCAACTGGGTACCTTCCTCGATGCCGAGGCGCTGCGACAGCGATCCCGCCGCCACGTTCCGCACCACCACCTCCAGCGGCACGATCTCGACTTCGCGAATCAGCTGCTCGCGCATGTTGAGGCGGCGGATGAAATGGGTCGGCACCCCGATGTCGTTGAGGTGCTGAAACAGGTACTCCGAAATCCGGTTGTTGAGGACGCCCTTGCCCTCGATCACCTGGTGTTTCTTGGCATTAAACGCGGTCGCGTCGTCCTTGAAGTGCTGGATCAGGGTTCCCGGCTCCGGGCCTTCGTAAAGTACCTTGGCCTTGCCTTCATAAATGCGGCGTCGACGGCTCATTGGGATGTACCGTGTGTTGTTGAAATCCATGAATTTGGTGTGCTCCGGATACCTAGGGATTGCGACCCACGACGGAGCTGCCGTGAAAGCCAGGAACTTGATCATAACAACGGGAAACAGAACAAGAACCGGACCTGAGGCCAACCTATCCGATTGGCCTATCCAGCACAATCGATCCTGCCGGTCTGGAACGAGTTTTACCGGCCTCCTGCGACCTCGAGACTGTTGTTTTAACGATTCCCACCAGTTATCTAGGCGCGCGAGAGGGCTGCCGCAACGAGGCGGCGCTCACCAATCGCAGGGATCGGAACCACGGGAATGACCACATTCGATAAGCGCGAGGAAGGTTTCGAGAAAAAGTATGCCCTCGACGAGGAGCAGAGGTTCAAGGCCGAAGCGCGCCGCAACAAGCTGCTCGGCCTCTGGGCGGCAGAAAAGCTTGGTTTGTCCGGCGACGCCGCCAATGACTATGCCAAGACCGTCGTCGCCGCCGATTTCGAGGAAGCCGGCGACGCTGACGTGGTCCGCAAGGTGCTGGGCGACCTGACCGCCAAGGGCGTCGCCATCACCGAGCCGCAGCTCCGGGTGAAGATGGACGAGCTGACGGCGGCTGCCGTCATGCAGGTGAAGGCGGGGACTTAATACTCGGTCATTCCGGGGCGCGCGCTAGCGCGAACCCGGAAGCGCGAGATTCCGGGTTCATGCTTCGCATGCCCCGGAATGACGGTGAGTAATCACCCCTCCTTGAAGCCATATTCCGGCACGTTGCCGCTGGCGCCGTAATATTTGTACGGCAGGAACTTGCCCGACATCGTGATCTTGACCCGGTCGCCCTTGGGATTGGGCTGGCGCTCCATCACCATGTCGAAATCGATCGCCGACATGATGCCGTCGCCATATTCCTCCTCGATCAGCGCTTTCCACGCCGGGCCGTTGACCATCACCAGTTCGTAGAAGCGATAGATGAGCGGGTCGGTCGGCGGCATCGGCATGCCGCGCATCGGCGTCTCGTTGAGCATCGCCGTCTCGGACTTCGAGAGTCCGAACAGTTCCGCCGCATTGGCGGCCTGCGGCTTTGTCAATTTCATCTGGCCGAGAATGGCGCCGACGATCAGCACCTCGGAATAGCCGCCGATGCTTTCGCAGATATGCTTCCAGCTCCAGCCCTTCTCGCGCTTGATGTCGAGCAGCTTCTCGGTGAGGTCTTCTCGTTTCATTGGCAGTCTCCCTGGTGAATGCTAACGCGCGATCGTCTGCGCCGGGCTGGGTTCCACGATCCGTGGCGACGCCACGATGGTCGGCTCGGTCAAGCCCGGCCGCACCGTGGGCACGTTGCGCGGATCGTGCGCCGGCATATCGGCTGCAAAGGTCTTGCTGCGGCTGACCAGGAAATCGACGATGTGATTGCGCAGCGCGTAGTAATAGGGATGCCGGTGCAGATCGATGCGGCCACGGTCTTTCGGCAGCGGATTTTCCACGATCTCGGCCAGCACCGCGCCGGGGCCGTTGGTCATCAGGAAGATCTTGTCGGCGAGATAGATCGCCTCATCGACGTCGTGGGTGATCATGAACGCGGTCTGCCCGGTTTCCAGACAGATGCGGCGGACCTCGTCCTGCAGCGTGCCGCGGGTCAGCGCATCCAGCGCCGAGAACGGCTCGTCCATCAGCATGATTTTTGGGGTGATACTGAGCGCACGTGCAATGCCGACGCGCTGCTTCATGCCGCCTGATAGCTCCGACGGCCGCTTGTGCTCGGAGCCGGTCAAGCCCACGAGATCGATGAAGGTCTGCGCATGCGCCTTGACCTTGGCGCGGTCCCAGCGGCGCCATTTCGACGTCACGGCGTAGGCGACATTGCCGAGCACGGTGCGCCACGGCAGCAGCGCGTGGCTCTGGAAGATCACGGCGCGATCGAGGCTGGTGCCTTCGATCGCCTGCCCGTCGACGATCACGGTGCCTGCGCTCGGCTCATCGAGCCCGGCGAGAATATTCAGCACCGTGGTCTTGCCGCAGCCGGAGTGCCCAATCACGCAGCCGAATTCGCCGCGCGCCATCGACAGCCAGAGATTTTCGAACACCGCAATCTCGCCGCCACCGGCGCCCGGATAGCGTTTTGCAATTCCCTCGATGGAGATGAATTTGTCCGTCATCACGCTATGTCCGTGTCCCGCGCGCGGTGCGCCACGCAGTGGTGCGCCGCTGATGCGGGACCCACCTTGCTTTGGGTCCCGGTTCTGCACAGCGGCACTTCGCGCCGCAGTGCGCCCGGGACACGAAAACAATCGCTATCCCCATCCTGCTCACTCCGGGAACGTGACCATATGCGTGAAGCGGGCGAGGATCTGATCCAGCAGCATGCCGACGACCCCGATCAAGAGAATGGCGATGATGACATTGGTGATGGAAAGGTTGTTCCACTCGTTCCAGACGAAGTAGCCGATGCCGGTGCCGCCGACCAGCATTTCGGCGGCGACGATCACCAGCCACGCGATGCCGATGGAAATCCGCATGCCGGTGAGGATCGTCGGCGCCGCCGCCGGCAGGATCACGGTGAAGGCGCGCCTGACCGTGCCGACCTCGAGCGTGCGCGCGACATTGATCCATTCCTTGCGCACGGCGGCCACACCGAACGCGGTGTTGAGCAGCATCGGCCACACCGAGCAGATGAAAATGACAAAAATCGCGGAGATGCTTGAATCCTTGATCGTGTAGAGCGCGAGCGGCATCCAGGCCAGCGGCGAAATCGGTTTGAGGATCTGGATAAACGGATCGAGCGCCTTGTTGATCAGCGGCGACATGCCGATCAGGAAACCAAGCGGGATGGCGACGATGACGGCGAGAAAGTAACCGAGTCCGACGCGTGCGATGGAATAGCCGAGCTGGATGCCGAGACCCTTGTCGTTCGGGCCGTTATCGTAGAACGGCCGCTTGATGTGCTCCCATAATTTGGCGCCGACATCGAACGGCCCCGGCATCGCCGATTTGCCCTGCGTTGCCGTCAGTCCCATCAGCTTGGCATATTCCGGGCTCATCGTGGCAACGGCCGTCGTGCTGCGCGTCGCGAGATGCCAGATGCCGATAAAGGCCAAGAACAGCGCGATCGACACGATCGCCGCGCGAAAGCGGAGCGAGGAGGTCATGCCATCCACCACGATCCGTGTCCCGGGCGCTGCGCAGCACGAAGTGATGCGCTGCTGAACCGGGACCCATCGAGCCCAACACGGTCCCGGCTCAGCGACGCACCACGACGCACTTCGTGCTTCGCGCTGCATCGCGTCCGGGACACGAGACCGGAGATCCTCACGACGCCTTCCTGATCTTGAAGCTGGCGAGATAATCCTCGGGCTTGGCCGGGTCGAATGTCTTGCCCATGACGGCGAACGATTTGTACGATGTCGTTGGCGGCGTCAGCCCCATCTCCTTCATGACCTTGCCGGTGTCGGTCGCGAGATAGACCTGCTCCGCCACCGCCTTGTAGTCGACGTCGCCCTTGATCTGGCCCCAGCGCTTCATCTGGGTCAGCATCCAGACCGCAAAGGACTGCCAGGGGAACGGATCGAAATCGACGCGCTTGGCATCGGTTTTGACGCCGCCGAGTCCGTCGGCATAGGTGCCGGTGAGAACCTGCTCCAGCACCGTGACCGGGGCGTTGATGTAGTTTGCCGGCGCGATCGCCTCCGCGATCTGCTTGCGATTCTCGGCTTTCGAGGCGTAGGCGGTCGCATCCACGATCGCCCGCGTCAGCGCCGCAAAGCTGTTCGGCGACGTCGTAATGAATTCCCGGCTGGCCGCAAAGCTGCAGCAGGGATGGCCGTCCCAGATTTCCTTGGACAGGATATGCATGAAACCGACGCCATCATAGATCGCACGCTGGCAGATATTGTCGGGCGCGAGGAAGCCGTCGATGTTGTCGGCGCGGAGATTGGCAACCATTTCCGGCGGCGGCACCGAGCGCAATTGCACGTCGGTATCCGGATCGATGCCGTGCTCGGCGAGGTAATAGCGCAGCAGGTAATTGTGCATGGAATAGTCGAAGGGAATGGCAAACTTCATCCCCTTCCAGTCCTTCGGGTTACGCTTGTCCTTGTGCTTCATGGCGAGCGTGATGCCCTGCCCGTTGATGTTCTCGATTGCAGGCACCGTAAAGGGTACAGCATTGGCCCCCAGGCCCAGCGTGATCGCGAGCGGCATCGGCGCCAGCATGTGGGCGGCGTCGTATTCCTTGTTCATGGTCTTGTCGCGGACCACGGCCCAGCCGGCGGTCTTGACGACTTCGACATTGAGGCCGTGCTTGGAGTAGAAGCCGAGCGGCGCCGCCATGATGATCGGGGTCGCGCAGGTGATCGGGATGAAACCTACCTTCAGGTCTTTCTTCTCCGGCGTCCCGGCCTGCGCGAAAACCTCGGTCGCGGTCTTGATCGGGAAGAATTGCGACAACGCGGCCAGCGCCGTCGAGGCGCCGACGGATTTCAGGAAGGCCCGGCGCGCGACATCCTTCGGGAACATCGCCCGCATCACCGCGGACGCAACGACGCCCTCGTAGCGTTTCTCTTCGCTTTGCGCCGGCTCGCAGCGCAGCGCCAATTCAGCATTTTGATGTTCGGCTTCGCTGACGTGCTGGCCGCAGCGGCAGCCACCGGTGCGAAGGCTTCGGTTGGGGTCGAACGGATTGTCGAATGTGGACATGGAGCCTCCTGCCTGACGCTGATTTTTGTGCAGCAAGGAGCGTGCCAGCGCCTGCAATCGCCGATTGCCCAATCGACGCAGGCGTTTTGATCAACCGCTGGCAATTACGAAAATTCGTGATATACGATAATTCGTAATAAAATTACGATTTTTCGGAGTAATTGGCGCAATGGAAATGGCGTTGCAGACGCTTGCCGCGAACCCGCGCGAGCCCGACCTTCGCGCCCTCACCTTTGACTATTTCGTCGAGCCGACGCTGCTGCTGGACCCCCACGCCGATCAGGTCGTCGACGCCAATCCGGCCGCCTGCGCCCTGCTCGGCTACGACCGGGCATTGTTGCGGGCGACCAGGATTAGCGAATTGCACGCCGATCAACTGCCGGCGCTGATCGTATTCACCCAGGCGGTGCTCAACAAAGGCGCGTATTGGACCAACTCGCTCACGCCGCGGCACGCCACCGGCCAGCCGCTGCGGCTCGAATATGCCGCAACGCTGATGCCGCATGAGGGACGTTCGCTGATGTTGCTGTCGATGAGCGATCTCGAAGCGCGCCGCCGCCGCCATGTCGACGCCACGGCCGAGGATCACATGCGCGGCGGGCTCGCGGTCTGGCAGCGGGTCGAGCGGGTGTTTCAGGACATCGAGCGCGAAAACCAGTTGATCCTGCGCGCCGCCGGTGAAGGCATCTATGGCGTCAATGCCGAGGGCAAGACCACCTTCGTCAATCCCGCCGCCGAGCGGATGCTGGGCTGGGCCGCCGAGGAACTGGTCGGCAAGGAAATCCATCCGATCGTTCACCACAGCCACCATGACGGACAGCATTATCCGGATCACGACTGCCCGATCTACGCCGCGTTCCGCGACGGCGCCGTGCACAACGTCGATGGCGAAGTGTTCTGGCGCAAGGACGGTTCACCGGTGTGGGTCGAATATACCTCGACGCCGATCCGCGACGGCAGCCTGGTGGTCGGCGCGGTGGTCGTGTTTCGCGATGTCAGCCAGCGGCGCGAGGCCGATGAACGGCTGCATGCCGCGCTCGCCGAAGTCGACCGGCTGCGCGAGCGGCTGGAACTGGAAAACGCCTATCTGCAGGAGGAAATCCGGATCGAGGCCAATCCGCGCGGTATCATCGGCCAGAGCGAGGCGATCCAGAAGACGCTGCGCCAGGTCAAGCTGGTGGCGCCGACCACCGCGGCCGTCATGATCACCGGCGAGTCCGGCACTGGCAAGGAATTGATCGCGCGCGCCATCCATGAAGCGAGCCACCGCAGCGACCGGCCGCTGATCCGCGTCAACTGCGCGGCCATTCCGCGCGAATTGTTCGAAAGCGAGTTCTTCGGTCACGTCCGGGGCGCCTTTACCGGCGCGGTGCGCGACCGCATCGGCCGGTTCGAACTCGCCGACGGCGGCACGCTGTTTCTCGACGAGGTCGGGGAAATCCCGCTCGAATTGCAGGGCAAATTGCTGCGCGTGCTGCAGGAAGGCAATTTCGAGCGCGTCGGCGAAGAACGCACGCGGACCGTTGACGTGCGCCTGATTGCCGCCACCAACCGCGACCTCAAGCTGGAAGTGCAGCGCGGCCGGTTTCGCGAGGATCTCTATTTCCGGCTCAACGTGTTTCCGGTGGAATCGGTACCGCTGCGCGATCGCCGCGAGGATATCCCGCTGCTGGCCCAGCACTTCCTGAGCAGCGAAAGCAGGGAACTGAAATCCAGCCTGCGATTGTCAGAAGGCGACGCGCGACGGCTGTCGCGTTACGACTGGCCGGGCAACGTGCGCGAACTGCAGAACGTGATCGAGCGCGCCACGATCCTCGCGCAAAACGGCCGGCTGCGGATCGATCTGCCTGATACGCCCGGACCGCATGCGGCTTCTGGCGCCGGCCGCCAACGAGCCGAATCCCGGCCCGCGATCATGACCTCGGCCGAGTTACGGGACCAGGAGCGCGCCAACATCCTGGCCGCGCTTGACGCCTGCAACGGCAAGGTGTTCGGCAGCGGTGGCGCCGCCGAAATGCTCGATATCAAACCGACCACGCTGGCGTCGCGCATGAAGGCGCTCGGCATTGCACCGGCCCGCGCGCGGCGGCCGGCCTAAGTCATTGCCCGGCCTTTCAGCCGGGCAATGAGAGATGCACAAGGTTCTAGGCCGCTTTGGTGGTTAGCTGGGGCGCTGTGGGCAGCCCTTCGTCGATCGGCAGCGACGGATCGCGGGACCATTCGTTCCAGGAACCGAAATACATCCGGACATCCTTCACGCCGGCATTTTTCAACGCCAGGAACGTATTCGAGGCCCGTGCGCCCTTGAAGCAGTAGAGATAGACCGGCGTATTCTCGGAGATGCCGACGGTCGCGCATTCCGCCAGAATCTCGTCCTTGGACTTGAAGCGCGGCCCCTCCGCCGTCGGCTTCATCATCCGGTACCATTCGAGCCAGACCGCACCGGGGATGCGTCCCTTGCGCGGACAGAAGTCCTTGCCATACGGAGACGAACTTTCGCCGATCCACTCGTCGACATCGCGCACATCGAGCAGCGCGATGCCGGGTTTGCCGACCGCGGCCAGCATCGTCTTGGCATCGATCAGGATATCGCCGGCCTCGGGAACGATGGAGAACGAAGCCGCCGCCGGCGTCGGCACGTCGATCGTTACCGGCAGGCCCGCGGCTGCCCAGGCGTCGAAGCCGCCATGGAGCACCTTGATCTTGGGATAGCCGAGCATGGTCAGGAGGTAGTAGCCGCGGCAGGACTGGCCGAAGCCGGAATTCATCGACTGCTCATAGATGACAGCCGTTTCCTTGCCCGAAAGCCCGGCCTTGCCGAACGCATCGGCGAATTTTGTCTTCAGCTCCTGCATGCCCTCCGGTGTTGATGTCGCGAGGAAGGTGAAGATTTCATGCACATTGACCGCGTTGGGGATGTGTCCGGCGCCATAGGCATCCGGATTACGCGTGTCGATGATGACACACGGCTCCGCCTTTAGGAGTTCGGTGAGTTCGCCGGCAGAAATCAGAACGTCGGTCATGGCAGGCCTCTCCTGTTTTCGTGGTTGAAGTTGTGGTCGATCCGAAATCCTTCTCGGTGCTCAGCCATCCGCCAGCATCTTGCGAAGCTGCTTGGTGGCCGGCGTGACGATGGCGACGAAATAAGCCTCGCGGAGCCGGCGCTGGGCGCGATGGCTCTTCAGATAACCGCGCGCGCCGCAGTGAAGCATCGCCGCATGCGCGACCGCGACGGCGGCATCGCCCATGCGCAGCCGAAGCGCGACGACGCGGCGCCAATAGCTGTCGTCGGTGTTGTAGGGATCGCGCGCCAGTGCCATGCCCTCTTTCTCAAACTCGGCATAAAGTTCGCGGAATTGAACCGGCTGCTGCGGCAGGTAACGATTGACGTGCCCAAGCGGCGGGTCGACTTCGTCCATGATGTTGATGCAATCCTTGATCAAGCCGAGCGCCATGCCGGCCTGCAGCAGGATGAATCCGGCGCGGATCTTCTTCACGAACGGCCCGGCCGGCTCCGCCAGGATCAGTTCGTCCGGCACGAAGACGTCGCGGAACTGCACGCCATAGGTGCCGGTGCCGTCCATGGCGAGAAACGGCTTGCATGGTTGCAGCGTGATTGCGGGATCGGAACAATCGGCGAGGAACATGACGGTCCCGCCGGGTTCATCCTCGCGCTCGAAGATCGTTCCGAAGAAATGATCGGGGCCAAGATTCGACACCCAGGGCAGCGCGCCTTTCACGACGTAGCCACCGTCGACCCTGCGCCCCCTCAGCTTCAGCTTCTCGATTCCGAAGAAGCTCTTCATCGGATTGGAAAGCCCGGTGCCGCCGAGAATCCTGCCCGTCGCAAAACTGTCGCCAAACCGCGCGGCGAGCTTGGAATTGTCCGAATTGGCGGCGTACCAGACCAGCGTGTTCTGGCACCACGCCATGAAGGCGGTGGCGCCGCAGACTTCGCCAAGCGCCGCAATCGATTGAATGGCGCAGCGCAGATCGGCCGCGCCATTCATGGGTTGATGGCTGCCCCATGCCCCGACATCGCCGAGGCGCCGGAGCAGTTCATCCGGATAGACCGTGCCGTCGTCGATCGCGACAGCCAAAGGTGCGAGATTCTTGCGCGCGATGGTCCCGACCTGATCGGCGATCGATGCCGAGGGAAGATCGTCGTCAGCCGCTAACCGCGATACCGCCAGTGAACCCATGGGACTCTCCGCACCTTAAGGCTTGAGGGCTTGAGGCTTGCCGCCGACGTTTACGCACTGACCTCGAGATTGACGGGCCGCGTAAAGGTGTTGGCCACCGGCGACCACTGTTTGACGTGGGCAACCAGCGCGTCGATCTCGCTCTTTGGAATGCCTTCGCACTCCATGTCGACCTTGACCCGCACGTCCGTGAAACCAACGGGCTTCTCGCTGACGTCGCCGGTGCCCCATACCGCCGTGATGTTGAGATCGCCCTCGAGTTCCAGTTCGAGCTTGTTGACGATCCAGCCGCGATGAACCGCATTGGCGTGGAGGCCAACCGCGAGGCACGAACCGAGCGCAGCCAAGGAGGCTTCCGACGGATTGGGCGCGGTGTCGTCGCCCAACAGGCCCGGCGGTTCATCGACGATGTAGGGCGCGAGATTGCGGATGTAGTTGGCGTGACGGAACTTGCCCTCGGCCACCGTCTTGCATTTCAAGGTCTTGATGACCTTCGGATTGGCCTTGCCGTTGGCGATGAGCTGTTCCAGCCCGCCTTTGTCGATGGGGGCCAGGCAGCCTGTCAGTACTGTTTTTTGAGCGACCGCGGTCATTATTTCTCTCCCTTGGGGCTAAGATACCGAACGGTCTGTTTCCTGCACGAAGCGTGCCAGATGCCGCGCAAATCAAAACCCGAAACATTGAAGCCGCTTAGCTGCGACTGCCTTCGGATTGATCAGGAGCGGACTGCTCAAAGCTGATGCAAATGCCGACGCGACAGATTATTTTGCGCGCACAAAAGATGCGGCTTGATGATTACGCCGGGGTTCGATTAACTGAGTGCATGGGCAAATCAGCTTCGAAGAAGAAACCAGTCGCGGCGGCGATCTCCGCGGGCGATGACGAGTCGGCGCGGGGACGCCTGCTCAGCGCGGCGACGCATCTGTTCTGCAAAAATGGAATCAACGCGACCGGCATCGACGCCATCATCAATGAAGCCGGCACGGCCAAGACCACGCTCTACAAATTGTTCGGCTCGAAAACCAATCTGGTGCACGCAGTGCTGGAGAGCGAAGGCAAGCAGTGGCGCGAATGGTTCATCGGTGCCATGGAAGCCGGCGGCGGCGATGCGCAGGCGAAGCTGACGCGAATATTTCCGGCATTGAAAAGCTGGTTCGGCGAAGAACGCTTCTACGGCTGCCCCTTCATCAACGCGGTGGCCGAGCACGACAAGGATGCGAAGCAGTTCCGGGCGATCGCGATGCGGCACAAGAAGGTGGTGCTGGCGCACATCGAAAAACTCGCCACGGAGATGGGCGCCGTCGAGCCGGAAGTCCTCACCCACCAGCTCGCGCTCTTGATCGACGGCGCCACCGTCGCCGCCATGGTTTCGCGGGATCCCTGCGTCGCGGATACGGCCGGGCTTGCGGCGAGTTCTTTGCTGGGACCATCGAAGGTAAAAAAGCCGAAACGCGTGGGCGCAGCGCCGGCGCAGCTTGTGGCGGTGTAAGCGGCGCGAAGAACGTAGGGTGGGCAAAGCGTCCGACGTCGCTCAAAGAGCGAAGGCGGAGGCGTGCACACCGTTTCAATTGTGCGATCGCGATAGACGGTGGGCACGGCGCAAGAGCGCCTTTGCCCACCCTACGGTTTCCGAGAACGCTCCAGCAGTTCTAGCCGCTCCAGTTCGGCGGCCACATCCCGCTCGACATCCGCGACCGCCATCTTGACGACCCGATAGCCCCGCGCCTCTAGCCACGCCTGCCGTGCGGCGCGGTCGCTCACGATGACATCGGTCTCACCGGGATTGACCAGCTCGATCGCTACCCTGTGCACGAACGACACGAAATCCGGGATGTGCCGGCCGACCGGCGTCTGCCGTTTGAATTGGCCGGCAAACCGGCGGTCGGTGGTCAGTGCTTGCCACAGGATGCGCTCGGCATCGGTCGGGTTTCGCCGCAACAGCCGCGCCAGCCCGCGCACGGTGCCGCTTTCCGACGGCAATGCGCCCTGCCCGTGCTCGGCCAGCAGCGCGCGCAGCCGCGTCGCCTGCTCGCCGTCGAGCACGCCGCCCTTGGCCGGTCCCTTGCGGCCCTCGGCAATCGCCATCACCACGCCGTGCAGCGTGTGCATGTCCTGCTTGGTCGGGTCCATGCGGGTAAAGATGTTGCGCAGATTGACCAGCATGGTGTCGCGCTTCTCCGCTGGGCGCAAGAACTCGACCTTGTCGAGTTCGCGCACCAGATTGTCGAAGAACGCCTGCATCTGGTGCTGGGAGGCCCGCTCGGAGCGCTCGGGCATCGCGAACGGCAACGCCCCTGCCGTCGAGAGCTTGAACCATTCGTAGCCGATCAGGAGCACCGCCTGCGCCAGGTTGAGCGAGGCAAAGCCGGGATTGACCGGAAAGGTGATGATGCGGTTCGCCAGCGCCACCTCCTCGTTCTGCAAGCCGTAACGTTCGCGCCCGAACAGGATGCCGACCTTGCCGCCGCCTTCGATGCCGGCCGCGATCTCGCGCGCAGCCTCGTCGGCGGCGACCACGGGCTTGGCTTGGTCATGGGCGCGGGCGGTGGTGGCGAACAGCAGGGTCAGGTCGGCGACCGCCTGCTCGACGGTGTCGAACAGTTCGGCCTGATCCAGAACATGGTCCGCGCCGGAGGCGGCGCGCCGGGCGTGGACGTTAGGCCAGCCGTCACGCGGTTTGACGATGCGCAGCCGCGAGAGCGCAAAATTGCCCATCGCGCGCGCGGCCATGCCGATGTTCTCGCCGAGCTGCGGCTCGACCAGGATCACCACGGGGCCGGCCAGTTCGCGGCCTGATTTGGTCTTGTCGGTGCCCGAACCGGACATCTCACTTCACTTTCTGATTCAACGTCTGAAGAAACTGATTCAAGTTCCGAAGGGCCTGATTCAAGACCTTGAATTCGCTTTCCTTCGATTGCCTGATCGGTAGAATTTCTCAAGCGGAATAATAGGTTTAGCGACGTTTTTGAATGCTCGCCCAAAACCTCAATGCAGCGCGGAGGAAGGCGCTCGCGCCGGATCGCCGCAAGGCAGCGATGGTGATCACACCCCGGCCGCGTTCCCAGCTAAAAGATGGGCTGAAACTGCATAACCCCTTGGCTTCCGCCCGCGCGCCGGCGGTGCTATAGCCCAAATATTACCCCTTCCCCACCCGAAACGCCCTGTTTCCAAAAAGGCCCGATCTCCATGGCAAAAATCAAGGTGACCAACCCCGTCGTCGAACTCGATGGCGACGAGATGACCCGGATCATCTGGCAATACATCAAGGACAAGCTGATCCTGCCGTTCCTCGATGTCGAGCTGATGTATTTCGACCTGGGGATGGAATACCGCGACAAGACCAATGATCAGGTCACGATCGACGCCGCCAATGCCATCAAGAAGGTCGGCGTCGGCGTCAAATGCGCCACCATCACCCCGGACGAGGCGCGGGTGAAGGAATTCGGCCTGAAGGAAATGTGGAAGTCGCCGAACGGCACCATCCGCAACATCCTGGGCGGCGTGATCTTCCGCGAGCCGATCATCTGCAAGAACGTGCCGCGGCTGGTGCCGGGCTGGACCAAGCCGATCATCATCGGCCGCCACGCCTATGGCGACCAGTATCGCGCCACCGACATCAAATTCCCTGGCAAGGGCACGCTGACGATGAAATTCGTCGGCGAGGACGGCACCGTGATCGAGCGCGAGGTGTTCAAGTCGCCGGGCTCGGGCGTCGCCATGAGCATGTACAACCTCGACGACTCGATCCGGGATTTCGCGCGGGCATCGCTGACCTACGGCCTCAACCGCGGCTATCCGGTATATCTCTCCACCAAGAACACCATCCTCAAAGTCTATGACGGCCGGTTCAAGGATATCTTCCAGGAGATCTACGAGAAGGACTTCAAGAAGGATTTCGAGGCCAAGAACCTGACCTACGAACACCGCCTGATCGACGACATGGTGGCGTCCGCGCTGAAATGGTCCGGCGGCTATGTCTGGGCCTGCAAGAACTACGACGGCGACGTCCAGTCCGACACGGTTGCCCAGGGCTACGGCTCGCTTGGCCTGATGACCTCGGTGCTGCTGACGCCCGATGGCAAGGTGGTGGAAGCGGAGGCCGCCCACGGCACGGTGACGCGGCACTACCGCGAGCATCAGAAGGGCAAGGAAACCTCGACCAACTCGATCGCCTCGATCTTCGCCTGGACGCAGGGATTGGCCCATCGCGCCAAGCTCGACAATAACGAGGCGCTGGCGAAGTTCGCCAAGACCCTGGAAAAGGTCTGCGTCGATACCGTCGAAGCGGGTTACATGACCAAGGATCTCGCTTTGCTGGTCGGCGCCGACCAGCGCTGGCTGTCCACCACCGGCTTCCTCGACAAGGTTGCCGAAAACCTCACCAAGGCGATGGCGGCATAAACCGGCCTCGATGGGGTTGATCGTTCTTGGGGCCCAACGTGGACGAATTCAACCATGTCATTGCCAAAGAACACCGCGCTCAAACACGCCGCGCTCGCATGGCTGTTGGTATTGGCCTCGCATGCGAGCGCACAGGCCGCCGAAACACCGCTTCCCGACGCCATTGCGGCGCCGGGAGAGTCGATCGCGCTCGCCGCGCATGGCGTAGGCGCGCAGGTCTACGAATGCAAAGCCGGCGCTGACGGCAAACCGGCCTGGGCGTTCCGCGAACCGATCGCCACGCTGCTGGCCGACGGCAAGACCGTCGGCCGCCACTATGCCGGACCGAGCTGGGAACTCGGCGATGGCAGCGCCGTGACGGGAAGGGTCACCGCCAGTGTCCCGGGCGCGACGCCGAACGATATTCCCTGGCTAAGACTTGAAGCCATCTCTCCGCGCGGCAGCGGCGTCCTGACCGGCGTCACGACGGTGCAGCGGATCAATACAAGCGGCGGAAAGCTCGAGGGAGCCTGCGATACGGCCGGCGCCTACCGCAGCGTGCCCTACTCCGCGGATTACGTGTTCCTGCGCAAGGACTGAAGTTCGCTTTAAGCCGAATGACGCCGGCTGTGCTCGGCTTCGCTCAGCACATAATGCCCGTGGGTGCGCGAGGTCAGCTTGCCCGCCTGCAACATGCGGTGAAGGCGGACCACCAGCGTGGCGCGCTTGATCTCGATCTCGGCTTCCTGGAGGCCGTCAACGACTTCCTGCACTGACAGCCCGCGCGGGCTGTGGGCGAGGATGTCCAGAATGAAGTCTTCGATCTCGTCTCCCCCTGACCGGGAGGAAGCAAGGCGCACATTGGGGCGTCGATCAGAGGGGGATGATAGCTCGGGTTTGGATTCCGGATCGGATTCAGATGCTACCGCCTGCCGCAGGCGATCGACGATCTCGCTATAGAGCGCTTTGGCGCGCTCCGGGTCCGTCGCTACCAAATTACCGATATGGTAGGCCAGAACGTCGGCCTTCATGAGCAAATCCTGCTCGACCTGCCGGACCACATCTAGCGAAAGTGCCATGTGTCGGTTCCCCGCCCCCGTTTACGCTTCATTAATGTAACAGAAAATTACCGCCCAAACAACGCATCTGACTCGAATCGGCTCGGGATCGAAAAATGTGGTTAACGTGTAATTAGTGGTTGACCGAAATCCCCTACTATGTGTAATTTTTTATTACAAATTGAGTGAGAGAGGGTTCCATGTTTCCCGATCCAGCAAACCCAGCCTATCGCGTCGGCGCAGCCATCCTGGCCTCATTGGCACGCTTGCCGCGGCCCAGAATCTCGTGGCCCAAGGTCAAGCTTCGAACCGAGCGACAAACATGCCATCGCGTTCAGGTCACCGACGTGATGTTGAACGTGTGGGGCCTGGGACGGCGAAAGGCCGTCGCGGGCACGATCGAACCCGGATTTGAATGCTCCGTGTACATCGTCTGGAAAAAGCGTAAGGATTAATTTCGTTCGTCCACTGGCGGGCGCCGGATTGCTCCAGACATGGTCGGGCGCTTTCGCCTGCCCGCCCGCTTACACGACCTGCACGATTTCATCTTCGCCTAAGCGCTGGCCATCGCCTTTTCGATCGCCGACAGCGCGGCCCCTGCCTTGGCGCCATCGGGCCCGCCGGCCTGGGCCATGTCGGGCCGCCCGCCCCCGCCCTTGCCGCCGAGCGCTTCGGAAGCGACGCGAACCAGATCGACCGCGTTGTAACGAGAGGTAAGATCTGGGGTAACGCCGACCACGACGCCGGCCTTGCCGTCCTCGGTGACGCCGACGATGGCGACAACGCCGGAGCCGAGTTGTTTCTTGCCGTCATCGGCGAGGCTCTTGAGATCCTTCATCTCGATGCCCTCGACTGCGCGCGCCATCAGCTTGACGTTGCCGACCTCGCGCACGCCCGCAGCGCCCGCCGTCGATCCGTTGGAGCCGGAGGCGCTGCCGCCCATCGCAAGCCTCTTGCGCGCATCCGACAGGTCGCGCTCCAGTCTCTTGCGTTCTTCCATCAGCGAGGCGATGCGCGCCGGCATGTCTTCAACGGTGGTCCGCAGTTCCGCGGCCGCATTCTTTGCCAGCGCAATGGTGTCATTGGCATGGTGTCGCGCATGGCGCCCGGTCAGCGCCTCGATGCGGCGAACGCCTGACGCAACCGCGCTTTCGCCGGTCACCGAGATCAGGCCGATATCGCCGGTGCGCCGCACATGCGTGCCGCCGCACAATTCCACCGACCAGCCCAGCGCGTTGCTGCCGTGCTCGCGGTCGCCCTTGCCCATCGAGACCACCCGCACCTCGTCGCCGTACTTCTCGCCGAACAGCGCGCGCGCGCCGGCATCGCGCGCATCATCCACCGCCATCAGCCGCGTGGTGACCTCGGCATTCTCGAGCACGACGTCGTTGGCAATCTCCTCGACGCGGCTCAATTCGTCTGGCGTAATCGGCTTCGGATGCACGAAGTCGAAACGCAACCGGTCCGGCGCCACCAGCGAACCGCGCTGCGCGATGTGGTCGCCGAGCACCTGCCGCAGCGCCTCATGCAACAGATGCGTCGCCGAGTGGTTGGCGCGGATCGAGGTGCGCCTGGCGTGATCGACCTCAAGCTGCAACGGCGTACCCGGTTTGAGCGTGCCCTGCTCGACGGTGCCAAGATGCACGAAGAGATCGCCGGCCTTCTTCTGGGTATCGGTGACGCGAAACCGCACGCCCTCGCCCAGCATCACGCCGGTGTCGCCGACCTGGCCGCCGGACTCCGCGTAAAACGGCGTCTGGTTCAACACGATGGCGCCGGTGTTGCCGGCCTTCAGGCTCTCGACTTCCTTGCCGTCCTTGACCAGGGCCGCGACCACGCCCTCGGCAGTCTCGGTCTCGTAGCCCAAAAATTCGGTGGCGCCGAGCTTTTCGCGCAACGGAAACCACACCGTTTCGCTGGCGGTATCGCCGCTTCCCGCCCATGCCGCGCGCGCCTTGTCACGCTGCCGGTCCATTGCATCGGTGAACGAGGCGATATCGACGCTGATGCCGCGCGATTTCAGCGCATCCTGGGTGAGATCGAGCGGAAAGCCATAGGTGTCGTACAGCGTGAATGCCGTGTCGCCGTCGAACATGTCGCCCTTTTTCAGCGAGCTGCTTTTCTCGTCGAGGATCGACAAGCCGCGTTCGAGGGTCTTGCGGAAACGGGTCTCTTCCAGCCGCAGCGTTTCCTCGATCAGGTTTTCCGCGCGTGCCAGCTCCGGATACGCCTGGCCCATCTCGCGCACCAGCGCCCAGACCAGCCGATGCATCAGCGGATCCCTGGCGCCGAGCAACTGCGCATGGCGCATCGCGCGGCGCATGATCCGGCGCAGCACATAGCCGCGGCCCTCGTTCGAGGGCAGCACGCCATCGGCAATCAGGAACGACGAGGCGCGCAAATGATCGGCGATCACCCGCAGCGACGCCTTCTGCTCGCCTTGCGGATCGGCACCGGTCAGTTCCGAGATGGCGCGGATCAGGGCGACGAACAGGTCGATATCGTAATTGTCATGCTTGCCTTGCAGGACCGCCGCGACGCGCTCGAGGCCTGCGCCGGTATCGATCGAGGGCTTCGGCAGCGGATTGCGCACGCCGGGCGCGGTCTGCTCGAACTGCATGAACACGAGATTCCAGATCTCGATGAAGCGGTCGCCGTCCTGCTCCGGCGAGCCCGGCGGTCCGCCCCAGATCTTGTCGCCGTGATCGTAGAAGATTTCCGAGCACGGCCCGCACGGACCGGTGTCGCCCATCTGCCAGAAATTATCCGAACCCGCGATGCGGATGATGCGCGACTCCGGCAGCCCTGCGATCTTCTTCCAGAGATCGAACGCCTCGTCGTCGTCGATATAGACGGTCGCCGTTAGCTTATCCTTCGGAAGCCCGAATTCCTTCGTCACGAGGTTCCAGGCCAGTTCGATCGCGCGATCCTTGAAGTAATCGCCGAACGAGAAATTGCCGAGCATCTCGAAGAACGTGTGATGCCGCGCGGTATAGCCGACATTATCGAGATCGTTGTGCTTGCCGCCGGCGCGCACGCATTTCTGCGACGTGGTGGCGCGCTGGTACGGCCGCTTCTCGACGCCGGTGAAGACGTTCTTGAACTGCACCATGCCGGCATTGGTGAACATCAAGGTCGGGTCGTTACGCGGCACCAGCGGCGACGACGGCACGATCTCGTGGCCGTTGGCCGCGAAGTAGTTCAGAAATGTCGACCTGATTTCGTTAACGCCGCTCATGTTCATCCAATCGGAATTCGGTCCGGGTTTAGCCGCAAAATAGTTCCTCTCCCGGCGCACCGCTTTTAGACGGGGGTGTCGGCGCTGTCCAGAAAGTGTGCAACAGATCAGGAGCTTGCCGCACCAGCGTAAAGCCCGTTGCAGAGCTGGTTGAGCAAGACCTGGTTGATAATGCTGCAGCTGCGTTGACAGCCTTGGTACAGCCGTGTTTTTCTCCTATCTATAGGAGATAGTCACGTCGGGAGAGATCGGCTAGGACGCCGGCGCCGAAGGAGCAACCGCCCCGGAAACTCTCAGGCAAACGGACCGCGTGACTTGCTAGCATCTGGAAAGAGACACCGAAGGGCGTTGGCCCCGACGTGTCCGCCGACGGGATAATACTCTCAGGCACAGCGACAGATGGGGCTTGGCGGGCTTTCGAGGAATGGTCCTCGGGAACCGCGAGGGCCCTGTGATGCTTGCGCGCGAACCCGAAACATCGCTGAAACGCACCCCGCTGCACGCGCTGCATGTCGCGCTCGGCGGCAAGATGGTGCCGTTCGCGGGCTACGACATGCCGGTGCAATACCCCGCCGGCGTGCTCAGGGAACATTTGCACACCCGCGCCGATGCCGGCCTGTTCGACGTCTCCCATATGGGCCAGATCGCGCTGCGGGCGAAGTCCGGCAGGGTCGAGGACGCGGCAAAAGCGCTGGAACGGCTGGTGCCGCAGGACATCGTCGCGGTTGCGCCGGGCCGGCAGCGCTATGCCCAGTTTACCAACGATTCGGGCGGTATCCTCGACGACCTGATGGTGGCGAACTTCGGCAGCCACCTGTTTCTCGTGGTCAACGCCGCCTGCAAGGCCGAGGACGAGGCGCATCTGCGCGCCCATCTCTCGGATAGCTGCGTGATCGAGCCACTGCCCGATCGCGCGCTGATCGCGCTGCAGGGCCCGAAAGCCTGCCCGGTGTTGGCTAAATTTTGCGCAGACGTCTCAAGCATGCGGTTCATGGACGCCGGCCCGCGCCAGGTGGCCGGCATCGACTGTTTCGTCTCGCGCTCGGGCTACACCGGCGAGGACGGTTTTGAGATTTCGGTTCCGGCCGAACAGGCGGAAGCCTTTGCCAAGGCGCTACTCGAAAACAACGAAGTAATGCCGATCGGGCTCGGCGCGCGCGACAGCCTGCGGCTCGAGGCCGGGCTCTGCCTCTATGGCCACGATATCGACACCTCGACGACGCCGGTCGAGGGCGCGTTGGAATGGTCGATCCAGAAGAGCCGCCGCACCGGTGGCGCACGCGCCGGCGGTTTTTTTGGCGCGGACAAGATCCTTGCCCAGCTTGCCAACGGCGCATCGCGCCGCCGCGTCGGGCTAAGGCCCGAGGGCCGCGCGCCGGTGCGCGAGGGCGCGCCGCTGTTCGCGGATGCCACCTCAACCCAGCAGATCGGCGCGGTCACCTCGGGCGGCTTCGGCCCGAGCCTCAATGCGCCGGTCGCGATGGGCTACGTGCCCGTTTCGCATGCCGTGCCCGACAATATCGTTTTTGCCGAATTGCGCGGCCAGCGGCTGCCGCTGCGGGTCGCGCCGACGCCTTTCGTTCCCAACACCTACAAACGTTGAACCTGCAAACGTTGAATCCGCAAACGCTGAAACGCCAGAGGAATTTTTCATGACGACGCTGTTCACATCAGACCACGAATGGCTCCGCATCGAGGGCGACGTCGCCACCGTCGGCATCACCGACTATGCGCAGTCGCAACTCGGCGACGTGGTGTTCGTCGAACTGCCGAAGGTCGGCCGGGCCCTGAAGAAGGCGGAAGCGGCCGCCGTGGTCGAATCCGTCAAGGCGGCCTCCGACGTCTACGCGCCGATTTCGGGCGAAGTGCTGGAGGCCAACGACGCGCTGACGGCCGAACCCGCGCTGGTCAATTCCGACGCCGCCGGCAAGGCGTGGTTTTTCAAATTGAAGATCGCCGACAAGAGCGAACTCGGCGGCATGATGGATGAGGCCGCCTACGCCAAGCATACCGCGTGAGATGATGAATCAATTTGCGACCACGCACTCACTGTCATCGCCCGGCTTGACCGGGCGACCCAGTACGCCGCGGCTTGTCGGCTTAATCGCTGACTTCCCGCGTACTGGATGCCCCGCTGGAGCCTGTCATCGGGCTCGCCGAAGGCGAGACCCGGTGGCGGGGCATGACGAGCAACAGAGGACAAACCCATGAACGCGCCGCTCAAACACACCGACGAAGCCGCAACCACCTTCGTGCGCCGTCATATCGGCCCCTCGCCCCGCGACGTCGCGGCGATGCTGGAGACGGTGGGCGCAGCGAGCCTGAACGTGCTGATGGGCGAAACGCTGCCATCGTCGATCCGGCAAAAGGCGCCGCTCGATCTCGGCAAACCTTTGAGCGAAACCGAAGCGCTGGCGCATATGGGCGAACTGGCGGCGCAGAACCTGGTCTTCACCTCGCTGATCGGGCAAGGCTATTCCGGCACCATCCTGCCGGCGGTGATCCAGCGCAACATCCTGGAGAATCCGGCCTGGTACACGGCCTACACGCCCTATCAGCCGGAGATCAGCCAGGGCCGGCTCGAAGCTCTATTTAACTTCCAAACCATGATCTGCGACCTCACCGGGCTCGATGTCGCCAACGCTTCGCTGCTCGACGAGGCCACCGCTGCGGCCGAAGCGATGGCGCTGGCGGAGCGCGCGGCGCAGGCCAACACAAAATCGTTCTTCGTAGATCACGAGGTGCATCCGCAAACGCTCGCCGTGCTGCGCACCCGCGCCGAACCGCTGGGGTGGAATTTGATCGTTGGCGATCCCCTCACCGATCTCGGCAAGGCGGAGGTGTTCGGCGCGCTGCTGCAATATCCGGGCACATCAGGCACGGTGCGCGACTTGCGCGCCACCATCACGGCGCTGCGCGCCAAGGGCGCGCTCGCGATCGTCGCCGCCGACCTGCTGGCGCTGACGCTGCTCGCCTCGCCCGGCGAACTCGGCGCCGATATCGCGATCGGATCGGCGCAACGTTTCGGCGTGCCTATGGGCTATGGCGGACCGCATGCGGCCTATATGGCGGTGCGCGACGCGCTCAAGCGTTCGCTGCCCGGGCGCATCGTCGGGCTGTCGATCGATTCCCGCGGTCAACCGGCCTATCGGCTGGCGCTGCAGACCCGCGAGCAGCATATCCGCCGCGAGAAGGCGACCTCCAACATCTGCACCGCGCAGGTCCTGTTGGCGGTGATCGCCTCGATGTATGCGGTCTATCACGGCCCGGAGGGACTGACGCATATCGCGCGCACGGTGCATCGCCGCGCTTCCGTGCTGGCGGCAGGATTGCGCAAGCTTGGATTTGCACCGCAGTCGGATGCGTTCTTCGACACCGTGACGGTGGACGCCGGCGGCAAGCAAGGCGATATCGTCGCCCGCGCGCTCGCGGAAAAGATAAACTTGCGGATCGGCGAGCGCACGCTCGGCATCGCGCTGGACGAGACCACGACGCCTGCCGTTGTCGAAGCGGTTTGGCGCGCGTTTGGCAGCACACTTGCTTATACGGATATCGAAGCTGGCGCACGCGAGACGCTGCCTGCTGAGCTGAAACGCGCCAGCGCCTTCCTCACCCATCCGGTGTTCCACGCCCATCGCTCGGAGACCGAGTTGTTGCGCTACATGCGCAAGCTCAGCGATCGCGACCTCGCGCTCGACCGCGCGATGATTCCGCTGGGCTCCTGCACCATGAAGCTCAACGCGACCGCCGAGATGATCCCCCTCACCTGGCCCGAATTCGGCGCGCTGCATCCGTTCGCGCCGCGCGAACAGGCGCAAGGCTATCACGCACTGTTTGCGCGGCTCGAACAATGGCTGTGCGATATCACCGGCTATGATGCGATCTCGCTGCAGCCGAATTCCGGCGCGCAGGGCGAATATGCCGGACTGCTGGCGATCCGCGGCTATCACGCCGCGCGCGGCGAGCCGCATCGCAAGGTCTGCCTGATCCCGTCATCAGCGCATGGCACCAATCCGGCGTCCGCCAGCATGGTTGGCATGGAGGTGGTGGTGGTCGCCTGCGACAAGCGCGGCGATGTCGACGTTGATGATCTCAGAGCCAAGGCGGAAAAACATTCGAAAAATCTCGCGGCCGTGATGATCACCTATCCCTCGACCCACGGCGTGTTCGAGGAGCATATCAGCGAGATCTGCGACATCGTGCATGGCCATGGCGGACAGGTCTATCTCGACGGCGCCAACATGAATGCGCAGGTCGGGCTGTCGCGCCCCGGCGATTACGGCGCCGATGTCTCTCATCTCAATTTGCACAAGACCTTCTGCATTCCGCATGGCGGCGGCGGCCCCGGCATGGGACCGATCGGCGTCAAGGCGCATCTTGAGCCGTTCCTGCCCGGGCATCCTTCGACTGACGGGCGCGCGCCGGTGGGTCCGGTGTCGGCGGCGCCATTCGGCTCGGCGTCGATCCTCACCATCTCCTACATCTACATTCTGATGATGGGTGGCGAAGGCCTGACGCGGGCGACCGAGATTGCGATCCTGAACGCCAACTACATCGCAACCAGGCTCGATCCGTATTTCCCGGTGCTGTATAAAAATGCAAAAGGCCGTGTCGCGCACGAATGCATCGTCGATCCGCGGGCGCTGAAAACCAGCAGCGGCGTCACCGTCGATGACATCGCAAAGCGGCTGATCGATTACGGCTTCCACGCCCCGACCATGAGCTTTCCGGTGCCGGGCACGCTGATGATCGAGCCGACCGAATCGGAATCGAAGGCCGAGCTGGATCGCTTCTGCGACGCCATGATCGCGATCCGAAGCGAGATCACGGAAATCGAGGCCGGCCGCTGGAAGGTCGAGGCCTCGCCGCTGCGCCACGCCCCGCATACGGTGCACGACATCGCCGACGATAATTGGACGCGCGCCTATAGCCGCGCCAAGGGTTGTTTCCCCGACGGAGTCTCGCGCACGGACAAATATTGGAGCCCGGTCGGGCGGGTCGACAATGTCTATGGCGACCGCAATCTGGTGTGCTCGTGCCCGCCGATCGAGGATTACGCACAGGCGGCGGAGTGACATCTTGTGTTAGGGCGCGACCAAAGTGCGGTTCGCCGGATCCCAGCGCCATAGTCGGTCGTTGGTCAGCTCGGTGCCGCCCCACCAGCGGTGGATGGGGTTGTGCCGACTGAAATCGTCGGCTTGCGCGACGAACGCCCTGCCAAGTTCAGTGAGCGAAAGCCGGCTTTGCTTGTAGCGCTCGTGGCGGTCCTTTCGTTCATGCATTTCGAGCGTGAAAGGTCCTTCCTCGAGGCCCGCAACCGCAGGTGCGGGACCGTGAGCCAACCCATCCAGCAGAGCCCCAACCTCCCAATAGCCGAAGGCTTTACGCTCATTTGGCTTCGCGTGCCCCGGAAATAGACCATATGGATACACGTGACCTGTCGATACCAGCTCCAACATCCGCATTTCGGTTGCACCAAGTGCGGTGCCGTGCATCGGAAGTTCTTCGAGCAGCGCAATAACGGCGTCTCGTAGTCGCGGAAAAGCACTCAAATCGCGCGTCAACAGATCGAACCAGGCAACCGGCGTTCGCGCACGATAGGCTGCCCAGGCCGCGCTCGCCGTTTCGAGCTGATCGTGGAATATCGGGACAGCGGTGCGGCGAAACCGGTCCAATTCCGCCGGCGAATGATCGGCGATACCAGTCTCCATCTGAACCAGGCCCAGCCGGGAAATGATATCCGCATGCGGGTGCAAATAATTCATCAGCCAGATCAGTTGCAATTGTGAGTTCGGCCCCGGATCGATCCACAGATCGATCGATTCAAAGCGCTCGCAGAATTCAATCAAGCCAAGACCATGCGCTCGCGCGTCCTTAAGAGCCTTGCTCGGGAGATTGTCGAGCCAATGAGGATCCGAGGCTTCATGCCTGGTCGAGCGAGGTGACAGCAAGGTCTCGAGTTCAAGTGGCGACGGCAACTTCCCCCAAACAAACCGCAGGCCGAACGGGATTACGCAATCGGCAAACCCTGCTCCCTTCAGGGCTCCCGCGCCGCTGTCATTCGAAGTCAGGATGAGATGCTTCATCGCGCCCTGCGTTCTGCGATCCGCACTACGGCTTCATCAGCGCCGGACTCCAGCGCCACATCCGATCATTGGTGAGCCGCGTGCCGCCCCACCAGCGATCGATCGAGCAGCCAGATCAGTTCCAATTGATCATTCGGGTCCGTATCGAACCATAGCTCAACGGTCTCGAATGGCTGACACAACTCGACTAACCCAAGGTCCTTGCGACCCTTATGGGCTTGAGGCCATGGGCCGGCAAAATCCGACCAGTATGATCCAGGGCCATTTTTCTCGGAACGCGCGGCGACATAGGTCGTAAGTTCGTCCGCAGATGGCAACGGCCCCCCTACGAAACGAAAGCTGAAAGGGATCACAACGTCGGCGAGGTCCGTCTGCGTCAAACCCAGGCCGGACTGACTGGTCAGGATCAAATGTTTCATGGGCCTCACCTGCCATACGCCAAACAAAAACGGGCACTGAGAACGTCGGCAACTCAACGTCCTCAGCGCCCGCCTATGTCGAACTCAAGCTCTGGGACTCAAGTTCGGAAATCTCAGCCCTCCGCCGGCTCCTCGTCGTCGCCATCGGCGTCGCGCTCGGGAGGACCGGCCAGAATCTGCTCGGCGATCAGGCCGGAGTTCTGGCGGATCGCCGCCTCGATCTTGGCGGTCATATCCGGGTTGGCTTTGAGGAACGCCTTCGAGTTCTCGCGGCCCTGGCCGAGCCGCTGGCTGTCATAGGAGAACCAGGCGCCGGATTTCTCGACGATGCCGGCCTTGACGCCGAGATCGAGAATCTCGCCCATCTTGGAGACGCCCTCGCCATACATGATGTCGAATTCGACCTGCTTGAACGGCGGCGCCAGCTTGTTCTTCACCACCTTGACGCGGGTCTGGTTGCCGACCACCTCGTCGCGCTCCTTGATCGCGCCGATGCGGCGGATGTCGAGGCGGACGGAAGCGTAGAATTTCAGGGCGTTGCCGCCGGTAGTGGTTTCCGGCGAGCCGTACATCACGCCGATCTTCATCCGGATCTGGTTGATGAAGATCACCATGGTGTTGGATTTGTTGATCGAGGCAGTGAGCTTGCGCAACGCCTGGCTCATCAGCCGCGCCTGCAGGCCGGGCAGCGCATCGCCCATCTCGCCCTCGAGCTCAGCCTTCGGCACCAGCGCGGCGACCGAATCCACCACCAGCACGTCGACCGCGCCGGAGCGCACCAGCGTGTCGCAGATTTCCAGCGCCTGCTCGCCGGTGTCGGGCTGCGAGATCAGGAGCTCGTCGATATTGACGCCGAGCTTTCGCGCATAGACCGGGTCGAGCGCGTGCTCGGCATCGATGAAGGCGCAGATGCCGGCCTTCTTCTGGGCCTCGGCGACGGTATGCAGCGCCAGCGTGGTCTTGCCGGAGGATTCCGGCCCGTAGATTTCAACCACCCGGCCCCGCGGCAGGCCGCCGACGCCGAGCGCGATGTCGAGCCCGAGCGAGCCCGAGGAAATGGTCTCGATGTCCATCGAGCGGTCGTTCTTGCCCAGTTTCATCACCGAGCCCTTGCCGAACTGGCGCTCGATCTGGGAGAGCGCGGCGGACAGGGCCTTGGTCTTGTCCATGGAGGATCCTTCGACGATACGCAGGGCAGTGGCAGACATGGGTGGTGCTCCTTATGGCGGGGATTCGCTAGAGGGACAAACGGGCGGCAATAACGGCGGCGTGAGCGATCGTGGAACAACGTACCTCATTTGTTCTAAGTTCGCAATATGTTCTTTTTGACGCCAGGGTACTGGCCTGTTTTAACCCTCAGTGTCCTAAGTTGAATTTCGCAGTGGCCTAATTCGAACGTTAAGAGAACATGAAGCTGCCACGGGTCGTTCTCAGTAGAACTACGTAGGAATTAGGTCGCCGCTAGGGCCACGCAGAGACATTGCATTTGATGCACACGACGTCAGGGTCACCTTCCATACCGGCGACATTGAACCCTTCGGACAGGTCCCTGATAGCGATCAGACCCTTTTCCTGCGAAAGGCCGGCAGTACCAACTCTTCCGCACTTCCGGCATTTAAAATTTTCCGTCCAGCGGTCGAACTCTGTCATCCCCCAGTATCTGCCTTAACCGGACTGATTCCTAGGGCGTCCCCGCCGCCTAGACCGGGAGACAATTCCTAACGCTATTTTGATTTTGCCCGTGTCGACGTTCAAGCGCTAATAGAGCGAAGCTGCAGCGGATCGCTCTGCGGAAGCGCCGGAATGCGATCCGGAATTGCCTTGGGTTCACTTTTGGACAGACGCTCCTCGATGAGGGCGTTAGCTAGTTCCCGCCTGGAACCAGGCAAGACGGGGACGAAAATGCAGGACATGAGAACGTATCTGGAGAAGCTTCGCGCCGATGCTGCGGAGTGCCAGTTGATAAGCGATCTCGCTACCCATCCCCTCAAACGTCAGTTGTTTGCCAAGCTTGCCGAGCACCACCGCACATTGGCGAACGAGGTGGAGGGCGCGCTTGAGCAACAGCGGGCAGCCGGTGGAAGGTAGAATTGTGCTTATGAATCGGTAATCTGAGCAATATCGAACAGCGCCGGATGAACTTTTCGCTTAACGACTATTCATGTCCGAGCACTCGACCTACTTGCGAGATCAGGCGGCCAAATGTGAAGGCCATGCCAAAGCGATCAGCGACGTAGAGACACAATTTCAGTTACGCAAGCTGGCTGCTGAATACGTCGAACTGGCGAGCGATCTCGAAAGCGAAGAGAAGCGGTAAGGCTGGGTACTGGCCTGTCTTAACCCCTTGTGGCTTATTTTGATTTTTGGAGTGGCCTAATTCGAACGTTAACAGAACATGAAGCTGCCGCGGATCGTTCTCAGTAGAACTACTGAGACAATACGGAGGCGCCCCAATCCGTCGACTTTCCGTGAATTGCGGGGCTGGCATCATTGGAAAACGCCGGCATTCCGAGGCATTTCGTTAACGGGGTGCTACCCAACCGGTGGAACGAAGGGAGCGCCGCCCAGGTGCTGCACCTTTTATCAACGCCGACCGGATATATTTTGCCGCCATGGATCTGGATTTGGACGACGGCGAGGAAACGGTGCTGCAAACGCTGAGACGGCGTTATGCGCACCTTTCCGCCTGGCTGCTCAGGCTCAACCGGACGCCGGAGGCCTCCCGATTGCCGGAGCCAACCCGGCCGCTGTCCCCAACCAGGATCAATCTGCCGACGCGGCAGCCCCGTCCGCCGCGCCCGGACTAGGGTCTGTACTCAATAGGACTAGCGGCGCAAGGCAGTTCTGTGATTCCAATGACTCCCGACCGTGATGTTGGGAGGGTTGGATGTCGAAGCGTTTG